>Ga0265780_10001247_pt1 | contig 36706 bp, 41 predicted proteins | sample P1T30metagenome_FD_192432 | JGI IMG/M metagenome (GOLD analysis project Ga0265780, IMG submission 192432) | Plant litter microbial communities from East Loma Ridge, Irvine, California - P1 T30 | ecosystem: Environmental > Terrestrial > Plant litter > Unclassified | place: USA: California...
GGCCGCCTGCTCCCGAAACAAGACAGCGAAGCCGGCGAACTGCTTGAAAAAGTACTGACTGAACAAAAAGGCGTCTCCGTCCTGACGCATTCGCGGGTACTGTCGGTCGTGAAGGAAGGCCTGAGCAAAAAAATTTTGATCTCACGTGGCGGCGTTGAAAAATATGTCAAAGCAGACGAGATCCTAGTTGCCGCCGGACGTGCACCGAACGTTGACCTCGGGCTCGAGAACGCATCAGTTGCTTTCACCCCGAAAGGCATTGAAGTGAACGATACCCTGCAGACAAGCGTCAAGCATATTTATGCCGCAGGTGACGTCCTTGGACGTGCCAGCCACACGCACACCGCCATCCTCGAAAGCCGTGTTGCCGTGCATAACCTTTTCGAAAAAACAAAGATTACGCCGAATTACACCGCAACGCCGAACATCATCTTTACCATGCCTGAAATCGCTCACGTCGGCCTTTCAGAAGACGACTGCCGCAAACGCGATTTGCCCGTGAAAAAAGCAATTGCGCCGCTGAACATTATCGCCCGTTCGAATACGGCCGACTTCCGCGACGGCTTCGTGAAACTGCTGTGCGACAAAAAAGGCGTTATTTTGGGCGGAACGATCGTCGCGCCCGGTGCGGCCGAAATGATTCACGAAATCGGCTTGGCAGTCAAACACAACCTGACCGCCGCACAGCTGGCCGACACGCCGCACGCCTTCCTGAGCTGGTCGGAAGCCATACGCGTCGCAGCAAACCGCCTCGTATAAGGCGGCCAAGATGCCTTGTCATTCGCCTTCCCATCTGTTACTATAGATCTTGTATCGCGGGGTGGAGCAGCCCGGTCAGCTCGTGTGGCTCATAACCACAAGGTCGCAGGTTCAAATCCTGCCCCCGCAACCAAGAGATTATAAAAAGAGATTCCCCTGCGGAATCTCTTTTGCATTGCTTTATACTATACCTATGGATTTGCACCGCACAACAGGAAAACCGGACTGGGAATCGATCCCCGCATCCGAGCGTACATTTATACAAAAAACCGCCGCCGCTACCGGCGGGGTCTTAACGCCGCCGAACGTCATCACGATTATCGGGCTCGGGCTCGTCGTCTTCGGATTGTTCTTGTTGCTCAGCGAGCACTACTGGACCGGCTTGATTCTGCTCGCCGTCGGCCGGGGTCTTGATGTCGTTGACGGAGCGGTCGCACAGAAAACCAATACGAAAAGCCCCTTGGGTGAAATTTTCGATGCGGCTGCAGACAAATTCGGCACGCTCTTCACGATCATCGCGCTCTTTGCCGCGCAGATCACCTTCTGGTGGGTACTGGCGATACTACTCGTTCCCCAAGTCGTTATTACGCTCATCAGTTTCTACAAAAAGGCACGCAATGCCAGCACGCACCCGACTCGCCAAGGCAAACTGAGTATGGCGTCATTATGGGCCGCTCTGATCGGCTTCATTGTCGCCAAGGCATTAGACCTGTCCGTCTTCCATCCCTTCGTATTGTTCGTCTACTTGCTGGCGGCCGTATCGACCTTCCTGGCTGCATACGCGGCCGTACAGTACGCCCGACAACGATAACTCTATATCGGGTCGTCTTTGAACTTCAGCAGGTACCCGACGTAGCTCGCAACAACGTGCATGACAAACCAGATAATAAATATCCACACGTAATGCGCAGGTGACAATATCACGAAAAAGAGACTGACCAGCACGCTGCCAATAATATAATCCAGCTGGTCAAAAGGAATGAGCGAGCCGCCGGGTTTGATGCGCAGCGCACGCTTGAAAAAACTTTCAATCGCGTCGCCGCCGAGCGCTCCGATAGCAAATGCCGGCCCAAGCAGCAGCACGGGCAGGGCTGCGTAATCAACCGGTCCGCTGAGCGCTTTGGCCCAATCAGTGTGAACGAACAGTACCTGCTGGACATACAGCACGACCGTCGAAACGATAATGCCGCTGATCAACCCGCGCCATGTCTTGTGGGCACCGAATATACGGTGGCCATGCCATTCTTTGCCGAAATCCATCGGAGTGTCATATCGCTTCAAAGCCGGTATTTTCGCACTGAAAATCGGCGCTGCGTTCGAAAAGGCAGCGGGAAGCAAAAACCAGATGGCGAATAAAACGTCATTCATCTATATTCCAGTATACTTGAAGGATGCACTATACAAGCGTCGTAATCATTTTTAACCCGAACAGTACAGGACCCAGCAAGACGCTGGCGTCTGATTTGAAGCGTTCGATCAACCATGAACTGCCCGACCAAAAAGTACTATTGAAAGCGACTGAATACGCGGGACACGCCGAAAAAATCGCCTTCGACCATGCGAAACGAACTGCCACTCCGCTGATCATCTCTTCCAGCGGCGACGGCGGATACAACGAAGTAGTCAATGGCATCATGCGCGCCAACAACGAAGGAGCAAAAGCGACTGCCGGGCTGCTGCCTGCCGGCAACGCGAACGATCACCACGCGAACGTACACTTTGTCGATATCGTGCAAGCCGTCAAAAACGGTACGAGCAAACGCATTGACGTGCTCCGCGTCATCGGCACTTCAAGAGGTAAAAAAATCGAACGCTACGGACATTCCTATGCAGGGTTCGGACTGACGCCGACTGTCGCCCGAGCGCTGAATCAAAACAAATTGAACGTCTTCAACCAAATTTGGATCGTCGGCAAAGAACTTTTAAGTATGCGTTCGACCAGCTTGATCGTCGATGGCAAAAAACAAAGTTACGACAGCGTCATATGCAGCAACGTCGACAAAATGTCCAAATATTTGAAAATTTCAACGCCTTCAAGCCTGACTGACGGCAAATTCGAAGTTACCTCTTTTCACAAAACACATAGGGCGCGTCTGTTATTGACCCTTTTCAAAACGTCGCTCTTCGGCGTCCATGAAGACAAAAGCGTTTCGCACTACGATGCCAAAACCGTCCGTAAAACGGCGGTACAAGTAGACGGCGAAATCATCGAGCTTGACGCGTCGACCGACGTTGCGGTTCTGTGCGACAAACAAGCGCTCCCCTGCGCGGTATAACCCAGTCATCACTCTTTTCTAGCTTCGAAATAAAAACTTTACTTGGTTAACTATTAAGCGTATAGTAAAGATACTTATGACTGAAGACACACATTTTTCGGATCGTGACATGAGCCGCATCAGCACTTATCATTCGGGTGTTGCCCAAGCGACGGCTCATCGCGTCACGAACCGCGTCGTCTCAGACTACTTAAAACAATACGGCCTCAGTGGCATGCAATGGTTTATTCTTGGCTACGTCTACGATTCGGGTTCTGCAGGCATGACCATCGGTGACCTGCGCCGCGTACTTGAAACGACGCTCCCCTACACCACGAACGCAATCGCCAGCCTCGAAGCAAAAGGGTTTGTCACCAAACAGCCTCGAGCAGAAGATAATCGTATCAAAGTCGTGACGATTGACGAACGGCACCATGCGATGATAGAAGAAATCGAAACCGGCCTCCGCGAAGAACTGCGCCGAACGCTCTACGGCCGCGACGACATCAGCCGAGAAGATCTATCGGCATACATTCGTGTGCTGTATAAAATTATCGGGCAATAAAGCTCTCTTTAAAACAAAGTATCTGAGCAATTTTTCAATTTAGCTGTGGTTTAAGAATATACCGAGAATTACCAGCCCAACGCCCGTAATCGCCAACGATACGTACCAGATCTTTTTAGCGATCACTTGCGATTTGATAGTCACGACGAATGCGATGATAATTGACGCTAAAGACAACAGCGGCACGACGAAGAACTGCAATAAATACAGCACGACCGCATTCATCGCTCCCTGTCCAAACGCCTGGCCCTGCCCTTCGAGCGCATGAAGCGTCGACCACAGAATAAGAGTGAAGATCGGGAACGGCAGCGCCAAAATGAGCCCGAAAATCGACAGCGCTGTTTGTTCTTTGACGACCGGAACATATTCTGTCGGCTGCTCGCTGTAATGATGTTCGTTCGTCGACTCCGTCGCTTCCGATACATATTCTATCGGCCCAAGTGAATCGTGTTTATCGTCGTTCATCGCCCCTATTTCCTTTCTATGCTTTTGCTATAGCCGCCGAACAGGAAATTCACCCACTGTTCAAGGTTTGAAGCGGTTTGTCTGTTCGTCGTTGCAACGGTTTTCGTTGTGACATCAGCATCTTTTGCCGCTTGGCTGTTTGGCGGCAATACCAATACTTTTTCACCCTGTTTCACGAGGCCCAGCGAATCGCGCACGGCAAGTTCTTGGTATTCGGCGGTTTCGTAATAATTCTTTTGCAGCGCCAAATTATCCCGTTGCAACTGCACGAGCTGGAGTTGCTGTCTTTTCAAATCGATGTCTTTTTGAAGCGTGTAGTTACGCTGCATGACACCGAGCGAACCCCATATCCAACCGGCAGCTATTAAAAACGCAGCCAAAATAACGACGTTGTTCAACGTCAAATAACGGTGGCGAATATGGTAGATGATTTTTTGGCTGTTTATTTTGTGCATGGCGTTCGCCTTGGTTCGTAGCTATTATAGCGCACCCCTGGTTACAGCGCTACTGGCGCATTGCTATACCACGGCAATACGCTATAATACCCTAGTGCGGGGCTGTAGCTCATCGGTCAGAGCAGGCGGCTCATAACCACTTGGTAGAAGGTTCAACTCCTTCCAGCCCCACCAGAATTCATTTCATAATAAAAACGCCGGAATCACTTCCGGCGTTTTTTCTTTGTCTGCGGCGATTAGTTCGCTTCGACTGTGGTGCCTGGCTGCGTCTGCGTGAAAATCACGACAATGATGACAGCGATACCGACGGCAACGTGTGGAAGCCATACGTTTGCTGCCATGTCGGCAAAGCCGAACAGGAATGGTGACGCGATCAGGAATACTGATGCGAGGACGTCAAATACGAGGTGAACCGGCATGCCGACAACCTTGATGAGACCCCATTCGTAGCGCGTAAACAGGCTGTAAAGAATCAAGCCGATACCCAGTACGATTGGAATGACGACTGCTGGACCGCCAACATTGGCGAAGTTGAAAATCCAAGGTGCCAGAATCAATGCGATGGCGACAATATAGTCTAATGCTCCGTGTACTTTTGTGGGAATAAATCTGTAACCCATGTGTTTCTCCTTTATTTATTGCGAATACACGTTCATTCTATGCCGATTCTCAGTTTTGGTATGTAAGATATATTACAAACTTTCGGTATAATAGGAACATACTATGGATTACGTGGATTATATCAAAAATTACCCTTTGAAAAGCTTTACGCGCGGTGAAACGCTCCTGCAAAAAGGCGAAGCGATTCGCTTCTTGATGGCATTGCGCACGGGCTTTGTCAAAATCACTTCCATCAGTGACGAAGGCGTGGAGCGGCTGCTTTGGATCGCGGGCCGCTACGACCTGGTGCCTATCGAGAAGCTTTTCGCAAAACAAGGAAACGTTCATTTTTTCTATACTGCGCTGACAGATGGTACTTATTACCAAATAGACAAACAAGCGTTCATTAAAGAGGCGTTTGAAGCGCCGGCACTGATGGCGCAAATTGCTCGCGGCATGTCTGATCACCACGATGACCTGCTACTCCACATTGATGCGCTCGACACGTCATCCGTGCGTGAAAAATTACTGCTGACGTTACTGTACGTTGCCGCCCGGCTGAGTGGTGACGACAACGTGGACTTGATCGCGCACGGCCTGCGTTTGACGCATGCTGATTTTGCCAACCTTATAGGATCGACGCGTGAAACGACGTCAATGGAACTGCTGAAGTTGCGAAAAGAAGGCTACGTCACCTATTCACGGACAAACTTCGTGGTGCATACTGGTAAAATTCGACAGCACGAACAATCGGAATAATTTGCTAACGGGTAACGGTGTGATCGCGCGGACGAAGCTTGTCTAGCTTTACGAGTGCTTCACGGGCTTGGGTTGCAATGCCGTTATGGAGAGTGGACTGCTCAATCATTGAGCGCCAGTATTCGAAACGGTGGCCTTCTTCATCAATAAGCGCATTGTTTCCCTTCTGTAACTCTTCTAATGAAAGAGTCTGAAGGTCTTCCATGATACGTTTGGTCCTATCGTGAAACTTTACGCTATCGATACCGTCGTTTTTACCAAGAGGATTCCCTGCCATGCCTTTTGCAAAGCGTCCGACTTCAGCTCGTCGCGCCAGTGAAGTGAGCCCCCGACGCAATTCGCCATTCTGATTGATTTCATCTTCAGTAAACGTACTGGTCAACGTATCGCCAGCGCCACGACGCACGAGTTCCGCATCAAGGATACGCGCAAAAGACGCGTCCTTTGCTGCGATCTCCGCATAATGAATCATATCTCTCGTGATGTGTTTCAATGCTTTCACTTCATACTCAGTTCTTTCTTGCCGTATGTTCTGAACGGATGTTTCTGAAAGATCTTTTTCCGTCCTGTTGTGAAGGATCTTGTTGAATGATTTGCCCCTGGCTTTTTGAATCTCTAGAAAATACGACATGAGAGGAATAGGTTCGTCCGAACGCCCCAGTACGGCAACCATGGTATTCTTTTCGACGTTATCATGAGGATAGAAACCGTGCTCGTGATACAGCAGCGACAGCGCTTCAGGTACGCTTAACGTTTCAGGCGTCTCTGACTTTTCCGGTGCAGCATATAATAACGCCTGTTCGGCCAAAGCTTTTTGAATGGCACGGTCGTGAGGTCCGACTATCTCACCGGGAGATACTGGGCGAAGCATGTATTCCGAAGTATCGACTACCGTTGGTTCTGCCTCGAAAACATCAAGTGGCAACACGTCACCATCACTCGATTCGTAGCTACGAGAGTCGGTTTTCAGCGGTTCGTGTTCCGTCATATAATTTTATAATAGCATAAACATAATAAAATGTCAATCAACTGTTTTTCGAACATTCACTTCGTTTCGCATATGGCTGACGTAACTCTTCACGATCATCGCAACAAATTCCCTGTCGGGTTCGTTCAAGCGCCTCTCCGGCTCACCGGCATGTTTTGATGCACGCAGCTTTTTGTCTCTTTCGTCCAGCTCGTGCAGATATTGCTGGTACTTGTGAATATACGTCCAGTCATTGTTTGATGCCACGGGGACCGTATCTTCCAACGCGAGTACTTCGTCACGCCATTTGACGTCGCCCGAGGTAGCCGGCACGTTGCCATTCGCACGGTAAAGGCCCCATAATACGTGCTTCCCGTTTTCGGTCATGGGCGCCAAGACGTTCACCTGGGTCGCAAGCCAACGAAAAGGGTCCCGCTCATCAGTGACGACCAGTTCGCCGACGGTATGCGGATGGTCATGGTCGAAATCAAGCGTGCCGTATTCGGTAACTCCGAACAGAGCACGCGGGCGTATGGGGAGAGGGTCTTCGTTCTGCGCTGCTTGCAGTGTTTCTGACATAATAGATTTCTTTTATACCACGAGGAGAGATTCCGCGTCAATCGGGTATCTTCTATTCCCAGCGGAAGACGCGGAAAGCAATGAGATAGATGACAATAATCCAGGCGCCGATCAAACCGATCTGCGGCAAGATATCGATGAAATGCTTTCCTTCAGTCGCGATGAGGCGGATACCGTCAATGATGGGCGTCAATGGCAAGAATGCCGATACGTTCTGGAGCCACTCGGGCATGAGGTAGCGTGGGAAGAACGTGCCGGAAAGGAACATCATCGGGAAAACGATCACGTTCGAAAGCGGCGCGGCCTGCCGTTCGTTTTTAGCCCACCCACCGAGCGCAAGCCCGATACCGAGAATCGTGACCATACCGAGCAGCAAGAATGCGGACAATTCGAACCAGTTCCCCACCACGTGCAAATGGAAGACAGTGATCGCGACGATAAACATGACGGCAAAACTGACGGCACCAATAGCAACTTGGCCGATGACGGTCGACAAGAAATACTGCCACACTCGCAGCGGCGTCGTACTGAGGCGACGAAGGATGCCCATTTTTTTGAGTTCAGGGAAGACGTTAACCGGACCGAAGATCCCCATGCCGATCAGCGAGAAGCCGAGCAGGCCGGCGAATACGTAATCGAATGATGACAGACTGCGCTCATTCAACTGGGTACCCTTGACTGTAAACGGTGTTACGGACGGTACCAGCTTGTCGTTCACGCCCTTGAACTCAGAATTAAGTACCGATGTCAGCGCAGATGCTGACGACTGGTTGTTTTGCGTATAAATGATTTCTGCTTGGCCGCTCGGATACGATTCGCCGTCTTTAGGCGTTCCGAAGTCTTTTGGCAGGACGATTGTCGCGTCGATTTCTGAACGGCTCATTTTTTCTTTTGCCTGGTCAAGATTCTTCACCTCTTTGTCCACCTTGAGTACGCCGCCTTTTTCAGAGCCGCTGACAAAATCTTTGGCAATCTGAGAATCGGAGTGATTGATGATCGCTACGTTGAAAGAAACGCTGGTGCTGCCGCTGTTCAAGCCGCCAAAGACGAACAAGAAGATGAGCGGAAAACCGACGGTAAAGAAAAGTGCCAAACGATCGCGGAAGAAGCGACGGGTATTGGCTTTAGCGAATACGCGAACGGTATACAGCTGTTGACGAAGCGTTTGTCGTTGCCGAGCCATGTTATTGCCCCTCCCTAAGCGCTTTGCCGGTGAGGTCGATGAAGACGTCTTCAAGATTGGCCTGCTGAACTTCTTGCGGCTTCTTAAACCCGCGCGCAAGCAGCTGCGTAATGAGATTGCGCGGCGTATCAAGCGCGACGATTTCGCCTTTGTCCATCACGGCGATACGGTCGCAAAGAATTTCCGCTTCGTCCATGTAGTGCGTCGTCATGATGACGCTGATACCTTTGTCACGCACCTTCTCGATAAGTTCCCACAGATTGCGGCGTGCTTGCGGGTCAAGTCCTGTCGTGGGTTCGTCCAGGAAGAATACTTTCGGGCCGTGCACGAGCGCCGTCGTAATGCTCAAGCGCTGCTTTTGGCCGCCCGACAAATCCTCGACATATGCTTTTGCTTTTTCTTCAAGGTCTACGTCGCGAAGAAAGGCCATCGGGTCGACTTTTTCACCGTAGGCCGCAGCAAACATTTCAACGACTTCCGTCAAACGGGTCTTGTCTTGGAAGGCAGGCGATTGCGGCTGCACGCCGATAAGGTATTTCACATCACGCGGATGCTTCTTCACGTCGATGCCGTCGATCAAGACCGTTCCGGAATCAATGTCACGGAGTGTCTCCATCATTTCGAGCGTGGTCGTTTTGCCGGCGCCGTTCGGACCCAAAATGCCGAAGATTTCGCCTTTTTTCACAGAAAACGAAACGCCGTTCACTGCTTGTTTGTCGCCGTATCGTTTCTTGAGATTCTTCACCTCGACCATGTATGCCATTGGATCTATTCTACAACGAAATGGTCAAAAATGCCCCTGTAAAACAAAAAATGCCCCCGGGGAGGGGGCAATTTTGGCACCTGTTTGTTTGGCCTAAGTATACGGTCAAAACGGCGTAAGCGCAAGCGCTTTTTTACAGATGGAAGCTTTTATGCTAAAAACTATTTTTTCTTTGAAACGGTCAAGAAACCGTTGCGAGGGTTTTCTTTGACGATGCGGTCTTCCGGAAGGTCTACTGGAGTACCTTTCGCGTTCTTTTCTACTTTTGCGAAGAAGAAAATGGTTTGTGGTTTACCACCGCGAAGCGTTACTTCAGTGCTGTGCAGGTAGTACGTAACACCCTTCGAGTTTGTGTGACTGTAAGCCATGATAGATCTTTATACCTCCTATTAATGCTGTACGAGAGTAAGCGTACAGCGGGGACAGGGGCGCTGTCAACACTAAACGCTACGGTAGTGACGGCTCAGCATCAGTTTGAGGACACCGAGGCTGGCGAGCCGAGCAATAATCATGAGCACGATCACGACGCATGCCGCGACGGACCAGCCGGCAAAATCAGGCGACCATACCGGTGATTCGTAGTCGTGCAAGTATGCGTTCGGATTCGGCAGGTTGGCGGAGTTCACCAGGTTGCTGGAGGCAGGATATTTTGCCAGCTCACTAGTGGTACATTGCAAATATGCCGTTGAATAATGCGTGAACTGCGGAGCACACACTTCTTGTGCTTTTTTATAGATGTTGCCGTTCGGATTGGCGTCGTCAGATACCGCGTCGAGTGCTGCTTGCGAGTCTTTTTGATAGGTGGATTCAAGATAGACACCTTTACCGAGGTCAGTGTTCATATGGGCTGCAACATACCGTTGTAAATCTGACAATTTACGGATAATGTCAGTCTCATCGCCGGCTTTGTCAGCGTTGGTAACGGCGGTGCGACGTTCCACCATTCCTATGTTGTTCAATCGCAAAAACGTCGCCGAAACGAAGCCCATCAAAATGAGCACTACAACGAGCTGCCACGTTTTGATGCGTTGCAGGTCTTTAATCGTTTTGCGAACACGCCTTTTATCTGCCACTTATCGAGGTTCCCACCTTACTACTTATCCTTATTGTACCCTACGCGCGCATGTTTTTATACAGAGCGAACTTTGCCGTCGTGATGAGAAGTACGAAGCCAGCGGCGATGAAGAAGAAAACTTGAATCGCGAGATGGTCGCTGAAGCACGATACCAATACGTACAAGATCAAACTGGCGACGGCAGCACCGAAATTTGAAAGCACTTCCATGATGCCCAAGTACGTCGTGCGTCGACCGGAGAGATCCGCATTATCGAACAAGCCACGGGTATATGCCATTGAGTAGCCAGTGGTCGCTGCTTCATTGGCAACGTTCAATACGGCAACGGAAACCGGCGTCGTTATAAACGCGCGTACGGCGTGCGTCAAAGCATTGCATATGGACGCCAGGCGCAGCAGTTCCCCGCCCTTGCTACGATCAATAAGCTTTCCATACGTATACGAAGCGCCCAGTGCCGCGAACAGTACGACTGAAAGCAACGCACCGTTCAATGCGTAGACCTCGTTGGTGGTCGCGACGCCGATAATGAATACGGCAGTAAATAACGTCCATACCGTTCCGGAGGCAAAAACGTCGAAACCGAGTGCAACCTGAGCGATGGCGTTTGGACGAACAAGGTGCCAGGGCAATCCTTTGAAATCGAGCTTTTGGTGGGGCGACTCCTGTTCGCCAGTACGGAGCAACGGTGCAGCGGCAACACCGAACAAAACCGCGGCAATCAGCAACACGACTTGCGGCCCGAAGAACAAAGCGATCACACCGCCAATCAAAGGGCTCAATCCTGTCGTTATTTTTTCAACGATATTCATAAAGGCGATTTCTTTACCCGCGTGCTCAGTGCTTTTCACTTTTGAGAAATCTATGGAGTAGCCAATCGAATACATCGCCGCTGATGACGCTTGAAATACGATGACCGCCGGGAGTACCCAGGGCCCGAGCTCCGGCAAAAGCGTAAAGGCGATCATCGAAGGGATATAGAGCAAGTTGGAAATCAAAATGGCATGTTTTGCACCTACCCGTGCAGCAATGGCGGCGGCAGGTATCGCGATAATGCTTTTAAAAAGATAGAAAGCAGCCCAGAACAATGCAATAAAAGCGATGCTGTAGCCGTGTTGGTACAAGAAAATCGACATGAAAGACGACGCGATGTTCAATGCCAGCATGCGAAGAACGCGCGAAGCATACAGCTCGGCAATTTCGCTGAACGTGGCATGACGCCAGAAATGACGTCTGATAAGGACTTGATGAATGATTGTTTTGAACATGGTTGTTTTTTCGTGTTTGTTGTAAAAAAGAATTCCCACTTTTACTCTTCTTATTACACCACAGTCGCACCCTTGAAACAAGTTCGGCCAAGGTGCGATATACTGGTGGTATGAATATTTACTTCTCAGGCATGGGCGGCGTCGGTATCGGACCGTTGGTGGAAATTGCGCGCGATGCCGGTCACGTCATTATGGGCTCAGATTTGAATGAAAGCCTGGTCACGGAAGAACTTCGCGCCCAAGGCGTCCCCGTCATGATCGGGCAGGACGGTTCGTTTCTGCGCCAATGCCACGAAGAACAACATATCGACTGGTTCGTCTATACGTCCGCATTGCCGAATGATCACCCGGAACTCGTCTTGGCTCGACAGCTCGGCATCCGCACCAGCAAGCGTGATGAGTTCCTGGCGTATATCATCCAGGAAAAAGACCTCAAGCTGATTGCGATCGCCGGCACGCACGGCAAGACGACAACGACCGGCATGATGGTGTGGACAATGAAGCAGCTCGGCATTCCCGTCAGTTATTCTGTCGGCACGACAATCTCGTTCGGACCGAGCGGTCAATTCGACCCTGCAAGCGAGTATTTCATTTACGAATGTGATGAATACGACCGGAACTTTTTGCATTTCCAACCGTACCTCTCATTAATCACTTCAATTGACTACGACCACCCCGATACCTACCCTACCGAAAACCAATACACCACAGCGTTCAAAACGTTCCTCGAACAATCGTCCCATTCGATTTTGTGGCGACAGGACGCAGATTACATCGACAACACGAACGAGCATACCTGGATCCTTGACGAAACGTTGCACCTGCCCCTCGCCGGTGCGCATAACCGCCGCAACGCAACGCTGGTAGCAAAAGGTCTGGAGTATCTTGGGCTTGCCGTACAGGCAGACGTGACGGCGACACTGGGCGACTTCCCCGGTACGGACCGCCGGTTCGAGCGTATCGGTACCAACTTGTATTCCGACTACGGCCACCATCCGAAAGAAATCGCCGCAACATTGCAACTCGCGCGCGAATTGTCCGATAGCGTCGTCCTCATCTACCAACCCCACCAAAACCGCCGCCAAGTGCGTATTAAAAAAGATTACGTCGACCAGTTCGAAATGGCAGAAGAAATTTATTGGTTGCCGACATATTTATCTAGAGAAGACCCTGACGAAGCAATTTTGACTCCCGAGCAGCTGATCGAAAACGTTACGAACAAAGCATCGATTCACATCACGGAGCTGAACGACGACCTATGGGAAGCTATTCAAAAAGCACGGAATGAAAACAAGCTCGTCCTGTGCATGGGTGCCGGCACGATCGACGCGTGGGTGCGCGAAAAGAATAACACATAAATGAAAGCGTATTTTGCCTGCTCCATACGAGGCGGAGGCGACACTTCTTTCTACTTGGCGATACTAGAAGGGATCAAGCGTACCGGCACGACGGTACTAAGTGAGGTTTTCGTACATGATGCACTGACGCTCGGCGGAAGCCCGTTGCCTGCAGATGAAATATACGAACGCGACACGAATATGATTCAGGATGCAGATATTGTCATCGCGGAAGTATCAAACCCGTCACTGGGTGTCGGATACGAACTCGCTTACGCGGAACAGCTTGGGAAGCCGGTCCTGTGCCTTTACCATGCAAAAAGCGAAAAAAGCTTGTCTGCAATGGTACGTGGCAACAACTATTTTACTGTCGAGCATTTTGATTCCAAAACGGTTGCCGAAACGATCCAACGGTTTATCGCTCTTCAGTCAGCCACGTGACTTCGAATTCCTCGAAAAAAAACGGATCATTGAAAAAACTGCGCGCAACGATCAACTGTACCGCAGGTGCCAGCCTGTACTGGTCGAGCTTGTGCGGACGCGCCCAGACAAGATCTTCGTTCGTTTCGATATCATCGCGATTGAAGGCAAAGATGTGCGCGGTCGTCGAGGACATCATCTCGCTCCCTGCTTTCACCCGTATGTAGCACGCCCCTATATGCCGCAACGCTTGGTTTTCGAGCCCGAGTTTTTCTTTCGCCTCGCGCTTGGCTGCCAGCTCGAGCGTCTCGTCGTCGATATGTATTTTTCCGTACGGAAGCGTCCATGCGTTGATGTGCGGCTGTTTGCGACGGCGCTGCAAGAGGACGTCGCCCTCGCCGTTCTGAACAAGCAGCATGGAGATGATTTTCGGCTGCATGCGTATCGTGCGTTTTTCAGTACTCACCCTATCGACATACGACAGTCCGTTCGTCGACAACGTGTAACCCCCTTCAGTCTTTTTTACCATCCCCTGCTTTATCAAAGCATTCAAATGATAGCTGAATAAATTCGTATCAGTGCGCGGCGGTCGAAGATCGCGAAAACGGGCAATCTCCACATACATCAAGACGTCAATAATGTGTTTTTGGATATGGTGCGTAACAGTTGCGAACTCAATCATATTTGACTCAAATTATACTTGCTATTTTTAATCCCTGCAACTCGTTAGAGTAAGTATGTAATCTGTTGCATAACGTCAGGTTACGGAAAGGTTTCAGTCGTGTCAGAAATACAGTTATCTCGTGTTGACTTAAAAGTTCGTACTGCTGAGCTCTCCGAAGAGCGAGCACCGATGTACGCAGCCGCTACTATTCTTGGATTGGCAGGCGTGGCAATACGCTTCTCCAAAGTCGAAAGGACACCGCGCTATGAAGCCGACCGACGCGAATCAGACGTCGAGCACAGCTACATGCTCGGCATGGTCGCAAGCGAACTGGCTGAGGCCTTATACCCTGACACCATGAACGCAAGTTTGGTGAATGATTATGCAATGGTACACGACCTGGTAGAGATCAAGACTGGCGACGTGGCAACCTTCCGTATCGACGCCGGAGCGCTGGCCGCAAAAAAAGCAGCCGAACATGCGGCCCTGCAAGAACTGATGCGAGAGTTACCGCCTCGAACAGGTCGTTTACTTTGGAACTACGAACAGCAATCCGACGCGGAATCGCGATTCGTATGTGCGGTTGACAAGAACTTGCCGATCGCCGTTGATATCTTAGGCGCAGGACAAAAAGTGATGAACGAAGATTACGAGGTGCATTCGCACGAACAGCTGGCTTCTGCGCACGATGCGTTACGCGAGAGGATGAATGATCGTTTCAGTGAATTTCCAGAAATCGTTCGGGCACATGCGCTGCTGTGCGAACTATTCGAAGATGAGTTTGTCGCTACTCCTGAGAAACAGTAGGGTCACTGAACTCTAGGACGTCCGGGTTCAAAGGGTCGCCGTTGAACGCGTCGACCGCTTTGGCCTTTTTTGCCTGTTCAGCATAAATTTTCGTAAATCCGTTAATCGTCTCTTTATTGACAGGACCGAACGAGCTGTAATCGCTGACCGGGTCAGTACGGTCGACTTTGTCGCTGACGGAGCGATATCCGGGGCGACTCAAATCAAGTTGGGCGGAGCCGCTGACGTTATAGATGACGATGCTGACGGCAACCAAAGCGGTCGAAATTATCAACGTACCGATAATGAGCAACAAGAAACGGTGCTTATCCCAAAAAGTGATCGGCTCATCGGCGGCGACGGGTTTCAGGTCATTCATGATTTCTTCCCCGTGACCCTGTCAAAGTTCAACACGAAATCATCAATGCCGGTCTTGTAGTCGTCAATGTATTGATTGAGCTTGACGACGTCAGTGTGCACTTGGGTCCGTTTCGTACGGGCATCAAGCAGCGCGGAGTGAAAACCAGAGGCGTCTTTCGTACAATCAATACGTAGCACGACCGATAGCTGGCGTTCATACGCCTGGTAATCTGTCCGGAAACTCGTCAGCGCCTTTTGGTATTCCCCACCGATAGATACGAGCCCTTTGTTGTCGAGGCCGTTATTCGCGAGCCGGCTGTTGAAACCGTCCATCAGCTTGGTACCGATCGACTCGTAAATTTGCCCTCGGTTCACCCTGAGCAGCGCGTCGCTTGCATGCAGCTGTGTCAATGAGCCCTTTATTGACAAGCAGTTCGCTTGAATGCGCGACATCTGTTCAGACGAAAGCGGATCGGCAGCCGAAGCGGTATGCAGTGCGAATACAGGCGCAATTACTGCGGCGGCAAGACCAAATAAAGCAAGACGAACGCGAATCTTCATTCCACTTATTATACCCTATTCGGCAAGGTGCAGACGTTCGCCTTTTCGCTCGACGAAACCTTCTTTTGCGAGCGCCGCCAAGGCCGTTTCAAATCGCTCGTCCTGCGGCAAAGACCGTTTCAATTCTTCGTACGGCTGATCGGTCTGCGCGAGGGCCTTTAAAATCAACCCGCGCACCTCTCGCAGACTGCCTTTCAAAGGTGCCTGCTTTTTGTAATGGCTGCTTTTGTCGTTCCGGCCGACTCCCTGTTTCTTCAGGTACGCGCCGTAATCCATAACGCTCCAATACCACTCGCGCGGGTGTTCCTTGTCGACTGCTTCCGTCACGATTTCTTTCAGTTCTTTGTCGGTGACCGTTGGTTGGCCCTCGAAAAAATGATGGAAAAAGACCGTACGGATGTTCGTCTCGATGTACGTTACTGGGCGATTGAAGCTGTATGCCAAAATCGCTCCTGCCGTGTTCGGGCCGATACCGGGCAATGACACCAGACCTTCGTACGTATCAGGAATAACGCCGCCATGTTCGTCGACGACCTTCTTGGCGGCTGCATGCAGAAATTTTGCTCGCCGGTTGTAGCCAAGCCCGCTCCACGCCGTCAGTACGTCCGACAACGATGCGGCCGCTAACGACTGCACATCAGGGAAAAGACCTGTAAACTGTTCGAACTTCGGTATCACCCGGTCGACCTGCGTCTGCTGCAGCATCAATTCGCTGACAAGCACGTAGTACGGCTCGGTATTGTCGCGCCAGGGCATAGACCTGTACAATTCGTCTGCTCGTCGCCAAAGTTCTTCATTAAATGCATCAGTATTCATTCAGCTTATTATAACGGCGTATAATAAGAGTATGACAAGTTATGTTTTAGCAGGTGGATGTTTTTGGTGCTTGGACGCGGTATATCGCCGTTTGAAAGGCGTCACGGAAGTCGTCAGCGGCTACGCGGGCGGCGGGACGATCGACCCGACGTACGAAGAAGTTTCAACCGGTGAAACGGGGCACGCTGAAGTGGTCAAGGTCACGTTTGACGAATCCGTTATCCCGAGCGACGTTATTCTCGACCTTTTCTTCCTTATCCACGACCCGACAACGCTGAACCGCCAAGGCGCCGATGTCGGCACTCAGTACCGCTCGGCAATGTACTACGACGGCGAGGCGCAAAAAACGGCGTTTGAAGAGGCGGCACAACGCGCAACAACGCACTGGAGCGACCCTTTGACCACCGACATACGTCCGCTCGACGTCTTCTATCCCGCCGAAGACTACCACCAGGATTACTTCAATAATAACCCGGGGAACGGATACTGCTCGATCGTTATCACGCCGAAAATCGTCAAAGCACGCAACGCATACACGACCTGGTTCAAAGAAGCCTAACACTCACTTTAAGGAGGAACAATGGAACTGACGAAATACGAACACGCATGTTTTACCGTAGAGAAGGACGGAAAGACCATTGTCGTCGATCCGGGAGCATTCACGACTGATTTCAGCATTCCCGAAGATGTCGTCGCGGTCATCATCACCCACGAGCACGGTGATCACCTGGACAACGATCAACTTTCAGAAATAATCGCCAAGAATCCTGACGCCATCGTGCTTGCGCCCCAAGACGTGACGGCAACATTGAATACGTTCGAAACGCGTACCGTGCACGGCGGCGACAGTTTTGCTCTCAGCGGTTTTGATCTCGACTTTTACGGCGATGATCACGCGGTTATCCACCCGGACATGGACAAAGCGCAAAATGTCGGCGTTCTGATTGAAGACCGATTATACTTCCCGGGGGACTCGTTTACAGTACCCGAAAAATCAGTCGATACATTGGCGCTGCCCGTTTCGGCACCATGGATGAAAGTATCCGAAGCGATTGAATTCATGAAAACGATCGGCGCGCGCTTTACGTTTCCGACGCATGACGCTCTCTTGTCGACGATTGGCAAAAACGTCACCGACAGAATGATCGGCTCATTCGCAGAAGCCGCAGGGACGGAATATCGACGCATCGACGGGGAAACGATTGAGATTCAGTAAGTATGTATCCTGTCGCCACGCCTGAACTGCTCCGCAAAGCCGCAGAACATCTTTCGAACGGTGACCCCATTTTAGCGCCCATCATCGCATTGGCCGGCCCTGCACAGCTAGTTCCCAACAAACATTACTATCACGCATTGGTTTCTAGCATCATATCGCAACAATTAAGCGTCAAGGCCGCCGCGACGATATTGAAACGGTTCCTCGCATTATTCCCAGGTGAAGATTTTCCTTCTCCGGGGCAAATTCTCGAGCAAGACGTTGAAACCTTCCGCAGCGTCGGGCTGTCGCGACAAAAAGCAACATATATTCAAGACTTGGCAGTCAAAGTCATCGAAGGCAGCGTCCGCTTCGAGCATCTCGACGGGCTCGACAACGAAAGCGTCGTCAAAGAGCTGACGAGTGTCAAAGGCGTAGGTGTCTGGACGGTACATATGTTTCTGATGTTCTGCATGGGGCGTATGGACGTGCTCCCTACCGGCGATCTGGGGATAAAGAACGGTATGTTCAATTTGTATGCCTTAGAAACGAAACCGACGCCCGAAGAAATGACGGCCATCGCAAAAGAACGCAATTGGCACCCGTATGAATCAGCGGCCAGTTGGTACGTTTGGCATTCGCTCGACAATAAACCAGCGACCGCTTAGCGCTACTGGCCGAGCAAGCTGTTGATTTGCGACTGGTCCCCGCCGCCGCTCAATCCGCTCAGGCCGGGAATGTCGTTGATACCCCCGCTTTGAAATAATTGCGCCGCCTGAAAAATACCGAGTATGAGCAGCAGTCCGTTCACAAGGATGAAAACGCCGAGAATGACCGCGAACCAAAAAACCGTTCTGCCGGCAAACTTTTTGTACTCCTCGGCCTGCAGCGCCACCCTCCCCTGTTTGTCTTGAAACGTTCCCGTCATAACGATGATGAAATCCGATAACGTCCAAAACCCGAAACCGCCGAGCGTCAGAAGTTTTAAGATTCCCGTGCCCCATAACCCCATGTACATGCGGTCAACACCGAATGAACCCCACATGAAACTGAAGAAAAACAATATCAGGAAATGCCGCTGTTTGGGTATCTTTTTAGCTTCACCAACGAGTTCGTTTGCGGTTATTGTTTGTTGCGCCGCGGGTACGGGTTGTGCCTGCGGCGTTTGAGGTTCGTTAACAAGAGGCGCATTGGGTTGCATAAGCTTTATTATAGCCTACGCGGTAAGAACAGCCGCTATTACGGAGTCAATCGGTTCGTGTCACGAGGGAACAAAGATGCTTCTTTGACGTTATTCAAACCGATGATCTTTTGCGTCAATCGCTCAAGGCCCATGCCGAAGCCGCCGTGGGTCGGCAGACCGTACTTGAATGCCTGAAGGTAGTAGCGGAAGCCGTCTGCTTCCGGGTCTCCGCCAGCGATGGTCTTCAGCTGCTCGACGAGCACGTCGTAACGGTTTTCACGCATGCTGATCGTTGCGATTTCAACGCCGCGGAAGATCAGGTCGGCACGTTCCGCAAATTCAGGCTCCTCGACCGATGCCCGGTGATAGAATTTCATTTCGCTGACTGGCCATTTCGTCACGAAGACCGCTTCACTGCCTAGATTCTTCTTAGCGTATTCAGTGATCCATTTTTCTTCGTCGGGACGCATGTCTTTTTCACCGCGACTGTCTTCGCCGGTTGCTTTGCTGTACAGCTCATGAATTTCTTCAAGTGCCAGCTGCGGGATGTTTTCAGTCAGTTTTACCGGCTGGGCGTTCCAGCTCTTCAGTTCCGTTTCGTGGTTTTCCCAAACATATGAAGTGACTGAATGTAAAAAGTCGCCGATGGTTTTCAAAAGCCCTTGGAAATCAACGAATCCCATTTCGGCATCAATCGTAATATATTCTGTCAGGTGGCGGGTGGTCGCTGAAGGTTCGGCACGGTACGTCGGACCGATTTCGTAACTGCGTTCGAACGGCCCCACCATGATCTGCTTGAAGAACTGTGCGCTCTGCGCGAGGGTTGCTTCTTTACCAAAATAATCGAGCTTAAAAACTTCTGCTCCGCCTTCGCTCGCACCAGGAAGAAGTTTCGGTGAATTGAATTCCGTAAAGTCGTTGGCACGGAAGAATTGGCGTGCGCCTTCTTTGAGGGCTGCCTGGAGCTTGAAGATATTCGTTTCGCGGATATTACGCAGGCCGACGACGCGGTTATCAAAAAGTGTTTCAAGATTTTCTGATTTGTGGTCGAGCGGCTTGTCGATCTCGATCGGTGATTCAGCGGTCACGGGAACCATGACTTCAACGGTGACATCGTGAAGTTCAGCGCCGCCAGGAGCGCGTTCATCAGCAGTCACGACGCCCGTCAACGCGAGAACTGTTCCAATTTGCATCCCGCGCAATTTTTCAACTTCATCCTTAGTATCAATTAAGTTCTGCGCAAGACCGGAGCGGTCACGCAAGGTGATGAAGTTCAGGCCGCCAAGAAGACGTTTTTTGTGAAGCCACCCTTGAATGGTGACGGTTTCCCCGACGTGGGCGATAAGTTCTTTGGTGAGTGTACGTGTCATACCTTGTACTATACCATTTTTACCCCTCTGATACCAAGGAGCGACAAGGGTGGGAAACTTCGTCAAATATCAACGTGACCGGCAGCGGCGTTGTTGCGAGCAACATTTTTCTGAGCTATCGCATGCGCATCTTCGTGATTGTCATTCTCGTCTTCGATTTTCCTCCCGACCAGCGAAGCGATCACGTCTTCCAACGTCAGCAAGCCGACCGTTTCCCGGTATTCATTGAGCACGATAAACAGATGGTGTCGGGTTTCGATAAAAGCGGCGAGCGCATGCTCCAGCGTGTCATCCTGCCTAATGTAATATGTCTTTGCTTCCATGGCTTTTTCTGCCGTCGTCGAGCGTTTCTGATCGAGCGACAGGAGATCGTTCAAATGCAGCGTCCCAACCACATGGTCGATATCCTCGTCAATCACCGGCAGACGGCTGTGACCAAGTTCATGAATTTCACTCAGAACGAGCGGTCCAAGAAATTCAGTCTTTTTGACGTATTTGATCGCGCTCTTCGGCGTCATGACTGATGCGACAGTTTTATCTTTGAAGGACAGCCCGTTGTTTATCAGCAGCTTTTCATTTTCACTGAGCACGTCACCCGCTTGCTGAATAAGGTGTTGCAACTCTTCTCTCGAATCGAAGCGGTGATACGGCTCGACGTGCGGAATCGTTACGGCACGAACAACATTGAAAACCGGGCGCATGCTTTCGATCGCATCTAAATAAGCAGGTTCATACTGAGCATATATGCGCGTTGACCACTTGTGTACAAAAGGCCAATGTGCGACCGTCGGGTACAGCACCGTACCAAGCAACGCGATGCCGATGCCGAACACCCAGCTGAAGGTCGCGATGGACAGTGCCACGAACGCAACGAGTAGCACGGCACTTTTTGCCGCTAAGGCACCGTACACGTCGGGCAGCAATATTTCTCGTCGATGCTGCCATTTTGCCGCTTTGTTGCTGGTCGAGCGGCGCTTGAGTTCGTATTTGCTTATAGGATGCGGCACCGGATGCATCCCGGCAACCAATGCCAATGAGAGATAAACAAGTACCGTGACAATCAGGAGAAACGTAAACATTATGCCTTCATTGTACCTTATTTCACCGCTGCGGAGTGCCGTGAAAACCTGCTACAATTAGTATAGTAAATTTTTGGAGGATATTTCTATATGAGCAAAGTAAGATGGATTATTTTCGCCGCCATCGTCGTGCTGGTACTCGGCGGACTGATCGTATACTCGCGCGTTTCTAACCCGTCGATCGACGTCAGCAGCATTGATGCCAACAGCATCACGAAAGCAAGCGACCAAAACGGACAAATTGCCGAACACGTTTACGGCAACCCTGATGCGAAAGTCGTCTTCGTTGAATACGGCGATTACCAATGTCCAAGCTGTGGCGGCGCGTACGCCCAAGTGAAATCAGCTACCGAGCAGTACAAAGACAAGGTCGCCTTTGTCTTCCGCAACTTCCCGCTGACAACGCTTCACCCTAACGCTCGTGTGGCTGCTGCGGCCGCAGAAGCTGCCGGCCTGCAAGGCAAGTACTGGGACATGCACAACAAGCTGTACGAAAACCAGTCCGACTGGGAAAGCCTGAGCGGCACGGCTCGCACCGACGCGTTCGTCAACTACGCCGAATCACTCGGTCTTGACGCCAACAAGTTCAAGGAAGACCTCGCGTCAAAATCAATCAATAAAAAGATCTCTTTCGACCAAGCTGTCGGTAAGAAAATCGGCGTGAGTGCCACCCCTACCTTCTACTTGAACGGCGAAAAGCTGTCCGAAACCGATTCAGGACAGATCGTGCAAGGAAGCACGACCGTACTGACAGGCCTGTTCGACAAGGCACTGGAAACATCAAAATAAGGGACAGTCCCTTTTTTTAGAAAAGCCCCGCGTGACGCGGGGCTTTCTTTTTAGCAACGATAGGCTCCAGAAAAGTGAAAACACCCCGGTGCCTTGGGGTGTTTTCTTTTTGTTGAAACAGTTTCGATTTGAACTGTTTAGTGTGCGATAAATAGTCGCCATTCGGCGGGCACCACATCCACTGCGATCTTTTTGCGCCGTGACGGTACAAAATTGATTGCTATAGGCATGTGACAGTTGTACTCCTTGTACTATGTACAGCTTCGCGCGCTACGACCTTTAAATTATAAGTTTGGCGCGAAACACATCATTAATAGTATCAATAATATACCAATAGGTCAAGAATACGTGGTGCATCACGCTATTGTTTTAATAATATTCCAAATCAAAAAAGAGCACAAGCTCTTTTTTGATTTTTGTCACTAAATTGTACATTTCACACTGTTTCGGCTGTTTTACAGATCGCCGGGCTGGTCGGTCGGTTTGGCCGACTTCAACGGTCGTTCCTTCAACAGGAAGATCAGTACGGTCGAGATTGCCATGAGGATGGCAGCGACGATAAAGATCTGCCGGAGACTTTGCGAGAAAGCGTGCGTGACTTTGCTCGAGAAGTCGTTCTGGTTGTCAGTAAACTGTTTTTCAGCAGTTTTCGCGACAGGTGCCGGAAGCTTTTCGAAACTTTGCGTCGCAGCTGAGGTGACTTCGTTTTTCACGTTTGGCATGTTGAGCGTCAAGATAGTGTTCGGATCGTTAATGTCACCGAGCTTCGAAACTTGAGGGCTTTGCTTCAGCGACTCGACGTACGCAGTCGATTGGATGTTGCCTAAGTGAGACAAGATTCCAGCCGTCAGTACCGCACCGAAAATAGCCGTACCGAGTGTTGAACCGAGGCTTCGGAACAACTGGCTTGAACTGGTAGCGACACCGAGCTGCTTCTGTTCAAATTCATTTTGAATTGCCAGGTTGAGCGTTGGCATCGCGACACCCATTCCCATGCCCATAAAGAACATGATGATCGCTTCTTGCAAGTAGACGGACTCTGGCGTCAACGTCGTCAATGCAATCATGCCGAGGGTCGCCATAACGAACCCGACTTGCATGAAGATCTTGTATTTACCGATACGGGAAATGATTTGCCCCGAAGCGATACTTGTCAGCATCAAGCCGCCGACCAGTGGCAACAGCATCAAGCCGGATTCAGTCGGCGTTGCGCCGAATACCTGTTGGTTGAACTGCGTCAGGTACAGGATCGATCCCATGAAGGCTGCTCCGAAGAGACCAGCGACGGCAATCAGCAGTACGTAGTTTTTCTTTTCAAAGAACGAAAGCGGGAGAATCGGTTCCTTCGCTTTGCGTTCGACAAGCACGAAGGCAACACCGGCTGCAGCGACAATCGCATACATAATGATACGGAGCGTTACGAGCGAGATACCCGTCGCGTCCATAAAGCCTGCGAAAATCGTCTTGGTGTTATCAACTGCCAGAATCAGGACCGACAGGAATACTGCCAAAAGGCCTGCGCCGAGGAAGTCGATGCGTACCTTGCGGTCATGCTTCAATGCCGGTGCGAAGATCGCAATCAGAATGAAAGCCATGATGCCGATCGGCACGTTGATGAAAAACGTCCAGCGCCAATCGGTGATGAGACCGAAGATATGCTGCTTGTCCGTCAGGAATCCGCCCAATAGCGGACCTATGACTGAACTCAGGCCGAATACGGCTCCGATCAGCCCCTGCCAGCGTCCGCGTTCACGGGCGGCAAAAAGGTCGCCGACGATCGTAAAGGCGTTTGCCGTAATGATACCGCCGCCGATACCCTGAATGGCACGCCAGATGATCAGGTCGATCACGTTAGGGCTCATACCGCCGAACAGCGATCCGAGCACGAAAATACCAACACCGACGAGCAGTACGTTACGACGTCCGAAAATATCGGACAGCTTCCCTGCTATCGGTACGGTAATAGTTGTTGTTAATAGGTATGCCGTGACGATCCAGCTGAGTGAATCATAGGCGTTGAACTCTTCGACGATTTTACTGAGGGCCGTCGAAATAATCGTCTGGTCGAGTGCCACGAGGAACAAACTCGCCATGACCGAGAGCATGATGATAATCTTGCTCCGAAGAGATAAATGATGGTGCATATATATCCTTTATTGTTAGTATTACTTGTCTGCGTTTTCGATGACTGTCCGGAATTGGTCGATATTGTCAGTAAGGTGCTCGATCATCGCGCGGAGCTGGTCTTCTTTCAGAAGGCCGATCCACCCCGCCTTTGACGAACCGATGACGTACAAGCGATCACCCGATTTTATGTCGAATGCTTCTCGTGCGTCAGCCGGAATCACCACCTGACCTTTCGTTCCTACCGTCGCAGTCCCAAATAGTCTTTTGTCATGCATAGTATATATTGTATACCAAGTATGAAAAGTATGTCAAGTACTACTCGTCTACCGTCACTGGCGGATCGTATCGTATTTTATATTCGTACACCACGAGCTTTGGAGAAAAGGTATGCATCGCGACGCGTTCATAGTGGCCGTCGTAATAGTCTTTCAGTTTTTCGTTATACCCCTGGTCATAGCTGAGAAGCAGGAAGGCGTGCTGATACGAGCCAACGTTCGCCTTTGTTTCCGCTTCAACCTTAGCAGGGTCGTAAGCAGGCACGGAACCTTGGTTGAACCTATCCCATATCGGTTGCGTCGTGAGTTTCGCAGTACCCTTATAGTAATATTCCACAGGGTAAATCGTAAATGGAGCCGAAAGCACGACGACGTCGCTTGGTCCGGCGTTTTCATCAAGGTACTGAACCGCCTGTTGGTAGTCTTCTTTTACTGGCGTATTTGGGCTAGCGATCTGAATGACGAACAAGAAAGCAACCGCAACCACCAGAACGATGCCCACCGTCCGTGCGATCCATCGACGATACCGTGTCAATAACCATGCAATGAATATGAATAACGGCGGCAGAGCTACGATCAGATAGCGGCTCAGAAAGAACGGTTTGATCGTCACACTGATGATGAAGGCGCCGACAACAGGAACGACGGCAAGCAGGACGAATAGCGTCGCTTCAGGCGGAATGACTTTTTTCGTTCGTTGCAATGCAAAGAATGCGAGCAATACCACGATCGGCCAAAGCGAGACGATCAGAGTATTTACGCCTGGAACTTGGAAGCCGAAAATAAACTGCGCATACGTATCGAACAGGTCGCCAGCAGAAGGCTCAGCCAATGCAGGCTGCGTATTACTGGCAAATCCAAGCCTGTAGACATAGAAAATCCAAGGAAGTAATGATGCGGCGGTAAGTGCCCCTGAAATAATGATGTTGCGTAACGCATGTTCACCGCGGAAATGTTTGCGCAACAATATGACCGCGAGCAGTTCGGTCAGCAGGACAAAAATAAAGAAGTAGTGCGTGTAGACGCCCAGTATCGCCGTAATTGTCCACAGCGCCCATCGTCCGCTTCCCTGCTGTTTCAGAATTCTGACAAAAAAGTAAACGTGCAGCACGCTCATAAATGCCAGCATAGTGTACATGCGCGCTTCGGACCCGTACCAGTTCATAAATGGCGAGATCGTTACCAGAAACGCGGCGAACAGGCCGATACTTCGACGGCCTAAAGCGTACGTCGCGAGCACGTACGTCATGATGATCGTGCCGACGAAGAATAGCAGTGACATGATACGCGCAACGTAAATATCGTGCCCGAATAACAGCTGCCAGAAATGCAACAGCGTGTGGTACAACGGCACGTGAACGTCTTGCGCGACTAAGTTCAACATACCGGGGATATCGCGTTGCGTTTGGAACAGACTTTGAGCTTCATCCAAGCGCAGGCTCGTGTGTCCGAAAACGGTCAAGCCGAAGAACACAGCGAACCCGACCATAAGAGCCAGCAGGCCGTACGTCACAAATGATCTGAAAAGTTTGTTTTTTATCATGCCGTTGCCTCAACTTGCGTTACATTATCTTTATTTTTTCCTACTTTTTTGCGTTTCGATTCTTCTCGCGAACCTTCAAAAGCCGCAGAGATGAATGGAAGGAACGCGGCGATGTAAATGATTGCCCATGCGATGTTGGAGAGCATTGATGCGCTCCACCCTTCCCTGAACACGCCCCAAGCGACACCGGCAACAACAAGCCCGATGTAAACCAGGTGCGGTAGTACCAACTTCCCGTGGTTGCCGCTCACCTTCTTTTTTGACGTAACGGCAAATGCGTTCTGACGGCGTGTAATGGTCGCCCACAATGCTTTCATGTAAATAGTGGATGAACCGAGGCTGAACGAAAGTGCACGGAACGTATACGTAAAGTTACTGGTAATCTGCAACGTGTAGAGAATGACGATGATGTACGGCAAGAAAATGAGTGCCAATGTCATCGTGTTGATCGTCAGCGGCTTCAGCTGGAAGAAGAAGTACGTCAATGGCAGGAGCGCGTTAATCAGTACGATAATTCCCGAAAGGTAATAGCTCGAAGAAGAAAGATACTGAATGCGCTGTGCCCACGTTAATCCTCGGCGGAAAAACGGATTGTACGAGAACAAAAGTTCAAGGCTTCCACGTGCCCAGCGGAACTGCTGCTTGTAGTAGGACAGAAAGTCTTCTGGTGCCAGCCCTTCAGCCAGTACCTTATCAACGTAGACCGATTTCCATTTCTTTTCGTGAATGAGCAACGACGTCAAGAAGTCTTCAGCGATACTCTTTTCACTCATACCGCCGGCTTCATCAAGCGCAACACGGCGCAACACCATGTTCGTACCGCACATAAACGTGGCATTGATGCTGTCTTTTCCTTTGAGGAGCGGGCCGAAGAAGAGCGCCTGTTGTTCCCATGAGCCACCGGCAACTTGGTTGACGTCAGCATTTTTATAAAATTGCGGCGACTGAACAAAAGCGACTTTTTCGTCAATAAAATACCCCATCGTTTGCTGCAAAAATTCCGGCTTCGGTTCGTGGTCGGCATCGAACACGACAATATACGGTTCTTGCGTCAGTTTTGTCGCGTTATTAATGTTACCTGCTTTCGCTCCGCCCGGTGTTTCACGTGTGATGCAAGTAACACCTTGTCGGGCTGCTATTTCTTCTGCTTCGTGCCAGTTGTCACGATTCGCTACTTTTCCGTCGTTCAAAATATAGATGGAAAAATTTGGGTACTTCATCGCCTTCGCGGCAATGACAGTCGATTCGATAATGTCACCCGGTTCTCCGCAGACCGTAATGAATACGGCGACGTCAGGCGTAAAGCGCGCATCGAATTCTTTGACGCGTTTGCGGTACCACACCGTATGGATGAATCCGAACACCTGCCAGACGTGGAATACTTCCGACACGACCAGCAGGACGAATAGCGGCCAGTTACCAATAGGAAACAGCGCGACGACACAGACGAAGTACAAGATAGACAGCAGGATATTCAGCAACAACAAGAAACGACTCGTCTGTACCGACTTTAAAAACTCCATAGGTTACTTCTCTTTCAAATCAGCTGCTAAGTTTGGTAATTGGTCTTCATGCAATGCGATGCCGAACCAGACCCAGTTGGAAGCATAATATGTCAGGTCTTGTGTCCAGTCATTCGTGTTCTGGTCGTACAACGTTTTAATTTTTTGGTCATATAAAGCATCAGCTGAACTGGAATCAGTCACTTCAAAGTACGCAAGTGCGGTTCCGTAAGTTTCTGCGACTTCGTCTTTTGACACGACGGTGCCATCGTGACCGTATATTGAATCGAGCTTGCCCGTTTCTTTCCACTGCTCGTCAAGGAAACTCATTTTTTTCAAGAGATCTTTGGCACGGCCTTCTTTATTCCATTTGTAATCGAGTCCTAATCGCCACGGCGTACGCATGGCGTCATAGCCGTAATTGGTCGTGAGCGAACCGGATGTCGGAGCACTGAGCTCGCCTGTTTTCCGGTCCATCAGTACCCAATCTGGCACAAGTCCGGCACTCTTTGGTTTGTCGAGTTTTTCATCCATAGATTTTGCAAGCAGATCGTAAGAAGAATCAACGACCGCATTCCAATCGTGCTTCGTATCTACTTTGGCAAATTCACGATAAGCGTACGGAGCCAAGTAGGAAGGGTTAATCACAATAGGACTGGTCGACTGTTTTTCAAGGTTATTTGACGCTATGTACGGTTTACCACCGACGGTCACGACTTCATTCTCGTAGATGCTTCCGATAATTGCTTTCGCTTCGTTCAAATAGGTCGCATCTTGCCACCTGCTTGCAGCCATCATCAGCGCCAACGCAATGTCGGTATCCGCATCAGCGGCTGAATTCTGACCGTTCACGTCCGTCAGGACGCCGTAGGTACCGTCGGCTTTTTTACCCCAACGCCATGCAAACAAATTGTCTTCACGCTGCAGCTGTTCTTTCGTCCATTTCCATGACGTATCAAATGTCGCCTTGTCACTCATCCACACCGCACGCTCCATGGTGTAGCTTTGGCCTTCAGAAGTAGTAATGTCATTTTGTTGCTTGTCCAAAGTTCGGCCCGTTCCAGATTCCCAGTATTCTTCTTTGTAAGAATCCCAGGTACCCGCGAGTAGAGTATGCGATGCGAATACGATGTTTTGGTCAGTCACTTTTTTGTTGCTTGCAAGTACGGCATACGAGGCAGCACCGGCTGCGATAACGATGAGGGCAATAGCCAGTGTTCGGAATATAATTGGTCGTGTCATTATCTCAGTGCGCCCTCCTTAATTGGCACAATGTAACGAACGGGAACTTGTTGTCGGCGCGATGCGGACGCTCCCGTTCCGATTAAACTCATGATGTAGAGTAACGTTGCGGTGATTCCTGCAACAGCAGCCATGATAAGGATGCGGTCGCGGGTTTCGTTAGAAATTTTATTAGATGTATACGTAACAGTTTTTGCACTTGCCGCTGAATCTTGCGCTTGCGCAGCCGTCAACGCCGCGACTTGCGGAGCCGTATCGACTGTCACTGCTCGTTGCTTGGGTGCCGCAGCTACGGGCTGGACAACCGCAGGCTGACGAGTAGCGGGCGTTTGCTGCGGTGCCGGGTTTTGAGACGGCGTCTGCTGAGCTGGAGTCGTCGTATTAGCGGGTGCAGGGGTTGCAGGCGTCGTGTTCGTTGTGCGCGACGTGTTCGTCGATTGAGTAGTCGTGCGCGACGACTCGTTTTCTTGTGCGTTCCGGTTTCTCAAATTGTTGAAGTACGCGCCGTAGTTTGGCTTTGCTTCAGCAACTTGCAGCAAACTTCCAATGCTTCCCGTAATCAACGCTCCGACGATAAACAATGCCGTGACGATCGATACGGCGTATCGTTTTCGTTCTACCTTTTTACTTTGCACGCTTCCGGAAAATTTGGGGGCAGGATTGTATGGTCTTTTTGGAATGGTAAGATTCATTCGTCCTCCTCTTTAAACATAGTTATAAGCGTATCTTACCGGCTATTCTATTTGTTTTCTGTGAGATATTTCACCCGCGTTCAAAGAGGCCTGGTCGGTACGCGTACAAAATGTACGATCCACCGGCTATAGCCACAAGGCTCAATGCAACGATAGCACTGGCTGTTTTTTGGTCTATCGCTTTTTTCCCGTACGAAATCGCAGGACTGTTCACGTGAGGAATTGCTGATGCAATTTGACTTTCTTTCGTAACGACTGACAAGCCGTTCGAGGCAGCAACTGGCAACGATGCATCATTCTCGGCCACTTGATTCACAGCCTTGTCAGCAGGCGCTACCGCAACCTGTGACGGCTGAGTTTGTTCTGGTACATTTGCAGGCGTCGTATTGGCATTATTCTGAACGGGAACTTGCTGCTGTGCCGGAGGCGTATTCGTTACTGGTTTTTGCTGCGTCGTGGTTTGCGGGACAGAAGGCTGCGTTAACAACGGCACGACATTCTTAACAACCGGTACGTTGTTAGTCACTGCCTGAACGGTTTCCCCCAAATTGAGCGACAATGCGCTTGTCGGTGACTGCAGCGAGAGTGATAGGGCGCTCGACAGGAACAAGAACCCCGCAAAGAACGCCATAATCCGATACGATGATTTGTTTTTTATCCGTTCGAGCATGTACAACTCCTTCATTCACTATTACTTAATCTTGTTAACTATTATGAACTTTTGAAATGCTGTGTCAACAGGTCTTGGCAATTTTATTCAATAATAGGCTGAATGTACTGTTTGTTTTCCCTAATGAAACGCTGAATAATCTTGTATTCATCCATGTCGAAGTTCGGTTCCGTCATTTCGTACGCCACTTCTCCGGATTCGTCGACATATCCTTGAATCATCCAGTTCTTAATGATCACCTGCTCGCCGTTCGTATTCACCGGCAAGCTGATGGGGGTATCATACGGCCACGACTTCAAACGGCTGTGTTCCATTGCAATTTCGAAGCGCCGATTATACAGCTCCGGTGTTTCCTTGCCGACACACGCCCCTTTGCATTTCCCGAGGCTATACGAGAAACATGCGCCCTTCCCCGTTTCCAGCCCCATCAGTTTCGGGCACAGCTGAAAGACGCGCGTCGTTTCGAGCAAACTGTTTTTCGCCTTCATGCGACTCGGATACATGCCGTATACGGAATCCAAATCCGTATCCGTATCAACGTTTCCCTGCTTGATACGAATCGATGCATAATCGCCTTCCATCGATTTGATCAGCATCGCATAGGATGACACGCGGCGGAGCATGCGGTTATAGATAGGTTTCATTTCTTTGACGAGTTTTGATTCGAGCAAGAGTGCCGCCAGTTCATTCCCAGTTGGTATCGTTTCAACATGGTGCACGCTTTGGCTAATCTTAATTTCTTTGCTGCTGGTCAAATCCTGAAAATGCGACATGACGCGCTTCTTGAGCGTCACGCTTTTTCCCACGTAGATCGGCTGCCGGGTTTCGTCCTGGAAGATATACACCCCAGGGACGTCTTCGATGGCATCAAGTTCGCTCTTTTCCAGATTCGGCGGCAAAGACTGGGATTTCAACTGGTGGTGAATTGCCGCATTAAACGCTTCAATGCCATGCTGATCGAACGCAAGCTGCGAGAAATACAAAATGGCACGGGCGTCATCCAAAGCACGATGACGATCTGTAAAAGGAATGTCATACCGTGCAATGAGTTTCGCCAAACTGTGTCCCTGTTCCTGCTTGTAGAGATAGCGGGACAAGCGGACCGTACAAAGGAGCTTCGGAGAGAAATTGGTTCCGATCATCGCAAACTCGTTTTTAATAAAAGAATAATCAAAACGGACGTTATGGGCGACAAATACCGCACCGTCCATAATCTCGGCAAATTCATCCGCGATGTCAGCAAAGACAGGAGCATCCACGATATCGCCTTCCGTAATCCCCGTCAGGCTCGTAATGCTGGCAGGAATGTACGTTTCGGGGTTTACCAATGAACTGAACTCAGCCGTCACTTTGCCGTGCTCGTATCGAATCGCGGCGACTTCTAAGATACGACTGGTGCGGTAACTGCCGCCAGTCGTCTCAATATCCACGAAAACGACGGGGTATTCAAACATAACCCCCTTATTATACAGCGGCGTCAATCTCGACGGTTACTGCACGGTGGTCAGACAATCCGTCACCAGAGACAGAAATGTTATGTAGCTCAATTGGCTTTGGCACCAAGAAATAATCGTTGCGCTTGTTCATTTTGGGGAACGAAACGTACGGAACGGCAGTCGAAGCAGTGAATGAATCTGCCCATAACTCTGAAAGATCTTCCAAATGATCCATATTGAAATCACCGGCAATAATGCGTTCTTCATCTTTGTTTTTGATGATTTCAAGCGTTTCCTTGAAATGCGCCGTCGCATAGTCCTGGTCATCAGTCAAAGAAAAGTGAACGTTCGCCAAAAGTACCAACGTTTCATCAACCCGTACGTCAATCAGCTGGATGATACGGTTGTGTTCATCGCCGGGTTCTTGTTTCAATACGACGGTATCAGTTTTGAGGACGGGGTGCTTGCTCAGCATCGCCAAGCCTTCACGGAAGGTAACGTATTCGTGGCTGTCCTGCAAACGAGTCACTGCGCTGTGCTCGTAAGCATACCCTAATTCTTCGTTGATCAGCTGCACTTGATTTTTTGCCGAAAGGTGCGGCAAAAAAACCACTTCTTGAAACAGGACGACATCGGGATTTGTCTGTTTAAGATATCGTACGATTTCAGGTTTGCGCGCTTCCCAGTCGACGAAGCCTTGCATGTTCAGAGTCGTTATTTTCATAGTTACTCAGTATACATCTTCTGAACGTAAAGCGCTTATCTTCGATAACGACTGACGTTCGGACGCTTGACGTGATGACGGCGACGCTTGAGGATGAAGAGCACGAGGAAAACAATCAGGGCGACAATGAGAAGAACGGCAGCAATTGCAATGTAAACGAAGTACTGCGGAATGATCCAAAACGTCTTTACGACTTCGACGGTCTGATTCTTTTGCCCATAGGTCAATGTTGCGGTGACCGTGTAGTGGCCGAATTCTCCGAGATCTTTCAGCGGAACCGTCCAACGCCGAGCACCGTCAGGCAGAATTTGATCGCGGGGTTCATTCGTATTGAAATCAGTCGAGTAGACAACTTTCTTACCATTCTTCACGCTAATGTTGCCGAACGGTCCTTCTTGAACGTTTCCTTTGTTCTCAAAGCGGATCAGCGTTGCAATATCTTTAGGGCTACTGAAGAAATCACCCGTCTTGCCGTTTTGTTGAACGTTAAAATCAGTCAGATTTAGCTTTTCCGTAACGGGGCCAGGAACCGTCAAAAGAATAAGTGATGCGGCATTTGGGCTCAGGTTGACTTGCCCGCCGTCAGCAGACGAGACAGGTGCGAAACGAACTGCGCCGAAGTACCCGCCGGCTTGTGCCGTTTTGGGGACTGTAATCACTACTTTGACGGTTACGCTTTTACCAGCGGGGATCGTGACGTTTTTTATCGGGGTCATAAAACGTTTCAAACTGTGCGTCGGTGCATACGCGCCTTCATCCAAGATAAGCGCCGGAGAACCGCTCTCATCACCGGATACGAAGTCGTTTTCTATTGCACTCACCGTAATCGCGCTGGACGTAATGTTCGACACCGTTACTTGAACCGTCTTGCTTTCACCTGCATTGATTTGAATATCGCTGCGAACCGGCGTCACTTTCATGACGTTGGTTGACTGGTTCACTTTTGTTGATTGCGCAAACGTCTGCGTACTGACAAGCCCAGCGAAGACAAAGGCAGTCATCACCGCCATTCCGATAATTGTTTGGACACGTCGATTTATTAACACACTATTTCCCCATTACTCATTGATACCATCATACAGGTACGCTGTTGTTTAAACTAGAATTTGCCCGTTGCGATCATCGTCAGACTGGTCGAGTAGTTACCCGCCGGCGTGCTGTTTGAAACGCTGACACCGAAGGTAATCGGCATGTTTTGGTTGTTAGCTGGCTTGCCGTCTGTGTTTAGAATTGGGTCACCAATAGCACTCGTCACTCCTGATGCATTCGTATTCAAGTAATTGTACGTGTACGTTGCATTGTTGTAAGAACCAGCAGGTTTTATGGTGCCGCTCGCGTCATTATCGCCTGCAGTACCGGATACAGTACCAGTCTTGAGACCAAATTTGGCTTGTCCGGCCGTAACGCCGTCCGTAAGCGCAGGAGTAATGTCACAGACGGTTGCGCCAGCGCGCTTCAAACCACCGCAATCAGTAGCGCTCTTGAGGTTGACGACAGCTCCGCTTGCTGCATTGGTTGAAATTTGCGTGTAAAGAATACCCGTACTTACAGCCGTGGAGCTTAGGGCCGTTACGTCACCAACAGTTTCGCCGAGCTTCAATGTCGGGAGGTTTTCGGCTACCGCCGCGTTGCCGCAGTCTTTTGTAATTTGTGCTTTCGCGACGCAGAAAGTCAGGCTTTCAAGAACGGAACCTGAAACGCCGATCGTGTTAGTAATGGAAATCGCAACGCTTCCCTGGTCGATGGCAGTCGCCTGAGACCCGGTATTGAATGTCGATACACGTGCGTAGATTGCACCCGCTTGCGTTGGATTATCTATATTTGTTAATGACACGGAAATTTTATCATTGTTGGTAATAGCATGCGTTACCACAACCTGATTCGCCGCCGCACTTGCTATCGTATATCCTGTCGTAGCAGTTGAGACGCCAGAAGCAACAAGCCCGGTCGGTGCATTACACGCCTCAGATGGGTCAGGACTCGTACAAAAATCAATAACGAAACCGCCAGATGCGTCTGAAGGAGTGGTAAATTCAGCCGCATACGTAACAGCCTCCGCACCGGCAGACGAGCTGCTCAACGCAATGGAGCGTTCAGTCACTTGCGCTGCAAACACATGCGTCACGACGACTGCAGGTGCGATGACAGCTAATAAGAGCGCGATCGATATCGCTATTTTCGGTGCACGTTCTTTGAACGAAGACACAATGTTCATGTTAGTTTTCCTTCCACTAAATATCCAAGATTCCACAACTGTCCACAATTGTTGAATTCAGTGTATCACGCTTACGCTTTAATATGTCAAGGATTTTTTAAGCACTAAATTACAACAGATGAAGCTAGGCTTCTTTTGCTTTGGCTTGTTCTTTGAGCATCTTGTTTCGAAGCGATACGATCTGGCTTTGTCGCCCCAGCCAGAATGCAGGGAGCAGCAAGACTACCGCGATTGCAGCGGGAATCCATACTACTTTCGTCTGCGTCATGCCTGTTCCGTTGCCGTTTGAAGTATTTGTAGAGGCAGCATCTACTTTCCCGTTGCCAAGCGCGACTAACTGCAAGAAAGCGCTCACGCCGTTAGTGTCCGTCACCTTAACGTTGACCGTATACACTCCGGCTTTTTTGTAGGTGTGCAGAATGGAGACCAATCCGGCAAGTGACTGGCTTTTCAATTCACTCGCTCCCCCGTCACCCCAGTCAATACTGAATGCATAGGGCCCGTTGCCACCCGAAAGTTGAAGCGGCCATGCAAGTTGTGCCCCAGCCGGTGCCGAACGTCGTCCATACGAACTGGTCAATGTAATGAGTGAACCAAAAGCCTTAAAGCTGGTGTCCGTATAGTTGACGGTCGTGACGTTAGAGGCCGGGCCTGCTTGGTCAAGTTCATCGAAAACACTCGCACTCAATTCGTTCGTGCCAGCAAACAAGCTGACCTGCATGCTGAAGCTCCCGTTCACACACATTACCGAACCGACCATGACGCTGTTGTTGTACACCTGCACCAATAACCCCGTTGGACAGATACCCGTCACTGTAATCGGTGAGGTAGAATATGACGCGCCATTGCCTGGCGTCGTAATGGTCGCACCTTGCGTGGGCGGCGCTTGTAATTTCGTCGCCTCAAGGCCGTACGAACCCGGCTTAGGGGCCGGAGTCGGCAAAGAGGTGATCGCATACGTCGGCTTCATAAAAGCGAAGAGCGCCAGCAGACACGCCCCGATAATTATCAGGGGTATCGACTGTGCGCTCAAGCGAATCTTATCTGCCATGGTTATGCTCATTGTAGCGTGCTATTGCCTTTCGCAAAAGGCTTACGCTTACCGGCGTCGATTTACTGACGATTTGCGGTATTTCGGACCGTACATTGCTTTACGGACTTTCACGACTAAGCGCCAGATGACGAGTGCGAGAATGAGGAGGATGACAAAGAACGTTACGACAAACCAAAGCGGCAGGTACCAGAAAGCTCCCGTTCCTGTGACTTCTTGTGTGTTGTTGCCGTTTTGGCCGTAGAAGACGTCGAGGGAAACTTTGTAGTGGCCAGGCCAGAGACCAGGGTCGGCACAGGTTTTTGCTGCAGTCTTAGATCCTGCAACACTGACGTCAGAAGTGGTTAATTTGATACAAGCAGTATATGTCCGGGTTTGTCCAATCAGAGCAAGAGAGCTACTCGGGTTGACGTCATCGATGGAATACTCTTTACCGAACCATCCTTTAAGCTTGATGCTTCCGACAGGCGCTTCAGTGACATTACCATTATTTTGCAATGTATATGCAATAGTCGTAGGCTGTTTGTCTATGACATATTTATAACCTGAGTCATCGCCTTTTGCGTCAGGATCGTATACTCCAAGTTTCTTCAGCTTTAAGTCTTCACTCACTTTTCCCGGTATATCAACGAACACAAGCGTTGCACCAGATGCACTCAGTCCGACATTCCCACCATCAGAGGCTCCGGTAGAGTAAATAATTGCACTGTAATAACTGCCGGCACCATGATTTGCAGGAATCGAAACATTAAGTTTCAGACTCTTACTTTGACCAGCAGCAATGGTTACCGATTTAGGTACCGTCATATACGGTTTTAGAGACCACGTGGTTTGTGGAGCACTTGGGTCTAAAAACAGTTTTGGAGTTCCACCATTATCTGTAAATGTGAAATCAATGACACGAAGTGTCATTTGAAGTGGTTGAGACGAGTCTAAGTTGCGAATCGTAAGGGTATCGTCAACAGACTTGCCCGGTTCA
>Ga0265780_10001248_pt1 | contig 36701 bp, 33 predicted proteins | sample P1T30metagenome_FD_192432 | JGI IMG/M metagenome (GOLD analysis project Ga0265780, IMG submission 192432) | Plant litter microbial communities from East Loma Ridge, Irvine, California - P1 T30 | ecosystem: Environmental > Terrestrial > Plant litter > Unclassified | place: USA: California...
TTACCTCGGGGGTGAGGGCGCGGGGGTAGGCCCCATCCTTCTTATTGGCAATGAGCCACTGCCGGATGTATTCCTTGTCCATCTGCTCGGCGCCTTCGGGGTTTTGGGCGTAATCGGCGGCGCTCCAGAAGCGCGACGAATCGGGCGTGTGGATTTCGTCAATTAGAATCAGCTCGCCGTCCAGCAGACCAAATTCGTACTTGGTATCGACCAGAATGATACCCTGCGCCGCCAGCAAGTCGGAGCCGACTTTGAACAGCGCCAGCGCCTTTTCGGCCATCTTATCGTAGAGCTCCTGGCTTACCCAGCCCTCGCTCACGAGGTTGGCGGGGGTGATTTCACGGTCCGATTCCTCCTTGGTGGTCGGCGTCACGATGGGCGCCGGGAACTGCTGGTGCTTGGTGAGGCCGTCGGGCACGGTCACGCCCGAGAACGTGCGCTGGCCGCTCTGGTAGCCGCGCAGCATCGAGCCGGTGAGGTAATTGCGCACCACCATCTCTACCTTAATGGGTTGCGCTTCCTTCACCAGCATGGCGTTGGCGTCCACCATGCCCTTCACGTGGTTGGGAATGATGTGGGCCGTTTTCTCAAACCAGAAGTTAGCTAGCCCATTGAGCACCGCGCCTTTGTTGGGGATGGCCGTTTCGAGCACCGAGTCGAAGGCTGAGAGGCGGTCCGACACCACGATGAGGCGGGTGCTATCGTCGATGCGGAAGCTGTCGCGGACTTTGCCGCGATGCAAAAGCTGGAGTTGGGGGGTAGCGAAATGCGGGAGCGTGTTCATACCAAATAACTTACGCGTGGGTGGCAGGCGCACTGGCTTCCTGTGCCCGGTGCTTGAGATGCGTAACTATGTTCTTGAAAATGGCCAGGCCCTCCCCTTCTTCCTTCAGTTCGCCGCGGCGCTTTTTCAGGCCCCAATCGGGGTGGTTGCAGCCGGCCAGGTAGGCCTCAGGGTGCGGCATGAGGCCAAAAATGTGGCCCGTGGGGTCGGTGAGGCCAGCGCAGTTGAGGTCGGCGCCGTTAGGGTTGAGCGGGTAGGTACCGGTTTCCTGGTCGTCATGGCCGGCGTAGGTCAGGCAGTTGAGCCCTAGGTCAGTAATGCGCTCGCGGGTGGCCGCGTCGGGCACTACCAAGCGGCCTTCGCCGTGGCGCACGGGCACTTCAAATGAAGTCAGCCCGCTCAGGAAGGGCGTGGGCGTCTTGGCCGTTGGGTTCACCTTGAGGCGTACCCAGCGGTTTTCGTAACGGCCGCTCGCATTGTGCGTCAGGGTTACTTCGGGCTGAAAATCGCCGCCTAGGTTGGGCAGCAGCCCCAGCTTCACCAGCACCTGAAAGCCGTTGCAGATGCCCAGCACGAACTTGCCCGCCGCCACAAACTCGCGGATGTCGCTGAGCAGCGTGCGGCCCGCGTCGCCGGTTTGGCGGTAGCGTAGCTTGTTGGCCAGCACCACGCCCGAACCCAGGTCGTCGCCGAACGAAAATCCGCCCGGAAAATTCAGAATATCAAAATCGTGGATGCTCACCCGGCCGTGCAACACCTCGTTGAGGTGCACGATGGTAGCCTCGCCACCCGCCAAGCGGTAGGCAGCGGCCATTTCCTCTTCGCAATTGATGCCGAAGCCGGTTAAAATCAATGCCTTAGGCATCGGTGCTTGCTCGTGTTCTGCCATTGCTATTTGCCCTCCTAGCGTACTAGCCACTTATTACTTATGAATGCAGGGCCGTTGCGGGCTCCAAGCCAATCGTTTGATTTACTGGCCCATTGGTCCAGGCGGTGCGCAAGTCTTGCGTAGATGTGCGCAGCAATTCCTGCGTACCGTGCGCCACGCGCAGCTGGCCATCGGCCGTTACGCGGCCCAAGCGGGTTGCGCGCTGACCTAGGATGCCTTCGAAGGCCATCACGTCTTCCGGCGCGATGCTCACCACGAAGCGCGAATGCGACTCGCTGAACAGCAGCGCCGTAGCCGACAAGTCGCCTGCTAGGCCACCTAGGTCGAGGTCAGCGCCCAGGCCGTCGCGGCCAAAGGTGCTTTCGGCCAGCGCCACGGACAGGCCGCCGTCGCTGAGGTCGTGGCTGCTCTGGATGAGGCCTTGCGCGTTGGCTTCGCCGACCAGGGTGTATAGCGCCTTGGCTTCTTCGAAGCGCACGCGGGGCACGTTGGCCCCCAGCTCGTTGTAGAGCTGGTAGAACTCCGAGCCGCCCAACTCGTCGTAGGTTTCGCCGAGCAGGTAAATCACGTCGTCGGCCTGCTTGAAGTCGGAGGTAACCACCTGGCGTACGTCTTCCACTTTGGCGGTCATCGAGTAGAGGACCGTCGGCGGCACCGAGATTTTCACCCCGTCGGCCTTGAAGTCGTTCTTCATCGAGTCTTTGCCGCTGGTGAGCGGGATGCAGTAAGCCGCGCAGGCGTCGCGCAGGGCCTGGCACATTTGCACCAGCTTGGCGAGCTTCTGCTTGCCATCGGGGTTGATGGCGGGGTCGTAGACCGAATCAGGAACGCAGAAATTGTCGTTCACCGACCAGAAGATGTTATCGCCCGGCGTGAGGTTGGGCAGCTTGCCGCCCACCGAAATAATCTGCCGCACAGCCTCGTCAAACGAGCCGGCCGACATGTGGTACGCGTCTAGGTCGCCCATGCGGGGCAAAATGCCGTTGCTCACGGCCACGCCTTCCCAGCTCTCAAAATTGAAGCGCACCACGGCGGCATCCTGCGGTGCTTGGCCGGTGGCGCCCATGAGGGGTTTTATCACCGTGCGGCCCTTCACCTCGTGGTCGTACTGCCGAATAACTGACTCACGCGAGCAGATATTGAGCGAGCCCATGAGCTTGAGCAGCACCTCGTTGTAGTCCAGCGCGGCGGGGAGCGCGGGCTCCTGGGCGGCGGGCTTCACGTACTCGGCCAGCAGGGTTTTGCGCGGCACGCCGTTGTGCAGAAACTCCAGCGAGAGGCCGGCAATCGGCTGCTTATCAAACGTTACATCGAGGAAACCTTCGGCGTTGAAGAAGCCGATATCGGTCAACTCGACCTCCATTTCGCGACCTAGGGCCAGCAGCTCGTCCATCTTTTCGGGCGCCACGGCCAGCGTGAAACGCTCCTGCGACTCGCTCAGGAAAATCTCCCAGGGCTTGAGGCCGGGGTATTTCAGGGGCACTTTCTCCAGCTCTACTACCGCGCCGCCGGGGATGAGCGCCAGCTCGCCGATGCTCGACGAGAGGCCGCCCGCCCCGTTGTCGGTGCTGCACCGGATGAGGCCGCGCCGGGTGGCGAGGATGAGGAAGTCCATCGCCAGCTTTTGGGTGATGGGCGAACCGATTTGCACGGCCGTGGCGGGCGCAGCTTCGTCCAGCTCGATGCTGCTGAAGGTCGCGCCGTGGATGCCGTCCTTGCCCACCCGGCCGCCGGCCATGATGATGCGGTCGCCGGGCAAAATCACTTTTTCCCAGCTGTCCTGGCCGGCTAGCTGCATGGGCATCACCGCGCCGGTGCCGCAGTACACGAGCGGCTTGCCGCGGTAGCGGTCGTCGAAAATGATGGCGCCGTTCACGGTCGGCACGCCCGACTTGTTGCCGCCGTCCTCGATGCCCTTGCGCACACCTTCAAAAATGCGGCGCGGGTGCAATTGGCCAGTCAGCAGCGGACCGTCGTAATCGGGATTACCGAAGCACAATACGTTGGTATTAAACAATAACCGAGCTCCCCCGATGCCAGTAGCCAGCGGGTCGCGGTTGTTGCCCAAAATGCCAGTAATGGCTCCGCCGTAGGGGTCGATGGCCGAGGGCGAGTTGTGCGTCTCGACCTTCCACACGAACAGCGACTCGGGGTTAATGCGCACCGCGCCGGCATTGTCCGAGAACACCTTGATGAGCCAGTCGTTGCCATTGGCGCGCAGTTGGCGGTCTACCTCGCTGGTCGCGCCCTTGATGAAGGTTTTGAACAGCCCGTCAATCTCTTCCTCCGCGCCCGTTTCCAGGTTTTTGTATTTGATAACGGCGCTGAATTCCTTGTGCTTGCAGTGTTCCGACCAGGTTTGGGCCAGAATCTCCATTTCGCAGTCGGTGGGGTCGGCGGGCAGCCCTAGGCCGAGGCGCTGCTCGCGCACGCTGCCTTGCTCGTAGTAAGCGCGGATGGCCTGCATTTCGGGCAGGTTCAGCGCGTACACGTTGTCCTTGGAAAGCTGGAGCAGCTGCTCGTCGCTGAGGCCACCTAGCTCGATGGTTTCGGTGCGGGCGTCGGCGCCGCCACCGGGGCGCGGCGTGTAGTCGCGGATACCGTCGGCCACGGTGCCTACCTCGAAGCGGTTGATGAGCTTGTTACCCAGCAATTCCTCAGCGAGGCGGCGCAGGTCGGCGGCGGGCAGTTCATTCTCGACCCAATACAGGCGCTTCGAGAAAATGTGCTGCGTACGCGTGTCGATGGGCTCGTTGCGGAAGTCGCTGAGCGCGTTTTGGGCCGAGGTGCCCTCGTCGTCCGTCACGCCGGGGCCTTTGGCCACCAGAATGTAGCTTTTGAAGCCCTCGGGCGCGGCCACCTCATCGATGGCGGTGGTGTGCAGCACGGGGTCTTGCAGGCAGGCGGCGGCAAAATCGGCCACTTGCGTGGCACTCAGGCCGGGGTAGCGCACGGCGTAGAGCGCCGCGCTGCGAACCTGGCCGGTGCGCAGGCCGAGGTGGCGGGCCGCGTCGGCGGCCACGCGCTGGCCGTCGCCGTCATGCCGGCCGGTTTGGAGGGTAAGGAGGATGGAATGCTGGTTGGTTTCCAAACGGGAAGGACGACCCTGGGGCCGCCCGTTAAGCGTTATGTAGCGCGGGTTTTCGGCCCGCGACCCATTCAATTTCCTAGCTTCGCGAACGCAACGTTCGCGCTACTTAGAGTCCGGCCGACTGCCGGGCTTCACGGCCGGAATCCCGGCCAGGTGTTGCGGCACTGCATCGGCCGCAAAAACGGCCGCCTGCACCGGCAACAATGCAAAGTTCGGGAACGGAAGCTGCGCGGCACCATTCGTCCGGTCAATTAAAGAGGCCACTGCCAGTACTTCGACCCCTATTTCGCCCAAAACCCGGGCTACTTCGAGGGTGCTTTTGCCGGTCGTAACTACGTCTTCGGCAATAACTACCCTATCGCCGGGGGCCAACGTGAAGCCGCGCCGCAAAATCATTTCGCCCGTCGCATCGCGCTCCGTAAAAAGTGACGGCACGCCCATTTGCCGGGCTAGTTCGTAGCTCACCACCACGCCGCCCATCGCTGGGCCAACTACTACATCAGGGTTAATACCCGCATCGTGCAGGCGCTTAGCAAGCACCGCCATCGCGGGCGCCGCTAGGTCGGGCTTGCGCAAAAAGCGGGCGCACTGCACATATGTATCGGAGTGCAGCCCCGACGAGAGCTTGAAATGCCCGCTCAGCAGCGCTTCTTCTTCGCGCAGCTGCGCTTCAAGAATAGCGGCGACTTCGGCGTCTGGGAGGTCGGGGGTGAGTTGTTTCTTAGTATCCATCAGTTAATCTTCGCCTTCTATTGTAATGCCTATCAATTCGCTACCGACGTTCAATCCAATCAAAAAAGCTTCTTCATCTTCAACAACCAGTAACAAATAACTAGTCTGTTCCCCAGCTACTTCTACCGTATCAACTTGCTTGATTCGCACAGTCAAGGCTAACGATACGTTCAGTTGAATATTAGCAAACCATTGTGCTTCTACTTTGCCTTCTACCAGTTGCCCAATCAGGTAGAATTCCTTGCGAGCTCTGATTGCAAAGCTGTCAATGGCATGGAATTTACCTTGAACCGCTGGTTTGTTCATTTAGACAGCTATTGAGCGGTGCTCATTAATCTCATTCATCAGTTCCCGCGCCGCAGCCCCAGCATCTTCTGCTTGCCAGATGCTGCGCGAGGCATTAATCAGCAAGCCAGTGCCATCGGCCAGCAAGCCGGCGGCCAGCACGGCTGCTAAGTCGCCACCCTGCGCCCCAATGCCGGGCACCAGGAACCACTGCGTCGGGCACAGTTGCCGCAGGCGACCTAGGGCCGCTGCGTCGGTGGCACCGGCCACGAGGCCGATGTTGCCGTGGGTGGCGTCGAGGTCGGCGAGCATCTTGGCGGTGAAGTCGCTCACGGGCTCCCCGTTTTGCAATACCGCATCCTGTACGGCCGACTTATTCGAGGTTTTCGCCAGGGCGAACACGAATTTGCCGGGGCGGGCGAAGGGCACCACCGCATCGGCACCCATGTAGGGGTTCACTGTCACGGCATCGGCCCCTACCACGTCGTAGGAAAACTGCGCGTAGTGCATGGCCGTGTTGGCGATGTCGCCAAACTTGCCATCCAGGATAACCGGGATGCCATCGGGCACGGCGGCCACCACTTGGCGCAAGAGCTGCGTACCATTGCCCCGGCTCAGGAAGAAGGCCAGATTGGGCTTGAAGGCGGCGGCGTAGGGCGCCGTTTCGGCGATAACCTGCGGCAGGCGGCGCGTCACGTCTTCGTCCGAGCCAGTGGGGTCGAGGCCCACGCAGAGCAACGTATTGGCCTGGGCAACGCGGGTGAGGAGCTTTTGCATGGAGTAGTGAGGTGTTGCGCGGACTTTGTAATCCGCATTTGGCTGGCAGTACGGCCGCGGACTATAAAGTCCGCGCAACTTGAAACTGGGTAAAAATAAAAGCGCCCGACAGGGCCGGGCGATTCGTAGTCAGTAGCTTAGATTACGTTGTAGTGGTTCACTAGGTCGGTATTTTCGCAAGCGCCAGCTACACACACGATAGTATGGGCGCCGGCCGGGCACAAAAAAACCGCCTCAAGCGAATGGGGCGGCAATCGAAAAAACGAATTGCAAAACGCAGAGAAAACAGCGGCCACGGTCTTGCGGTCCTTTCGCAGCACAGCCGGTTGGGCTGTCCCGCGCATCATCCACTGGTGGTTGATTGCGTTCACGGTGCAAAATTACGGATTCCTTTTTGGGTGCAACAACCTCCCCGTAAAAAACATTTTTTGAGCGGAATTTCCTAATGTGCTTTCGGCCCTAAAACCCGTCAATACCATGCCCTTCACCCCTTTTGTCCAGCACAAAGAATTTTAAGATTTTTTAATCGCTTGCCAGTCAAGTAGTAGCTACCGTAACTTTGGCTGTTTATTCCGCTAATATATTGGTAATGTAGCCAGTGGCTACTACTAGTTTGGCGCCAAAAAAGGCCCACCGCTTCGGTTCGAAGCGGTGGGCCTTTTTGCTATAGCGCGAACTCTGCGAGTCCGCGCTACATTATTTAAACGCCTCGTTGAGCACCGCCGCCAGCCGGATGCCGGCTTGCTGAATGCGCTGCTTCATTAGGTCGGCATGGGCTGGATAGTAGCGGTAGTCAGGGTTGGAATTTTGGGCCGCATCAGCATAGAGCTGGGTGGCGGCGGTGTACGACTCAAACAGCCACTCGGCGGGGTCGGTGCTGGCCTGCCAGGTTTTGGCGAGCGGGGCGGGCACGGCGGCATCGTACTGCTGGCCCATCTCGGTATAGGTGAGGCCCTGATAGTCGAGCAGGCCGCTGTCCCAGAGGCTATGCAGGTTGGTATCCTTGCCCCGGTACGTCAGCTTGATGTCGTTGCCGCCCTTGTCTTCGGCGCGGCCGGTGTGCATGGGCTGGTGGATATCGCCCACGATGTGCACCACGAAGACGAGCGCCTCGGCCCGCTGCGCCGGGGTTTTGGCCGGGTCGCGCATTTCCTTAATTTTTGCCACCAATACGTTGTAGGCATTGGGGTTGGTCTGCGCCTTCACGGCTTGCAGGTACTGGTCATGCCCTAGGCCCAGGGCGGTGTTCACATAGTGCCAGGGCGCGGTTTCCTTATATTCGGGCAGGTAGCGCATCTCGTCGGGCTGGGTGCTCACGAGGGCCAGGGTTTGGGTACCCAGCAGGGCCGTCACTTGGCGGCGCGCCTTTTCACTGAGGTGGCGGTCGGCGATGAGGCCCACGGCCCGGTGGCCATCCACACCCCAGGCCCAACCGTGGAGCGGCAGCGCGGCCCACACGGCCAGCGCAAACAAAAACTTCTTCATCAATTCCAAGAAATAAAAAGACCGGCAAGGACGCCTCGCCGGTCTTTGTAGTTGCAAAAATAACGAGTTGACCAGCGCTAAGCCGCTTCCTTATAAAGGTAGCCCGCCGCCCTAAAACTCGACGTGCACCCGCAGGGCCACTACGTGTATCGGCCCCGAGGTCCGGCTGGTGTTGTAGCCAGGGTTAAAAATGATTTGATAATCAGGACTAAGTGCGGCGTGGTAGCGCGGGAAGTCGATGCTGTAATACACCTCGCCGATGTACTCCAGGCCGTAGTCGAGCCGGCCATCGCCGAGGATGAAGCCCGAGCCACCCGCCGCCAGGTAGGCGCGGTGCTCGGGCGAAAGGCCGTTGGCCACGGCCGCAATGCCGAGGCGGTCGGTGGGGCGCTTCCAGCGCGTGCCCGCACTCGTGACGCCTAGGCTTAAGCTGTGGTCGATTTCGGTGAAAGCCCAGGTTTCGTTATGGCCGTCGTTGTAGCTCAGGCGGCCAAAAACGCCTACGTTGGGCGCTATTTCCTGCTCGGCATTCAACACCACGCCGTATTTAGTGCGGCGCTCGGCGCGCACGGCTGTGACGTCGGGTCCCCCAAAACCCGCCTGGCTCACGGCTAGGCGGTAGCTGCCCATCGCAGCCTGGTTGCGGAAGCCTAACAAGCGCACTGCGCCGGGGTGGCCGCCCAGCGTATAGGGCTTGGTGATTTCCAGGGTAATGGCCTGCGCCTTGTCGTAGTTGAAGTCAAGGGTCGGGCCGTTAGCATCGGTGGGCATGGCCGAAAGGCCGCCGCGCAGCGCAAAGGCGGACGTCACGTATTCGAGCACCGCACCCACGGTGTAGCCACGGGTGTTGGCGGGGTAGTCCCAGCCGCCAGCGCTCATCAGGCTCCAGTTGAAAAACTGCGTGCGCGGGTCGTGCGAGTAGCTGTTCTGGTCGAAGTAGTCAGCGATGCTGAATTTGCCCACATTTAGGGCCAGGTAGCGCGTCGGTATCGAGCCGGCTACTTGGTTATTATCGTCCTCCACCTGCTCGGTTCCCGGGCCCAAGGCCCACAGTTGACGCAAGTATAGCCGGGCCAAATACACCTGCGGCGCGGGGTCGCCGATGCGGAAGGTTTCGCCATTGGGCGCGCCGCCGATGCCGGTGGCCCCGCTCAGGCCGCTGCCGCCGGCCACCTCGGGGTTGAAGTACACCGCCGCGCCCTTCCACAGTTTTCGCCCGATAAAGGCGGTGGTAGTGAGCGACAGCTTAGCCTGTTCGCGGGCTTGCAGGCTAAAATTGCCCTCGTAGCGCGGCGTGAAGTTATTGTGCCACTGCTGGATAACCGTTTGCTGGAAGTGCACGCTCCACTTGCTGGCCGCATCGTGGTCATAGTGAATGGGCGTTTGGGCCGAGGCGGCGGCCGGCTGCTGGGCGGGCAGGGTGCTGGCGGGTGGCGTGACGCCACCCTGGGCAAAAGCGCGGCCGGCCAGCAGCAGCGCACTGAGCGTAAATAAAGAGCGTTTCAGAACAAAAGGCGTAAAAGAGTGCGGTACCAAAAAGTCTGCAAAAGTATGGCCTTTTCTGCCTGGCTTTCATGAGCTTCTCGTTAAATGTGCGCTATCGCAGCCACGGCAGGCTGCTCAACGGTAAGCCTGACTAAAAGAAGTAGAATTGCGTAAGCCTGCACTGCCTTACTACTGCTTTAATGTCTCTGCCCACGCTCCTCCTGCTCAATCTGCTTTTGGCGGCCTACCTCACGGGTGTGTGCTGGGCGGTGCAACTCGTTATTTATCCGGCCCTAATGCTGGTGGGCCAGCCCGAATTTGCCCGCTACCACGCCGCCCACACCCGCCGCATGGGCTGGGTGGTGGGCGCCCCCATGGTGCTGGAACTCGGGCTGGCCGCCTGGCTGGCCTGGGCCGCCTACCCTACCTGGGGTGTGAGCTGGGCGCTGGGCCAGTTGGCGCTGGTGCTGGTGGTGTGGCTAGTTACCTTTCTGGTCAGCGTACCATTTCACAACCGTCTCGCTGCCAGTGGCTACAATTATATTGCCCTCGATGGCCTCACCCGCACCAACTGGCTGCGGACCCTGGCCTGGACGGCCCGCGCCGCGCTACTGGCGGTGGTGAGTTGGTGAAATGGTGAATGATTGAGTTGTGAAATGATGAGTAAGTAAAAGACGCTCGCAAGAACAACAGCCTTTTACCAACTCACTCATTCACTATTTCACTATCTCACCAACTCACTTTGCGTAACTTGCAGCCTTAATTCCGGCTTTCTAGTTTATGATGACCAAACGCTTCCTGCCCGCGCTGCTCGCCTCGGCGGCCCTGCTGTTTACGCTGCCCGCTTGCAGCCCCGCCACCGACTCCGACGATGACGTGGCCACCGCCCCGCTGCCGCCCCTGCCCGCCGCGCCCGACACGACCAAAGGTGCCAAAGCCGCCGAGCCCGCCCCCAACGACCCCAACCGCGAGCTGAACGCCACGAACGCTACCGAGGACATCAAGAAAATGCAGCCCCAGATGTAATCGGGCATGAGCAAGTATCAATGAGCAATGAGCAGGCTCGCTGGTTATTTCCAAAAAATAGCCGGCGGCCTTGCTCATTGCTCATTCCTTTTTGCAGCCGCTTTTTTTGCTCCTTACTAATTACTTCTTGTCAAGTGTCACCCACTAGCTACCACCTGCGCCGCGGCCGCGAAGCCGATTTGCCCCGCGTGCTGGCCCTCATCCAAGAGCTGGCCGTGTATGAGCGCGCCCCGCACGAAGTCACCAACACGCTCGAAATGATGCGCCACGATGGCTTCGGCCCGGCACCCATTTTCGGCTTTTTCGTGCTCGAAAGCGGCGATGAGCTGCTGGGCCTGGCCCTTTACTACACGGCTTATTCGACCTGGAAAGGCCGCATGCTCTACCTCGAAGACCTCGTTGTGACCGAGGCCGCCCGGCGCGGCGGCTATGGCCGCGTCCTCTTCGATGCCGTGGTGGCCGAGGCCCGCCGTACCGGTGCCCAGCGCCTCAAGTGGCAGGTGCTCAACTGGAATGAGCCGGCCATCAATTTTTATAGAAAACTTGGGGCCGAACTCGACCCCGAGTGGCTAAATGGCAACCTCAGCGCCGAGCAACTGGCCGCCTACGAGGTGAGTGCGGCGGCCACCGACGTATAAGCTTTATATTTAGGCAAAAACGCGGCACATAAGCACCGCTTTTGCGCGGCCAAATAATTGGCAGCATACTTGTTATAGCAACCCGGCGCGCCCAGCTATTCGGGCCCGCTGCTTCCTTTCATTACCTTACTTTATATTTAGTCGATGAACTACTCGCTCCTCCTGACCGCCGCTTTCGGCATCTTGCTGCACACGCGCCCGGCCGCCGCCCAAACCGCCCCCGCAGCCAGTCAGCAGCCCACGCCTGTGCAGCTGTCGTGCCGCTCGTTTAGCGGCCACATCAAGTCCAATACCGGCACGCCGCTAGTCGGCGCCACGGTGCTGGTAAAAGGCACTTACGTGGCCCGCACCACCAACGATGAGGGCTACTTTACCTTCGACCTGCCCGCTGTGCCCACCACGGCCCCGCGCCTCCAAATCAGCTCGGCCGGCTTTGCGCCCCAGGATTTTCTCATCACCAGTTGCACCCCGATGGAGATTGAGCTGCAAATGCTGGAAGGCACCCGCATCAAAAAGCGCGGCCGCCACAAGGGCTTTATCAAGGAAGTGGGCAAGGAATAAGCTGATTTTAAAACTATTAAATGGCTGAGCCACTGGCTACACTGGTGCTGGAAACCAGCTTCCGGGTGCCCGGACTGGGCGTGCTGGCAGTACCCACCGGCCCCACGGCGGCCGGGCTGGCGGCGCACGCGCTGCACACGGTGCTGGCCGTAACCCTACTCGTGGCTGGCCAGCCCCCCGCGCCCCTCACCGGCACCATCGAAGAGCTGACCCGCGACGACCAGCCGCCGCGCCGCGCCCTACTACTCGATTTTGACCCCGGCGGGCCGCTGCCCAGCGGCACCCGCGTGCAGCTCGGCGCCCTTTTATCCCCCTTATTTTAGCTACCGAGCGCCTGGTTGCCACTGGCCTTTTAGCCCCTTTCTCACTAGGAGACAGGGGCTTTTTTGTAGGTCAGCTTATTATATTTTACTTTTTAAATATTTTAAATGTTGTATTAATTATTTTAAAAAGTACATTTGGCCTTCACTCTCGCTTTTTTGGTGCGCAAGGGCTACTCAATGGCAACGGCCAGCTGAGTAGCCTTTTCGCCCGCAGCCACTCCAGCCCATGATACCCTCCCACCCCGCCGTACTGGTAGCCGCCGAGCCTACGCTGTACCGCACGGGCCTGGTGGCGCTGCTGCACCAGCAATGGCCCACGCTGCCCCTCACCCTCACCGCCGACGCCAGCCAGCTCGTAGACCTGGTGCGCGCCCAGCCCTTTCAGCTCCTCATTCTGGATGGGGGCCTGCCGGGACGTAATTTGCCTACCTTACTGCACCACTTGCACCAGGCCCGGCCGGGGCAACGCCTGCTGGTACTGGCCACCGAGGGCGCCCGGCCCGTGGCTGCATCGCCCCCGCTGCTGGTGCCCCGGCACATTTCGCCCAGCCACCTGGCCGCCACCCTGGCCCCCTGGCTCGACGATACACCGTGCCAGCGCCAGCCGCTGCGGGCCCCGCGCCCGGCCCCCACCCGCTTTAGCCGCCGCGAATTGGAGGTGCTGCACCTGGTAGTGGACGACCAGTGCAACCAGGAAATCGCCGACCACCTCTTCGTGAGCGTCCGCACCGTGGAAAGTCACCGCCGGGCGCTGCTCCAGAAATCGGGTACCCGCACGCTGGCCGGGCTGGTGGCCTGGGCGCTTAGGGAAGGATTGGTAGCGTAGGGTTTTTCAGTGGAGGTACGGATGCGGGGAGGGAGGTGGCGTGCGTGCTTTGGGACTAATTATATCCTCAGAATCGCCCGCAACGCCACCATTTCATTTCCTTCTGATTTCACAATGAACTCTGACTTTAAGGTAATTCTCGCCATCACTGTGGCCGGTGCAATCGGAGGTCTTATCAATGCCTTCCTTTCAGATAATGGCTTTGTTCTACCCAAGCAAGAGGTAACATCAACTGGTTTTCTTTGGCGGCCGGGCTACTTAGGGAATATTCTTGTCAGCACTGCCGCTGCTATCATTTCGTGGGGACTTTACGGCCCTTACAGCACCTATGTGCTAATCGCTGGAACTTCAGAAACCGCACAATCAGCGGTAAAACTGGAATTGTCTATCGCCAATCTGGTTGGCGCACTGCTAGTGGGTGTAGCCGGTTCGCGCTGGCTTACCAGTGAAGTAGATAAAAACTTGATGAAAGCGACGGTAACAGCCGCTGTAGCTACAGCAGCAGACCCTGCAAAAGCTGCTTCCTTAGTGAATGCGACCCCTAGCCAAGCGCTGCAGATTGTTAAGAAAAACACCAACTTACCGCCATTGCCTGACCAACCCTAGTCAGTGGTATCACTTCTTTCCATACTTTTTTCTCTTCTGCAATGCCTACTGTTCAAATTTACCCAACTAAACCGCTGGCCTTTACAGTGGTTTTTCATTCACCCCAGGTTGTGGCCTACCGCTTATGGTATAAAAGACCCGGTGAGGCGAAGTACACCATCTTCGCAACGGGCACTGACAATGAACCCAGCAATCCATCTACGCACACACACGTTGTCGATAATCTATCCGCTGGCAGTGAAATCGTCTACTTAGTGTGGCTCAGTGGCAATGGTAATTCGCCTTATCAGATTGACGTAGAATTGGCACAAAATGGCCAGGCTGTGCCTAATGGAAGCTTTAGCCTCCAAGGAACTACCGACGCTGATGGCTTCGCTCAGAAAAAAGACACTATCAACATTGTCTAATGATGAAGCAGATGGCCTTACATACCGGCGCTACGCCCGTAGTCACGCTGCTTTTCCTATTGGCAGGAGCAACCGCTCGAGCCCAGGATAGTGCTTCGGAGCAAGCGAAAACAGCCCCTTACGCAATGCCGGAATTGCCTGCGGTTGCCTTTATCGGAGGGCAGGCCAATACGATAGCACGGCCGGTGACCCCTCGTGCATTAGCTACTGACATTGTAAACGGCGTGGATGCCAACGGACATTTAAAGCAAGGGCTAGCGGTTGCTGCAACGCCATTTTCCCTGCTTGGTGGAAGCGTAAACCTGAGCCAATATCAAGGAGCCTGGTGGCGGGCGGCGCTATACAATGCCCAGCTTTCGGCTGGTAGCGTTCGAACTGCAACTGATAATTCCTCCACTGATTTGGGTACGGGCTTACGCATTGTGTTGTATGATAACAGTGACCCAATGCGTGATACTGCCTATACCGGTTATGTACGCCGCATTCTTAGCAGAGCACTACCCGATGAGCCAAGTGATGCAGCTGTCGCTGCGGCTTTTGAAAAGGCAAAAAAAGACGTTATTGCCTACCGTAAACAGTGGCGAAAAGACAACTGGAGTAGAAGTGGCCTGGCGGTGGCCGCTGCCAGTGGCTGGCAACTTAATGAATCCAAACTGTTGCCTAATCCGGATAACCGCTGGTTGGGCTGGAGTGCATGGGCGACGCAGTCCATCCGGCTAACAAAAAGCGGGCAGATTATGGGGCAGGTACGCTACACCGACCAGCAAAGACTAGTCGCTGCTGATGGCTCTATACGGCGCAGTGCCCAGGTGGATTATGGTGGGCGCGCCATAGTTGGCTCCGCGATTGTGAATTTTTCTGCCGAACTAACAGGCGTGAGCCGTAGTAACCCGCTGTCGGGAGCACCTAAGTCGGGAGTTGAATGGGCGGCAGGGGTAGAATTCCGTATTTCCGATGCTATTTGGCTATCGACTAGCTTAGGCAAAAAGCTATCGAATGATGCCAACACCGCACCGGGTATTGTATTCGCTGGTCTGCGATGGGAAGTGAATACTGATGCGCGCATTCAGGTTCCTACCAAATAGTTTCCAGACCCTTCACCCTGTTAGCAGAAAGCGCCAGCACGGTTCAATCGGCTGGCGCTTTTTTCTTTCCAAGCAGCAGCGACCCAGCCAAAGCCGCAACGCGGCGAGAGGTTTGTAGCCCGCTCAGCCGGGCACCAATAAAGCCGCAGCGCGGCGGCAGACTTCCCAGCCCAGAACCTGCCGCCGCGCTACGGCGCTGCCCCTCACACACCGCTGGGCGGGCTACAACCCAGTCGCCGCGCTGCGGCTGCGGGATTAGCCAACGGCCGCGAATAAGTCGCCCGTCATGCCCACGGCCCGCACCGGCCGCTTACGCTCCTTTGGCGCCGTGGCTACCACCCCACCCGGCCCGGCCAGCGCCTCCCGCAGCGCAGTTTGCAGCAGCTGCCCGGTCAGCCAGCGGCTCGCCTGAATGCGCTACTCCAGAGCGTCGCAGTGGGCCAGCAGCTGCCCCAGCTTCGCCACGATGCGCTGCTCAGTACAGCAGTTTACCCTCGCACTGCCGCCACCAGCGCCGTACTGCCGCCCTGGTCGTCGTCGGTCACGAGTAGCAATTCCAAATGCCCCGGCCCCAGCGTGCGGCGCACGGCTAGCCCTTCTACCTTGCCGAGATAGGCGCGGCCATCGGCCCAAGCCAGGCGAGCAAAAGAGGCCTTTTGGGCAGCCATATCCACCACGCCCACGAAGGAGCCCAGCACCGCACCATCGGCCACGGCATCGGCGGTAGCCTCTACCGAGGCGGTTACCAATAGCTTATTATCTACAAACGTGGCGCCCGAAAAGCCGGCTGCGTAGCCTTGCAGCTTCGGCAGTTCGAAGGCCAGCATCCGCACTGGGGCTGGCCCGGCCCAGCGCGGCTCGAATAGGTGCGTCAGCGTATCGAGCGGCAGGGCAAACAGCACGGCCGGCCCGCCGCCCACCGAGCGCTGAAGCAGTAGTAGCTCGGTGGCACTGGTAGCGGCAGCCTCAATGTTCAGGGTGGTGCCGGGTGGCAGCTGCGCCCCCAACTGGGCGTAGAGCGGAGTCAAATTGAGGCGCTGCACGAAACGGGGCGTGGCGCTGGTACCAGCCGTGGGCAAGCCCACGAAGTAGCCGATTTCGCGGTTGGGGCGCGAGCCAGAGCCGCAAAGCAGCAGCCCCGCCGCGCCGCCCGGCCCCGTGATGGCGGCCATGCTTTCGAGGTCGGGCTTGCTAGCTTTGGGGATGCGGCCGGTGCCAAAATCGGCAGTTTCGAAGAGCTGCACTTGGCCAGTGGAGGTCAGCGTGGCCGCGTCGAGCAGGTAGAGGAAGGGCGCGTCGTCGCTAATGACGTAGGCTGTGGCCCCGATTATCTCCACGCCCGAGGCCGAGGGCAGGTGCGGCAACACGGTTTCGGAAAGGATGGTGGCAGTCATGAGCGATAGGGACAAGCGAGGTTCGCAAAAATAGCGGCCCGGCTCGCCGGGCCGCTACTAGCACGCCACTTAGCCCACGCCTGCGTTTATTGCGCGGCATTTTCATCCTTCCTCCACCTCCTACCCCTGTTAGCGTGAGTACATATTACCAAGCTTCCAATAAAATGCCGCTGGGCGGCGTAGTACTGCTGCTACTGGGCGGCACCGTGGCCGCCCTGGCGCTGGCGTTTGTGTACATCTACGCTATCTGGTACATTCCTTTTGTGTACATCAACTTCTTGCTGTGCATCGGCTTTGGGCTTATGCTGGGCTACGGGCTGGCGCGGCTGGTGCGGGCGGGTAAGCTGCGCAGCCCCTGGGGCGTGGGCCTGCTGGCGGCGGTGGTGGGCCTAGTGGCTGTGTACCTGGAGTGGGGCGTGTACCTCACGCTGCTGTTCGGCACCGAGGCCGATGGCCCCGGCCCCAACGCCGATACTACTACCTCCTTTAGCCCTAGCGTATTTGCGGCCCTGCTGGCGCAGCCCGGCCAGATGTGGGAGGCCATGCGCCAGCTCAACCAAACCGGCAGCTGGTCGCTGAAAGGCGCTACTCCGGCGGGCATTTTTCTGGCCGTAATCTGGCTGCTGGAAGCGCTCATTCTTATCGGCGGGGTCTACCTGGTGGCGCGAGCGCAGGCCGAAGAGCCCTTCTCAGAGGCAGCCAACACCTGGGCCGACGAAGAAACGCTGGCGCATCCCGTAGGCTTCGCTCACGATACGGCCAGCCTGCGCACGCAGCTCGAAAGCGGCCAGTTTCACGCCCTTACGCCGCACCTCACTACCGCCGCCGAGGAGCAGTTTTCGCTGCTTAAGCTGCACAGCGTGGCTGATGATGACAGCTGCCGCTACCTCACGCTCGAGAACGTGACCAAGACGCTCGACAAAAAAGGCAAGCCCACCCAATCGACGGCTACCGTGGTGCAGCGCTTGGCCATTTCATCCGCCACTTACCACGAGCTGAAAAAGCGCTTTGGCCAACCGCCAGCCGACAACCGCTCCGCAGAGGAATAAGCCCGGCGGACCAGCACACGGGGGAAAGCGGCCGGGGCCTTGCTGCTTTATCCCTTCGCCTTTGTATTCAGGGTATTATCACCTGCCCATGTAGCCCAACTTGCCCACTACATACAGCCACTCCGCGTTCAGCAAATAGCCCTCCGCCCAAGTTGCGATTGAAGACAACTTGCGCGGAGGGCTACCTAATATGAAGCGGGCGAGAGGTAGCGCGAGTTATTACCCCAGCTTCTTATACCGCACGCGCTTGGGCTCCACGTCGCCGAGGCGCTTGCGCTTGGCTTCTTCGTAGTCGGAGAAGTTGCCTTCGAACCATACCACTTCCGAATCGCCTTCGAAGGCTAGGATGTGGGTGGCTAGCCGGTCCAGGAACCAGCGGTCGTGGCTGATGATAACGGCGCAACCGGCGAAGTTTTCCAGCGCGTCTTCCAGCGCCCGAATGGCGTTCACGTCCAAGTCGTTGGTGGGCTCATCGAGCAGCAGCAGGTTGGCGCCTTGCTTGAGCGTCATGGCCAGATGCACGCGGTTTTTCTCGCCACCCGAGAGGCTGCCGACTTTCTTCTCCTGGTCGCCACCCGCGAAGTTGAACTTGCTGACGTAGGCCCGCGAGTTGACGGGGCGGCCGGCGAGTAGCATGGTTTCGGTACCGCCCGTGATGGTGTCGAACACCGACTTGCTGCCGTCCAGCGTGTCGTGCTGCTGGTCGATGTAGGCCGTTTGCACCGTGGGGCCGACCTCGAAGGTGCCCGCGTCGGGCTTCATTTGGTCGGTTATCATGCGGAAGAGCGTGGTTTTGCCCGCGCCGTTCGGCCCGATGATGCCCACAATACCGCCTTGTGGCAGGGCAAAGCTCAGGTTTTCAAACAGCAGCTTTTCGCCAAACGCTTTGCTCAGGCCTTCGGCCTCAATAACCTGGGCACCTAGGCGCGGGCCATCGGGGATGAACAATTCGAGCTTTTGCTCTTTGTCTTTGGCTTCCTCGTTTATCAGCTTGTCGTAGTTGGCCAGGCGGGCTTTACCCTTGCTTTGGCGGGCTTTGGGCGACATACGCACCCAGTCCAGCTCGCGCTGAAGGGTTTTGGCGCGCTTGCTTTCCGAGTTTTCCTCCTTGGCGAGGCGGTCGGTTTTCTGCTCCAGCCAGCTGCTGTAGTTGCCTTTCCACGGAATGCCGCTGCCGCGGTCGAGCTCCAGAATCCAGCCTGCCACGTTGTCGAGGAAGTAGCGGTCGTGGGTCACGGCGATTACGGTGCCTTTATACTGCTGCAAATGCTGCTCTAGCCAAAACACGCTTTCGGCGTCGAGGTGGTTGGTGGGCTCGTCGAGCAGCAGCACGTCGGGCTCTTGCAGCAGCAGGCGGCACAGGGCCACGCGGCGCTTTTCACCACCCGACAGGTTGCCGATGATGGCTTCTTCGGGCGGAGTGCGCAGGGCGTCCATGGCGCGCTCCAGCCGGCTGTCGAGGTTCCAGGCGTCGAGCTGGTCGAGGCGCTCCTGCACGGTGCCCTGGCGCTCGAGGAGTTTGTCGAAATCAGCGTCTTCGGCCCCGAAGGCTTCGTTGATTTCGTCAAATTCTTTGAGCAAGGCTACGGTTTCGGCCACGCCTTCTTCCACTACTTCGCGCACCGTTTTGGTGGGGTCGAGCTGGGGCTCTTGTTCGAGGTAGCCCACCGAGTAGCCCGGCGAAAACACGACTTCGCCCTGAAACTGCTTATCGACGCCGGCGATAATCTTGAGCAAGCTCGACTTGCCCGAGCCGTTGAGACCGAGCACGCCAATCTTGGCCCCGTAGAAAAACGACAGGTAGATATTCTTAAGAACCTGTTTTTGAGGCGGGTAAATTTTACTTACCCCCGCCATGCTGAAAATAATGGTGGGCTGGTCGGACATAGAATAGGGAGGATTTGGGGGCTGGGCGGCCGGGGGCGCAATGCGCTGGCCAGGGGGCCAAGGCGGCACTCGCCACCCGGCAAACCTTTCCGGGCAAAGGTCGTTCCGGCGTTTTAAAAACCCAGCATTTGCACCTTCGCAGCCGAAACGGGGAAGCGGGAACTGCAAACAATAAATTTTCCCCGTAAACTTGTATTTCATTCTCTCTCCATAGTCCGGAGCCAATTCTGTTGGGACCGGATTTCCTTCTACACCGACTTTCCATGGAACACCCCGACCACCCGCTCACGGAAGCCCGCCGCTATGGCTACGTGGAAGATGGGGGCGTGTGGCTGCGCCCAACTCTGGGGCAGCCTGCCCGCCGCATTGGCCAGGTGAAGGATACCGACGACGATGCGCTGCGCTACTTTGGGCGGCGCTACGAGGCCTTCCGCACCAAAGTCGAGGAGCTGCTCAGCCGCCTGGCTACCGCCGAAAACCAGGGCTCTTACCTGATGAAGATTCTTCATCTACAGGAGCAAACCAAGCAGCACGATGGCCTCGGCGACTACGAAACCCTGAACCGCCGCCTGCACGAGGCCGAAGACGGCCTGAAGGTGTCGGTGACGCGCAACCGCGAGAAAAACCTGGCCACCAAAACCAGCCTTATTCAGCAAGCCGAAGAGCTCGCCGACAGCGAGGATTGGATTGTGGCCAGCGAAAAAGTGAAGGAGCTGCGCCAGGCCTGGCTGAAAACCGGCCCCGTGGACAAGGAGCTAACCGAGGACTTGGAAAACCGCTTCCACAGTGCCGTGCAGCTGTTTTTCGACCGCCGCAAAGCCTTCCAGCTCGACCGCAAGTCCTTGACGCGCCGCACCGTGGAGCGCTACCGCGACCTAGTGTATCAAGCCGAAAACCTCAAGAACTCCGACCAGTTCGAGGCCACGTCGCGCCAGCTCAAGTTGCTGCAAAACGCCTGGCGCGAAGTCAACGGCAACCTGCCCAAAAAGCAGGCCGCCGAGCTCTGGACCAAGTTCCGGGCGGCGAATAACCACTTTTTCGAGCGCCTCAAAAACCACATCGAGAGCCAGCGAGTGGCCGCCGCCAAGGAAGGCCGCTCGGCCGCACCCTCCTCGGCCGATGAGAGCCTGCTGCGCAAGCGCGAGCTAGCCAACCGCGCCGAGGCCCTGCTCGGCACGCCCAGCAACCAGGCCGTGACCCAGGCCAAGGCCCTGCAAGCCGAGTGGAAGCAGAGCGGCGCCGTGCGCGGCCCCGAAAGCGATAAGCTGTGGCAGCGCTTCATGCTAGCCTGCGACAAGGTATTTGAGATGAGCGCCCTCGATTACTACCTGCGCAAGCGCCAGGCTGAAGGCACCACCATGTCGAACAACGAGCGTGCTGTGGCGGCCACTACGGCCCTGCGCAAGTTTATCGAAAGCGACAAGCAGGAACTCGAAACCCTGCGCGACAACCTCGACAAGCTGAGCCCGGCCGCCGCCAACGACCAGTTCCGGCAGCTACTGCAAGGAAAAATTCGCACCTTCGAGCGCAAGATTCAAACTAAGACTGAGCTAATTGCGCTCTTCAGCGCCACCGCCACCGCGGGCGGCAGCTAACCCCAGCCGAGGTTCTGCCGTTGTCGCCTCGGCGGCTTACATTTACATACCTTTTTTCACGCCAACTCTTCTCTTTTACTATGTACTGGACCCTCGAACTCGCTTCCTACCTGGAAGACGCCCCCTGGCCTGCTACCAAGGACGAACTCATCGACTTTTCCATCCGCTCGGGTGCCCCGATGGAAGTAGTAGAAAACCTCCAGGGCCTGGAAGACGATGGCCAGCCTTACGAGAACATCGAAGAAGTATGGCCCGACTACCCGACTAAGGAGGACTTCATGTTCAACGAGGACGAGTATTAGTCAACAAAATCGAACGTTAGTAGGGATTTAGCTCTCTGGTAATGCTTCTCTCTTTCAGGGTTAAAGACGCAGTCGCGGAGCTCACCGGTAAGGTGTGGCTCCGCGATTTTTTTATGGTTGCCTACGCTCAGCTCACTCAGCCCCTTGCAGTATGCCAACGTCAAACCCTCCCCTGCTGGCCGCCCACTCCAAGTTGTGGCCCCAGCTGCTCGCCTTCGACCTCGACGGCGCGGCGCAATTCTCTTTCTCCAAGCGCTTAGCCCGCGACAACGGCTGGCCACCGGCCTTCGCCCAGCGCGTAGCGCTGGAGTACAAGAAATTTCTGTATTTGGCTGCTGCCTGCGGCCACCCCGTCACGCCCTCCGACGAAGTAGACCAAGCCTGGCACCTGCACCTGGTGTACACCCGCTCATATTGGAATGACCTGTGTGGGCAGGTTTTGGGCTTCCCACTGCACCACGGCCCCACCAAAGGCGGCACGGCCGAGGGCCACAAATTCCGCGACTGGTACGCGCAGACGCTCCGCTCCTACCAAGCCGCTTTCGGCACCCCGCCCCCAGCTGACATTTGGCCACCGGCCGCAACCCGTTTTGGCGAAGCACCTTATTTCCAGCGCCTCAACCGCAAGCGCTATTTCCTAGTGCCCCGCCCGCGTCTCCGCTGGGCGCTCGACTGGCGCGTGGGCGCGGCCCTGGCCGGTGCGCTGGTACTGGCGGGCTGCTCGGCCCGCCTGCCGCTCAATCCCTTCAACTGGTACGGTGCCGATTTTCTGCTACTTTTCTGGAGCCTCTGCCTAGCGCTGGTACCGCTGGCGCTGTGGCTGCGCCACCGGGGCCGCGGGCCAGAAGAGGCCGTTTTTGGGCTGCCGGTGGGTACGTATGAGTTGGCGCGGCTGGCCGAAGGCGGGCGGTTATTGGCCGATAGTGCCTTTGCCGCGCTGGCCTACACCGGCCACATTAAGTTACTGCCGAAGCAGCAAGTTTTCCGGGCTACTCACCTCTCGCCTCCCACTGACTCTTACGAGTTGGCCGTGTGGCAGCTCATCCGCCCCGAAGGGTCGGACCTGAATGCGGTGCGCGAGCAAGCCAACCTAGCGGGGTTTAAAGCTACGCAAGTAATTGACAACAAACTGCTAGCAAACGACTTACTTCTGACGCCGGAAATTCGGCAACGGCTTGACCGGGTGCCGTTTTTCACCATTCTGGGCTTAGAGGCCTTCGGCGCGATAAAGGTACTTGTGGGCCTCAACCGCGACCGGCCGATAGGTTTTCTACTCTTTTCGCTGATTGCGCTGGCACTAGTAGGGGCCTACTTTCATCAACATGGTGCCTGGGCCACCGGCCGGGGCGCGGCCTTACTGGACAGCACCCGCGTCCAATTGCGCCAGTCGCGCACCGGAACGCCATCCATTCACCTAGTAGCCCTCACCGCCGCCCTTTTTGGCGTCAGCGAATTAGGCATTATCGGTTTAGGTGATATTGGCGAGCTATTGGTGCCTCCACGCCACTCCGGCGGCTCCGACGGCGGTGGTTCGGATGGTGGCAGCGGCTGCGGCGGAGGTGGTTGCGGCGGGTGCGGGGGCTGCGGCAGCTAAGCGGCCGAGAGTAACCTGACGAGGTGTAGAGACGCAATATTTTGCGTCTTACGCTAGGTAACATATCCTGACGCAAGACGCAAAATATTGCGTCTCTACACCTCGTCGCCCGCCCGCTGGCTGGCGCGCCCGCGCAGCACCTGCGCAATAGAATACATAAATGGCCCGGCCGATACCGAATTCATAATCCGCAGGTTATCAGCCCAACTGGTTTTTTCGTCCAGAAAGCGTAATACCCGCTCCACCGGATTGCGCTGAAAAAGCTGGGCAAATAGGTCGCGGGTCGTCTCGCCCTGGCGCTGCATAATGTCGAGTAGCAAAGTATCGAACCAGTGGAATTGCCACTGGTCGCCAGTAGGGTCGGCGGGCGGGTGGCCGTTGGCCGCCAGCGCCGCCGCTAGCCGCGCCGATTGCGCCTGAATGCGCTGGAAGGCGTAGCCAGTACTAGGCTTAGCGCGCCCGGCACGGGTACCCAGGTTGATGATGCGCGCTCCGGCGCGGGCCGGCAGCGGGTGGTCCGTCATCGGAATGGCCCCGACTTCCTCGGCGGTTATTCGGTACTGGCTGCTGGTCAGGCCCAGCGTATTCTGCAAATAATCAACAATGTGCGTTTCGTACTCAGCCTTTTCTAAGACTTGGGCCGAAAATAGCGTGTACTCGACCAGCGCTCGTCGTGGGCCGAAGGGCAGCACGTAGATAAAACGCGCCTCGTGCTGCTGCGGCCCCCGAAAATCCATGAACTCCATCACGTCGGGGTTGAACACGTCGTGGTCGGTTTCTAGCTCCCAGCCCACAAAATGCTGGAGCAGGTAGCGGTACTTTTCGGGCTGGCGCTCGATGGTGGGCGGGCGGCTGTCGAAGGCGTAGCGGGCGCGGTACTCCTCCCCATTGGTGGTGCGGGCCACCACGCCAGTAGGCGTTTCGGTGAGGGCGGCCACGGTACCGCGCACTAGGGTAAACTGGGCCGGCCGGCCGGCTAGCGCCTGATGCACAAACTGGTAAAAATCCAGTCCGCGAATAGTGCGGTAGCGGTATTCTTGTAGTTGCAGAATTTGTGAGAAACCGGGACTGCGGAAGGCAATTTTAGTCCACTCGCCCACGGCGAGGTGGTCAAACAAGCCCGGCTTGGCCGACCAAAATGACCAGGTGCGGTCGTTCTGGTCTTTGGGCTCGGGCTCGATGAGCAGCACCCGCTGCCCGGCCAGGCGCGGCTCCTGCGCCAGGTGGTAGGCCAGGCTGAGGCCCGCCGCCCCGCCGCCTACCAGCACGTAATCGTAGTCGGAAACGGTAAGCTGGGCCGGCGTGTTCATGAGGCAAAGATGCAGCCGCCAAGCTAGTCATTTGCAGGCTAGTTACTTTGGTAGTACGTTCGTATCTGCAACACCTCAACAGTGCATATTATAGGATTATATTATCTTGCAACAGGGTTTTAGCTTTAATAATCATTTATTACTAGTTATGAAATTGTATTCTGTTTCTTTTTCTAAGTTATTTTTTGTGGCCGGTTTGTCGCTAGCAGCTTCTGCTGCCAAGGCCCAAACTGTGCTATGGGCGGCCAAAGTGGTCGATGTTTCTTCCCAAAAAGCCAAGGGCAAGGAGCCGTATTCGCCCGAGAAAGTGCTGAGCGCGCCCAACGCGCTGCCGCTCGGCGAGGTAAACAACGAGGCCTGGATTCCGGCCAAGGATGGCTCCAACGAGTTTATCGAGGTGCGCTTTGCGCGCTCGGTAAAGGCGCAGCAGGTGACGGTAATCGAGAACTTTAACCCCGGCTCGGTGACCAAAATTGAGCTCATCGACACCAAAGGCGACAAGCACGAGGTTTATAAAAATGACAACCCCGGCCCCATTCCGGTGGCGTTTCGCACGCTCCAGGTAAAGTTCAAGCCCGAGAAGTACCTGACCATTGGCGCGCGCATCACCATGAACACGGCCAAAGTGCAGGGCGTGAACCAGATTGATGCCATCGGGGTGGCCAACGTAGACGTGCAGATTGTGAAGCAAGACTTCAAAAACTCGTCCTCGGAGGTAGAAACCGTGCAGATGGACTCGACCCTGAAAAACCTCGGGCCAAACGTGAACAGCAAATACGTGGACACGCACCCCGTGATTTCGCCCGACGGGCGCACGCTGTTTTTTGCCCGGCAGGGGCACCCCGGCAACCGGGGCGGCAGCCGCGACCCGCAGGACATCTGGTACTCGAAGCTCGAAAGCGGGCAGCGCAAAACCTGGGGCGTCGCCAAAAACCTGGGCACGCCACCCAACGGCCCCGAAGACCCCAACGGCCTGGCCTCGGTGTCGGCCAACGGGCAGCAGGCGCTGCTCATCGGCGTGTACGTCGATGGCTTTATGGAGCCGAAAGGCTTCAGCACCAGCCGCCGCTCGCCGGGCGGATGGAGCGCGCCCGTGAAAGTGCAGATTGACAACTACCGCAACGACGACCCCGAGCACATCGATGGCTTCATCGCCACCTCGGGCAAAGCCCTGCTGATGGCCGTGCAGCGCCCCGACGGCGTGGGCGGGCAGGACCTCTACGTGAGCTTCCCGAAGCCCATTCCGGTGGGCGAGCAGGACAGCCCCGGCCGCCCCATCACCTGGACCAAGCCCCTGAATCTGGGCAAAACCATCAACACGCCGGGCTCGGATTTTGCCCCCTTTTTGGCTGCCGACGATAAGACGCTGTACTTCGCCTCGGACGGGCACGGCGGCTACGGCAAGAGCGACATTTTTTACTCGAAGCGCCTCGATAGCACTTGGACCAAGTGGAGCACCCCGCGCAACCTCGGCCCGGTGGTGAACTCGCCCGATTTTGACGCCTACTACACACTGTCGGCCGCTGGCGAAGACGCTTATTTGGTGTCGGCCCGCGACGGTATCGACGGCTCGAAGGACATCTTCCGCATCGCGCTGGCGCCCGCCTTCAAGCCCGACGTGGTAACGCTGGTACAGGGCAAGGTGCTGGATGCGGTGACCAAAAAGCCGATTCGGGCCATTATTCACTACGAAAACCTGATTACGGGAGAGGAAATTGGCGTGGCCGAAAGCTCGCCCATCGATGGCTCGTACACCATTGTGCTGCCCGCCGGCGTGCAGTACGGCATGCGCGCCGAAGCCCCCGAGTACCTAGCCGAAAACGCCAACCTCGACGTGGCGGCGGCCGATAAGTATTCGGAGAAGACGCAGGATTTGTACCTCGTGCCCTTCAAAGTGGGCCAGAAAGTGCGCCTCAACAACATCTTCTTTCCGCAGAGCAAGTTCTACTTGCAGCCCAGCTCCTTCCCCGAGCTGCTGCGCCTCGTGAAGACCATGAAGCAGTACCCAACGCTGGAAATCCTCATCGGCGGGCACACCGACAACCAAGGCGACCCGGCCCTGAACGTGAAGCTGAGCGAGGACCGCGTGAACGAGGTGAAGAAATACCTCGTGTCGAAGGGAATTGCGGCCACTCGCCTCCAAACCAAAGGCTTCGGCGGTGCGCAGCCCATTTCGAGCAACGAGCAGGAAGAAACCCGCCGCTTCAACCGCCGCGTAGAGTTTACGATTACCAAGAAATAAACGCGCGTACTTCGGCGTTTAGGTCGGGCGGGCTGCTCTTTGGGCGGCCCGCCCGATTGTTTTGTAGCGTAAGCTTTAGCTTGCGCATTCGCGCAATTCGCCGCATACTTGCAAAAAATACTGCTATAATCCTGCGCTCAGCCTTGCAGCCCGCTGCACTAATCTATTGTCTTGTTGAATTATACGTTTAGTAACCTGGCCAGCCGCTGGCCCCAAGTGCTGCTGGCCGTGGGCCTGCTGGCCCTGGCACACCCGGCGGCGCGGGCGCAAGACGTGTATTTCTCGCAGCCCTTGGCCAACCGGCAGGCCCTAAATCCGGCCTTTGCGGGCCTACTCGACGACTACAGCGCCACGCTCAGCTTTCGCAACCAATACCCGCAGCTAGCGGGCGCGTTTCTCACCACCCAGCTGGCGGGCGAGTTGCGCCTGCCCACCCCCGGCCTGCACCACGCCGTGGGTCTGCGCCTGAACCAGGACCGCGCCGGCGAGGCCGGCTACACGCGCTTTGAGGCAGCGGCCCAGTACGCCTACCACACGCGCCTCACCAAGGTGCTGGCCCTGAGCGGCGGGGCCAGCGTGGGCTACGGCCGCCAGCGCGTGGGCTACGACAACTTTGTATTTGGCGACCAAATCGGGGCCGACGGCTCGGCGCTCGGGCCCTCGGCCGAAAGCCTCGCCGGCCTGCCGCCGCGCAACTACCTGAGCCTGGGCCTGGGAGCCGTGCTCTACGCCGAGGAAGCCTGGCTGAGCTTATCGGGCCAAAACCTCAACCAGCCCGATTTGGGCTTTGCTACCCAGGCCACGCTGCCCATGCGGCTGAACGTGAGCGCGGGCTACAAGCTTTTCCTGCAACGGCCCACCATCGGGCGGGGCACCAACGACGCCCGCGAGGTGAGCTTTTCACCCGTGGCCTCCTACACGCACCAAGGCGGCTCGCAGCGCTCGGAGGCCGGATTGTACTTTATCGCGCAGCCTATCACGCTCGGCGCGACGTACCGAAACCTGAATTTTGATAAAAAAACGGGCACCCAACACGTACTAGCTACTGTTGTGGGCGTAGAGTTTGGCAGCCTGCGCCTGGGCTACAGCTACGACGCCGGCCTGAGCCAACTAGCTAAGGATTTGGGCGGTGCGCATGAAATAAGTTTAAGCCTTCGTGCGTTTGACAAGCAAGAAAATGCCTACCGGCGGCTACGACGAAAAAATTATCCGCTTACCCCTTGCCCAGCGTTCTAATTTTTTTGTAATATTGTAGTCAAATTAGGCGTATCTATATTTAGCACTTTAGACCTGAATCCACTTTGTTTATGAAGTTCAACTCCACTATGAGCCTGCTGGCTGCCGGAGCACTGGCCTTGGCCAGTTGCAGCAGCAGCAAGAAAGGCACTGCCGACAACCCCGGCAAAGAATCTTCGACAACCGGCCTCGAGTACAATACCGATGAGGGCATGAAGGTATCGGACTTCAAAAAGGCTCCCGTAGGCCCTGGTCTGGTATACATTGAGGGTGGCCGCACCATCCTGGGCACGACCGAAGAGGACGTGACCAACACCCACGACAACATGGAGCGCACGGTGACTATCGCCTCGTTCTACATGGATGAAGCGGAAGTGGCTAACATTCACTGGCTCGAATACCTGCACTACCTGCGCAAAGACTCGACCGAAGAGCAGTATAAGGCCGCTTTGCCCGACACCACGGTGTGGGCCCGCGACTTGTCGTTCAACGACCCCTACGTAACTTATTACCTGCGTTATCCCGGCTTCCGCTACTTCCCAGTGGTAGGCGTAAACTGGCTGCAAGCTGACCGCTACTGCACGTGGCGGACGGCCAAGGTAAACGAAGGCCTCGCAGCTAAAGGCGGCGACGGCGAGAAGAAAGGCCTGTTTGGCAAGAAGAAGAAAAAAGGTGATGCCGCTGCTGGCGGTGCAGCCGAAGGCGGTGCTACCGCCGCTGGCGCGCTCTCCAATGGCAAAGGTGGCCCGTCTATCGAAGCCGGCACCTCGCTGCCCAACTACCGCCTGCCCACCGAGGCTGAGTGGGAATTTGCTGCCCAAGCCCTTGTTGGCGTGCAGGAAGTAGGCAACGAAAACCAGGAAGTGAAGCGCATTTACCCCTGGGATGGCCGCTCGACCCGTAATCCTTACGGCAAGAAGCAGGGCCAGTTCCTGGCCAACTTCAAGCGCGGCCGGGGTGACTACGCCGGTATCGCGGGCAGCCTGAATGATGGCGCCATGATTACGGACTACGTATACGCTTACCCACCCAACGACTACGGCTTGTATAACATGGCTGGCAACGTGAACGAGTGGGTGCAGGACGTGTACCGCCCGCTATCGTACCAGGACGTAGAAGACCTGAACCCCTTCCGCCGCAACGGCGTGGGTGACCCCGAGTCGAAGTACGACAAGAAGGGCTACCAGTCGCTGATTGACGACCACGTGCGCGTGTTCAAAGGCGGTTCGTGGCGCGATGTAGCCTACTACCTGTCGCCCGGTACCCGCCGCTTCATGGCTGAGGACTCGGCTACGGCTACCATCGGCTTCCGCTGCGCCATGATTAATGCTGGCTCGAACAAGTAAGACCGCAGATTCAAACGGATTTTTAGGATTTAACGGATACGCCTGCAAGCAGGCTGACTGACCGTCATAGCTTAATATCTTACTTAAATAAAACAGAAAAGCCGCCTTTCCGGGCGGCTTTTCTGTTTTAAGCCAAATGTTCACGCTTGGCCTAGCCAGCCCGCTTGCGGGCGTATCCGTTAAATCCTAAAAATCCGTTTGAATCTGCGGTCTTACTCGGCGCAGGCTATGGTGGCGATGCTCAGTTGGCTGGCTCCGGCAGCTAGTAGCGCAGCGCCGCAGGCTTCGAGCGTGGCACCGGTGGTCAGCACGTCATCGACTAGCAGGATGTGGCGACCGGCCACAGCCTCGGGCCGGCCTACTTCGAATACAGTGGCCACGTTTTGCCAGCGCTCGGTGCGGCTTTTGCGGGTTTGGGAGTCGGTGTATTCGGTGCGGCGCAGGGCGGTGGCGCTCCAGGGGCAGGGCAGCGCGGCGGCAAGGCCTTCGGCAAAGGCATCGGCTTGGTTGAAGCCTCGGCGGGCCAGCTTGCGGCGGTGCAGCGGCACGGGCACGATGAGGTTGAAGGCAGGCGCCAGGCCTGCCGTGGCCAATTCGGCCCCGTAGAGCTGGCCCAGGGCCTTGCCTACGCCCTGCTGACCTTGGTACTTGAGCTGGTGTAGCAGGCGCTGCACGCGGCCGTGCTGCAAAAAGCGCAGATAGCTGAGCGTGTGGGTTACCGGCAGTTTGCCCCAAAAGCGGCGGCTGAGCGGGTTTTGGTCGGCGGGCAGCAGGTGGTAGTCGGTATAGGGCAATTCGGCGCGGCAGGCGGTGCAGAGGTGGTGCTCGCCGGCCACCAACGGCTCCTGGCAGGCCAGGCAGGCATAGGGGAAGAACAGAGCCAGCAAATCGGTGAGCAACGGGCGCAGCATGGTGGGAGCGGTAACTTTGAAGAAGGAAGCGGCCCCCGGACTATGCTCCGGCCGAGCAGCTTCGCAATACTAGCTCATTCTCTACCAATATGTCTCTTACCACCGATTTTAACGACTACCGCCAGCGTATGAACGAGCGGGTGATGTCGTACGATAACAAGGTTATCAAGCGCTTTTTTAACCTTGACACCAACGCCTACGCCGAAGGGGCGCTGCCCGTGAAGGTGAAGGAAATGCTGGGCCTGGCCTGCTCGCTGGTGCTGCGCTGCGACGATTGCGTGAAGTATCACCTCGGCAAGTGCCACGAGGAAGGCCTCTCCGACGAGGAGGTATTCGAGATATTCTCCATTGCCAACCTCATCGGGGGCAGCATCGTCATTCCGCACTTCCGCCGCGCCGTCGAGTACTGGGAAACCTTGCGCGCCGAGGCGGCCCTGGGCGCGGCCCATCAATCGGCTACGCACCCGCCCCATGAGCACTAATCAAAGCCCAAATACCGCCGAAAGCGAGGCCGATTTCAATGCCCGCTGGGACGCGCTGATGGCCGACCTACAGGAGCGCTTTGGCCGCCGGCCCGACCTCAACGCGCTACTGCTGCTCATCGGCGTGCAGGAGCTGGGGCAGGGTGTGGCCGAGTTCACCAAGGAGCAAAAGCAGGACCTGATGCACATTGCAACATGCAAGCTATTCAGCCTCAGCGACCATTACGAGCTGGCGCACGTGGATGCCGACGGCTGGCCGCACTACAAGCTGCTGAATCCGGTACCCTTTGCCAATCTCAAAGAGCAGGAGCGCATGCTGAAATGGCACATCCTGGAATATTTTGACGACCTGGAGCGCGGGGAATAAGCTGCTGCTTGTAAAACGGAGTGGCACTCCGTTTAGCGCCTGGTTGCATCCTAACGCGAAACGGAGTGCCACTCCGTTTTACCCATGCTTTACCCTTTGAAAATCGTTTCGTACAACGTCAACGGCTTGCGCTCGGCCCTGAGCAAGGGCCTGCTCGATTGGGTGGCCGCCAACCAGCCCGACGTGCTGTGCCTGCAAGAAATCAAGGCCGGCACCACGGCGCTCGATGTGAGCGGCTTTGAGGCGCTGGGCTACCATGCCTACCTGCACCCCGCCCAAAAGCCGGGCTACAGCGGCGTGGCTACCTTTAGCCGCCAGCTACCCAAGTCCGTGGTAATGGGCTGCGGCGAAGCACTTTATGATACCGAAGGGCGCGTATTGCGGCTCGATTTTGAGGGCTTTTCGGTACTGAACACCTACATGCCCTCGGGCACGAGCGGGCCCGAGCGGCAAGCATTCAAGGTAGCATGGCTGCACTACTTCCGGGCCTATGTGGCGCGGCTGCGGCAAGACCCGGCTGTGGGGCCGCTCATTATCGGGGGCGACTACAACTGCTGCCAGACGGCCATCGACCTGCACAACCCTAAGGCCAACCAAAACAGCCCCGGCTACACACCCGAGGAGCGCCAGTGGTTCCAGGATTTTCTGGCCGATGGCTTCCGCGACTCGTTTCGGGAAGTGAACCCTGAAGCCACCGGCCACTACTCGTGGTGGAGCTACCGGGCGGGCTCGCGCAAGCGCAACGTGGGCTGGCGACTCGACCACCTGCTACTCGACCAGGCCCTACTGCCGCGCCTGCAAGACGCCGGCCTCTGGCCCGATGCCGTGCATTCGGACCACTGCCCCGCTTGGGTTGAGCTTGCTTCGGAGGCGGGCTAAAACCAGTCGTATTCTCAAAAAAGAAGAGCCACCCCATGCTATGGGGTGGCTCTTTTGACTTAATACTAATGAAGGAAACAGGATGAAGGAATTGGAATGCAGGACAAGAATTCAGCTTTATAAATACCTACTAAGTAGATGACCAGTAATAAGCTACTTAATTGCTAACTACTAGCCGCTGAGTGCCCAAGGGTTGGCCGGCCGCATTGGACAGCACCACGTGGTAGATACCCATCGGCAGCCCAGCCATGGATACCGTGGCTGGCTGCTCTGCCGTGGGGCTCACAGGCTGCCGGCGCAGCACTTGGCCCACCGGCGAATAAATAACCACCGTCGTCCCATCGGCCACGGGGCTGTTGAAACTCAGTGTAACCGTGCCGGCCGGGGCGGGGTTGGGGTACAAGGCGAAGCCCGCCCCGGCCTCGGTGGCACCCAGCGCCACTACTGGCGATAGGGTTTCGGTGCCATCAGTATCGATTTGACGCAGGCGGTAGTAGCTGGTGGTGCGGGTGGGCGCGGCGGCATCGCGTAAGGCGTAGCGGTGCGTGGCGATGCTGGTACCAGCGGCAGCCACCTGCCCCACAGCCACAAAGCCCGCCTGCGGATTGGTGGCGCGCTCTACCACGAAGTGGGCGCTGCGCTGCTCGCTGGCGGTAGTCCAGGCCACATCGGCGGCCGTGGTGCCGGGCGCGCGGCTCACCGTGAAGCTGGTGAGCACCACGGGCAAAGGGGCAACGGCCGGCGTTACGCGCAGCAGCCCCAGGTCGTCGGCAAAGGCGGAATACACGTTGATATCGGTGGATAAGCCCAGGGTTGAATTAATGCTGATGCCGACTTGGGCGAAGTCGCGGGTGGTACGGAACGTTACTTCGCGGCGGTTGTCGGGCAGCAAGTCAAGCGATAGTAGCGACGAGCTGGTAGCGGTTTCGAGCACTGTGCCACTGGCATCGTAGGTGGTCAGCACCAGGTTGCTCAAGGCGTTGAGGTCGAGGGCGCTAGTTTGGCCCAGCACAATGCCGGCCCGGTTGCCGACGAGGCCCGCGCCCGTCAGCTCAAAGCGCACGGTGTTAGTGCCACCCGCCACGAGGCCCTGGCTCAACCGAATGTAGGGCGTGCCGCCCACCGTGCCCACGTTGGTGCCGCAGCCGGCGCACACCACGCCGCCCTGCGTGCTGGTGTAGCGGCCGCCGCTGATTAGGAAGGACGTAACAATCGGGTTGGTGGTGAAGGAGTCTTCCGACAGCCCGAAGCCGTAGTAGAGCCGCAGGTTGTTGAGCAGCGCCACCGCCGCGCCGCGCTCGATGCTGACGCCATCGAAGGGTTTGGTGGCCGGGAAGCTCACAAACGCCTTATCATCGGCCAGCAGCTGCACATTGAGCAGGTTGCCGACTCCAGAAGCCTCCTGCTCGGCGGTGCCCAAAAAGGTGCGCAGGCGTAGGCCATTCAGCAGGCCCACGTCGAGCAGGCCGGCATTGCCCACCACAAAGCCGGCGCGGTAGCCCTGGCCGGGCACCGTACCGGACAGCTTCACTTGCAGGGTGCTGGTGCAGCCCACGCCCGCCAGCGTGTTGAAATAAGCGTAGTTAGTCAGGCTGTTGTCAACGGCATTTTGGGGGTCCATAACCGTGCTGTTGGCGCACACGGCCACGGGCAGGTTGGTGCTGTTGGCGGTATTATAGAGGGTGCCTGGTCCGCTCCCAAATTGCGATAAAAATCCCTTCACTTGCTTGGGCACGCCGGGCGCGATACCGTAGGCGTAGAGAATATTGGTTGTGGGGTAGCCCAGCAGACTCAGCGACAGCGTACCGGGGTCGAAGGTGACTTCTACCCGGTCGAAGCTCATGGTGGTGGTAAACTCCAGCTGGCGGGGCTGGCCGGCGGCAGCCAGCAGCGCCAGCTTCAGCACGGCGGCGTCTACGGGCTTGGTTTCGCGCAGCGCGTTGCGCAGGTAGGTGCGCAGCGTCACCGTTTCGAGGGCGCCGGTGGTCAGCAAACCGGTGTTGGTAGTCGAAACGAGGACGCCAGCGCGGTAGCCGGCTGGGGCCTCCCCGCTCAGCGGCAGGCGCACGGTAGCCGCCGGGCCAAAAATCCCTAGAAAAACATTAACCAGACCAGGCGGCCGGATGCTGGCCGTGAGCGAGAGGCCCGCCGCCTGAGCCTTGGCAGCCACATCGATGCGGCTGGCACCGTTGCGCACGCTCACGCTGTCGCCGGTAGAGTAGTAGGCCCGGTCGGCGGCCCCGGCAGACAAGACTAGCAGGCTCAGCAAGCTAATGAGCAGCAAGACAGGCTTGGCGCAAGCGGAAGCCCAAGTAGCGAATGGTACTTTTAATAGAAATAACATGACAGGGGGAAAGTGAGGGTAGAACGTGCCCAATTTTCCCCAATGATGCTGCCACTAAGTCAACATACTGATTAACAAAAGCTTTTATAAATATAATTTCCCATATCCTATCCCAAAATGGAACATAATTCTATTTAGTGGACGGCACGGTATACGTAATACGCTATAAATGACCTATTTTTGTACAATAGGCAACCACCTACGCTACCAGAATTATTATAAATATTCCAATATTATTACAACCTATTCTTCCAGAGCCGCCTCCTTACCAGGATTTTGGCTCGCTTTCCAACTATGACTGCAACCGCCACCTTTGGGATATGGCTACTTGGTGATAATGAAGCCTATACTAACCTACTCGATTACCAACTGGGCCGCAACCCCGATTACCAGCTGCGGCGCTTCCCGACGGCCGCGCTAGCCCTGGCCCACCTGCAGGCCGAGGAGCGCCCCGACGCCCTCATCTTCGACTGCGGGCCCAAGCCCGACCTGGCCGTATTTCGGAGCGTGCAGCAACTACGCGAGCGGCTGCCCCAGGCCGCCATCCTACTTGTTTCGAGCCAAAATGACGTCAGCACTGCCGTGGAGCTGATGCGCCACGGGGCCACCAGCTACCTGGTGAAGGACCCCACCACCCCCGACCGCCTCTGGCAGCTGCTGGGGCAGCTCCGGCAGCCGCCGCCCGCGCCGGCCCGCGTGCCCAAGCCCACCTGCCCGCAGGCCGCCAGCCGGCTGCTGGGCGAACACGCCAGCATCCAGCGGGTGCGCGAGCTGGTGGGCAAGGCTGCCCGCACCACCATCACGGTATCGATAACCGGCGAAACCGGCACTGGCAAAGAGTTGGTGGCCGAGGCCATTCACCAGCAGTCGGAACGCGCCGAACAGCCGTTTGTGGCCGTGAACATGGCTGCCATTCCGCGCGAGCTACTGGAGAGCGAGCTGTTTGGGCACGAAAAAGGGGCTTTTACGGGTGCCTCGGCCCGGCGCATCGGGCACTTTGAGGGGGCTAGCGGCGGCACGCTGTTTCTGGACGAGATTGGCGACCTGGAGCTGACGCTGCAAGCCAAGCTGCTGCGCGTGCTGCAAGAGCGCGTGGTGATGCGGGTGGGCGGCTCCAAGCCCGTGCCCTTCGATGTGCGCCTGGTAGTGGCCACGCACCGCGACCTGGCCGCCGAGGCCCGCGCCGGGCGCTTCCGCGAAGACCTGTATTACCGCCTGTTGGGGCTACCCATCGAGCTACCGCCATTGCGCGCCCGCGGCGACGACAAGCTGCTACTGGCCGATTTTTTTGTGCAAAACTTCAGCCAGCTAAACCGTCTGCCAGTGCGCGGCTTCGATGCCGAGGCCCGCAAGCGCCTACTGGCCTACTCGTTTCCGGGCAACGTGCGCGAACTGCGCGCCGTGGTAGAGCTAGCTGCCGTGCTGGCCGAAGGCAAGCTCATAAAAGCCAGCGACTTGCCTTCGCTTTCGCTGCCTGGCCCTTCGGCTGCCCGCGAGCTGCCGGTAGCTATAGGCCCCAATGGTAGCGAAATTGGCCCCTCGTTGCGCGAGCAAACGCTGGCCATTATGCAAAACACGCTACTGAGCACGCAGGGCGACGTGGTGGCCGCCGCCAACCGCCTGCGCGTGGGCCGCTCGACGCTCTACCGCCTGCTGCAAAGCGGCGAGCTACGCCTGCCTAAATAGCCAGGTTGAGCAAGGATAAAATGAAAAGGTTGGGAGGACTTGCTAGCGGCAAGCCCCCAACCTTTCTGTTTTTCCGACGCATTCGGCTGCTTGGTTGGACCCAGCCCAACCAAACCGGCTCCTAAACTGAGCATCAATGCGTAAATGCCCTAATTTTATGATAACCCTGGCTCTCATTTGGGGGTTAAAGCATTGTACCTTGGCTGCGCTACGGCAAATGCTGAGTATTCTCTTTTCAACTCTTTTACGAATACGACTATGTGGTTATTGCTTTTGGCCATTGTTGGGGCTACCGTCATTATGGCACTTGAAACTGCTCGCCGGGTGCGCAACCTGGTAACGCCCGCTCCGGTGGCCGTACCGTCGCGCTAACCCGCAGTAGTAAAACGAAAAAGCAGCCTATTCGGGCTGCTTTTTTCGTTTTGAGACGGACGAGCTAAGCTCAAGCCACACCACAAGTAACTATCGGATAATCAGCTTGCAGAGCTGGCTCGAATTGTCGGCTTCCAGCTTTACGTAGTATAAGCCGTTGGCGAATCTACTCAGGTCCAGCGTTTTGGTGGAGCGCTCGCTTAGCTCGGTGAGCGTTTCGCGGTACATCACGGTGCCGATTACGTTGAGCACGGTAACTTCAGCGCGGCGGCCTTCGAGGCCGTTGATGGTCAAATGAACGATGCCCGTGCTGGGATTGGGATACACGACAAGGGTACGCTCGTCGGTGACGGGGCGCGCAATGGCCTGGTGCTGCACGGGCGGGCCCGAATGGGCGAGCGTTGGCAGGCTGTCGCACAGCATACCGAGGCTAGCGAGCCAGAGAAAAGAGAATAGTAGGCGTTTTTTCATAGTCCTAACAACCTGAATAGCTTAGCGGGGTGGGATTAAAGTTACGGCTAGCTATGATTTTGGTTTTACAAAAGTACAATATCGCACTGGCATAAACTAAGTGAAATTGCAATATAACGGCGAAAGTCAACTTTAACCCGGTAAAGTGGTAGCTTTTCCTGATAATAATTTTCCGGCACTTTCTGATACGGCCGATGTCGCGCTGGTGGGCGGTGGGCTGGCGGGCCTGGCGGC
>Ga0265780_10001250_pt1 | contig 36631 bp, 25 predicted proteins | sample P1T30metagenome_FD_192432 | JGI IMG/M metagenome (GOLD analysis project Ga0265780, IMG submission 192432) | Plant litter microbial communities from East Loma Ridge, Irvine, California - P1 T30 | ecosystem: Environmental > Terrestrial > Plant litter > Unclassified | place: USA: California...
GACGTCGATTTGGCGGTAGTGGAGAGAGGTGTTGAGGTCTTTTTGCGCGCGGGCGGCGATTGTGTGGAAGTCGGGAGAAGGCTCGGGGAGACGGTCTAGTGCGTAGACTTGGGGGTGTTAGATTTTCCTGTGATGTTCTCCGTAGACACTAAAATTGAGGACAAGTACCTTTTGCGCCGGCTTCTAGCAATGCTTCGGCTTGTGTGAGGCCAAGACCGCGTGCTGCGCCAGAGACGAGGACGACTTTGTTTGCGAGGCTGAACTCGGGGAGTCCGGTGGAAGGCATCCTGGAAATCATACAAAGCTGGGTATCCTCGAGAAATTCTGAATGAGCACCTGAATAAGTAGATAAGCAGTAAGGCTGGCTAATTTGACAAGGACGTAAATTCGAGGAAGAATGAAATCAGAATTTCGACACCAATGCTGGGCACCGATGCTATTTAAACTGCCAATTGAGAACACGTCTTCGGGTCATTTGACACCTTGGCCTAAAATCTAGATCTCAGTCCATTGCTCTTCCTCCTTCTACGCCGCGTTTCGCACAATCGTTGTCGCGTTGTTTGCGGGGAACCTAGCCGCCGGTGTACTCCATTAGGCAATCCGAAAACGCGCCGCGGGGAGCTGTCAAGTTCGGGATGCCGACGTCACGCTTGAAAATATGCTGCAGGAAGCTCGAGACGAGTACGTGGCTTACTGTGGCTTGGAGCGATGGATTGAGTATTCCCGAGCCATGTACTGATTGATGGTGACTTGTTGGCAGCATGACATTGCACACGGCTCAATCAGTATCTGTATCCTGATGTGAGATCATCAACTCGGGATCTGGGTCTTCATCGTCTGTGTCGAACAGATTCGGCTTCGGCGGGGAGGACTTGGGTGGTGACCGCACAATTCTAATAGCAGATCCGGTCATCTCTTCCTTTTGCTCTGCCTCTGAAGGTTCGTTGTCGAAGAAATTATTGAGCACTTTCTCTTTACCTTTGCGGTTGATGCCAAGTGCTTCTTCTAGTACACTCTTTGCTTGCACAAAGGCTTCGAGCTCTGCTCCCACTGCGCACACGAGCAGGTTCCACGACCTCGATGTAGCGAATTCAAGCTTCTCTTCAAGGAAGGATATGGTTGCATCCATCTGTTCCAGAAGTCGTGATGGATCTGGCGCATTGCTTCGACCGGCCTGCTGCATGAAGCTTTGTAGGCTCTCTTCGTACTCCGCAACCTGCTTAATCACATTATTCCATAGCACTGCACCCTCATCGAGCGCGTCTCGGTCCATGTCCAGCTGGTCGCACTTCTCAGCCAGCCTCGTGTACTCGTCCTGCCAGTATTCTCGCGCCATATCGAGGGTCCGCCTTTTGACAGGCAGCGAGAGGAAGGACGTCGTCGACAGCGGCACGTGGTGTATGTTCGGAGGTCGTGCTAGGAAGCTTGAGACCTCCTTGTCTAGTATGGATAACGATGATTTGTATGAGGATAGCCTGGCTTCAACAGAGTTCTCGGTATCTGCGAGTTCATCAAGGACCCGCTTGTGCCGCCGTTTGAGAGCCCACAGCTCCTCCTCTTTCTGTCTTATCTCCTGCTCCAGCTTAGACGCCTCTGTTTGTAATGTGTGCGTTTTTGCGCCTTCACTTTCGCCCTCGATCGCTTTGATCTTCGTTTCCAGACGCGAGCGCTTCTGTGCCCAGCCATCTGTCTTTTCGACTGTGACCTGCAGCTCTCTCAGATCCTCGTCGAGCATATCCAGTTCCTCAGCCCTGACGCTGGCTAGCTGGCGAATACGTCGAGAAATGCCCAGTCGTGCAGCATTCAGGCCGACTTTCTTTCGTCGGGGCTTGTGCGCGTCTGTGCCGTTCTCTACGCTCCGGTCGCTGGATCGCACGCTGCTGACTGTCGGTGTGGTACTACCATTCGAAAGAACGTCGTCTGGAGTGTCGTCTTGGCCGGAAAGGCCGCTCATCAAACCATCTGCCTGCGCATCCAGTAGCTCCTGCAACTGTTGTTCGAGGTGTCGCGCGCGTCGCTGCAGGGCAAGCAGGTCGTCGGGCACGCGAGGCGGCGGTGACAAGCTTGTTCGCGGTGCATTCCATAGCACTGAGGATGTCACGGGTGGAGGTACGCGCGGCGACGGCGGAGAGTTGTAGAAGGGAAGCTCGTGGTCGCGTGCGTGTGGGTCTTCAAACGATCTGCGGAACTTGGGCGGCGGCGATAGCGAGCCCAGCACTGAATTAAATATCGACATAGCTGTTGTACATAAGGAAATGGGAGAAGTTAGGGCTGAAGAGGGTCGGAGCGCTGATGTGTTGTGTAGGCTAAGTGTTCAGGTGAGCTCTTCTGATCGTTGTTACCTTGAATCCTGGAAGCATGTGAACGAATCACAGGGTGTTCATGCGCGGCCACGTTCCGCCTTTCTGAGCATACATGTCAACGCAGCGATTTGCGTTGGAATGAAGAGATACGCTTTGAGGTTAAACCTCTGCATCTCTCACTTGTCCTAGGTCAATCTCCATCCTCTTGCTCGTGACGTAGGGTAGTCTGGTACTTCTGAACTAGTAGTCACAGTCACTTTGCTTGAAGGCTAACAGTGTACAGAGTGAGCATCTGATAATGATTTGAACATAGACAGGCCTATTGATAAGAACTGCAAGATTTGTTTGTAGACGGAAATGCAAGACAGCGCAAGATGTGAAGCATCAGGTCGAGGTGTAAAAGCAACAGGGGTGATACACCGCCAAGCCATACCCCCTTCTCATTGGTACGGGGCTAAGCGAGCGCGATTTCACATCCCACTCTACGCTCTCGAAAATCAGTTCACGACGGCAACTAATTTCTAGGAACACCACAACGTACGTCCACCTCCAGCCGCATTGAATTCGACCACCTCTAACAGTGCATCATAGCAGCCTACTACGAACCCACATACAACATGGCTGATGCAGCAGGACCAGCTCGTGGCGGCGGCGGTTTCGGATCGCGTGGTGACCGTGGAGGTGATCGTGGCCGTGGCCGCGGTCGTGGACGTGGTCGCCGTGGCGGCAAGAGCGAGGTACACACACTTGGACGCTGAGAAAACTGGGCAGAATTGACAATTGGCACAGGAGAAGGAGTGGCAGCCAGTTACCAAGCTCGGCCGTCTCGTAAAGGCCGGCAAGATCAAGAGCATGGAGGAGATGTGCGTCCAAAACCACCCCAACAGCAGCAATGGCAGTACTAACAGTCCCCAGCTACCTCCACTCTCTCGCCATCAAGGAGTACCAGATCGTCGACTTCTTCCTCCCCAAGCTCAAGGACGAGGTCATGAAGATCAAGCCCGTCCAGAAGCAGACCCGTGCCGGTCAGCGCACCCGCTTCAAGGCCATCGTCGTCATCGGTGACTCCGAGGGACACGTCGGTCTCGGCATCAAGACCTCCAAGGAAGTCGCGACCGCCATCCGCGCTGCCATCATCATTGCCAAGCTCAGTGTCGTCCCCATCCGACGAGGCTACTGGGGCACCAACCTCGGTGAGCCTCACTCGCTGCCTACCAAGGAGAGCGGAAAGTGCGGTTCCGTCACCGTCCGTCTCATCCCTGCGCCCCGCGGTACCGGCCTTGTCGCATCGCCCGCCGTCAAGCGTCTCTTGCAGTTGGCTGGTGTCGCCGACATCTACACAGCCTCGTCCGGATCCACCAAGACCCTCGAGAACACGCTCAAGGCCACCTTCGTCGCCGTCGCCAACTCATACGGCTTCCTCACACCAAACTTATGGAAAGAGACGAAATTGCAGGTAAGAATTACGTGTACGAACTGAATGTAAGACAAATGCTGACTTCGTACCTACAATTCTGCAGAGAAGCCCGCTCGAGGAGTACAGCGATGTGCTGCGCGAGGGCAAGCGGTACTAGGCGGTTTCTCGGTGATGTGCGTCTTCTTCAGCATTCAGGGTTAAGGCGTGGGACTATACATTCGGGACCTCAGCTATGCATCTGACGATAGTGCTGGGCTACCCGGCATGAAAATGAACAACTTCATACCTTCATATACGTGACCTTTTAATCTTCAGTGGATGGTCATAAAGCATTGTGGTCTAGTGGTTTTCCAGCCAGTGGTTGCTGTTACTCGCTCATCCTCGGGCGCAGCCCGGCATGCTGTCTCGATATTCGAATACAGCGCCATCCGGGACTTTACTCAGCGTCACATCATTCATAGATCTATACTCACCAGACTCCGCAAGAATTCGTGATCGATCATTAGCGAAGCTCTACCACCACCATTGTTGTTAAGAGTACGTTGAAAGTAGGGCCTGACTATCCTCGGAATATTTACTATAGCTTTCTCACTCTACTAAACCAATAGTGAAGATAGACAGGCTACCAGTTTAGATTACCGACTTTGTCCTTGATCACAAATTTTGCTAGCCTCATCAATCACGAGTTCTTGCGGCACCTGATGTGCTCATGCGCTATGCTACTCAGTCAACCTGCGACACCGCACAACCCAGCATCCCACCCTCACCGTCAAGCAATGTGTAATTCCATTGGAATCTAGGTTTAGGTCACTAGCAAGTTGACCTGGAGTGTTGTATGTAGTTAAGCTTTTGTCGTGCCCGCAACCTCGTAAACAAACAACTGGAGTAACTAATTCAACCTTCAATCAGCAGCTCAAGGCGTCAGATCTACTCCAGCCCGCATCTTTTCACCGCACAGTTTTCGTTCAATGGATTTTCAAGCTCTTAGTATGGCCTGAATAGTTTCAAGGTAGTTCACAGCCTTGCTAACTTCGTAAGCAAGCAAGCTAAGTAGATTGACGTCTGATCAGCTGCTTGAGGATCCATAGCTAATCAGGCCCGCAATCGTTCTTCGCAAGGTTTTTGTGAAAAGAGTGTTTTGGGTCTTGGTACGGCGTGGATGTCTTTGAAGTAGTTACAGCCCTTTTGAGTTGCGTCCGGAGGCGTTGAGTTGGGAGCGTTATATCTGGACTTGTGCACACCGCACCACGAGAAACAGGGCAGTTGGAGTAATTACAATTTCGATTGAATTTTCAAACATGTAGCGCTAGCGCTTTCGAGAAACGGTACTTTAGGGAGAAACACAAAGCCGAAGCTCGAGGTATCGCAGGGTCGTACAGAAGGACACAGGGCCAGTGTGAGAAAATAGCATCCAGCGAACGATAGCTTGCCGCTGGAGCTTTGACACAAAATAGCAAAGGCAACTTTCAGCCAATCACAAACGTAGATATAGAAGAAGCGGAGTGTTTCGCCGGTAATTCCTCCCCCAGAGTAGCGCCTCGCAAACATACAAAATAACAATTACGTACGAAAAAAAAGGATCAGGGGAGTATCGTATGTACCACAACTCCGTGAACCAAAACGCCAATCGCAAACGAAACATCAGATGACGACAAGACAAGACGCGAGAAATCGTGGCTATGATGTCTCGGGCAGGTGCCTAGCTTGCCTGAATGAAAATCAGGACATTAGGACTAGGGGAAGTGTTAGGCATCGTGCATAGACACGGTTAACTCAGCACCGCTTACACGTCGCCGCCGCCCGCGACTGCCGCCTTCGGGCCGCTGTGCGAGGACGTCGCGGAGTTGTGGGCTGCGGATGGAGTTAGTATGTGACTCGGAAGGGATGTGCGTGGATTATGTGGGACGTACTCATCCTTGTCCTAGCAATCGTAGAGGTCTTGAGTCAGCTTTCGTCGCATGCGAGGCTTTGAGGTACTTAGAAGGACTTACCCTATCAACGTGATGTACACGCACGTGTCTGATGGGGAATTAGTCGAATTTCTGATTGACATGCCAGGCTGAGCTATCTTGACGCACCTCTGCAGATTATCCGGTCTAGGATACTTGTGTTCGCGATCTGGACAGAACGGACACACATAACCAGGTGATTGATGCACGAGGCCATGCCGTATCATTTCGTTCTTCCGCTTGAAACCCTTGCCGCCTTCTGAGCGCGGACAGCCCGAGACTGGGCAGTAATGTGGTCTATTCTGTGAATGGACGTTTGTATGTGAACTAGCAGCATCGTCAGTGTTAGCAGGACGTTCCGTCCTCGAGTGAACTCACTTCAGTAAATACTGCGTCTGAAACGGCATAGCGTTGCAGCCAGGATAGTCGCACCTAAACGACCCAATAGCAAGCGATCCTATCAGCGGCAAACCAGATCCAATCGGCGGAGGTAAATGGATCGTAGACGACGCGAGCGTGCCATCCAGACTCATATGTCTCGGCCGATTCTCAACAGGCGTCTGTTGCGATCCCGGGCTCGGACCGTCCGAGCTCTGATAGCCTTCACTCGTGGATGCCGAGTGAAGCGTTGACGGATACCGCCCGTTTGAAGATACCTGTGAAGGTCTCCTGTTGTCGGATCCGAACACGTGACCGGATCCGTTTTGTAGGAAGAGATCTCCACGCTGCACGTCACTGTTTGCGCTCATTGGCGATGAGGCGCTGAATGGCGGTATGGGGGATGCGGGAGTATGCGAGCTTATCGACATTTGTCGCACTCTTGCTGTTGGCGATGCTGTGATGGATGAAATCGATGCGCGATGAACCAGGCCATTAGCCCGGGGATCTTCGCTGATTGAAGCTGACCGTGGTAGGTCCGGGATCATTTGCGATATAGATGGTATTTGCTGTTGCGATGCGGGAGATCCTGCTTCCAATGGCGATGATGGTTGAATCATAGGGAGTCGGTCAGATGGTGGTCCAGGTATTTGCAATTGGTGAAGATCTCGCGTATCTCCAGGCGGTTGCATTGATGCAACTGAGTTTCTGCGTTGGCTTTGCTGGGGTACTGGTGATGCAGACTGTACGTGAACGTTTGGTCTTCTCGAATTTTGCTCATGCGTATCATGGCGCAGGCCGTTTGGCACGGAGCTTAGTGGAGATACCTCGGAGGCGCGTCTCTCTGGGTGAGCAAACTGCCTGACGTCCGGCTCGACTACCGAATCTCTGTGAGCTGATGTTGCTGTTGGTTGGCCACCGAGTACATCTTTTGGATTGGTGTTGAATACAAAAGGCTGAACACCAGACTGCACTGGTCGAATGGCATTGAACCCCGAAGGAGCAGTTGCCATCCCTGACGGTTGATTTTCCATGTCGTCGTCGTCGCCTTCCGACTCAGTCATCGAGTCTGAATTGAGTGCCGTCAGGCTAACTTGATGGGCGATATCAGGCTGATTCGGTGCCATCTCACGGATCAAAACCCAGTCGCCTTGCGTCGGTCGAGTCTTGCGCCGATTAGCCTTCTTCTGTCTCCGCGATGACGAAGGAGAACTAACTGGCGGAAGGGGTTTCGTGACCTGGGGCGAAGGGGACGGCGAGGGCGCAGCTCTTACAAACACCTGCTCAAGACCCGGGCTTTGATGGCGAAAGTCTTCGTCCTCGTAGTAATCGTGGGTCATTGAGGTGAATGCACTTCGGGCTATTAGACGCCCAGAGGATGATGTTGCTCCGAGGGTCGTGATCTAACCCAGCGAGCCTTCCTCAAATGCCCCTTGGCACAGCAGCCCAAACTTGAGGAAGGTGCGCGCTTCACGGGAAGTGCAAATAATGGCGGTCTGAAGCAGCGTCAGCAAGACATCCGGATGCATTCTTTTCGAAGTTTTGCAGCAGAACTCTCGAGCGCGAGTGAAGTGGCGTGTAAATGGCAAAACGACTTGTGCGGTGCGCAAAGTACGAGTTGACAAGGCACAGGATGCCGACTCATGCGAACAAGGCTACCACTCGTGACCGTCTAGTACCCACGCACAGGCAGAGACGGGGGCGCATACAAAGAAAGAGATACAGCGCTCTCATTTGCGAAGCCCACCCGTCGACAAAGTGGAGAGAAACGAGCAACGCATATTAAAACTGGAGACGGGTGCTTGGAGTGACGCGCCGGAGACTGTGCGGCTCTGCGCGGTGGAAAACATACCCGAAATGCCAGTGCGACGACTACTTTCAGCCTCAGGGTTGTCGAAGGGTGCCGATCGCAAGCATACAGATCAAACCAGCCGAGGCGCACGCAGAATGCTGGGCCGGTCACGGTGTCGCATGGGTGTTGGAGAGACAGTGAGATACACCAGCCTTCACCGCTGGCAGAGGGACGTACGTGGAGGACTCTGCTGGCGCTGTGCTGGACCGACCGGGAGGGCTGATGATGCGGGGGCTCTAAAAGGGTAGTAGGAATGGAAATGGGCGGATACGGGCGAGCACAAGCACATAAAAGGCAGCCAACGAGCAGAGGTCGGACGGTCGAACGAAGGCGACGGCGACGGCGACGGCGTCAGCAAGCAGCAGTAGTTGGAGACAGCAACAACAGCACAGCTCTTCACGAGGGCCCACGGCCACAACCACCCTTCTGGAGGCGCAGCGGGACTAGGCTGACCTACAGCGGCTCCCAACCATGAGCGAGCGATGAGGCTGAGTGGTTCCCATCACGCATGGCGTTTCCCCTCCTTTTCATGGAGTCTAGCCACATTTGCTCCCCGCAGTATCCATCCCATGGGGTCGACCATCGGCGGAGACAGTCCCGCCAAACTGCACACGGCCGGCCAGAGCGACATGTCTCGCAAAACATCGACAATCTGGCCAAACGCCGATCGGCACACTCACCATCCGCCGTACGGCGTCCCCAGCGCATGTCAGATTCGACGCACAATGCGGCGTGGGCCGTTGAGCGCGGGCGTTCACAAGCGAACATCCATTGTCCAAGCACAAGTCAGGGTCTGCCGCCCCTCCAGCCAGCGACGTGGAAGAAAATATATTACTTTGCCCAGACTTTGCTCGACCTTGTTCCAATCCTGTGTACACATTAGGCACTTGTTGACATACACTCGCATATGCGCAGATACTGCATGCGCACACCTATTTCCCCCCGCACTCTGACCAATCGTCGGTTGCATACGGAGTACTTTTTGCGCCTATCGTACAGTCTTGTGTGCTGTTCATTGCGCCCATCTACGCTGCGCAGAAATGCTGTAACCACCTTCTAAGAATGACTTTGACAGGTCCCGCCAACATTTGAACCCCTCACCACCGCTAACGGTCTAACGCCCAAAAAAGCAATGACAGGCTGATAAAGCAATGCTTTGCGCCCAAAAAGGGTATTTACCTGGGTAAAAAATCGACCAATCCGATTTTAACCTCAGCCGATATATGCAACATTCGCACGTCGGCTAGGCAGTCATGCAGGATCACGCCTTTGGATTTGGATTTGCGTTGAACCCCGGAATGCCTGTCCACTTGTGCCCGGCTGGCATTCTTGGGCGGCCAAAGTTCTCGTCCAGGTCGAGGATGACTTTGAGGGCATTGCGGCTCCGCAGGTATGGCAGCGGTGCGCTTGCCTCTGCGAGATGGACGGAGGGCTCGAGGCTCGCGTCTGAGTGCGATCCTCCGGGCAGGGGTAGTGCTTTGGGAATGTCAGTACGGTCGTTTGGAAGAATTTTAGGTCAGGAATAGGACTTACTTCGCTGCAACAACTCGTAGCCGGCTAGTGTAAAGCCGAACTGGGGCGATGATCGCATGATACGAGCTGGTCCACCCTTGAAGAATGCCTTGAACCCCTCGTCTCGCCAGATGGTCTTTGCTGCGTGTCGTAGACCAGTGTATGTGGCCTCACCCTTCCGTGCCTCTACTTGCAACCGAGTCTTGATGACATCGCAGGGTGTGGTCAGGTACGCTGCAGGCATACCAGCAATGGCCCCAGCCGTCAACATCTGGACAATGCCTAATTGCTTTTGTGGGCTCTCGCCGAAGAAGTCCTTCTTCAAGTGGCTGTACGAGGGGAAGTAGATGGCGGAGAACGGAACTGGACATACTGTAAGCAGCTAGACAGTCGTTGAGTACATTCAGGCTCTTACCATCTCGAAGTAAACACGCAGAAGCACCCTTGTACAGGCCGACAAGACCCAAGTTTCGCACAATCCACATGGCAGACCGCCTCGGAACACCCTCGACGTTCTTCGCGAGCTCGCCCTGGACCTGGAGACGGATCTTCACGATCTCGAGCGGGTTGGTGAAAACGACTTGGCACGCACCGGCGGTACCACCAGCCAGGAGCTCCATTGGTAACTTTATGGCACCGGTATCCTTATCGGTCATCTTGCCGCGAACCAAGTCGTTTACTGTAAGCTTGATAGCCTTCTCCGGAGCCACTCCTACAAGTTGCGGTAGGACACCTGAGTACAGGCCAGTGAAGCCCTCGTTTTTGATCACCTTCTTCGCGCAGTCAAGAGAGTTCTTGTACAGAACGTGTCCAACACCTGAGCTCCTCTGGTTCTGCATTCTCGTCTTCACCAGGTCGATTGGGTACACCATGAACGCTCCAAAAGCACCTGCGATGGAGCCAAGGGCGAAGTGGTGAACGGATTCGAGGACGTCGTGCCATATAGATTTAGTGGTTGCAAACACCTTCTGCCCGGCGTCTGAGATGCCACTCGCTGCGAGCGAGCCTACAGTGTGCCACGAGGGGTCGAGGACGCGTGAAAAGTCCCGCAGACTGAGCCTCCCTGACGCCTCGTCCAGGCCAGCAAAGTGGAAGAGAATGTCTGCCTCCATGGGCGTGTACAGGTTGAAGCGACTTATCCGAGCGGCCTCGTTGAGGAAGTCTGTGCGGGTGATTTTGCCGTCGTAGCTCTTCTGTGTGGCATTGCGAACAATGAGCTCGACCATGTCCATCTGCTGGATCATATTCTGGAAGGCGCGGACGTTGGCGTAGGAGATCTTGCTGCCAACGGAGATGTTGCATAGGGAGGGGAGGTTCTCGAGGAGGTAGTCGGAGAGCTTGTGGCTGGCGGTTTCGCGGATGATGCGCTGGAAGTCTTCGGGCTCGACGAAGCCGTCTTTGTCGGCGTCGAAGTGCATGAAGCCCTGGCGCACGCGCTCGCCCTGCAGTCCACGCAGCATCTGGGCGAACTGGGGGTATGTCATGGCGTGGCGGTGCTTCTTAGACCCGACATATAGAGACGCCCACTCGCCCTCCCAGTTGAAGGGCAGGCTGTCCTCGGTCTTGTGGGCGCGCCATGTGTCGTAGAACTCGTCGAAGTTGATGTAGCCGGTGCGGTTCTTGTCGAAGAAGCGGAAGACGACCTCGTACTCGGCGTCGGGCTTCGCGAGCAGGTTCTGGAAGACGGACCAGTCCTGCAGGCTGACCTTGCCCTTGCGTTCGCGGTCGGCCACGGCGAAGAGGATGCCGTACTGGTAGCGCTTGATTTTGTGCTGTGGAGGGCGCACCGTGAGCTTCAAGCCGACTCAAAGTATGTACTATAGCATAGCATAGCATGGCACAGATGGCTTACATAGTCCTCGCTCTCGGGCGCAATCGCGTCTATGAACTGGTCCTCGTTCAGGTAGTAGTCGCCGCCCTCGTCGTCCTTTTGTGCGTGCTTCATAAATGCTGCGCGGGTGAGCTGCGAGAGCTGCGGCTCGTCCGTGGTCCCCAGCAACACCTCGCCCACTTGCTCCTTGACCGTCGCCATAGTGAGAGAATGGCGCGCTACTCGGCTTCTTGGGGGGGTCAATTGGCCTCGATAGGTGTCGGTGAGTCAATTATAGGGATAAGGGAGAAGTGCGAGAGGTTTGTCGGATAGTCCGCCGTCGACTAGTAAGTTGGAGCTCGGGCGTTTTGGTTGTGTTGCGAGCGACTTTCGGACCTTGATGCTAGGCGGATTTTATCTAGCGGCGGGGAGACGCGTGGGGAAAGCACTGAGAAAAGCAACCGGCAGATGTCAACGTAAAGAGTCACAGACGGTGAAACAGGACAATTTTCATGATCCTTTTCTTCTTTTGGAGAAATGCTGTCAGCCACACCTCACCGCTTGATCGACGACAGCCCTGGTCAGGGACGTCCGCGAGCCGCGATCCGGGGTCCATTAATTATTGCTGCACATGCACATGTCCTTCTCCGTGAGGCTCTGTGGAGCTATCCCCGGACCAAGGAAACTCTCAGCTGTCAACCTTTAGCGCCCCTTGACCCGGGACACACTACCTCCTGTCTGCTGCTATTGTAGGTATACTATTGCAGTTTTATGCGGTGCTCCTTGGGCTACGGGCGCAATCGGAATAGTCCCTAGAGTTGACGTGGAAACTGGCTTTTATGGCCAAATGTAGCAAAAAGAACACGAACTACAAATGGATATTGAGATTGTGCACGCCTGACAATCAAAGTGCAGTAATGTACACGCGCTATAGAACAGCATCTACATAGTCTAAACAACGAGCCTCCCTGGCTCGACCTCGAGAACGCTCTTGACGCGCTGTAGGAAGGCGTGCCCTCTCTTCTCGTCACCCTTGGGCACACTCACGCTGAAGACGTTTAGAAGTCCAACAACGCTGTCAGCTCCACCTCTTGATGGCTTAGCACTGCGAGCGGCCGACTTTCTTGCGGTGAGGATGTCGAGTACGTCTGGCTTCCTGAACGACTGAGCGCGTGTGCTCGGCATAGCTGGAGGCAAACCAGTGACTTGAGGCACATAGTGGCCACGCGAGTACTTGCTGGCGACCTTGTTCAGGCCAAGGACAGCGTTGAAGAGCTCGTCGGCCGAAGGCTTTGCGGTCTTCGACTTTGGCAGGTCCTCGTTTGCGAGTTCTGTAGCGCGTGCGATGAAGGTAGAGAGGGGCAGAAAGACGCCAATGGAGTCCTGCACGCGCTTCTGGCATTCCATCACGGCCTTGAAGGAGACAGGAAGGGCCACTTCCACATCGGCCTCTTCCACTGGAGCCGCAGCAGCAGTTTCAGGCTTCTTGCTAGGTGCCTCCTTCTTCGCCATGACCTTGATGTTCGAAAGATCGAGATGGGCGAGCTTCTTGAATCGATCCGCCGACTCTGAAGGGTATGATTTTTGAATCTGGCCAATGTAGGCGAGCACGTCGCCCTTCAAAAGCCTGCCACTAGGTCCGGTAGCCGGAATCTTGTCGGCCTCTTCTTTCGGTAGGCCGTTGACCTTCATCAGATGTTGCACAGAGGGGTATAGCGGGTAGGTTTGTTTGTGGGCGGAGCCGCTGGAGGTCGACTGCTCTGAAGAAGGTGCTGGTTTCGATGTTCGTTCCTCTTGGGGTATAGGCTCCGATTCCTCCTTTGCCTCCTTCTTTGGTTCTTCTTTGGGCGCCTCTGCCTTCTTGGGTGCTGGGCTTTCTTCTGCAGGAATCTCAAGGGAGCTCAGGTCGTCGCCGGGTTCTGCTGTGACCGCTATCCGGGTGCCGACTTGGACTTGCTTTGATCCATCTCCTTGCTAACACGGGAGTCAGCCAGCTCCTAGCATTTCGATCTTGTGCATACTATTATCTTCGCTAGAATGCCGTCATCCTGAGCCTCCACCTCCATTTGCGCCTTGTCTGTCTCGATCTCAAGAAGAACATCTCCGGCAGAGAAGGAGTCGCCTGGTGAAGTCAGTCAAATGCCTTCCAATGTATGCTGAGTCCCTCTGTCATGTCTCCCATCTTCGTTGTTCGTGGTGCAGGTGCGCGGTAGGAAAGCGGGTCGGTCGTACCTTCCTTGATCTTCCAGGTCGCGATATTGCCCTCGGTCATGGTCGGCGACAGCGCAGGCATGCTGAAGTTTTGCGCCGCAAGCGATGCCGGTGCAGGATGAAATGCTATGCTGTCGTTAGTAGTCGTCCTCTTGCGGGTGTCAGTCGCTACACACCTCTTCGCGCGCCGTGGTTGCGACATTGCTGCGAGGCAGCGCGCGCCGATGCCCTACATACGGCAGCGAGAGAGGCCATGGAGAGCAATCGGCGGATGGAGAAGGCGCTGGGTGTCGGGCTCGAGAGAATGCAATCGGCTCAGAGTGTTGAAATGTTGAGCAGCGAGTTAGCTTCGATGCATGTGGACCCTGGCAAGCTTGGGCGGGCCGGCCTTCATCTCGACATTTTCCCGTCTGAGCCAGGCCACCATCGCAGGCCAGGCATTGTAGATAAGCTCGTGTATGAATACACTACCAATTGCATTGTATGTATATTGTACTAACTGCAGTATAGCATGCCTCCAGTATCTCGAGGCTTCGCCAGCTTCCTCCACCAGACGGCCTTCAAATTGCCCTCGTCATTGCGCGCCGCCCTCTTCAGAACCCGCGAAGACTTCTTCCAACCCAACACCTTCCGAAAGTCCCAATCCCTCACATCCTCGATACTGCGCCGATACCAATCATCCTACCGGAGCGATCTTCCCAAAAGACCCGGCGCATTCGTCTCCAATGACCCAGTCCTGCGCCATGTCGTCCAAACCCGCCAGCCAGTCGTCCTGTACCGGTCCCCAACCAACAAGTGGTACTATTTGAAGGTCTACGGCACCGCGATGCTATGGCTAGGCGCGGGCGCCTTCTCCATGAAGTTCCAAGATGATATCAAAGACCGGGACCTGAAGTTCTTCGTGCGGCCCACGTACGTCGTCGTCGGATTCGGCTTCCTCGCTATCGGCTGCTACATCTGCACTGCGCCCACGAACCGAATGCGCCTGCTGGAAGTGGTGCCGAGCATGCAAGGCGGACCGTTGCAGTTGCGTTTCACGGTGAAGTCAGCCCCGTGGAACAGGGAGAAGATCGTGTACTCGAGAATAGGGGGCGCGACGATAAGCGAGAAGACGTGGCCGATGGTGGAGGAGCTGATGGAAGCGGAGAGGGCGAGGAAGCAGAATGTGTTTGAGGGACTGGAGCACTTGTCTGTTTTGTCGCGGACGTGGGAGTACTCGGCGCGCTGGGTGCATCAGAAGTGGACCAACTTCTTCCTCAGCTTCAAGTTCGCTGTGCTGAGGTTTGGTATTGCAAAGGTGGAGGTGGAGGGCGACAAGTGGAAGATCGACTGCTCGGGGTGGCTGCTGGAGGATGGTAAAGGTATGTTGAGATGAACATCTGTCGAGCACTGCACTAACTCATACAAGCCATCGATCGCCTACTGCCAGAGGAGTGAAGCTGACAGCTGAGACTTCGAACGAAGGAGGCCGTCTATTTGGACCGTTCTTGGTCATATACTTGAGGCTCGACATTCAAGAAGCGAATTGTACATACATGCAGTTCCTGTATAACCCATGTAACATAGCACTCCTATTGTAATATTGTCATAAAGTCTACAGCTGAATGCTCTGCGCAAAGCATTACATAACACGAGGAGGATGACTACGTGATGATATCTTCAGTGCCCCATGCTTTATGCTACCGCGTATTGCCAGCTAGCAGCCAGATGTGAAGATATTAAAAGCGAGGTCTAGCTGCGCAAAACCACTGCGAAGATATACAGGACTGGTGTTTGTATGTACACTCTACTGTAGCGGAGTTCCTATGCTACCTTGTCATTTTCGCACTTCGCTGGTTGAACGCACGGGCACGCAGTACTTCGTACCTGAATGCCTTACCAACGATACAAGCCTGTATCTCACACAGTTGCAAACACCACAGTGAGCTTGAACACCAGCGTATTCTAAGCACGCTGCAAACCACATTGACTTGTGCTTAGAGGAAAATGTGTTGGTGGAGGGTGTTGCAGCCTGGACGATGCGAGGCATGCCCGCGGATTGCAACACCATGGACCCCAGTCATGATCATCACGACAACCATAGTCACACGCACATCGCTGAGCAAAGAAGAGACGCAGAGACTGGAAAATGAAAGACAAGAATAGGTAACTTGTTTGTGTATCAAGGAGCGAGGATGAGGCTCTTTAGTGACGCATCCAGCTCACGATCATCGTCACCACCACAATGCAGTCTCAAGCACTACAAAAGATTCAAAATATAGCAAATTCTTTACATATTGGGTCGCTCCTTTCTCTGGTGGCGTTGATGAGTGGGAAGCGCAGATCAAAAGCACGTGCACGGTACCTATCAACGTGAACCCCACATTTGCGACGACATGGCGGAACGACCATTTAAGCTTTTGGTACCTTGCATATGATCACCGGCAGCACGATGGTACTGTGAAAACGAGCAATGGAATAAGTGCCAGAAAGGAGCCGGGAGACTCCCGAAAAGTTGCGGACTTTGTAGTTTGAGCATTTCTGCAGGTCTCTATTTGTTTAAATACGTTTCACCATGAAGAATGCGTGAGTGAAGAGCACATCTCATTGTTCGTGTTGAAAGTTGTCGGACATGCGTGGATGTGGGCTGCACATGTGTCAATGATTTTGGCGCCGGTGCCAAGGTAGTTCGAGATGCGAGATGCGATGCGCGCTCCTCGCCAACACGCCATCACCAACCTGCCCACTCAAGCCAGTCCTGGCGCACCAGTTTTTTGTAGCTCTCAGCCGGCATCAGCTCTATTTCGTGGTTATTTTCATCACCGTCGCATCTTTTTCAGGGCGTGCATCGCGCATTTGGCTGGACTTCACAGACCCACAACAACAAGACACCCGGGCAACGAGCCACCCGCATCGCGCAATTCATCGCCCTTCGTTTTGCGCATGCAGCAGGCTGGTCATTGACGGCGAATGTCACCCTGATCCCCGAAGAATTCACACAGGCGGTGTAAGTGCGCTCTCACCAGGTGAATCCGGCGCACATTCACTCACGGCCGCCTACAAGACCCGCATTCTGCCTCACCGCACCGACCCCCCATGTCGAGCCGTCCAAAGCGCAAGTTCGACATCGACCCGAACGCCTCAGACCCCGACGACTACGACTACGACGCCTCCGAGCGCGCACCGCCACAACGCCGGCGCAATCGGGCCACCGGCACGCCTGGGGCCAAGAAGAAGTCTTCCAAGCGCCAGCGACGCGCCTACGGGGGCTCTGACGTGGACGACGACGACGAGATAGTCTCCGACGACTCCTTCACTGACCGCTCCGAGTCAGAGGAGCCCGAGATCAACCCGGCGACCGGCCGGAGCGTGCGCCGCGCCACCAAGAAGCAGATCACGTACGAGGAGAGCGAGGACGAGATCGAGGACACCCCGTCAGAGGGCGACGACGACAAGCCACTGTCAACGCGACGACGGGCGAAGCCAAAGCCCTCCATCGAAGAGGTCGCCAAGCCATCGCTCATTGTCAGGCTCAAGATGCCAGATCGCGCCCCTGCCCGCAACCTGCGCATCCGCACCGGCAGCAAGTCGATCGCCCGCGAGAAGACACCAGAGGTCACGGGCACGCGGCGCAGCAGTCGCCTCTCGCACGATGTGGAGACGCCCATTGTAGCCCTGTCAGACTCTGGCAGGCACGTCAATGTTGTTCGCGAAGGCACCCGCAGCCCTGAGCCTGTCCAGCCGCGCGCTACAAGAGGCGGGAAAGGCCCAAGAGTCCAGTACCCCAGCGCTATAATGGAAGCATCGCAAGAGGCGTCCATGGTGCGTGACGACGACGACGAAGAAGAAGAAGACTTTCCTGGCCCGCTGGACGAGCTCCTGCACGAGCCTCAGACCGAAGTCGAAGCGAGCAAGGAGAGCTCGCCCGTACAGGAGGCACAGTCAAAGCACGATGACGAAGATGAGGGTATGGAAGGTGTCATACAGGAGTCGCAGCACGACGGCGCCGCTGAAGACTCGGAAGAGGAAGAAGGACCCATCACGCGAGGTGGACGCAGCATGAGGGTGAGTGTCCGCAATTGCTCTTTGACTATTGCCACTAACGTAACCAGTCTACTCGGGCCAGATCTGCCAGGTCAGCTAAACGTAAGAGGGGGGTTGACGAAAGTAGTGATTTCGAGCCCGTTGTTGACGAGGGAAAAGAAGGAGAGGAAGACATGTCTGAATCGGATCATGGCAAGGGCAAGGCTTCACCCTCGGACAGCGCATCTGGCTCGGGACGGCGATCTACACGTCTACGGGGTGGTCGGGCACGACAGTCACAGCGCAGCAGACGCAACTCGTCGTCTGACGAACACTCTGTCGACCCAGAAGATGTGGCAGATGAGCTGCATGACCTCGATACCAACAAGCGACGACGGCACAGCAGACGCGTTCCCGACAGCGACTTGGCTTACGACACTGCACCAAAACGTCGTGCACGCGCCGCCGGCGTAGACTACCGCGTGGTGCGCCCTGAGCTGAACGCCGTCTTCGAGAACGATGACGATGAAGCTGGTCCTGGCGCTACAAGGTCGCGACCAAAAGCCGGTCGCTCTGGATATCGCAGTCTTTGGGGCAACCAAGGGCCCTTTGGTGGTGGAGAACCCGGCCTCGGAGGCGGTGCGAACGACTCTGACAGCAGCGACGACGAGAACCAGAAGATGCCAAAGCCTATGGGTGGCATGACTGGCATGACTCCGACCACCGCAACCGCGCCAGGCTTTCCGTTCCCAAAGACTCACAACGCTGATCCGCAGCAAGCCGGCGGTTCGGGCGGTGGCCCAGCTGATCTTGGAAAAGTCAAGGACAGGAAGGCCCTCGCAGACTCTGACCCTCTTGGCGTCGATCCCAACGTCAACTTTGACGGTGTTGGAGGCCTCGATGACCATATCAACAAGCTCAAGGAGATGGTCATGCTTCCTCTGCTTTACCCTGAAGTCTTTCAACGCTTCAAGATCACGCCTCCTCGTGGCGTGTTGTTCCACGGCCCTCCAGGTACGGGTAAGACACTTCTCGCGCGTGCTCTGGCATCGAGTGTCAGCACCCACGGACAAAAGGTCACCTTTTACATGCGCAAAGGTGCCGATGCCTTGAGTAAGTGGGTCGGCGAGGCTGAACGTCAGCTCCGTCTCTTGTTCGAAGAAGCGCGGAAGACACAGCCGAGTATCATCTTCTTCGACGAGATTGACGGTCTCGCACCCGTTCGATCAAGCAAGCAGGAGCAAATCCACGCATCTATTGTCGCGACACTTCTCGCACTCATGGATGGCATGGACGGCCGTGGTCAAGTCATTGTCATTGGAGCGACCAATCGACCGGACTCTGTTGATCCAGCACTTCGCCGCCCTGGCCGGTTCGACCGCGAATTTTACTTCCCACTGCCTAGCGTGGAGGGACGACGTGCAATTCTTGACATCCACACCAAGAATTGGGAACCACCAATCAAACCTGCGATGAAAGACGCTCTCGCGGAGCTAACCAAGGGCTATGGCGGTGCTGATCTTCGTGCTTTGTGCACTGAGGCTGCCCTGAACGCCGTACAAGGCACATTTCCTCAGATCTACACCTCCGAGAAGAAGCTCCTGATTGATCCCGCCAACATCAAGATTCTTCCCAAGGACTTCATGATCTCTGTAAACAAGATGGTCCCATCTTCACAGCGGACAGCCACTGCGAGCGCAGCACCGCTTGCGAAAGATCTTGAGCCCTTGCTACGAAAGCCACTAGCGCAAATCATTGAGCGCATTGATGAGATGCTACCACGACGGAAGAAGCTTACAGCACTCGAGGAAGCTGAGTTCGATGACCGCGAGGATGAGAAGGGTTTCGAGCGCGAAGCAACCATGCGCAACTTTGAGAGCAGCCGTATTTTCCGACCTCGGCTACTCATCAGCGGTCTCCAAGGCATGGGTCAACAATATCTGGGTGCTGCTCTGCTCAACAAACTGGAAGGTTTGCACGTGCAGTCATTCGATCTGCCGACCATCTTGGAGGATGCAACTCGGACGCCTGAAGCGGCTATTACGCAGTTGTTCACTGAAATAAGGCGGCACAAGCCCGCAGTTATCTACATACCATCAGTGGATGTGTGGTACAGCACGCTGCCTCCGACTGCCATCAAGACCTTCAAACTTCTCCTGCGCAGCGTTGGGGCCAACGAACCTATCATGCTGTTGGGTGTGATGGAACTCCTCGACAAGGACGAACGACCTGACAAGCAGATGATGGCTGACTTGTTTGGCTTCTCACAGAGCAATGAGTTCAAGCTTGAGCGTCCAGAGAAAGAGGGGAGAGCCGAGTTCTTCAACAACATCACTCACTACATCCGAATGTCGCCCGCCGATTTTCCTGATCCAGACAACAGGAAGAGGCGGGTCCTACCTGTCCTTGAGGCTGCTCCCATTACGGTACCCGTCGTGGACCCCAAAGAACTCGCTGCGCGCGACAAGCAACAGAAGAAACAAGACAACATCACGCTGGGCAAAGTCAAAGTCCTGATCCAGCCCATCATGAATGAGTTGAAGAAATACAGGAAGTTCTTCAGGCCCATTCTGGAAGAAAGCTGGTACGCTTACCTTCTTGAGGAGCAAAATCCCGATCACATTGGGAGTGACCTTGCGCCGCAGCAGCAACAGGAGCAAGGAGTAGTGCGACAATGGGAATTTTCCACAGACTCAAGGGGTGTTGGTGTTTTGCTTCACGTTGAGAGTGGCAACAAGTACTACAACCTTCATCTTGGTGAGATCGAGAGGCGCCTGTCCAATGGCTTCTACAAGCGTCCGCAGGATTTCTTGTTCGACATCAAAACACTCGCAAAAGACGCGAAGACCTTTGGAGATGCCGAACGAACTCTCAAAGCCAACGAAATGGTTACAAATGTTGAAGTCGACATTGATAGTTTCTTCGTAGTAGGCAACCCGACGCTGCTGGCGGAGTCTGAAGCTGTGTATCAACGGGAAAAGGAGAGGGAGCGCAAGGCCAAGGAGAAACAGCAGAAGAGGCTGGATGAAGGCAAGGACGCAGGCGCAGAGGTTGTTGGCATCCCACCGGAGCAATCCCTTGGGACAACAGAAGCTTCAGGACCCATCGTACTCGGCGAGCCCGTACCGCCTGGACCAGCTTTACCACCGGTTACTCCATCGCGGCTACCTCCAACCAGTGCACTATCGAACGGCACCAGCGGTGAAGAGCATAGCCATCCGAATGGCTCGACGGTTCCTTCTCGACATGAAGAGGACGTGCCCATGGCAGACAGTCCAGATCTAGATGCGAACACACAGATCGACTCCCAGTTCCAAACTCCCAACAGGTTCGACACACAAACCACTCAGACCCAAAAGTCACAGGCTTCGGGACGAACATTCATGTTGCCAAACTCACATCCAAACGACTACCACAACAGCGCATCGACGACAACATCGGGTCAAAAGACGTCGAACCGTTCCTCTGACGTCAAGTCAAATACGCAGAGCAGCAACAACACCGGCCCGCCTGGCCTCAACTTCCAGGAGATGATCCCTCAAGCAGGCGGGTCACAGCTCCCCGACACACAAGGTTCGCGCAATCTCTTTAACGTGCGCTTTGCGCTTTCTCCACGTCTCTCGCCCCAACATGCAACTGACCACATCCCGCCAACAGAAGTACACTATGTCAGCAGCCAGCCGTCCAACTCAGACCCATCTCAGTCCTCGCAGCCGCAAAACGCAATGGCTGCTCCAGCAGCTCCTCGCCACATGTCCAACCTTGGCGCCATCCTTAACGAGGAAGAGCCCAAGCCACTGCTCATCCTGGACGAAGCACAGCTCATCACCCTGCATCTCTGGCTCGTCAAGCAGACATCAGGCTGCTCGCTGGAGCAGCTCGAGCAGGTCAACGCCACGCTCATGGACGCCATCTGGCGCAATCGCGCTAATTACAATCGCAACCAGGTCATTCACACTGTGCAAGAAGCCTTCAACTCCATCATAGTAGATATCCAGGCCATGCAGGAGATCCTGAAATGGAGCCAAGAAGACCCTGAAGACGACTTTCATGCCCAGGGCACGCAGTACACGATCGCGCAGCCACCTGTCGCACCTAGGCGGTCTAACTTCCCGCCGCCGTCGGATGAGGGATATCATGGTGTTCCGCAGCCTGTTACGGAGATGCGTCGATGAGAAATGGTGAGGGATTGGTGAAGTTACGTTATTGGAATGGATTTTGGGGTCGTGGGCATGGAGTTCGTGGCGCATTGCTTGGAGTAAGGGTTTGGAAATGGGGACGCATGCATGCATATCATATATCACACGGAGCGCGGAGGAGGTAATTATAGGCCTGACACGAATGTCACTTTGTATTAACTTCTAGACGTAACTCTGGTCAAAAGTTGAAGATACCTCAGTTAATACTCTTCGTGTATTGTTACTTTGCTCTGGCTTGATGTTGAATTGCTGGCGATTTAGTAGATACCAAAATCAATTTTTCACAGCATACATATGCAACTTGTTGCGTCGGCTCTTGCGTGAGAATCAATTTACCTCACTGCGGCTCTTGCGTGAGATTATTGCACGTTCAGCTACGGCCCTTTTCGCGACCTGCCTTGCGTTTGCTGACACCTCTGCGTCCGCGCCGGTCCGGCAGTCTGACTGCCTTGCACATGTACGTCCAACCTGGATCGCGGGTCTGACACCTTGCTCTGCTCACCGCTCAGACGGGCATGTATTCATTCGTTTTGCCTGGGATAGGTAGTTGGCGTTTGCTGGGGGAAGTGCCCACGTGATTCTGGTGGGTGTCACAAGCAAGGAGCACTGGTGGGATGTACACAGTACATATGCAGTCCACCCCGATTCCCGAATGTCTCGGGTCTTGTGGCGATCTGTGTAGTACGAATCTATGAGTGCCAAAAGATGGTGGATGTTGTTCGTGAGATGAACTGAAAGGTATGTTATTGAAATTCATTTGGCGCTGGATTGTCAGTATGCTTTGGCGCTTGTGTTGCACAGTACAGCTCGCTAAACACGTGTTGATGATCGGTGTGAAAGCGATGGACTGATGCCAGGCGGAGTGGACATGATTCGAGTGCAGCGCATGACTCGAACACACATTGCAAACGGTAAGCACCCTTACACTAACGAGGGATAAGTGTCGCAAGGCGGTCATCGCATCTCCATGGGGTGAGACGTCTTTGGGAGGTTTTACGAGGGACCCCAGGCGCCTTGGAGAATGACAGCGGTCCCATATGGGGCCGGCGGACCGATAGCGTGGACACGAGATTAGAGAACGATTCTGGAACATTTGAGCGGCAGTTTGTCTAACTAGATTATCGGAACGTTGGTGGTGCTGTCGCGAGACACACGAGGCAAGCACGTGGTGTTTTTGGCAGTCGCACTTCATCCGTAGCGCGACTCTTCAATCCGCATGTTCATCTCCCGCTGCTGCGTCGTAGCGGCGAAGCTTCTGTGTTGCCCAATCATGATTCATGGTTGATGCGCTTCATCGGCTCGGTAGAGATCTTAAATGGGGCCATGTCTCCGTTTTTGCACGGTTCAAGCTGACTGGCTGGCGACAAGGCTGCACCTGGGAGGATTCGAGGATTCGAATTCGAATTTGTCTGTATGCAATCTCTAAACTGGTAGATTCACCACTCTCTTTAGTAGCGTACACGTTCCTCATACAGGCGGGGCCGCGCAAGAATAGAGTCTGACAGCCATTACGTGCTGCAAGCTTTCGGGTTGTACAAACAACGTCCATGATCACCAACGTCCTGCAGCGCTCTATACCACAACAGCGCAAGCCACGGGCCTTCTATTCGCAGAGGATTAGACCGAATCTGTCAAATTCGATGCTGCACCATGCACCAAGCCTCGAGCTTTCCACCAACGATCTTCCAAGACCACCCAGGGATCCAAGCAAATTAGCCGTCTGCAGCCCTAGGCGTCCAGAAAACGCCACGGCCCTTCTACAGATTACGCCCAGGCTTGCTTTGCAGTGAATGCACAGCGTCCAACCACCTCCTCGGGGCGTGCAGCATCGCAAGTGCAGTCAGATGACGCTTGGCCCCCCTCCCTTTTCTGATCTCCGCTGCCGTGTCCGATGGGAAGACCAATTGATGACAGTGCATGGTCTTTATCGAGCATGCTGATGGGAGGTCGCATTCGCTTGAGTCTAGTACAAGCGTTTTGTAAGCATGCGCTCTTCCTAGAACTCCACCGGCTATGCTAAGTTTCAAATATGATAAACACTTACGCCAAAACGCACACCGTTAGCACAAGCATGGCGTAGCGCAGTCACTGCCACGAGCTGTGCGACACTAGCGTGTTCTTTCTCCCTACAGAAGGGTCTTTGCGTGGACAGGGTTGCTGCACAGTTGCAGGTAAAGTGGGTCGCTAGATTACATTTGTGTCTCTGTACCCATGGCGTTACCCGAGATGTCGTGCGCACGCTGACTGCCGTAGGGTCGCTTCTCTACCGGGTCGGCGCAGGCTATCATACATTATCACCCCGTCCGCTGCTTGGGTACCAAGTTCGCGTGTTTTTCGATCTCGTAGACAATCCGTCGTTGGAGTTCGAAGGACGTTCTCCCATTTTCCCCTCCAAAGGCCTTCACCGTGGACCTAGACTACTTCGATATGATAGCATTGTGTTTCCAAAGGTTATAACCTGCTCGGCGCGCGCGCACCAATCACTTTTCGTCATGCCTTCGATGTCACTTCTGGATCAGGATTCCAAGTCCTTCGTGTTACCGCCATACATTCATCCGTGGCTCCGAGCAGTCGTTGCGCTAGGATTCATCAGCTTCTTCGCATCGTTGTCACTGCTCTTTCTCCTCACGTACAAACTGGTGTCCTGGCAAATCAAATCGAAACGAACGAATCAGTTCATCATTCTAATCTTCAACCTCCTATGGGCAGACATCCAGCAAGCCTTGGCCTTTTTGTTGAACGTGGAATGGTTGAGGATTGGCATTGTGGACGTGGAAAATCCAGTATGCTTTGCGCAAGGCTGGCTAGTTTCGACGGGCGACTTGGGTAGTGGTGTGTGGTGTTTTGCGATTGGACTGCATACGTTCGCCAGCGTTATTGTGGACTACCGGTTGAAGCCGAAATACTTTTATGCCACTATCGCGGGACTGTGGATTTTTATTCTAGGAGTGTCATCGATTGGCATTGGCATGCATGCGGACAACCTCTACGTTCGGTCTGGAGTCTGGTGCTGGATACATCACGACCTCAAAGACCTCCGGTTATGGACGCATTACGTCTGGATTTTCATCTTGTACGGATGTTCTCAACATTGTTCAATTCTTTACTAACAGTAACAGCGAGTTCGGCAACGTCCTAATCTACCTAACCATTTATACCATTCTCCTTACACGCATACGATCCGGATACTATACGCCAGAAGAGGCGAAACGCGTCAAGTCGATCTCCAACCTCATGGTCGTGTACCCACTCGTATACGTCCTCTGCACGATTCCCCTCGCATCCGCCCGTATGGCAGCCATGTCGGGCAACCCACCATCACTCAAGCGCCTGTGTCTAGCTGGCGCTATGATCACATCGAACGGATGGCTTGATGTGCTACTATATACAGTCACGCGGCGAATCATGATCTTCAGCGACGAGCCGCCAGCCGATAGCAACGGCATCGATACATTTGCGACCTTCTGGACCGAAAAGCCACGACGCTTCGGCGGCGAGACAACGATCCAGGCATTACATTCGCACAAGCGCTCACGCGCACGGAGCCGAGTCACACTTCCTTCGTCGAGTGACTCTTCAGACGATTTGTGTTTCTCTGTTAGCGGGAAGGATATCAAGCTCGTGACCACCACGGAGGTCAGAAGTGAGCCAGCGGCTCCCGAGGACTATGAAGAGATGGAGCTGGAGCAGAGGAAAAAGCGGCCGCGAAGTCCGTTAGGCAGGTGGAGCGAGGACACGAGTAGAAGTCAGAATCTAGACTTCAAGACCGAGGATCTTGGAAGTAGGACTGGCACGCCACGATGAAGTTCGTCGGCTGCTTTTTGCGAGCCAGAATTCATGATTCCCGTGACGGTCACGCCGCATCGGCGTGGTCTGAGTAGCGAGGCAGTTGTGACTGTAAATACGAGGACGTTTATGTGTACATATTCAAAGCATGCGATGTGCCGACAGCGGTAGTCCTCACAGAGAGCGACGACACGGACGTTCAGTCTTGCCGCACACATGTAGCGAAACCAGTCAAGGGGAGCGTAACGATACCCAAATTAGATGCACCAGTCGCGGAGTTAAGTCCATGAACAATATCAGCGGCACTTTCAAGCAAATGAAACATTATTCAAGTTTGTCATTGTAGAAATGCTGTCCGTTTCCGTGGAACCATGCCCTGACCATCGTTTCGCCTGTTTGCTGGGAGCAAAACACAAAGTACCATGAACCTCGTTCCTGACCATTCGTTGTTTCATCCTCTCATATTCAATCCCAAGTAACAATGCTGAGGAACGTCAGCATTGCTGAATGAGCGCCTGGCCCTTAGCCGCGTCATGCCAATGGACGCCATCTTCGTCTAAGGCCGTGATATCGCATGTGGCGTATGTGTCGCCTGGCGAAAGTCCTTTTGAGTGAATGCCGTACATCGGTCACAGTGACGGCAGCCTTGTCGGTAATAATATCTGAAGTGATAGGAAATTGTATGCCGGATCAGAGTCCACAGATTCAAATATTAACCCACTCCAGCCACGATTGCAGAAATCCCAGCTTACCCCCTCGCATATGCTCATCAAACTCCTCGAAGGTGATCAGACCACCACCTTTACGTTCGTGGATTTCTTGCTGAACCACCTCCAAGCTCGCAAGAAGGATTTCATGGGATTTTGACGAAGGGTCCATGGCGAGCTCGCGTACATGTCGGTAGAGCGGCCTTGTTTGGTCAGATTCGGGGTGGAAAGGATCCGATGAGTGTAGGACTGCCTTTGATTTTGCTTCAAGGACTTCCTTCCCACCGTCGACTTCAATATGAAAGAAGTGCATCACTGGACCCCGCGTGTAAATGCGAGTGGCAGCGCTGTGCTGGGCGTGCTCTTGCTCCTGTATGGGAGGGGAAAATTGCTGAACCACCTCCGGAACTTGCTGAACCACCTCTGGAGCTTGCTGAACCACCTCCGGGACTTGCTGAACCACCCCCGTTTCGTTGATCGGGACCAACTCCGGCAGCGACGATTGTGTGGGAGCGTTGTCCTCTCCAGTGGCCTCTTGCTCAGTGATATGCATGGTTTGTGTTCCGTGCGAAGAGCATACAAAGAAGGGCCCTGTAGGGGTAGACTCGACATGTACCTCGCTTGGCAAAAAGGTGTGGGCCTCACTAGGGTACGTCGTATGTTTGTCGCGTGTAGTGCCATTGAGGGACGTGATCGATAAGTCGTCGGAAACATCCGCATCAGTGAGGGAGTTGGGTCGAAACTGTGGCATGGTAGGGTCTTTGTATGGCAACTTCGAGGTCGTGCTGTCTATCAATCCAGATCGGGACGCACAGTCAAGGACCGCGCTCAGAGTCTCGTATTGCAGTTGCTCGCGACAAAGCCAGGTATTCCACAAGGTCAACTCGTCGACTGTCGTTTCCGGTGGCTTACCCACGGCATAGAGGAATGCCCTTTGCACAGACTGATATTTCTTCAATAGCCGTGCCTTGGCTTCTTCGCGGCTTATTCTCTCACCCTTTTCGTGGCGAAGCAGTCTTTGTAGACCACCTCGGTCTTTGTTCAAGGCATTGCGAAATAGCTCCACCATGCATTTGGAGTATCGGAATATACCCATTCGCCAGGTCGTACGATCGTAATCCAGCTGCTCTTGTGTCCTGAAGTTTTCGATAATCTGCTCGAGACGAGCTGCGCATTGGCGACGCTCACCACGCGTCTCGTACGCGTCCATGGCATTGTTCTCTCGATCAACGAATAGAGGATCGAGTAACTCGTTGAAGCCCTGTTGAGTGACCTGATACAAGACTTCTCTGCCAAGGTCTTTCTCGGGCTCTGGTATCTCGTAGCCTCCCCATCGCTCTCCTATCGGTCGTGAAGAGGTAGACGCATTGGATCGCGTCTCCATGTCAACATCATCTTGGAAACGAACCCTGGATGACGATCTCGACCACCGCGGTCGCGTCTCATTATCATTGATTGTGGGTCCCGTGTCCTCAGTGAGCTCTCTTGATTCGTTAGAATGGTTGATTCCACGTTCACCGCCTTCGTCCGCGCGATCTGGTGGATCAAAACCTTCTTCTTCATCGACGAAGAACTGCCGTCGAGCCCATCTGTCTGTCACAATACGATTCTGCTCCGTCTCGTGTAGTCCAGGAAGACCTACGTTCCGAGAGTTCGAAGCTCTCAGCATCTCGCCTCGGTCTGCTTCATCTGGAAGATCGTCGTGCAGTACGGGCTCCGTGTTTTCAAAGTCATCTTCGTGCTTCCCGTGTATCCGATGGCTGTCGCTATGATGGTTGGCCAGTCCATGCGGAGGGAAAGCGGATCCTAGAGGCTGACTTGAGCGAATGGTATCCAGCGCGTTGCGGACAGATATTTCTTCCGTGATTTCTGCGATAAAATTACGCGTTGCTTCCTTCTCAATCGCGTAGTAAGCCCGGAAGATCCTCAGTATATCTTTGCGCGAGATGTAGCCATCGCCATCCACGTCGTATCCGTTGAAGACAATCCTGCTCTTCACGTGTCCGTCTGCCGCATGCATGCCATCCAGGCCCTTGATCCACTCTTCGAACCCTATCAGGCCGTTGTTATCCGAGTCGAAGTATGCGAACACACGGTCGTAAATCAGGTTCGGCGCTGCGACGAAGCTGGCATAGCGAGGGACGAAAGCGTGGCTGAAGGCACGTCGATCGAGCGCCCATCCGACAGTGTTTGGGTCGCTCAGCCATTCGGTTCCTGCAAGGCATGTAAATTGTTCCCAGAGCGCATCGATCTCCTCGGCCTCCATCTTCGTCTCCACAACAAGCCGTTTCTTAAGGACTGAGGGAGTAGAAGACGGCATCACTTCTGGCTTCCCCGGATATAACGGCTCCTGCTTGGTCGTCCCTAGATATGGGGCTGGCACGCGGATTTTGAGAAAGACGTGAGTTTTTGAGTGAGAGTTTACCGCTTCGCAATTCGAGCACAGATCGAAGTCTGCGCAGTTGGCGCAATGCCATCTGATGCCACGAATTGGTTTGTCATCGCAGCCGTTACAAGTGATGCCACGATGTATGACCCCCTCCTGCCGCGCGCGGTCTTCGGCGATATGGTAAAGAGTGCGTTGAAGCGTCTGGCCATCTGAATCAACAGCATCGGCCTCTGTCTCGGCATCACTCCCCCAGGACAGGTCGGTAGCTGCAACGCTCTCATTCTCATCGAGCAGAGGACTCAGGGCGCCGCTTTGTAGTGCTGAGATGTGTCTTTCGAGTGCTCTTGCTATGGCGGCACTGTTCAGGTAGGTTATATGGTGCTGGTCGTCGACCCACCTTGCGATCACTTCTGCTTCTGCGGTCGATGGCGATCGGTTGCGGCATACCAAGACAAGCAGTCTGTCTAGAAAGACGTCGTACACATGACCGACAGCGCTGTCAAGCTCTTCTGGGGTAGCTTGTGGCCGCTGTTCGGAAACCAAATGTCGGATTTCATGAGGGGAGATTAAATCACTGGATCCCAACGGAACCTCAATGCCTTGTACTCTGACATGGCCGAGTTGCGGCACGCTGCTGCCCAGTCGCGCGTTGAGATGTGCACTTCGCGATCCTCGTCGACGCGTGTTTGGCCTCCGAACCGCGTTGCTCCGGTGCAGGTCATTGCTGCCGGATGCGTGTGCAGAAGTGTAGAGAGAGTATATGGTGTAGGCTGCTAGAGCTCCAGAGAGAGCAAAGATGGCCTGCTGATAGCGAGGGAGTGAATTGGGGTTGGTAGTTGGCATTTCCACGTTAGAGAGGTCACCTCGCGCCTCATGTGTCGGTGTGTGAGGCTGAAATCACGACGATAGATGCACTGCAAGCGCATAGCGCTACAGAGTCTACGGCTCTCATGTGTGGGTGTCGAGGCAGGAGCGATCGGGCGTCTCCACTGAAGCACGAACAGCTCCTGCTTCACGTAAAATCCTTGGCAGGCACCTCCGGACCACCGCCACAACCTCGGAACTCATACAGGCGCAACTATGCTTTTACGTCTACGTTCCACCGACCGTTACGTTCCAAGGCTGCCCCTCGGTCTTGACACTCATAGGTGCGAATTGACGTGTACAAATGGGTCATGATCAGAAACAGAGATGCGCCAGCCCCCAGAGCCCTTTTACAGCTTCACGATTCCTTCCATTCACGATGACACGGCCCTCGATTGTCGCGTGTACCATCCGGACTCGCTGAGCGGCTCATTGTGCGACGGTAGAGATCTCGAAAAGCACTGGCGACCTCGCGGTATTGTCATGGCACACCCGTATGCCACTATGGGAGGTAGCTACGATGATCGAGTTGTGGGCATCGTGGTGGAAGACTTGCTCAAGGCTGGATGGATTGTTGGTACGTTCAACTTCAGGTACATGCTCAGAACAATACCCTGAGATCCGGTCCATCAATCTGACACGTGTAAGAGGCGCCGCCGGCTCGAAAGGCCGCACAAGTTGGTCTGGACGACCAGAGCTAGACGACTATACGTCCTTCGCAGGGTTCTTCATGCATTATGTATCCTACCTTCGAGCGAGTCCCACACCAAGGGATATCTTTACAAGAGAGCAATCGTCTCATGCGCCGCGAGCCACTCGATCAGACCCAGCCTGTGCTCAAAACGGACAAAGTCCCATTGTAATACTGGGAGGCTATTCATATGGCTCTCTTATTCTCAGACATCTTGCGCCAGTGTCAACGATGCTGCAACCCTTTACGACTCCTTTCGCTGGCTCTGCTCACCATGAGATCATTATGAGGGCACACAAGTTGGCAGACCAGAGCAACGTGACGTGGATCAACCTTGCTCAACGCCAGGAACGAGAGCTGTCGAGCCATAGAAGCCACGACACCAAGTCTTCGGTCACAATGGGTGGGGAGGAAACTAGCCCCGACAAGAGGAGGACAAGCCGCGACATACGCCGCAGCGTCGATGGACGCTTGAGTGCCGACGTTGGCAACAGATTGAGGAGCCTCAGCCATCGCAGACGCAAGGGCGAAGGCCCTATCACTTCGCTAGAGAAGGAAGACCATGTGGCTATTCACATACCAGAAGTGCGGTATCTACTCCTCTCGCCCCTTACACCACCAATCTCAACTCTCGCAGCACCCGCTCTAGGTCCCAAATTCTGGCACAGGTCCAAGGAAAGTGAGCAGGACGTTGTTGGCAGACATGCAACGCTAGTCGTCTACGGCGACGAAGACACGTTCACCTCAGCCAGGAAGCTTCGTGACTGGTGCGCACAGATGTCGTCCATGCCGGAAGCTCAATTCTCGAGCGTCGAGGTTGCTGGGGCAGGTCACTTCTGGGTAGAAAGCGGCGTGGAACGGACACTTAGGGCTGCTCTCTCTGAATGGGCAGCGTCAATGTTGTAATCAACACAGCGGAGTACAGAAAGTGTACTCGCTGCTCAAAGCTCGAACACCCAAGGACGATGCAAAAGAGACCACCGTGATCCAACCGAATGATGTTCAACGGTGCGAATTGGTTATTCGCATGCTACATTGTCACTTCATCCCAGATCAGATGCTTCAGGAAAGGCCTCCTCTCGTCCTGCAATATTCTTCCGCCGAAGTACAAGGATGTCCGGCTTTGACTTCCTTGGTCGGCTTTCTCCCAGCAGCTCACGGTGCTCAAGATCCATTTCTGGCACTTCAACTACTAACCTGGTCCATGGTATTCAGCCAGCATATCGTCTTAGTTTATAGCACTGCTCATGATATTGCTGACGTCGAGCTGTACGTCAAGAACTGGTTGTTTCAGCAATTGACAAAATCGTGCATTACGCACACGGTTACGGCTCAAGTCCTTTCGATGTGCGATACGAGGTCTTTCACATGCATTGGGATCATCACCGCTTGAGCCCATCACACTGGCACGATCGTCGTCAGAAGCGCTAGTTTGGATCCGTTTCTTGGTGCCGTGCTCAAGGGTGTCCCCGAGGTCAACCACGTGTGTGGGTCGATCTATCTGCGGCTACACTTTCCAACAGTGAACGACCGCCTGGTACACACGATCTGCTCGGGAGTCATCGGCAGTGTACAGCTGCTCCTCCCAGTCCTTTTGCAGCCGCGATTCACTATTGGCGATACATGGCGCCAATCGTCCGTGTGTCTCCCACTCTGCGTGCGCAATGATCTATGTTGAAATATCATTAATTGTGCACAATTGTACATGATCGCTGCCCAGCTTCTCTGATATAATTAGCCATCACTTCGCTTCGGAACACAGCAAATATATCTCGGCTCTCATTGTTAAATACGCTGAACGCATGGTCCTAAAAGACTCACGACGCATACTACGACACCCATTCACCGTGATCTCACTACCTTGGTACAAGATCTGTCGTCGTAAGTGTACCGTAGATCAAGTTCAATATTCCGACAAGCGCAGGGCATGTTCCATCATACAGCTCCGTAGCTTGCATTAGTCGCAGATCTCAGTCCTGCTTTCTGCTCTATCGGACCTCCGCCCGATCTGTACCACTTTGTGGCCTTGACAGCCGATCGGCGTAAGAACAGTTCTCGGGTGGCCTATATAATATTTCATGATCCCAAAACACAACCTGGTGTGCTTGTCACATATTCTCCACTACACATAATCTCAACCTGGCACTATGTCAGCTCAAATCGCCAGTATCCTCACCGAAGACGGGGGTTTCCCAAACGATGAGATCTTCAACTGCCTACTGCCTCTCGCACGCTCTACAAAACGAACTGTTATTCGTGATCCGTCCGTTCCGCTGGAAGCTGGCTATGATCAACTCCTGACGGACGTAATTCACGTACGCCATATGCTTAGGCAACGACTTTCACCCCACTTCAATTGTGGGGCAAGGCTTTTGCCAGCAAACTCGCTCGTTCCCATCATGTCTCCTGCAAATTACGAATTCGCAGTAGCAGCTCTAGCGATCCTTTCGATTGGTGGCACAATTGTGCCTTTACGTAAGTGTCGAATGCTGTAGCGTCTGCTTTCCTCTGAAGTTGATCCTGACTTCCCTAGCGAACAAATGCACTGCAGAAATGTTATCCGATATCCTCCTAACAAGCCCGACCAAGCTCGTTTTGGCCTCACAGAATGAAGTTTCCCGGGCCATCGAATTTCAGGCCCTCTGCAAAGCTGCTGTCAAGCCAGCTGCGATCGAAGTCGGCACTATCACGGTACAAAATCATTGTCCAGCAGCAATATGGAATCTACCGTTCGAAATCGACAAGCACTTGACGATAGCTGCTAGCCGACCCGGCATTATCTTCTTCTCTTCTGGATCAACCGGCACGCCGAAAGGCATCATCCACAGTCGAGCCATACTCCATGGCAACCAGCCCGCATCCGAAGACGAAGCACTGTTGATCTGTCGGCCTGCGAGCTGGATTGCAGGCTCTAAACCACTACTTCAGTGCGTACTATCCGGTGCACGAGCAGAGATCGTGAGTCCAGATGCTGATGCAAAAACGGTTTGGGAACTGTTCCGTGCTAGGAGATTGACCGCTGTGGGTGGCACCGTTATTTTGTGGCACCGTCTTGCTCAAACCTATCGGGAGACGATAGCAAACCTGCCTAATAAGGCTGAGTACCTGCAGGGTGTAAGAAGCATTCGAGATCCCGTGATTGGCGGAAGTGTCCCTCCATCTTCTTTGCTGAAGTTCTGGAAACATGAACTCCAGTCTCCACTCGCGACACGTTACGGATCATCAGAGATATCTCTTGCAGTGCTTGGAACACACGCCAACGATGACTTGCTTGAGGTATGAGGAGCGGTTCAACATGTTTTACACTACATCATGATCTGACACATTTTTAGAGATGCATGGGAAAGTCATTATCACCCGAATATCCAGTAAGACTATCTAACGGTGATCATGGAGAGCTCCTTGTGAAGGGTCTCAAAACTTTTCAGGGGTGAGTCCTCGTTCAAACCACGTCTATCTTAGAATAAAGACTGATGTTCTTCAGATACCTTAACCACGAGGGCGCCACTACCGACATGTTCGACCGGGATGGCTACTACAAGACTGGTGACATCGCCCATAGAGTTGGGGAGTACTACATATTTGATGGTCGCGCATCTATGGATTGTAAGTCTCTTGAATATAAGCGCATACTACTGAGAACCCAACTAATAGTCTCGTTCAGTCATCAAAGTCATAGGAGATCCAGTGCCAATTCAAGTGGTGGAACAAGCATTGAACAGCCTACCCTCGGTTGTGCATGCTGTAGTCGTCCCCGTAGAAGACGAGGATGTCGGCAGAAGAGTGGGCGTCATTGGTCATTTCCGGAGCCCTGTTACCCTCCACAGTTTGAGACAAGATCTCTCGCCGCACTTGCCTCCGAGAATGTTGCCTACGGCCTTCCGTCTGCTTTCCGACAAAGAAAAGCTTCCAATGACGTTCAGTGAAAAGATTGCAAAGAGAGATGTTTTGAAGAAGTTTTTCCCTTTCACTGTCGGCATCGGGCTTCCAAGCGAGGTTGAGCTTTGCGAACAGACGGTTGAAGCTTGTGCGCCTTGAGAAGTATTGCTACGAGAATACGGCCTCGGTAAACATGAACGTGCGGTCCTCGAAGTTCGAACAATGCATTATTCCGCCATGTACCGTGGGTCCACCAATTTCGATTTACACAATGTACATTGGGTTAATTTTGGAAGTGGAAGCAATCTGTCCGTGGTGTAAACAGACCTTTCGTCCTCTGGAAGACGTCCTTTTTGACCCAGCATCCGTCTTGCGCTGTTCAAAGAGTCCTCTTGATGGTGACAGCCTTACATACTATCCCCGCACATCATATGCATCAAATAACTTATCGAGGGAACAACTTCCCACGCTTCAGCAAAGCCACCACGCGTCAACTACGAAGGCTTGAAAGCGTTCAACGCTAAGTCACTGTCTAAATGTACCTATCGATAGGGAACGACACCTTACAGGTCATCGGCGCCACGACGTTTCAAATTATACTGAGACGAGTCGACGAACATTACCCTCTCGTAAGGTGTATGCCGCGAAAGTTTCACGTGCCGATGCTGTGGATGGATGGCCTAATCGAGTCCAATCGAGACCAAAACCATCAACAACTGGTGATTAGCATTGTCGGCTACGTCGTCGTTTTCCGGTTTTTTCAAGTTTGTATTCAAATGTTTGTGCAAACATACAACAGCGCCGCCAGGTTCACAAAGCGGCTCCAATCACTTGCTAACTTCCATTCACTATGTCCGGTATACTCACCTTACCTACCTGATCATTCAAGACCCCTCTGCGTATATTCACGATACTTTCCAGTATTCATAGCCCATCGCTAGTGTCGCGTGAGTGTGACTGCCCTTAGGCATCAGTTCCGCCAGGTCGTTCATTCACAGAGAGGCTAATCCAAGACCTCCGGATCTTATGTCAACCCCAATCTCCAACGGAGCAAGATAGAGGCTACACCCACAGATAACCACGACTCGACCAAGAACGCGATCAACTCCTCGAGCAACCTTACAAACGACCCCATAAACTACACCGCAAACTACACCACGACGGACACCACAAGCCTGACTACACCCTCCGAGATGGACGCGCCCACGACCATTGCAACAACGCTGTTGTATTTCAGCCTCGCATGGACACTATTCCTCGTCTACGACGTGCGTCGTCACCCAGTCCCGGTATCGTTCCTCTGCTCTGTTGGCCTCCTATGCCACAACAACCCGGCCATGTTTCTGCTGTGGACTGCCAAAATTGCCCACTCCGCTCAGGACACCGCTCTTGTGTGGTTTGTAGCGCTGTTGATCTTCCGGTACTGGCGAATCATCGTGAACGTCTACTTCTTCTTCCAGTATAAAGTGGCGTTAGCTACTGCTGACTTCAAAATCACACCGAAAGATTGCACGGTAATCGTGCCCACACTCAGCCCAAAGAAAAATCAGGTATTCCACGAGATGATTACGGGTATCATCGTCAACCGCCCAGCTCGTGTCATCTTCACGACGAGCACGTGCTCTGCCGAACGAGATGTTAATGCCGTACTCAAAGCCACCTTGGCCAACATCGAAGCTGGTACTAGCACTTACCAGAAGCAGCACGGCCTGGGTCCGATGAAGATCACTTCCGAGATCCTTGTTTTCAATGCCGATGTGGCAGACAAACGCAAGTAGACAGTACATGTCTATTCGCACGTTGACACTCAGATCATCGTCACTGTCGATGACTCAGCGATTTGGCACCCTCGCTTCCTGGTGGCCACCCTGCCAGCTTCCCAGTCGGAGAAAGTTGGTCTTGTTGGAACAAAGAAGTGGGTGCGCGTACGCAGCCCTCCCGACCCCTCGAAGAACTTTGTCGCCGGACTCTGGGAACAGTATGTCGCCGGATTCTGGAACACCATCGGTGGAACATATTTGACACGCCATAACTTTGGGCTCCGCACCACCAACGCCGCAGATGGAGGTGTCTTCTGCGTGTCCGCGCGGGCTGCCTTGATGCGGGCCAGCATCGTGAAGGACGCTGCCTTTACGCAAGCCTTCACTAACGAGTATCTGCTTCGGTTCGGCGATTGGGTCTCAGGCTTTGGGCCGGTCGTTGTCGATGATGATGTGTTTTTGACCCGATGGGTCATCGACAATGGCTGGGATATCAAGATCCAACTCTCAGAGGAGACAGTTATGACCACAGCTATCGGCGAGTATCCCCTCAAATTCCCGAGCCAATGTGAACGCTGGTCTCGAACCACGATGCGCCAGAACCCTATCAAACCCCTCATCGATCGTACCGTCTGGTGGAAGTTTCCCTTGACGGTCTGGACTACCGAGCTCATATGGCTTTACAACGCGGCCCTCTTCTGGGACGGTCTTGCCGCGTATGCATTGACACGAACGGACATGTACGCTCAGTCGGCCGACCGCAAGTTCATGCTGTGTGCCCTTATTGGACTTTTCTGGACGACAAAGCTCATAAAGACTCTACCCTGGTATTGGATGTATCCGACGGATTTCATCCTCTACTTCTTGATCCCAGCTGCTCCAATCTTTACCTGTTGCCACTCGCTGCTCAAGGTCTACACAG
>Ga0265780_10001252_pt1 | contig 36618 bp, 27 predicted proteins | sample P1T30metagenome_FD_192432 | JGI IMG/M metagenome (GOLD analysis project Ga0265780, IMG submission 192432) | Plant litter microbial communities from East Loma Ridge, Irvine, California - P1 T30 | ecosystem: Environmental > Terrestrial > Plant litter > Unclassified | place: USA: California...
CGACTTTCAGCTGACGCCCCTCACCTACTGGACCAGCCCCAAATCGAAGAAAAAGTACCCCGCTAAGTGGCGCGTGCAGGTGCCCGCCCAGGGCTACGACCTGGTGGTGGAGCCGCTGGTGCCGCAGCAGGAGCTGGCGCTGCGCTTCTTCCACGCCTTCACGATGTACTACTGGGAAGGCATGTGCAAGGTAACCGGCACCCACAACGGCCAGCCCGTGACGGGCAAGGCCTACGTGGAAATCACGAACAAGTAGGGCGGCTGCTCGGCGGGCGTGGTACCTCCCCCCCTAGCCCCCTCTCCAATAAAGAGGGGGAACTAACGCTAGTACTAGCTTCTAGAAACTAAGACTAAAAACTAGTCCCCCCTCTTTTTTGGAGAGGGGGCTAGGGGGTGAGGTCCACGCCCGCCGAGAACCAACACAACTTTCCTCAGCGCAGCACGGCGCTCGGCAGCACGCCAAATTTTTCCTTGAAGGCGGCCGTGAAGTGCGCGCCGTTTTTGTAGCCTACCAGCGCGGCCACCTCCCCTACCGAGTGCTGGGCTTCGAGCAGGAGCTGCCGGGCTTTATTGAGCCGAAACTGAATGAGGTAGGCCCGCACGCTGGTGCCGAATTGCTGCCGAAAACCCTGCTTGAGCTTAAACTCGTTGAGGCCGACGAGGCGCGTGAGCTCCTTGAGGTTGGGTGGGTTTACGTACTGCGTTTCGAGGAGCAGGCGGCAAGATTCCAGCTTTTGTTGCTCGTCGGGGCGCAGGGGAGTTGGGCGGTCGAGGCAGGGCGGGGCGGCCTGGCCCTGCTCTAGCTGGAGCAGCAGCAATTCCCGGATTTTGGCCTCGATAAAGAACCGCTTCAGTAAGCCCTCGCGGGCACAGTGCCGGATGTCGTGAATGAGTTGGTGCATCTCGGCCGTGATGGGCAGGTGCGCCTGCGCCAGGCCGGCGGGCTCGGCGCGGGCCACGGCCGCCACAAAGGCCTGGTGCAGCTGGCACTGCTGGTCGAGCAGCCGGAAGTAAAACTCCTTCGACAGGATGATGGCGAAGTACTGCACCGGCTCGGCGGCGGGCATCGCGAACGCTTCTTTTAGATTGGGTAAGTAAAAGAGGCTATGAACGTTGCTTACGTAGCCCGACCGACCGGCCGGGGCATTATCGGCCTGCCCCTGTAGGAAAAACAAGAGCATAATGCTCTCGCCTTCTACCGCAAACAGGTCGGTGGCGGGCTGCCGAAACTCGAAGTGCGTGTCTAGTAGCAGCAGCCCGCTGGTGCTGAGCTGCCGGCTGCTGAGGTGCGCTACGAAGGGCTCGCGCACCGTCACGGTTTGCTCGGCCAAAACGCTGTTGGGCTGGTACGGCTCCGGCACCTGCTCGTGGCAGATGTACTGCGCGGACTGGGCGAGGCGGGAGGTAACGAGCATGGGCAAATAATCTCTTTTTGGGTAAACAAGCTCCGTTTTTCGATACCGGGCGGCCGGGGCCTGCTTCTACTTTTGCGACTCAAATCTAGCTTGTTTATAACAAGTCTAAATAAAAATAGCCGCTTTATGAGTAGTTGCCTTTACTTAAAAATGCCTTCAAATGCCCAAAAAGGCGCTTTTTGGGCATTTATTTTCTTCATATTTTCTTCATTATCTCAGCAAGCGGCGGCCCAGGCGCCCGGCACGCTGCGGGGCAAAGTCATCGACGCCGACCACCAGGCGGCGGTGGGTGTGCTGGTGGGCCTCAAGGGCACGGCGGTGGGCACCAATACCGACAGCGAGGGCACTTTCCAGCTGAAAGCGCCGGCCGGCACCTACACCCTCACGGTGCAGGCGCTGGGCATGGCGCAGCACGAGCAGGCGGTACTTATTGAGCCGCACCGCACGGCCACGGTGGCAACGGTGGTGCTCAAGCAGTCGTCGGCCGAGCTGGACGCGGTGACCGTGACGGGCCAAAAAGTCAACAAATACGCCCGCAAGCAGAGCGGCGAATTTGTGTCGCGCCTGCCTATTTCGAACCTCGAAAACGCCCAGACTTACAGCGTTGTAACCAAGGAACTGCTGCAAGACCAGGTGATAACCAACACCACCGACGCCCTCAACAGCGCGCCCGGCGTGAGCGGCGTCACGCGCTCGGGCGGCTCGGGCGGCACCGGCCTCAGCGTGCGGCTGCGGGGCTTTACCTCGAGCACCAGCCTGCGCAACGGCCTCCAAACGGCCAGCCTCACGCTTTCGGACCCGCAGCTGACCGAGCGCCTTGAGGTGGTGAAAGGGCCCAATGGCACGCTCTACGGCACTTCGGGCGGCCCCGGCGGCCTCATCAACCGCGTGACCAAGCGGCCCTACCGCGCCTTGGGCGGCGAGGTGAGCTACACGGGCGGCAGCTGGGACCAGCAGCGCGCCACTCTCGACATTAACACGCCGCTGCTGCGCGACTCTAGCCTGCTGGTGCGCCTGAATGCGGTGGTGGCCGGCGAGCGCAGCTTTCAGGATGCGGGCCAGAGCCGCTCGTACTTGCTGGCCCCGAGCGTGACCTATATCGTGAACGACCGGCTGAGCGTGGACCTCGACGTGGAGCTGTACAACACGCGCTTCAACAACACGAGCTACTCCATCAATGCGGCGCTGTACGCGCCCGAGTCGCGCAATGCTACCACGGGCGTAGTCACGCCGGCGGGCTTTCTGTACAGCAAGAAATTCAGCGAGTTGAGCCGCTACATTAACTACGACCGCTCGTATACAAACAACGATTTTCAGACCACCCAAAACGTGTACAACGTGTTTGGGCGCGTCAACTACCGGCTGGCCGAGGGCTGGCAGTCGCAGACCCTGTACTCGCTGGGCAACGCCGACTACCTGAGCCGCACGCTGACCCTGAATCTGCTGCCGAGCACCGTGCGCTCGGCCACCGACAACGCACAATTTGACCCGGCCGCCACGCGCATTCAGCGCACGGGCGGCTACGTGCCGTCAAATTTCAGCAACGTGCAGGTACAGCAAAATTTTATCGGCGACTTCAACATCGGCACCCGGCGCAACCGCGTGGTGCTGGGCCTCGACCACTCGCGCTGGTTTACGCTCGACAACCGCGTGAGCGGCACCACCTACATCGACAATCCCACGGCCACCTCGGCGGCGCAGGCCACTACCACGTTTCAGCTCAACCAAGAGGACGCGGCTTATAACACCACCACGTTTAGCAGCCAGGGCTTTGATAACGCCATCGCCACCAAGCCACGCTCGCGCATCAACCGGCGCTTCTACAACTCGGCGGCCTACGTATCGGACGTGTTCAACGTGACCGAGCAGCTGCTGGTGTCGGCGGGCGTGCGCTTCGACTACTTCACGGTGGGCAAGGAAGGCACCTTCGCCACCTACGACCAAACGGCGTGGTCGCCCAAGCTCGGGCTGGTGTACCAGGTGCTGCGCGACCGGCTGTCGGTGTACGGCAACTACCAAAACGGCTTCACCAACAACCAGCCGCAGTCGGTGACCAACGCAGCGGGCATCACTACCAATACCGCCTACCAGCCCACCCAAACCATTCAGTGGGAAGGCGGCCTGAAGCTGGATATGTTCAACGGCCGCGCCACGGCCAACCTGAGCTACTACGCTATCCGCCAGAATAATATCCTGCGCGCCGACCCGCTCTCGACCACCGCCACCCCGCTGCCCGACCTGCAAGACGACGCCCGCACCAGCAAAGGCGTGGACCTGGAGCTGGTGGTAAACCCCGTGCCCGGCCTCAACTTCTTCGGCGGCTACTCCTACAACCAGAGCCGCTACCTGCTCACCAACGAGGGCAAAACGCCCGAGCAGGCCCCCCAAAACGTGACTAATCTCTGGGTTAGCTACCGCCTCACCGGCACCAGCCCGCTCAACGGCCTGGGCCTGGGCGTGGGCGGCAACTACTCGTCCGACATCTACGCCAACGCTATCAACACGCTCATCATCGACGGCTATAAGACGTTTAACGCCAGCCTTTTCTACGAAGTCGGCCGCCTGCGCTTCACCGTGAAGGGCAACAACCTCAGCAACGAGCGCTACTGGATTGGCACCACCTCGCTGACGCCCCAGACGCCCCGGCAGTTTTTGGGGAGTGTAGCGGTGCGGTTTTAGCGCTGTTCTTACGCATTACCCCACCCCCGGCCCCTCCCCTCCGGGAGAGGGGAGCCTTTCGTTGAGCTATTAGCCTTTAACTGTTAGCTACTAACTTTTTCAGAAGAGGCTAACAGCTAATAGCTGTAAGCTAACAGCTTACAAAAGGCTCCCCTCTCCCGGAGGGGAGGGGCCGGGGGTGGGGTAACGCACAAAACGAGTCTCCTACAATAACCTTTTCCTATTCTATGTCAAACGCGAAACAAGGCTACACCTTCCGCAAGCTCATCGGCGACCTGCACCTGTGGCTGGGCATTGGCGCGGGGCTGGTGCTGTTTGTGGTGTGCCTGAGCGGCACTATTTTCACCTTCCGCAACGAGATAGTGCAGGCCGTGGAGTCGAAAGCCTACCACGTGACACCGCCCGCTGGCGCCCGCCCGCTGGCCGCCGCGACCCTGGTGGCCAAGCTAAAGCAGGCGCACCCCGAGAGCCAGGTCACGGCGCTGATGGTGCCCCAGGAAGCCGACCAAGCCTGGACGTTGACCCTCACCACCAAAGCCGCCCTCAAGCGCCAGCTGGCCGAGGAAGCCCACGAACGCGCCGCCGCCGCCAGCCACGGCGCTAAAGGCGCGCACGGCGGCCACGGGGGCGAAAAAGGCCGCGGGGGCAAAGGCAAAAAAGCAGGCCATGGCCGCAACCAGGATTCCCAAACCCTGCTCGTGAACCCCTACACCGGGGCCGTGCAGGGCAACGTAGATACGGGGCTATCGAAGTTTTTCTTCGGGGTGATGGGGCTGCACCGCTGGCTGCTCATCGAGGGCGGCGTGGGCCAGATAATCGTGGGCGTCTCGACCATCATCTTTTTGGTGCTCGAACTAACGGGCCTCGTGCTATGGGCCCCGGCCAAACTCAAGCAGTGGCGCAACTGGAAAATGTGGAAACCGGGCTTCAATATTAAGTGGGACGCCAACTGGAAGCGCATCAACCACGACCTGCACAACACGCTGGGCTTCTACAGCTTTGGGCTACTGACGGTGATGGCGCTCACCGGCCTGTGCTGGTCGTTTGAGTGGTACCGCACGGGCACTTCGGCCCTATTTGGGGCCAAGGTATTTGGGGGGCGCGGCGAGCAGCCGCTGCCCTCGGCGCTACCCGCCACGCCCGGCCGCACGCTCTCGGCCGACGACTTTTTGGCCCTCACCAGCCGCCGCCTGCCGGCCCCCGGCGATGTGCGCCTGACCCTGCCTAAAGGCCCTGCCGGCTCGGCCAGCGTGCTAAAAACCCCGACCGGCTTTTTCACCCTCGCCGCCACCGACCGGCTCACCCTCGACCAGTACAGCGGGGCGGTGCTCAAGGCCGATATTTTTGCCGATAAGCCTTGGAATGAGCAAGTAGTGGCCCTCATTCGGCCCCTACACATAGGCGACGTCTACGGCACGTTCACCAAGATTCTCTATTTCCTGGCCTGCCTCATCGCCACCAGTCTGCCCATCACGGGCGTCCTCATCTGGCTGAATAAGTTGAAGAAGAAGAATAAGCGCACGCTCCCGCTGCGCCAAGCGGCCCCCGCGTCCCCGGCCCCCACCGAGGCGCGCCAGCCGGTGCTAGCGGCCGTTGGCACTAGCTTTAGGCAATCGTAGGGCAGCATTTGCCCTCGAACCATCCCCGCTTTTCTTTGTAATTACTTCATGCTCAAACGCGATTTTATCAAGAACGCCGCCGCGTTCGCGCTCAGTGCGCTCGTAAGCCCCGCCGTACTGGCCCGCGCCCAGGAAGACCGTTTTCTGCGCGATGCCCGCGCCATGCCGATGGCCGACGGGCCGTTTACGCTGCCGCCCCTGCCCTACGCTTTTGCGGCGCTGGAGCCGCACATTGATGCGCGCACGATGGAAATCCACCACGATGCGCACCACAAAACCTACGTGTCGAAGCTGAATGAGGCCGTAGCCGGCAAGCCCGAGGAAAAGCTGCCCCTAGCCGACCTTTTGGCCACCGCCAGCAAGCAGCCCGACGCCATCCGCAACAACGCGGGCGGCCACTACAACCACTCGATGTTCTGGACGCTGCTGGCCCAAAAAGGCGGCGGGCAGCCCACCGGCGCGTTGGCCACGGCCATCACCAAGGACTTCGGCTCGTTCGATAAGTTCAAGGAGGAGTTTACCAAAGCCGCCACCACGCGCTTCGGCTCGGGCTGGGCTTGGCTGAGTGTGGATAAGGCCGGTAAGCTCTTCATTTCGAGTACGCCCAACCAGGATAATCCGCTCATGGATATTCCCGGCATCCAGCGCGGCACGCCCGTGCTGGGCCTCGACGTGTGGGAGCACGCCTACTACCTCAAGTACCAAAACAAGCGCCCCGACTACGTAGCCGCCTTCTGGAACGTGGTGAACTGGCCCGAAGCCGACCGCCGCTTCGCCTCGGCAAAGAAGGGCTAATGACAAGAAAAGTGCCCCGGCAGCTCGCTACCGGGGCACTTTTCTACTGTGGTTTTCTTAGCTGCCAGCACCTCTTAGCGGGGCTTGCAGAAGGCTTTTAACCCATCGGCGAACGACACAAGAGCCGTTTCCAGGTGGCCGGCGTGTGGATATATTTTACTATTCAGCGTAAGCGTAGTGCTCTTGTGAACAAGCAGTTCCTCAGTAAAAGCAGTGAATTCGGCCTTCACTACTTGGCTTTCAGCATCGCCCCTTTCCAGCTCCCGCTCGCCCACAGTGAGGTATAGGGTGGCCGCCGGTAAGGGCTGATTGCCCGTGGGCAGAGCGGCTAGCTGCCGCCGCAGATACGCATCGCCATAATATAGACTAGGGCTAGCCGCCACGTACTGCGCAAAAGCCAGCTTGCTGGTCCGCAGCCCTTCAACCAGGGCGTAGAGGGCAAAATAGCCCCCGAGCGAGTGCCCCAGTAAGGCGCGCTGGCCAGGGTCGGTGTTGTACTGGCGGTCTACGTAAGGGAGTAACTCCTGCGTCAGAAAGGTAAAAAACCGCTTGCCGCCACCCGAAACGGCGAAGCTATCGGCCGGCAATGCCACCGGGTAGGTATAATCGCGCTGCCGCAGCGAATCTAGCAGCCGGATATCGCGGTAGCCAATGCCGACCACGATAACCGGGGCAGCGCTGGCAACCTTATCGACCTGCGCGGTCACTTGCTCGAAGTAGACGTTGGCATCTAGCAGGAAAACAACCGGGTACGCACGTTTTTGGTGGCGCTGGTAGCCTTTGGGCAGCCGGATGTACAGGGCAAAGGAATCTTGCACCGCGGCAGAATACAGGTAGCTGGTAGGCGAAATTTCCGGCGCGGCGGCATCTTCAACGGGAGCGGTAGCGGGGACCAAGGCCGTCACGTAGAGCCGGTAATGATGCGGTGGAACGCGCCAGCCGGCGATATGCTGGGTGCGCGCAAAGCTCTGGATACGCCCGCCCAGCTTGATTTCATAGGGCAGGGTTTGAATGGCCCCGGTGGCCGGCGCGACTTCCAGCCCCACCACGAACACCCGAGGCAGGGCCGGCAACTGCCGCGGTAAGTCGAGCCGGAGCCACCCGGCCCGCACCGCCACCCGCCGCCGCAGGTGCGCCGGCCCCAGTTCCTGCGTAGGCTGGCTACCGTCGAAGCCGTAGAAATGGATGGTAATAGTGGCGCTGTCTGGCTGCGAGGCGGCCAGAAACAGATTGATGGAAGTCAATTGGGCGTGCAACTGACCGACGTCCAGCACCTGCGCAATTTCAAACTTTTCCCCTGGTCGTATCGTGCCGTCCGTGAAATGCACCAGGGCTTTTTGGCTGGCGACGCCAAACTTTCTTTCTACCAGCCCCGGTGCCGCTATCGCCACGGGGGCTAGCGCCACCTCGCTCTTTCTCAGCAAGAACCGCTGCGGCTGGGCCAGCGAAAGGCCCCGCACGGCCACGGCCAAGCTGGCGTAGCCAATGCTGGAAAGCACCAGCGTATCGGCCCCGGCCGCAAGCGGAATAGCCAAGGTGAAAGCGCCATCACCTTGCGACGTAGCCCCGCCGGCAGTTCGCTTCAGCCGAACCGTGACGCCGGGCAAGCCCGCGTGCGTAGCGGCATCTACCACCACACCCGTCAAGGAGGACTGCCCCCAACCAGACGTACTATTGGCTCCAAGCAGTAGGATAAGGACTACGAAGTGCCGCAGCAGGGTTTTCAGCAGCTGCCAGTGGCGCCGACGCCTCGTCGGCGGTTTCAGGAAAAGTACAGAACTCACCGCAGGAAAGGAATAGAGAAGTAGTGCGCCGCGAGCTGCCAAGCACTTGGCAGCTCCCCACTGAGAGCCTCCATGTGCGTTTGTTGGTTGCACGCAGCCACTTACCCTATTTATTCGCCATTCCACTCATCATTACTACCCCACCAGCCACCCCGCCGCCAGCGCCGCGCCGATGATAAAGACACTCGGTATCCGCTCCCAGAGCAGCAGCAGAAAGGTGATGCCTACCAGGAGCGGATTCAGGGGCAGCGGCCAGCCGGGCGGGCAGCCGGGGAGGTCAAGCAGGCGGTCGGGCAGCGGGTGGTAAAGCAGCAGCGCAGCGGCGCATACCAAGCCGGCGCTCACGGCATTTACACCTTCCAGGGAAGCTTTTACTACGCGGTATTGACGCAGGCCATCCCAGAAGCGGATAGCAAAGAATATCAAGAAGATACCGGGCAGAAAAATACCAACCGCGCCTACTAGGGCGCCCACCAGCTGTCCGCTGAGGCCCAGGCCGGTGGGCCGCATGGCTAGCGCCCCGATGTAGGAGGCGAAGGCAAAATTGGGCCCCGGCAGCGCCTGTACCATACCAAGGCCCGAAAGGAATTCGGAGCTGGTGAGGTAGTGCTTAAATTCCACGAACTCAGCAAACAAGAGCGGGGCCAGCACCTGCCCACCGCCGAATACCAGCGAGCCATTGCGGTAGAAATTCTCGAATAAGCGCACCGGCAGCAGCTCGGTGTAGTGCCCCAGCAGGGCCGCCCCCAGGAAAATGCCCAGCCACAGGCCAAAATTGGCCCATTCGATACGCAAGGGCTTCTTGTCCTGCACGATGGCGTGCTTGCGGTAGCGTAGCGTAGTCACGCTGCCGCCCGCCAGCAGCAGCACCGGCAGCACCCACGGCAGCTGGAAGAAGTACGCCACCATGGCGGCGGCCACCATCAGGGCCACCGAGGTTTTGGTGTGGATGACCTTTTCGGCGATGCGGTAGGCCGAAAACGCCACGAAGCCCACCGCCACCGGCTGCACAAACTGCACGACCTGCGCCGTGCGCCCGCCATCGACGTGGCTGAGCAGCAGGCCCGCCACGGTCATAATCACAACCGCCGGCAAGCACCAGATAATCAGCGTTAAATACGCCAAATTGGGCCCGCCCAGCCGCAGACCAATGGCCGTAATGGTTTGGGTAGAGGTGGGGCCGGGCAGCAGCGCGCACAGCGCTTGCAGCTCCAGCAGCTCGGCGGCGGTGAGGTAGCGGCGCTTGGCCACGAGCAGGCGCAGCATCATGGCCAGGTGGGCCTGGGGGCCACCGAAGGCCGTGCAGGCCAGTCCGGCCACGTCTTTGAGAAAGATAAAATTGCGCGTGCGGCGCATTCGGCGGCCCTCCCGCCGCGACGGTAGCGCGCCCGGTGGGGCCTCAGATTTGGCTAGCGAAGGGGAAGCGGTGGGGTCAGAAAGCACAGAGCGGCGGGAAATACCTCCCCGAAGATAGGACGCGACTTGCTACCGATTGCCCCTAGGTAAGCAATAGACCACTAGCGCGTAACGCTAAGCTTCAGCTTGGCGAGCGAGTAATATGTGGGCAAATGGCCGCATGCGCAACTGCTCTCTACACTCGCTCGCCAACTTAGAACTTGGCACTACTACTGAATGAACACGGGCCGAATCAGGTTTTCGAAGGTGAAAATCTCATCCCATTTGGCCTGGGTCAATAGCCCACGCTCGGTCACCGCGATGTCGTGGACCGACTTACCGGTTTGCAGCGCTTCCTTTGCAATGCTGGCCGAGGTTTCGTACCCTAGGACCGGATTTAGCTGCGTCACGATGCCGATGCTGTTGTAGACCATTGTGGCGGCGTGGCTGGCATTAGCCGTGATACCCAGCACGCATTTGTCGCGCAGGGTGTGGCAGGCGTTGGTGAGGTACGTGATGCTGGTGAAGAGTGCGAACGAGATAACCGGCTCCATGACATTGAGTTGGAGCTGGCCGGCCTCGGCGGCCATCGTCACCGTGGTGTCGGCCCCAATGACGTAGAAGGCCGTCTGGTTGACCACTTCCGGGATTACCGGGTTCACCTTGCCGGGCATGATGCTGGAGCCGGGCTGCAAGGCGGGCAGATTTATTTCGTTGATGCCGGTGCGAGGGCCGCTGCTGAGCAGGCGCAGGTCATTGCATATCTTACTCAGCTTCACGGCTGTGCGCTTGAGCACGCCCGAAAGCTGCACGTAGGCCCCAGTATCGTAGGTGGCCTCGATGAGGTCACCGGCCAGCAGCAGGTCGAGGCCCGTAACCTGGCGCAAATACTGGGTTACGAGGCCCGCGTAACCGGGCGGCGTGTTCACGCCGGTGCCGATGGCGGTGGCCCCCATGTTGATTTCGGAGATGAGCCGGCGCGAGTCGTCGATGCGCAGCAGCTCCTCGCGCAGGTTGGTGGCGAAGGCGTGAAACTCGTCGCCCATACTCATGGGCACGGCGTCTTGCAGCTGGGTGCGGCCCATTTTGAGCACGTTGCGAAACTCCTCACCTTTCTGGGCAAAAGCATCGGCGAGGCGGCCCAGGGCCTCACGGTAGCCCACTAGCTTGTTATTGAGCGCGATGCGGAAGGCCGTAGGGTACGCGTCGTTCGTTGATTGCGAACAGTTGACGTGGTTGTTGGGGTGGCAGTAGTCGTACTCACCTTTTTGGTGGCCCATGATTTCGAGGGCCACGTTCGCGATTACCTCGTTGGCGTTCATGTTCACCGAAGTGCCCGCGCCGCCCTGTATCATGTCGGTCAGGAACTGGTCGTTGAACTCGCCGCTCGCCACCCGGTCGCAGGCCGCCACAATGGCATCGGCAATGGCGGCGGGCAGTACGCCTAGCTCTTTATTGGCCAGCGCCGCGCCCTTTTTCACATACGCCAGCGCCTGCACAAACAGCGGCTCCGACTTTATCGGGATGCCGGTGATGGCGAAGTTTTCCATCGCCCGCAGGGTCTGGATGCCGTAGTAAACGCTGCTAGGAATGTGGCGTTCGCCAAGAAAGTCGTGTTCGATGCGGGTGGTCATAAGGTGGGGTTGAGTGTAGCGCGAACTTTCCAGTTCGCGCACGAGCGGAGCGAGTCTCTACGTTATTCAAGCGTATTCTGACGAGGTTACTCGCTCCGCTCGTGCGCGAACTGGAAAGTTCGCGCTACAAAAAAAGCGGCTCGCCTAGGTAGGCGAGCCGCTTTCACTTACTAATCAAACTATTACTTCTTCTTCAAGCCCAGCTCAATCAACCGCTCATTCAAGAACTCGCCGGCCGTGATGTCGGCTTCCTTCTTGGGATTGTCGGCCGTAACCAAATGAGGCAGAGCCGCTAGGCTCATCTCCGAGCGCGGGTGCATGAAGAACGGGATGCTGTAGCGCGAGGTATTCATCTTCTCGCGGGCGGGGTTTACCACGCGGTGGATGGTGCTCTTGAGCACGCCGTTGGTGAGGCGCTGGAGCATGTCGCCCACGTTCACCACAATCTGGTCGGGCAGGGCCGTGATGGCAATCCACTGGCCATCGCGGCGCTTCACTTGCAGGCCGTCGGCGCTGGCGCCCATCAGCAGCGTGATGAGGTTGATGTCGCCGTGCTCGGCGGCGCGCACGGCATCGGCGGGCACCGCGTCGGGGTCTTCGATGGGGAAGTAGTGAATGGGGCGCAGGATGCTGTTGCCGTTCACCACCTTATCATCGAAGTAATTCTCCGGCAGTTCGAGGTACAGCGCGATGGCGCGCAGCACGTCTTTACCAGCACTTTCGAGGGTGCGGTAGGCCTTCATGGTGCTCTGCTCGAAGCGGGGCACCTCGGCGGGCCAGATGTTGGCGGGGTACTGGTCTTTCACCGGGTCTTCGCCCTCGACCTCTTGGCCGACGTGGAAAAACTCCTTCAGGTCGCCAGTATTGCGGCCCTTGGCGTGCTCCTTGCCCTTGCTGATGTAGCCGCGCTGGCCAGCCAGCTCGGGCACTTCGTAAACTTGCTTGGCCTGGTCGGGCAGCTGGAAGAACTCCTGCACGTCGCTGTACAGGGCCTTTGTTTCTTCCTCGTTGAGGCCGTGGTTTTTGAGGGCGATGAAGCCGATGCTTTGGTAGGCGTCGCCTAATTCTTTGACGAACTGGGCTTTGCGCGCGGGGTCGCCGGAACGGAAGTCGGCGAGGTCGAGCGACGGGATGTGGTCAGGCAGGTTATCAGCCATAACGTTGGGAATGGTTAGGGGTTGATTGCTGATTGATGACTGCCACTACTGGTAGCGGGGGCCGCGGCAGCCGGGGCTGCGTGCGTAATCGGCCGTGCGGCCACCCAGCTAGCAGCAACCAGTAGTTGCTTACCACAAAGTTACGGCAAAACCCTGAGGCGGGTTAATGCCGTACTGTGCGGGTTAAGCCCTTTCCTTTTCACCTACGCTTTCACCATGAAACCCCTCCTTTCGCCGCTCAGCGGCACCTTGGCTTTGGCCGCCGTGCTGGCCCTGGGCAGTTGCAGCACTTCGCAGCAAGCCGATACCGCCACTACCGGCCCCGCTGGCCGCGACACGGCCCTGGGTGCCCAAACCACCACCAACACGGTGGCCGGCGAAGCCCAGTCCAAAAACGGCCTTACGCTGACGCCCTTCGACGATTCGCCCAAGTTTCCGACCGCCCAAATGCGCCTCAACCGGCCCATTGCGGGCTCGTCGGTGGCCAGCCCGGTCGAGTTTAACTACGACCTTACCAACTTCCAGCTGACCAAAATGACGGGCGGCGACCACGCTACCCACATGGCCAACTCGATGAAGGGGCAGCACATTCACCTCATCATCGACAACAAACCCTACATCGCGCAGTACGAAACCAAGTTTTCGCAGCCCATGGAGCCCGGCCAGCACGTCGTGCTGTCGTTCCTGTCGCGCTCATACCACGAGAGCCTCAAGCACCTGGGCGCGTATGACTTGCGCACCATCACGGTGGGTAATAACGTGGACACGACCAGTGCCAAATTCGACGTAAAAGCGCCCGCCCTCTTCTACAGCCGCCCCAAAGACACCTACGCCGGGGCCGACGCGAAGAAAATCATGCTGGATTTTTACCTCGTGAACACCACGCTGGCTCCCGATGGCAACAAGGTGCGCGCCACCATCAACGGCACCGAATTTATGCTCGACCAGTGGCTGCCCTACATGATGGAAGGCCTGCCCGCCGGCCAGGCCACCATCAAGCTGGAGCTGGTTGATAAGCGCGGCACGCTCATCCCCGGCCCGTATAATTCGGTGACGCGGACGATTACGGTAGCGCCGTAAGTAGCTAGCAGACAAACGAACACGTCTGTCATGCTGAACGCAGTGAAGCATCTCTACCGCACCATTCAACGAGGCGGTAGAGATGCTTCACTGCGTTCAGCATGACGGGCGTTGTGCTTCTTATATCCTACTCAGCCAGCGTGGTTTTCACCAACTCTTGCACCTCTGGCTTCTCAAAATCTGCCTCGCTCTGAATGTGCGGCATGAGGCGGGCCATAATCGCGTCTTGGTGCTGCCCGGCGGCCCAAGCCTCGGCGTAGGGCGTATCGGGCGAAAACGTGACGCGGGAGTACAGCGGCAGCCACTTATCGGGGTACTGAGCCGCGATTTTAGCCTCGATGCGCTTTTGCAGCAGGAAGCGCGGGTCGGCCACGCGGTCACGCATTTCTACAAAATTGTAGAGGGCGAGTTCGGCCATGGCGTCGGTGTTAGGCTTGCGCAGGCGCTCAAACTGGTCGAGCACTTCGCCCCAATTCTCCTCGCCCAGCTCGTCGAGCAGGCGGTCAAGCACGGTGCAGTCCTCAAAGCCGGCATTCATGCCCTGGCCATAAAAGGGCACAATGGCGTGGGCCGCGTCGCCGAGCAGCAGCACCGAATCTTGGTAGCTCCAGGGCCAGCACCGGATGGTGACCAGCGAGCCCGTGGGGTGGTCAAAAAACTCGGTATCCAGCTCCGGCATCAGCGGCACCACATCGGGGAAAACCTCGCCGAAAAACTTCTCGACCTCCTCGGGCGTGCGCAGGCTGTCAAACGAAAGCGGCCCTTCGTATGGGAAAAACAACGTGGCATTAAACGACCCGTCGAGGTTGGGCAGCGCAATCATCAGATAATTGCCCCTGGGCCAGATGTGCAGGGCGTTTTTTTCGAGCTGCCAAGTGCCATTTGGGCCCGCCGCAATGGTTAGCTCCTTGTAGCCGTACTCCAAGTATTGCTGCGAGTAGTCGGCCCGGTCGAGGCGCTGCATGGCGCCACGCACCGCCGACCACGCGCCATCCACGCCAAAAAGGCGCTGGTAGGGCACGTCGTACTCGCGGGCGCTGGCCACGTCGCGCAAGTGCAGGCGGCGGGCGGGCAGGTCGAGCTGCGTCAGCTTTTGGCCGAAGGTAATTTCGACACCCAGCTTGGCCTCTACCAGGTCGAGCAGGGTGCGGTTGAGGCTGTCGCGGCTCACCGAAAATATCGCCTGGCCCTCCTGCCCGTAGGGCTGGTAGGTGAGCTGGCCGCGCTGGTCGTGCATCACGCGCCGATACATCGGGATGCCCACCTTGCGAATATCGTCGGTGACGCCCACGCCCGCCAACCCGCGCCAGCCCCTATCCGAGAGGGCCAGGTTGATGGAGCGGGCCTCGCGCAGGCCGGTTTTGCGCGGGTCGGGCAGGCGCTCGTAGAGGTGCACCGGGTGGCCGCGCCGCGTGAGGTAGAGGGCCAGCAACGTGCCCACCAGGCCCGCGCCCATCACCACGAGCGGCTCGGCGGTGGGGGCGGCAGAAGGGGAGGAAAGGGAAGAATCCATGCGGTGAAGGTAGCGGCAAGAGCGGCCCGGCGGGGCGCTATTTCAGGCTGGCTAACGGGTAAATGAAGGCTTGGGAGCTCGTGTTCTTGTCCTTGGCCAGAAAACCGGGCTTGAACGTGGCTTGAGCGTTTACGACCTGGTAGCGCGCTGGGGTGGCCAGGTCGGCCACCAGCAAGTGCGCCAGCTTGCGCATCCGCTGCTTCAGGCTGTCAGGCTCAGCGGGCTGGTTTTGGGGGTTTATTACTTCCAGGTTGAGCAAGGCCGGGCCCTTATCGGGAGCGGGGGCCGACACCTTGAGCTGCTCGGCTTGCAGCAGTTCTACCTGCCGCTGGATGGCGGCACCGTTTTGATGCTTCAGGGCGATATCGGGCGCTATTTCTACTTGTTTGCCGCAGGCCGCCAGCCCGAGCGTCAGAAGCCACCAGTACTTTCTCATAATTTTCGTTCGTATCAAAACCAACTGGCGGCCAGCGCCATCAGCTGCTCCAGGGCCACTTGGTCGTCGTGGTCGAAGTCGTTGAGCTGGTCGCTGTCTACGTCGAGCATGGCCACCACGGTGCCGTTTTTGAGCACGGGCACCACGATTTCCGACTTCGAATCGGAGCTACAGGCGATGTGGCCTGGAAACTCCTCCACATCGGGCACCAATACGGTGCGCGCCTCGGCCCAGCTGGTGCCGCACACGCCGCGCCCCTTCCGAATACGGGTGCAAGCAATCGGCCCTTGAAACGGCCCGAGCACCAGCTCGTCGCCCTTCACCAGGTAAAAACCCACCCAGAAAAACCCGAATGCCTGCCGCAGCGCGGCGGCCGTATTGGCAAGATTAGCCGTGAGGTCGGGCTCTCCAGTGGTGAGGGCCTCGATTTGGGGCAGCAGCTCGGCGTAGCGGGCTGCTTTGGTATCGGCGGTAATAAAGAGATTTTCGGCCATTGGGAGTAAACGTAAGGTTGGTGTAGAGACGCATCGTTGCGTCTCTGCGTCAGGCAAGCTTAACAACGACGAGACGCAAGGATGCGTCTCTACACCTGCCAGACTCACGCCAGCGGCAGCGCGGCGCTCCGGTCGTTTTCAAACCAGAACAACTTATCCGGCCCTACGTTTTCGACCGCCTTCCAATTGCGCAGCCCTACGCGGGGCGCTTCTACGCCGCGCTCCAGACGCTTGGGGCCGCGAAAGACACGCATCTCGTCCCATAAGCCGCTGGCTAGCAGCGCACCAATGGTAGCGGGGCCGCCTTCGACCAGCACCGAATCGAGGCCGCGGGCGTGCAGGTCGGCGAGGATGGCGGGCAGGATATCGGGCGCGGCGGCCACGACGGGCGGCAGGGTAATAAAGTCGAGATTGGGCTTCGCGTCGCGTTGGCGGTGGCTGTACACCAGCGTGGGCTGCGAGCCGTCGAGGAGGTTGTGGCTGGGCGGTAGGCTCAGGTTTTTATCGAGTGTGATGCGAACGGGCTGCGGACCGGGCCACTCGCGGGCGTTGAGGCGCGGGTTGTCGTGCAGCGCGGTGCGGGTGCCCACCAAAATGGCGGCCTCCTCGGTGCGCCACTTGTGGGTGAGCAGGCTCGCCTGCGGCCCACTTATCTGCACCGGCTGAAAGTGCGGGCCAGCCAAAAACCCGTCGGCCGACTCGGCCCACTTAATCACTACGTAGGGCCGCTTTTTCTCCTGCATCGTGAAGAAGCGCTTGTTGAGGGCGCGGCCCTCGGCGGCGAGCAGGCCGGTGCTGACGCTGATGCCCGCGGCGCGTAGTTTTTCGAGGCCGCGGCCGCTCACGAGCGGGTTGGGGTCGTCGTTGCAAACAATGACTTCGGGCACGCCCTTGGCGATGAGCAAGTCGGCGCAGGGCGGCGTTTTGCCGTGGTGCGAGCACGGCTCTAGGGTGACAAAAACGCGGCTCTGGCGCAGCAGCTCCTGGTTTTTGACGCTGACCAGGGCGTTGACTTCGGCGTGGGGGCCGCCGTACTGCTGGTGGTAGCCCTCACCGATGATGGTGCCGCCGGGGCCGACTACCACGCAGCCTACCATGGGGTTGGGGCGCGTAGTGCCCAGGCCCAGCGCGGCCAGGTCGAGGGCGCGGCGCATGAATAGCTCGTCGGTCATGGCAAGAAAAGGGAGGGAAAGCGGGCGGCTAGGCGATGGAACAGGCGCTAAAAATACGCCCGCGCCCGCCGCTTGTACCTTTGGGCCGATGACCACCGCCGAGTTTGCCGCCCAGCTTACCACCGCCCTGCAAGGCCCCTACCCCGGCCCCGAAGCCGCCGCCATCGCGGCCCTCGTAATCGAGACGCTGTTGGACCTGAGCCCCTTGCAGCGCCGGATGCAGGCCGCCGCGCCCGTACCCGCCGAAATAGCCGCCCGCCTGCCTGACATTCAGGCGCGCCTGCTGGCTCACGAGCCGGTGCAGTACGTGCTGGGCACGGCCCACTTCGCGGGCATGGACCTAGAAGTGACGCCCGCCACGCTCATCCCACGCCCCGAAACTGAGGAACTAGCCCAGCTCATTGCCCAGGAGCAGGCAGGCCGCGCCGGCCTCACGGTGCTCGATGTGGGCACCGGCTCGGGCTGCTTGGCGCTGGCCGTGGCCCAGGCGCTGCGCCCGGCCCGCACGCTGGCCGTCGATATTTCGGAAGAGGCGCTGGCCGTGGCCCGGCGCAATGCCGCCCGCTACGCGCCGGCTGTAGCGTTTCAGCAGCTTGATATTCTGACTACTACGCCGAACGTCTTACCCGGCAGCCTCGACGTGCTGGTGAGCAACCCGCCCTACGTGCGTGACAGCGAGCGCGCGCAAATGCGCGACAACGTACTAGCCTGGGAGCCCGAAACTGCTCTTTTCGTGCCCGATACCGACCCGTTGCTTTTCTATAAAAGGCTGGCCGAATTAGCACGGGAGCTTTTGCGGCCGGGCGGCGCGGTGTACCTCGAAATCAATGAGGCGCTGGGCGCGGAAACGGCGGCGCTGTTTGCGGCGGGCGAGTTTAATGATGTGCGGGTATTAGCCGACTTTTTTGGACGCACCCGGTTTGTGCGGGCCTCTAAAAAGTAGTTTCCCGCATGGTTTCGCGAGGTCAGGCGCGGGGGTTCCGCAGGGTTTTTCTCTGTTTAGAAACTCTGCGCCTGACCTCGCGAAACCATGCGGGAATCTCCGTTACTCCAGCGTCACGCGAGCTGTTACGGCGGCTTCGCCAGCGGGCTGCACGGTGAGTACGTAGGTGCCAGCGGACAGGCCCACGGTCGAAATTTTGGTGGTGGTGCCGGTGAAAAGCTGGCTCACTACGGTCTGGCCCAGCAGGTTGCGCAGGGTGTAGGTGGCTGAGGGCGTGGCTTTAGCCATCACTACATCGAGGCCCAGGCCGGTGGCCACGGGGTTGGGATACACCGAGAACACGGTGGCCGCCGTCTCCGACTTGGTGCCCGTGACGGTGGTGTAGAAGTTGCCGCCGTAGTCGCGGGCCCGGTCGCGCCAGATACTGTGGTAGTGGATGTTGCTACGGAACACGACCCCGGTTTGACACACAAACTCAATCCACACGTTGGGTCCGTCGATGCGAGCGTAGTCGCCGTTGGTGGTGAAGTTGCCGGTGCCGGAGTAGGAAATGAATGTATTGGCCAACTGCGTCTGGTAGTAGTTGAGCAGCTGCGCGGCGGTGGCATCGTCGGCGTCGTTTACCCAGGGGGCCATCGCGGCTACCACTAGGGCCTGCTGCGCGCTGGTAAGCGTGCTGCACTGCACGCCCACTTTGGTGGTGGGGTAGGTAGTGCTGCTGCCCTCCACGGTATTGGGCCCGAGCAGCACGTCACCGAAGGTTTGGGTGAGCTTGGCGGCGGCTTTTTGGGTGGTGGTCAACCCATTAAACATAGCCAGCATCGCCGAGGCTTCGCTGCCCATGGGCGTTACAGTGGTACCGGTGGGGAAGATGTTGGCGTTGGCCGTGACAAAGCTCAGCGGCTCCACGCCCTCAAATTTGGGGGTGGCCCCGGTCACGTTGCCGCCGCCGAAGGTGATATTCGTGGCCAGGTGGTGGCCGCCAAATTGAAGCATCCAGGTGCCCGTGGTGCTGGGCGTGCCCAAAAAGGCAATAAAGTAGAGGCCAGCACTGTAGCCCGACCCCCCGCCGTTGGTATTCAAGTAGTCATCGGCCGCCCGAATCTGTTGGATTTCCTGGTAGCCTTCGTTGGCCGCCGTGCCGGTGGCGACCTGCACCACGGCCATGGCCAGGGTTTGCTGGGCAGCAGTCAGGTTACTGAGCTGCAAGCCGATGCGGCACTGCGCGCCGCAGGGCAGGTTCGACCATTTGGCCACATTGGTGGTGTTGAAGGTCTGGAGCAGCGTGGTTTGCTGGGCCGTGGTGAGGCTGGCGATAAAGGCGTTGGCGGCCGTCACTACATCGGTTACGGCGGTGGTTGCTTTGGTACCCTTTGTGCTTTTAAGGGCGGTGGGGTGCAGTTGGGGGCGGGTAGCCGGGGCCGATTTTAGGGCCACGTTTTGTTTGAAGGCCATTAGGCCCAAAAGGGCCGCCGTGGAGGCTAGGCAGGTAGAGAATCTCATGCGTAAAAAGTGATTGGATGGGGTATCGTAGAGGGCAAGCAGCTTGCTACTGACCAGCCCGTCATGCTGAAATACTACGCTAAATTGGCAATTGGGTCAGCCACTTATGCGGTATACTAGGCCAATCAAGAAAAAGAATCGACGGTTGGCCGCGCCCGTCTTCTTTGCGATATTTTGTGGGCAATGCCTCGCCTACTGCTAGGCTCAGCCGTAGTCTTGTGTCCCCCAAAGCCTACATAGAGCTGGTGCGCGTGCGCCAAAACAGCCCCACCGCGCCCACGGCCAGCGCGCCCAGCAGCCAGCTGGCATAGGGCACCAATTGGGCCACCAGCAGCGTCAGCGCGTTGGGCTGGCCGCTGAGGCGCTCGGCTATCCAGGCCAGGGCGGCCAAGCTGGCTAGCGCCGCGCCCCCCACGCGCACCGCCGGGTAGGCGGCCGTGTAGCTGAGCAGCAGCAGCCACGGCACCGTGGCCGTAATTACGAATAGCTGCATCAACTCAATACCCAGATTAAAGCCTAAGATGCTCAGGGCCATGCGCCCGGCATCGAGGTGCAGCCCGGCCAGCGTGCTAGCGAAGGCCAGCCCATGCACCAGGCCAAAGCCCGCCGCTACCCACGCCTCGCGCCCCGCAAACAACGGCCGCCAGGCGTGCACCGCCGACACTAGAATGGAGCCCGCAATGAGCACCTCAACCAGCTGCCCCGGCAGTCGCACACAGTCCAGCGCCCCCAGCAGCAGCGTGAGTGAGTGCCCCAGCGTAAAAGCCGTCACGATTTTGAGCAGGCGGCCCAGGCTGTAGCGCACCCCGCCAAAGCGGCCCCAACGCCCAAACCGCACCAGCAGCGGGGCCGGCAGCAACAGCACCAAGAGAAATAACAGGTGGTCGGTACCCTCCGCAATATGGCTCATGCCCAGGCTCACCATGCTCCGAAAGCCGCGCCATAGGCTACCGCCCGCCGGCTCGATGTAGAGCGGCGCAATGGAATTATCGCGCGGATTCAGCCGGATAACGCCCACTTGCACCGGGTACTCGGCCCGCACGCCCGTGTCCCAATCTTGCCGGATGGACACCAGCGCCGCGTGCGTAACCAACTGGTGCATAATAACATCATAGTGTAGCACAAAGGCCCGGCTGCTGGCCCCGCCCGGCGGCCGCAGCCACAAGTGCGCCACCAGCTCCTGGTAAGGGCCGGTGTTGGTTTGCTCGGCGGCCCCCACGCGCAGGTCGGTTATGGATACCGCCCAGGGCTGCCCCTCGAAGCTGGTGGGCTGCACGTGCGCCAGCAGGTAGGCGCGCAGGGCCGGCCCCACCCGTGCCACTAACGTTTCGGGGTTGGTAATTACGTCAAGCTGCTGGCCCAAAGCAGCTTGCAGCTCCCCGAGTGGCAGTTGCACCTCGGCGGCCACGCCCGTGGCCCGCAAGTCGAGCAGCACCACCGAGCTGGGCATGGGGTGAGCCAGCGCCCGCTGGCTGGTGGCCAGCAGCACTACCCACAGCAAGGCCCGCAGCCAATCATTCGTTAGGTCAACCTTCATATTATCAGCCCGATGCGCAGTAGTTACGCTAGTTGGGCAATTGATGAAGTGAAGTACGTGCCGGCCCGGCCAATCCGCCGCTGCCAATCGCTGAATGGCGGCCTTGGCTAGACTATTCGGCCGCAACGCGACCTTTCCAGTGCGCGGGCGAGCGCAGCGAGCAGCTGCGTTCGGGCCGTTCTATCGTGGATGCAAGCTGCGCTTGCGCTCGGACTACCAAGTCCAAGCTACAGTTTTTTCAACCCGGCCAGTGCCTGCGCGTCGCTGGGGCGGATGAGTAATACCTTATTATAAAGAGCCCGCGCCTCGGCTTTTTTGCCCAGGTTGAGGTAGGCGTAGGCCAGCGATAGGTTGGTATCGTAGTCGAACGGGTAAAGGTTTACCACCTTCTCAAAATAGCGAGCTGCCCTATCAAACTGCTTGCGATTGAGATAAATAACGCCCACCCAGTAGTTGGCCTGGGTATTCTGGGGGTCTACTTGCAGGATGGCCCCATACAAACTCAGCATCCGCTCGACCTGACCCAGCGCGTTGAGCGGCTTTATAAGGCCAAATTTGGGCTCAATGGCGTAGGGCCGCTGGTCGATAGCCTTTTGGTAGTAAGCGGCGGAAGACGTGTAGTTTTTGGCCAGAAAATACAGCCAGCCCAGCCGTAAGTTTTGCTCATAGAGGTTGGCATAGCTGCTTTTCAGCGCCCCGATGGCGTCATCGTAATTGGCCTTGGCCTCGGCCGCATAGCTGGCCGCAAAAGCCGCCGACAGCCCCTCCTGGGCCCGCGCCCCGGCCGGGGCCAGGCACAGCAGCGCGGCGGCGACGATTGCGGGCTTTACCAATTCCATGTGACGGTGGCAGCGTAAGAATGCAGCGTGTACAGGCTGTTAATGAATATAATGCGGCGCTGTTCGGCACTGTATACTAGCCGCAGGCGCAGGTGCTGGGCCGGCAAGATAAGCAGGCTGGCGGCGGCGCGGCGGCCCAGCGGGTCGAGCAGATTGTAGACGTAGGTGCCATCGGCCTCGGCCAAAACGGGCACCGTGCCGGCGCTGCCCCAGGCCTCGGCCCACAGCCAAGCCCGCAGCCGCCCGCCCGCCCCGAGCAGACAATTGGGGTAGCTGCGGCCGGCCGAGCGCACCATGCTGCCCCGCCCAAAACCGTAGAGGCGCAGGTTGCCGAGCGGGTACATGGTCAGGCGCAAGTCGGCCTGCACGCGGGCCGTATCGGTGACGGTACCCGCGTAAAGGCCCGCCTGCGCCACCCACACGGGGCGGGCGTAGGCCAGGGCCAGGTAGCCCAGGTGGTTGCTGCCCAAATAGCGGGTCAGGTAGTCGTAGCCCACCTTGGCCTGCCAGCGCGGGGCCAGCTGCGCCGTCAGCAGGGCTTGGTATTGGCCTTGGCTGATGCGTTGATTTTCGACCGCGCCGGGGCTACGGAAGGCAGGTAGCTCCACGGTTTGGCCGTAGTAGCTAAGGCTTTGCAGCAAGCTCAGGCGCGTATTCAGGCGGCTGCTCGCGCCCAGCCGCTGGTAGAAGCCGGTGCCGCGCCGGGGCTCGGTGGTGGTTTGCACCGAGCTTTCGACCTCCAGTTGCGCCACGGCCCGCGCCTGCGGCAAGCCCAGCGCCGCGCGGGTTTCGGGGGCCAGCGCGCCCGCCAGCAGCGCGGCCGGTCCCGGCTGGTTGAGGGCCAAATAGGCGCTGGCCAAGCCCGCACGGGCCTCGTCATCGAGTGGGTTTTCGCGTAGCGCCGGGCCGTAGTAGCGTAGCGCTGCGGCCGGGTGGCCGGTGGCCAGCGCGCCCGCACCCAGGCGGCGGCGCAGGGCGGGGTAATCGCTGCCCTGCGCCAGCGCGGCGCGGCCCACCGAATCGAGGCTAAGGTAACGCTGCTGAGTTAGCAGGGCTTGGGTGAGGCTGTCGGTGTATTGGAAGTTAAGGAGTTGCTGGGCCTTGGCGGGGAGGGCGAGGATTAGCAGGGTAAGAAGCCCGCCTAGCCGTTGGGCTTCACGAGACCCCAATCGTTTTAACGTTCGCCTCATACATCTTCCTCCGTAAAAACCAGCCGCACCTCCCGCTGCCCCTGGCGCACCACCATCCCCACCAACGCACCCTCCTCAAATGCCATTTCAGCCGTTTGCAGCACCCATTCGCGGCCCAGCGCGGCTATCATGCAACGGCTGCGCAGTAGCAAGCGGCGCTCAGCCGGGCCAGGCGCGCCACCGGGCCAGCTTATCTCATACCAGGGTTTTAAGAAGCGAAAAAACGGCGCCACCGCGTCTTGCGCCCAGCCTAGCCAGGGGCTGCGCACCACCGTGAGCGGCAGCGGCACCGCCGCTGGCTGCGGCAGGTGTAGCAGCGGCACCCGGTAGGCTGCCAGGTAAAATAGGTACAGCCACGACTGCCGCGCGCCATAAAACGCGGTGAAGCGCAGCAGCATCTCATCCTGCTCAAAATACGCCACCGCCCCGGTGTGCTGGCAGCGTAGATAGCGAGCATTATAAGCATCGGTAAACACCTCCCAGTGCTGAGATGGGGCCGACGCATCGGCCAGCCGCACGGCCAGGCGGTAGCCGGGCGGCAGGTGCAGCGCCTGGCGCAGCAGCGGCAGCGGGGCGGGCGCCCGCACGGTGGTATCTAACTGCGGTACGGCATTCAGGCGCAGCTGCTCGCTGGCCGTTTGGCAAGGGCAAGCCGCTGCTGAGGATAGAAAATGCGCCAGCGGATACGCCAGCGTGGGCGAGCCAATGGCTGGCGTGGCCTGCACCTGAAAGTGCAAATGCGGCTCGGGCGAGCGGCCCGAGCTGCCGCAGGCGGCCAGCACATCGCCGCGCCGCACAAGGTCGCCAGGGCGCACGCGCACCGAGTGTGCCCGCAGGTGCGAAAGCTGCGAATACAGCCCCGGCGCGTGGCGCAGCACCACGGTATTGCCCCAGTTTTGGCGGGTATTGACCTCACCGATAGGGTTGTCGGGTACGTTTTGCACTACTTCTTCCACGATGCCGTCGGCGGGAGCCAGCACGGGTTTGTTGTAGCAATAGTAGTCGCTCAGGCTGTGGCCGGGGCCGCGGTAGGTGCGGCCCTCGGCATCGACAATGGCAAAATCGAGTGCCTGCCCCCACGCGCCCTGATGGGTGGGGCCATCGCCAAAATACCCCTGCGTGCAGCGCCACGCCCCCAAAAAGGGCAGCGCCAGCGGCACCGCGCCGGGCACTGCGGGTTGGTCGCGCTGAGCTAGCTGGGCATATAAATTCGCCTCCGGCGAATAGCGTTGCACGGGCACCAGTACCAGCCAGCGGCCGGCTTTTTCGCGCAGCAGCAGCACGTACAAAAACAGCAGCGACGTGAGGCAAAACGGCAGCGACAGCCCCGGCAGCCCGGCTTTGGCCAGCAACGGCCCCAGTGCGCCCAGCAGCACCGCCGTGATGGGCAAGCTCAGCAGCGCCCAGCCATAGCCGGCCACCGAGGGCACCACGAACACGCCGCCCACGGCTACGGCCGCTACCACGTAATTGGCTCCCAGATTGTAGGCTTCGGGCTCAGCGCCCGCCGCGCCAGTGAGACTGTGCATTGCCCACGCGCCGACAAACGCCAGCGCCGACAGCGAAAACGCGATGCGCGAGTGCCACAGCAGCCCCGCCGCCACCAGCAGCCCCGCCCAGGCGCTGTCTTGCAGCACCACGGCGCTCAGGGCGCGCAGGTAGGTGGCCAGCAGCGGCGGCCAGGGGTAGTCGTGCGCCCAGCTAGCCGCCGCCACTAGCCGCGGGCCACCCACGGCGTACAGGTCATTGAGCCAATAGATGCCCGTTTCGGCTGGGGCCAGCGCCGGCCAGCCGGGCGCGCCCAGCAGCAACAGCCACATCGTGAGCACGAAAGGCAGCGATAAAAACGGCAGTCCGCGCCCGCCCAGCCAGCCGCCCAGCGCCACGCTCAGCAGCAGGGCCAGCCCTGCGCCCACCGCCACCAGCATTGCCAAGGCCCAGCCAGGGGCAAAAAACAGCGGCAGCGCCAGCCCCACCAGCAACGCGTTGAAGCTATACGCGCCCAGGTCGGTATAGTCGCGCCGGAAACCGCCCAGCCGTGCCCCGGCCACCGCCAGCGCGGCCGCGCCCAGCCCCGCCGCCCCCGCCCACGGCCGCCCAAAACTAGCCACCAGCAACAGCGCCGCCAGCCCCCGGTGTTGGGAGAAAAACAGCATACTGTAGCTGTGCAGGATGGCGCGGAGGAAGGCGGGCATTAGGAATTGATTGGTGTTTCTGTAAACGTTTGTCATGCTGAGCGGAGCGCAGCGGAGTCGAAGCATCTCTATCGCTTCATCTGGGCCGTTCAATGGTGCGGTAGAGATGCTTCGCCTCCGCTGCGCTCAGCATGACGAGCGTTATTCTTCATTCTTATCACTTCAAATGCTCCGGCACCCGCTCTAGCTGCTGCAAATACGCCAGCGTTTCGGCCTCCCGGATTACGTGCGGCTGACCTTGCAAATCGAGTAGTATTACGTTGGGCCGCAGAGTAATAAATTGCTGCCACTGGCTCATGTTGTAGGCGCCCACGCGGTGCACCACCACTTGGTCGCCGGCCGCCAACAGCGGCAGCGCGATGCTTTCGCGCACCACGTCGATGTTCATGCACAGCGGGCCGTAGAGCACGGTGGGCTCGGTCTGGTCCGAAAAGGTGCCCACGGGGCTGATGTGGTGGTCGTACCAGTAAGAGGTAAACAGCAGGTTTACCCCAAAATCGAGCACGGTGGCGCGGCGGCCATCGGCCAGGCGCTTAGTAGCCAGCACGGTACCGAGCAGGTAGCCCGCCTCATCGACCAGCGCCCGGCCGGCCTCCAGCACCAGCAGCGGCAGCGCCTCGGACCGAAAACCCGCCCCCAGCAGCGCCTCGCTGATGGCTTCGGCGTACTCGTCGATGTCGGGCACCGCGTCGGGGCCGGGCAAAAAGCTGCCTTTTAGGGTATTGGCCGACGGGAAGCCACCGCCCAAATCGAGGTAGCGCGTAGCCAAATTCAGTTCTTGCCGCGCCCGTTGAGCCAGGGCGGCCAGCTTGGTAGCCGCTGCGCCATAGGCGGCGGGCTTGAGGATGAAGGTGCCCAAATGGCAATGCAGACCCACAAAATCGAGGGTGTCGGCGGCGGCCGCGACCTGGCTTAGCGCCTGCCACGCCTGGCCGTTTTCGAGGTTGAAGCCGAAGCGGTCCCACTGCGGCACGAGGCCCGCGTCGAGGTTCACGCGGATGGCCACGCGGGGGCGCTGCTCGCGGCCGGCGGCCACGGCCAGCAGCAGGTGCAGCTCGTCAAAATTATCGAGGTGGATGACGGCATCGACTTCGGCGGCGCGCAGCAGGTCGGCGCGGGTTTTGCCGGGGCCGTTGAAGAGGATTTGGGGGCCGGCCACGCCGTTGAGCAAGGCTTTTTCCAGCTCCATGCCGCTCACCACTTCGGCCCACGCGCCCTCCTGTTGGAAGGTGCGGCACACCGCGTTGAGGTAGTTCGTCTTGTATGACCACGCCAGCTGCACCCGTGGGTAGCGCGTGCTAAAGGCCCGAACAACAGCCTGGTAGCTGCGCCGCAGTTGCCGCTCGCTCAGCACAAACAGCGGCGAGCCGAAGAGCGCCAGCAACTCGGGCACGGGCACCCCATCTAGCTCGGCCACTGGCCGGGCGCTGGCCCGCGGGCCGGCTTTGGACAGCGGGCCGGCCGTGAGCTTGCGCAGGGTGGGGCGCTCGTAGGGAAGTCTTTTCATTTAACAGTTATCAATTATCATTTAACAGCTTCTCTTATGTGTTCATTGACTGGCTATTACGCCTCCTCATCTTCTTAGTGCAGCCGTAGCCGCTTGGCTGCTGCTTTGCCAGGCTCTTCTTTATCTCGGGTCGAGCTCTAACCTCCAGCTGTTAAATGATAAATGATGATTGTTAAATAACCTACAACTCCCCCAACCCCGCTATTTGCTGAAAATCACCGTAATCAGCCACCAAGTCCCAGGCGCACCGGATGAACATTTTCCCTATCGCTACCTCGCCGAAAGGCTCCACGGCTTCGCCCAGGGCCAGGCGCAATAGGGCGGCGGGCTGGTTGTGGCCGGCGGCGGCGGCGAGGTAAATCCAGGCCGGAAAGCGGGGGTTTATTTCTAGAATAAATAGCTCGCCGGCCGGGGTGCGCAGCAGCTCCAGCTCGAAGGCGCCGCGCCACTGGCTGGCCTGGGCAAAGCGGTGGGCGAGGTCGGTGAGGGTTTCGTCTTCGATGGTGATACCGGCCCAGGCCTTGCCTTTGTCGGTGATGGTGAGCTTGCGCATGGCCACGGCGCTGAGGCAGTGGCCGCGCCCGTCGGCCAGGCCAGCTACATTCAGCTCCTGGCCGGCCACGAAGCGCTGGGCCAGCAGCGGCAGGCCCCAACGGGCTTGCAGGTGCTGGAAGGCAGTTTGGGCCTGGGCTAGGTTATGCACGATTTGGGCTTCGTACCAGCGGCCTTTCAGCACCAGCGGGTAGCCCAGCGCCTCGGCCACGGCGGGAAGCTGGCCAGCGTGGGGCATCACCTCAGTGGTGGGCACGGGCAGGCCGTGGGCAGCCCCAAAAGCACTCAAATTCAGCTTATCGCGGGCTTCTAGCTGGGGCTGGGTGGGCACCAGCAGCCGGATGCCCAACGCCCGCAGGCGCGGCTCCAGGCGACTAAAAAGCGGCAATTCGGCGTCGAAATTGGGGATGAGTACGTCGAGCTTTTCGTGCTGCTGAATGTATTCGAGCCGCTCGAACAGGGCGGCCGAGCCGGCGGCCGGGTAGGGCAATTGGTAGGTTTTGGCGAACAAATCGCGCAGGTAAATGCCCGGCTCCAGCGCCTCGTAGCTCAGCCCGATGAGGCGCACCTCGTAGTCGGGGCTTTCGCGCAGCGCCCGCGCCACGGCTACGCCCGCACCGGGGCTGTCGGTGGCGTTGAGGCCGGTGAGGGCCACGATGAGCGGGCGGCGGGCAGCGGGCGCGAGGGCGGGCATCAGGCGGCTTCCGCTAGCAGCTGGTAGTGGGCGAGCTGGGCGAGCAGGTCGTCGAAATCGCGCCGCAACTGGCTGGCCGACACCTCGTAGCGCTCCAGCAAGTCGGCCTGAATGGCGGCCGCCTCGTGACCGGCTTTGAGCTGCGCGATAATCTCGGCCGCCAGCGGGTTGGCCGCAAACGAGTCGCCGGTGGCGGGGTTGAAGACGAAGCCGGCCTCGCTGGTGGCAATATTTTTCTTGAGCTTCATGAGAGGTGTAACGTACGCTTGTAGCCGACTCGCCGCCCGTCAACCCCCTAGCCCCCTCCCCTCCGGGAGAGGGGGAACTAGTTCTAGCAGTAAGCGCTAAAAATTAGTCTATTAAAACTAGTACTAGTTCCCCCTCCCCCGGAGGGGAGGGGGCTAGGGGGTGGGGTTGACGCCCGGCGAGCTTCGCGCTACCGGCAAATTTGCACCCCACCGCCCCAACTCCCCGCCCCAATCGGCGGCCCGCCCGCCCGCGTCGCCCACCCGCGCCCCGCGGCCGACCAGCGCCGCCCGGCCCCACCGGGCGGCAAACCTACGGCACTCGCCGATTGGCCCGCGCCGGGCGGCGGCGGGCGGGCGTAGTTTGCGGGGCTTTTCAGAACCAGCTTTTTCCGTGCCCTCCCGCCTTCTTCGCCCGGCCTCGACGCTGCTACTCCATGCCCTGGTGTGGGGCCTAGTGGCTGTGCTGCTCGTAGCCCAGCAGCCCGACTACCCCGGCCCCAAACCCTCCGAGTTTTGGCTGATGCAAGCCACGCTATTTGGCTTGCTGGGGGGGCTGTTTTATCTGAACATGGCGTGGGCGGCCCCGCGCCTGCTGCACCGGCGGCAATGGGCGGCCTACGTGGCCGTGAATGCCGGGGCCGTGCTGCTGGTGCTGTGGGCGCACCAGCAGGTCGAAACCCGCCTGCACGTGCCCGAGCTGGTGGCCCGCGCCCGCGAGGCGATAATGAACCCGCCCAACCCGTGGTCGTCGCCGCGCCCGCATCTGCTGCTCACGCCCGAGGAAGAGAGCGGCGGGCTGTTCGACACGGGCACGTTGTTGCTCACGCTCATGGTGTTGGGCATTGCCACCAGCCTGGCCGCCATGCAGCGCGCCCAGCGCGACGATGAGCGACACCTGGAGCTGGAGCGCCGCCAGGTAGCCACCGAATTATCGCTGCTGAAAGCCCAGATTAATCCGCATTTCTTCTTCAATACACTCAATAACATCTACGCGCTCACGCTGCTCGACGGCGAGCGAGCGCGGGCCGCCCTACACCGCCTTTCGCGCATGATGCGCTACGTGCTGTACGAAACGCCCGCCGGCCACACCCGCCTGAGCCAGGAAATCAGCTTCCTGCGCGACTATATCGAGCTGATGCACCTACGCCTCACCGACCAGGTGCAGGTAGTGTTTGAGACGCCCACCGACCCAGCCGCGCCCGACCCCTACATCGCACCGATGCTGTTTCAGCCTTACGTCGAGAACGCGTTTAAGCACGGTGTAAGTGCCACCGCGCCCAGCCGCATTACCATCTCGCTGCGCCAGGAGGGCACGCACCACGTAACCATGTGCGTGCGCAATACGCTGTTTGCCAGCCGAAATACCGACCCCGACGAACCCGGCGGCATCGGCCTCGCCAATACCCAGCGCCGGCTCGACCTGCTGTATCCCGGCCGCCACCAGCTCCGCACTACCGCTCCCACCGCCCTCAACGAATACGAAGTATGTCTCAGCCTGAATCTGCTGCCGTAAGCACGGCCATCCCCTGTATTGCCGTCGACGACGAGCCGCTGGCCCTGGGCCTGGTCTGCTCCTTCATCGAGCAAACGCCGTTTTTGAAGCTCGTGGGGCGCTACAGCAGCGCCGTGGCCGCCCTCAAAGCCCTGCACGAGCAACCCGAGGTGAAACTGCTATTTTTAGACATCAAGATGCCCGACCTCAGCGGCCTGGAGCTGGCGCGGGTACTGCAAGGCGGCGGGCAGCGCGTCATTTTCACCACCGCCTTCAACCAGTATGCTCTGGAAGGCTTCCGGGTCGATGCGCTCGACTACCTGCTCAAGCCCTTCAACTACGAGGAGTTTTTGCGGGCGGCGCTCAAGGCGCGCACCTTCTTCGAGCTAAAAAGTCCGGCCCCGGCGCCCGCCGCGCCCGTGCCCGCCGCTCCGCCCGAAGACCATATTTACCTCAAAGTAGAGTACCAGCTGGTGCGCGTGGCACTGGCCGACATTCTGTATGTGGAGGGCCTCAAAGACTACGTGAAGGTGCATTTGACGAGCCAGCCGCGGCCGCTACTTTCGCTCACCAGCCTGCGCAGCATGGAGAAAAAGCTGCCCGCCGGCAAGTTTATGCGCATCCACCGCTCCTACATCGTGGGGCTCGACCACGTGGCCGCCGTGGGCCGCGGCACCTTGCAGGTGCGCACCGAAACCCTGCCCATCAGCGACGGCTACCGCGAGGCGGTGGACGCCTTTTTTGCCCGCTGGAAGTAGGCTCAAAGTTATTTTTCGGAGCGCGCAGGATAATGCAAGATTCAGCCAACTAACTTGCTGGCTGAATCTTTCTCCTGTTCCTGATGATGCGTTCTTCTACTTTACTGCTGCTGACCGGCCTATCGGCGCTGGCCGGCACGGCCTCGGCTCAAAGCGTAAGCTTTTCCAACTACACGTCCTATTCAATGGGCCAGCTTTGCGGGCCTAGCGCCGTTGCGGCCACCGATATCAATGGTGATGGCAAGCCCGATATCATTACCGCTAATTCATACAACAATACCGTTGGCGTACTGCTCAACAACGGTAACGGCACTTTTCCGACGCCCGCCACCATGTATCCGAATGGTGGCACTTCGGCTTACATGGGTGGGCTGGCCAAGACGGGCATCGCCGTGGCCGACCTGGATGGAGATGGCCACCCCGATGTGCTGATGGCGAACTCCGGCAGCAATACAGTGAGTGTGCTCAAGGGCAGCAGCACCGGCACCCTGCAGGCCCCCACCACCTACTCGACCGGCAGCAGCAGCCAGCCCTACTCCGTGGTGCTGGCCGATATGAATGGCGATGGCCACCCAGATATACTCACGCCCAACTACAACAGCACGAAGGTGGGGGTGCTGCTCGGCAACAGCAACGGCACTTTTCAGCCGGTGGCCGAGTACGCTACTGGCACTACCAGCGGCCCCAAGCGGCTAGCCGTGGCCGACGTGAATGGCGACGGGAACCCTGACGTACTGACCGTGAACGGCACGAATGCGGTAAGAATACTGCTGGGCAATGGCAACGGCACTTTACAAACTGCCACTACCTACACCACCGGTATGGCCACTGTCGACGGCATCACTGTGGCCGACGTAACGGGTGATGGCCAGGCAGACCTACTACTAGCGGGCAGCAATAGCAGCTTCGCGGGCGTGGTGGGCGTGCTGCCAGGCGCTGGCACTGGCACGTTTCAGCCGGGTAGTACTTATCTCTCCGCCGGAGGCCCGCCCAGCAGAATAGTGGTGGCCGATGTCAACCAAGATGGCTTACCTGATTTGGTAACAACTAACGTGGACGGCAGCGCTAATAATCTAACCGGCAGCTCGCTGAATGTGCTGCTGGGCAACGGCATTGGCACTTTTAAAGCTGCACTTGCTTATGGAGTAGGTGGCAAATACAACCCGCTGGACGTAGCCGTGGCTGATGTGAATACCGATGGCCGGCCTGACTTAATCTGCGCGCACTACCAGGCCAACTGGATACTGGTTTCGGCCAATGCCACCCCGCTCGCCGCCCGCGCCACCCTGCCCGGCACCACGGCCACCCTGCACCCCAACCCCGCCAGCACCAGCACCGCCCTTAGTTTAGCAGGACTGCCCGCCACCGTGGCCCAGGTGCAGGCTACGCTATTTGACGCTACGGGCCGCGCCGTGGGCCAGCAGCAACTGGCCGCAGCCCAGGGCACCGCCCGCGCCGAGGTGCCCACGGCCGGGCTGGCGGCCGGCCTCTACGTGCTGCGCCTCACGGCCTACGATGCCCTGGGCCAGCCCGCCGGCAGCCTGCCCGCGCAGCGCCTGAGCATACGTTAAGCTTAAAATAATTCGGTGCCAAGGGTGCGGTAAATGGCTGAAAATGCCGTAGCTTAGGGTATCTCTGGCCTAGCACCCCGGCATGAATTTCCTCAAAAAGCTCTTCGCTCGCCCGGCTGCTACGCCGGCCCCCGCGCCACCCGCTGCCCCCGCCCCGGCCCCCAACTGGCTGGAAGTAGACGGCCAGATTGTGGACCTTAACACCTATAGCCCCGCCCAGCTGGCGCAGCTCGAAACCGACCTCGTGGCCCGCCGCCAGCAGCGCGAGGGGGCCCTGGCCGACTACCTGCTGAACCTGGCCGCCGAGCGCGAGCGCCTGCTCGCCGCCCGCGACCCCAGCCTATGGGTACTCACCCTCAAGCTCATGTTTGGGGAGGTGCTGGGGCGGCGGGTGGCCATTCAGGACATTGGGCCGGGTATGCAGCTCCAGCACCTCATCCTCAGCTTTGGCCAGCCCGACCACGTGGAGGCCCACCCCGCCGGCCTGGCCCTACTCTACGGCAGCGCACCCGAGATTAGCTACTTCGAGCTCGATGGTGCCACCATCGTGAAGGCCGTAATCGGGCTGCGGCCGTCGCTGCCATTTTAGGGGCGCACCAGCGGCTACTCGCCAAGCCAGCGCCTGTGGGCTGAGAGCTTATTCCTACTAACCCACTGCCTAGCGCAAGCCACGCACTGGCTAAGCACCTGACAGGCAACAGCCTGCATTCTTGTGTGGCGGACTGCGCACGCGGCATTTGTTGGTGAAAATAATTATTGACCTAGCATGTTTTTGCTATATCGCCGTATAGTAGCGGCGCCGACCTTTGTGGCCGATAATTAAGCTCGGCATCAGCTAAGACCAGGCAGCTATTTGGCAGGTACTGTGCGCCTACCCGGCGCGTAGCCTGAGCTTAGCCGCGTGCTGGCGTAGCCTCGCGCAAAGACTAGTTGGGGCCGGGCTACCGCGCTCCTGGTTCTGACGCTAGCCTCTATTCTTGTACTCCTACCTCTATTCTACCCTTCTCTCCTACTATGAAAACAAAAATGAACTCGCCCAAATCACCGCTACCTACTGACAACCTCGCCGCCCTCGCCATGCGCCGCCGCGAGGTCGAAAATGCCTTATTAACGCAAGCCCTGTGCGGGCGGCAGCCCAGCCCCGCCGTACTGATGCAGCTGCGCCGCTACGAAGCTGGCGAACTCTCGCGTGAAGTAGCCTTTGCCGGCCTTTACCAAGGGCACTCGAAGGCCAAATAGCCACTTTGTGCCGAGCCTTGCTCGCCAACCTGTATCTGGCCCAAAAAGCCTCCGTTGTCCAAAGCAACGGAGGCTTTTTGCAATTTTAAAACGCAGCTTTACAGCTAGTAAGTGTTCATTATCCAATACCAATGTGTATTAATAGTTAAAATTCACTCGAAGCTCATCCATCTGGTATAATAACCCGTAGGTTAAGGAACTATTGTTGTGGCAATAGGTGCAAGCCGCTTTTTTTTCCTCATCCAAACGTTCTTTTTTACCGCATGAGCTTACCCTTACATTCGCGCTCGGCTACTGGCTGGAGTTTTCGCCACCTGCTAGGCGCTACCGCCGGCTTGGGCCTGCTGCTAGGCACGGCCGATGTGCAGGCCCAGACCCTGTATGGCCTGGGCACGCTGACGCAGCCCGCCAACGGGGCCCCCGCCGGCGCCCAAACCCTCATCACCATCAACCCCGTCAACGGGGCTCCCACGGGCTTTTCGCCCTTCGTGACGGGTGTGACGCCGGGCCAACGCCTGGTGGGCATGGACTACCGGCCCAATACCGGTGAGGCCTTTGTGCTGGGCTACGATGCCAGCATTACCTCAATCTCTACGCCCAATGCGCAGCTCTACACGATTGTACCCGCCACGGGCGTAGTAACTGCCGTGGGCGCCGCGCAGCGCCTGGAGCTGGGCGGCGCTACCGACCGCATCGGCTTCGATTTTAACCCCACCGTGGACCGCATCCGGGTGGTGAGCACCAACGATAAAAACTACCGCCTCAACCCCAACAACGGGGCTATTGCAGCTACCGACGGCAACCTGAACTACGCTAGCGGTACGCCCGCCAACCCCAACGTGGGGGCCGTGGCCTACACCAACTCGTACCGGGCTAGCAGCAACACCACGCTCTACGACTTCGACGAGGTAGCCGGCATTCTCTCGACCCAAAACCCGCCCAATGACGGCACGCTAGTAGACCAAAAAACGGTGCGCTTTGGCACGGGCTTCGTGAGCTCGCCGGTGGCCATCGACATGGACATCTCGTCGTACACCACGCCCGGCACCGAAGAAGCCTTTGTGATGGAAGTGACCACGGCCAACGCCAATGGCTTGTCGTCGAGCAACCTCTACTCCATCAACCTAGCCACTGGCCAGGCCACGCTGCGCGGCAATACCATCAGCGCATTCCCTTCTTCGCCGTTCAACGTGGAGGACATCGCGGTATCGATTCCGGCTCCGGCCGCCCTCACGGCCATCGCCGGGCAGCTGGTGTACGGCGTCACGGCGTCTAACAACCTGATTACCTTCGACTCGGGCAACCCCAGTGTGATACGCACTATTGTGGGTATTTCGGGGCTGCCGGCCGCCCAGACGTTAGTGGGCACCGATTTCCGGCCCAACACCGGCGAGCTGTTTGGCCTGGGCTACGATGCGGCCGCCGTTTCGCCGGCCGCCAACAGCCAGCTGTATACCATCAACCTGACAACGGGCGCGGCTACGGCCGTGGGCACGGCGCAGCGCCTGGAGCTGGGCAGCGCCACCGACCAGATTGCCTTCGACTTTAACCCCACCGTGGACCGCATCCGGGTGGAAAGCACCAACGATAAAAACTACCGCCTCAACCCCGTGACCGGGGGCGTGGCGGCTACCGATGGCGACCTGGCCTACGCCGCCGGTGACCCCGGCGCGGGCCAAAGCCCCACCGTGGGCACGGGTGCCTACGGCAACTCCTTCGTGGGCTCGACCACCACGGGGCTCTACACCGTAGACCACGCGCTGGGCTTCTTCTCGTTCCAGAACCCGCCCAACAACGGCACGCTCGTCAACTCGCGGGTACTGACCGGCGTGAACGGTGCGGGCGTGAGCGGCGCTATCGGGCCGATTAATGACCTCGATATCTACTATAACGGCACCACCAACGTACCGTACCTGGTGGCCGCCGCCGCCGCTACGCCCAATACCAGCCGCTTTTTCCAACTCACCGACATCAGCATGACCTCGACGGCCACGCAGGTGGCGACCGAGGTGGGCCAGATTGGCGCGCTGCCGATTAGCGTGCGCGACATTTCGATACCGCTGAGCGCGGCCTCGGTGGCGGCCGGCACCACGGCCCCCGTGACCGGGCAGTTGCTGTACGCGGTGGCCGGCGGCAACCTCATTTCGTTTGACTCGGGCAACCCCAGCGTGATTCGCACGGCGGTGAACTTCGGGGGCGGCATCACGACCGGGCAGACGGTAGTGGGCACCGATTTCCGGCCGGCCACGGGCCAGCTTTTTGCTCTGGGCTACGACCCGAGCGCTACCGGCACCAACGCGCAGCTGTACACCGTGAACCTGGCGACGGGCGCGCTCACGGCCGTGGGCTCGGCCATCCGGCTGGAGCTGGGCACGGGCCCGGTTGTGAACATGGTTCCGCAGGTGCCGCAGGTGGGCTTCGACTTTAACCCGACTGTAGACCGCATCCGGGTGATAAGCGCTAACAGCGGCACCGGCATCAGCAACAACTACCGCCTCAACCCCAACAACGGGGCCGTGGCATTTACCGACACTAACCTAAACGGGCAGGCCGGCTCCTACTCGGCTACCGCCTACACCAACAGCCAGAGCAACGCCAACACCACGGCGCAGTACGTGTTCGACTCGAACACCGGGGCCTTTACGCAAGTAACCAACCCCAACGGGGGCGTGGTGAGCGGTACGTCGTTTTCGGTAACCGGCACCAGCACCGCCACCGGCGGCGATTTTGACATCTACAACACGCCCGGCACCACGACCAACCAGGGCTTTATCGCCACGGCCGGCTCGACCACCAGCGCCAATGACAACCTGTATGTAATAGGCGATTTTGGCAACCCCTTCAACCTCACGGTGACGAACGCTGGCCGCATCGGGCAGGGCTCGAACGTGAGCGGCCTGGCCGCCTTCATCGCGGCGGGCACCGGCCTGACCTGGAACGGCAGCGTGAGCACCGATTGGGGCACGGCTGCCAACTGGACGCCCGCCCAGGTGCCCGCTGCCAACAGCGACGTGACCATCCCGAGCGGCACGCCCAACCAGCCCACCGTGAGCAGCGCCCAGCAGGCCCGCCTCGTAACGCTGACGACCGGCGCGGTACTCACGCTGGCCAACGGCGGCACCCTCACCACGGGCGGCAGCTTCACCAACAACGGCGGCAGCGTGGCTGGCGGCGCCA
>Ga0265780_10001253_pt1 | contig 36615 bp, 30 predicted proteins | sample P1T30metagenome_FD_192432 | JGI IMG/M metagenome (GOLD analysis project Ga0265780, IMG submission 192432) | Plant litter microbial communities from East Loma Ridge, Irvine, California - P1 T30 | ecosystem: Environmental > Terrestrial > Plant litter > Unclassified | place: USA: California...
TGAGCGCGTTCACGTGGGCCCCGACGTCGTCGGCGACCGCCTCGATCGCGCGCCGGTGCCGACTGCCCCGGGCGATCTCGTCGAGGTCCGCGCGCGACAGCACCGACAGGGCTGCGTCGGAGGCGGCGAGCAGGCCGCCGAGCACGACCAGCACGAACGCCACCGCGAGGAGACCGGTGACGAGCAGCATCAGGTCACCGTCCCCGGCGCTGCGCGGCGAACGCGGAGAGGATCTCGCCCTGCAGGCCGAACATCTCGGCCTTCTCGTCGGGCTCGGCGTGGTCGAACCCGAGCAGGTGCAGGATCCCGTGGCAGGTGAGGAGGAGCATCTCGTCGGTCGTCGAGTGCCCGGCGGTCTTCGCCTGCTCCTCGGCCACCTGCGGGCAGAGCACGATGTCGCCGAGGAGGCCCGCCGGTGTCGGGTCGTCCTCGGTGCCGGGACGCAGTTCGTCCATCGGGAAGCTCAGGACGTCGGTCGGGCCGGGCTCGTCCATCCACCGGATGTGCAGCTGCTCCATCGCGCCCTCGTCGACGAGCACGATCGCGAGCTCGGCGTCGGCGTGGACGTGCAGCGCGTCGAGCGCGAAGGTCGCGAGCCGCTGGATGGCGGCCTCGTCGACCTCGACGCCGGACTCGTTGTTGAGCTCGATGCTCACCGGTTCCCTCCTCGGGGATCGTTCTGGGGGTACGGGGAGGCCTGCCGGTCCTGCGGCGGCCGTCCGCGACGCTCGGCGCGGTTGGCGCCCGCCGGGTTCGGCGCCGGCGCGGTCCCGCGGCCGCCGGGGCGGTACCCGGCCTGCTCCGCGAGCCGCTCCTCGTCGTAGACGGTGTAGGCGTCGACGATGCGGCCGACGAGCGTGTGCCGGACGACGTCCTCGCTGCCGAGACGGGCGAAGTGGATGTCCTCGACCTTGTCGAGGATGCGGGTGACGAGACGGAGGCCGGACAGGTTGCCCGGCAGGTCGACCTGCGTGATGTCGCCCGTCACCACCATCTTCGAGCCGAAGCCGAGGCGCGTCAGGAACATCTTCATCTGCTCGGGCGTGGTGTTCTGCGCCTCGTCGAGGATGACGAACGAGTCGTTCAGCGTCCGCCCGCGCATGTAGGCGAGCGGAGCGACCTCGACGGTGCCCGCCGCGAGCAGCTTGGGCACGAGCTCGGGGTCCATCATCTCGTTGAGCGCGTCGTAGAGCGGCCGCAGGTACGGGTCGATCTTGTCGGTGAGCGTGCCCGGCAGGAACCCGAGCCGCTCGCCGGCCTCGACCGCGGGACGGGTGAGGATGATCCGGTTCACCTCGCGCCGCTGCAGTGCCTGCACGGCCTTCGCCATCGCCAGGTACGTCTTGCCGGTACCGGCCGGACCGATGCCGAACGTGATGGTGTGCTCGTCGATCGCGTCGACGTACGCCCGCTGCCCGTCGGTCTTGGGCCGGACGGACTTGCCGCGGCTCGACACGATCGGCGTGCCGAAGGTGTCGGACGGCCTACGGTCCTCGTCGAGGATCCTCGCCGACGTCGGGATGTCGGCCGGACCGATGTCCTGACCGCGCTTCACCATGCCGACGAGCTCGTCGACGAGGGCGTGTGCGCGGGCGACGTCGCGTTCGGGACCGGACAGCGACACCTCGTTGCCGCGCACGAGCACGCGGACGCCGGGGTACTGCCGTTCGACGGTCTTGAGCAGACGGTCCTGCGGCCCGAGGAGCTGGACCATGGCGATGCCGTCGACGCGGATGTCGACGGTGACGTCCGACGGGTCGGACACGGGTCGGACGGGCTCGGCGTGGACGGGTTCGTCAACCGGCAAGGAGATTCCCTTCGTGCAGTTCACCTGCGAGGACGTGCGCGTGCACGTGGAACACGGTCTGGCCGGCGGCTTCGCCGGTGTTGAAGACGAGTCGGAACTGACCGCCGGCGCGCTCGTCGGCGATGCGCTCCGCCGTGGCGACCATGTGGGCGAGGAGGACCGGGTCGCCTGCGGCGAGCTCGGTGACGTCGCGGTACTGCTCGGTCTTCGGGATGACGAGGACGTGCACGGGTGCCTTCGGGGCGATGTCCTCGATCGCGATCACCCGATCGTCCTCGGCGACGACGGTCGCGGGGATCTCACGGGCGATGATCTTCGTGAAGACGCTCGGCTCGCTGGTGCTCATGTCGTCCATCGTAGGACCCGCCCCCGACGCCGCTACCAGCGCCCGAGGCGGGTCTGGAGCACCGCGAGGGCGGCCGGTCCCGCGGTCGAGGTGCGGAGCACGGTGTCGCCGAGCCGGACCCGGACCGCGCCGGCGGCGGTGAGCCGGTCGAACTCCGACGCGTCGATGCCGCCCTCCGGACCGACCACCAGGACGATCTCGTCGACGTCGGTGGGCGGCTGCCAGGCGGAGAGCCGGACCGCGCCCAGCGGGTCGAGCACGACCAGCGCACGGCGCGCCTCCTGGCCGGAGGCGGACGCGGCCAGCTGCGCCGTCGTGACGGGCGCGTCCACGGCCGGCACCCGGGACCGGACCGCCTGCTTCGCCGCCTCGTGCGCGATCGCCGCCCACCGGGCACGGCCCTTCTCGAGCTTCGCGCCCTCCCACCGGGACACGCTCCTGGCTGCGGACCACGGGACGACCCGGTCGACGCCGATCTCGGTCGCCGCCTGCACCGCCATCTCGTCGCGGCCGCCCTTCGCGAGGGCCTGCACGAGCACGAGCGCCGGTCGCGGCGCGGCCTCGTGGCCGACGGTCTCGACCACGAGCGCGAGGGTGTCGCGACCGAGCTCCGAGACCGCCCCCGTCACCACGGTGCCGCGGCCGTCGGCGATCCGCAGCGTCTCCCCCACCCGGACCCGGGCGACGGAGACCGCGTGCCGGCCCTCCGCCCCGCCGAGCGACACCGTGTCGCCGGCGGTCACGCCGTCGAGCTCGTCGACGAGGTAGAGCGACGCCATCAGAAGTTGAAGAACCGGTCGCGGAGCTTGCCGAACATGCCCTGCTGGAACCGCGCGAGCTGCGGCTTCGCCGCCTTGTGCGACTTCGCCAGCTGCTCGACGAGCTGCCGCTCCTTGTGTGACAGCTTCGTCGGGGTGACGACCTGCACGCCGACGCGGAGGTCGCCGCGACCGGCGCCGCGCAGCCTGGTGACGCCACGGTCCTTGATGACGAGGACGTCGGCGCTCTGCACCCCGGGGCGGATCTCGAGCTCGACCGGCCCGTCGAGGCCGTCGATCGTCGTGTGCGCCCCGAGGATCGCGTCGGTCATCTGCACCTCGAGCGTCGCGAGCAGGTCGTCGCCGTCGCGGCTGTACACGTCGTGGTGGCGCACCTTGATCTCGAGGTAGAGGTCACCGGAGGGACCGCCGGCCGGCCCGACCTCGCCCTGTCCGGGCATCTGCAGGCGCAGTCCGGTCTCGACGCCGGCGGGGACGTCTACCGGGATCGTGCGGCGCGCGCGGACGCGGCCCTGGCCCTGGCAGGTCGGGCACGGGTTCGTGATCACGGTGCCGTACCCGCGGCAGGTGCCGCACGGCGCGCTCGTGACGACGTTGCCGAGCAGGGAGCGGACCTGCCGCTGGATGTGTCCGGTGCCGCCGCAGATGTCGCAGGTCTGCGGGTGCGTCCCGGGAGCCGCGCAGGACCCGCCGCACGTCTCGCAGAGCACGGCCGTGTCGACCTCGACGTCCTTGTGGGTGCCGAAGACGACCTCGTCGAGGTCGACCTCGATGCGGAGCAGCGCGTCCTGCCCCCGCTCGGCACGGCTGCGCGGACCGTTGCCCCGGCCGCCACCGCCGCCACCGCCGAAGAAGGCGTCGAAGATGTCGCTGAAGCCGGCGGCGTTCCCGAACGGACTGTCGGCCTGCGGCCCGGCGTCGTAGCGCCGCCGCTGCTCGGGGTCGCTCAGCACGTCGTACGCGTGCGTCACGTCCTTGAACCGCTCCGCGGCCTCGGGGCTCGGGTTCACGTCGGGGTGGAGCTCCCGCGCCAGGCGGCGGTACGCCTTCTTGATGTCGGCATCGGAGGCGTCCTGCTGGACGCCGAGGACGTCGTAGTGGTCTGCCACGTATCCCTCAGTCGGTTCGGTCGGCGCGGCGGTCGCCGCGGTTCTGGTCGGTCTGGAGGCGCGGGTCGCGCCCGCGGGACGTCGCGCCTCGGGCGCGGGTCGGTCCGGTCAATGTTCGCCCAGCAGCTTGGACAGGTACCGAGCGACCGCGCGGACGGCGGCCATGTTCGTGCCGTAGTCCATGCGGGTCGGGCCGAGCACGCCGAGCCGGGCGACCTCGCCGCCGGCCAGGTAGCCGCCGGCGACGATGCTCGTGGCGTCGAGCCCGTACTCGGCGTTCTCCACGCCGATCCGCGCCGCGACGCCGTCGTCCACCTGCATCTCCCCGAACAGCCGGAGCAGGGTCACCTGTTCCTCGATGGCTTCGAGCACCGGGAAGAGGCCGCCGGTGAAGTCCTGTTCGCTCTTGGCGAGGTTCGCCGCGCCGGCCATCACGAGCCGGTCCTGCCGGTTCGCACCGACCTGCTCGATGAGCGTCGCCACGACGACCCCGCCGAGCGTCTGCGCGTCCGGCCGGAGCTGCTGCGGCACGGCTCGGAGCGCTGCGGGGACGTCCTGCAGGAGGAGTCCGACGGACGCGCCGTTCACCACGGCGCGGAGCTCGGTGAGCGAGCCCTCGTCGAGCCGGAGGTCCGTCTCGACCACGCGCTGCTCGACGCGTGCGGTGTCGGTGATGAGCACGACCATGAGCCGCGTGTCGGCGAGGCGGACGAGCTCGATGTGCTGGACCCGGGCGCGGACCATCGAGGGGTACTGCACCAGGGCGACCTGGTTGGTCAGCTGGCTGAGGAGCCGGACCGTCCGGCCGAGGACCTCGTCGAGGTCGTTCGGCGCGCCGAGGAACGTCTCGATCGCGTGTCGCTGGGCGCTGGAGAGCGGCCGGGCGGCGGCGAGGTGGTCGACGAAGACCCGGTACCCCTTGTCCGTCGGGACGCGTCCGGACGAGGTGTGCGGCGCGGCGATGAGCTGTTCGTCCTCGAGCTGCGCCATGTCGTTCCGGATCGTGGCGGCGCTCACCCCGAAGGCGTGCCGCTCGACGATCGACCGGGACCCGACCGGCTCGCGCGAGGCGACGTAGTCCCGCACGATGGCCTTGAGGACCTCGAGGCTGCGTTCGCTGACCACCCGGACCCCTTCCACTCGTTCTGGCACTCGGACTCGTCGACTGCTGATCCTACGCCCGACCGCCGACGGACCGGGACTTCCGCACAGGGTGCCGATACGCTTCCGCCATGACCTACGGACAGCAGCCCGGCGGCCCCTACGGACAGCAGCCGGGCGGACCCCAGCAGCCCGGCGGCCCGCAGTACCCGGGCGGCCCGCAGTACCCGCAGGGGTACACCCCGCCGCAGCCGATGTCGCCGGAGGACCAGCGCCTCTGGGCCACGCTCACGCACATCGGCGGCATCTTCTTCAACTTCGTCGCCCCGCTCGTGGCGTACCTCGTGCTGCGCGATCGCGGCGGGTTCATCCGGGAGCACAGCCGGCAGGCCCTGAACTTCCACATCACCATGGCGATCGCCTACGTCGGCGGGACGATCCTGTCGATCGTCATCATCGGCGGGCTCGTCATCTTCGCCGCCGCGATCGTGTCGATCGTCTTCGGCATCATGGCCGCCGTCGCAGCGAACCGCGGGCAGTTCTACCGCTACCCGCTCGCGATCGAGTTCGTCAAGCAGTAGCCGCCGGGCCAGTCCAGCAGCCGCCGGTTCAGTCGAGCAGCTCGCGGACCACAGCGTCCGCGAGCAGCCGGCCCTGCAGCGTCAGCTCGATCCGCCCGCGCACGGCAGCCTGACCGTCCACGAGACCACGGGCGATGAGCCCCGCGACCCGGCCACGGGCCTCCTGGCGGAGCTCGGCGGTGGCGAGCTCACCGCGCACCCGCGCCGCGAGGAGCACGCGCTCCACGTACCGGGTCTCGTCGTCGAGGGTCTCCCGACCGGCGGCGGGCGAGTCCCCGGACAGCACCCGGTTCGCGTACGCGGCCGGGTGCTTCACGTTCCACCAGCGCGTCCCGGCGACCGCGGAGTGCGCGCCCGGGCCGACGCCCCACCAGTCGTGGCCCCTCCAGTAGGACAGGTTGTGCCGGCTGGCGTGCTGGGCGGTGCCGCCGTCCGCGTCGGCCCGCGCCCAGTTCGACACCTCGTACCAGGAGTAGCCGGCGTCGCCGAGCACCCGGTCGGCGAGCTCGTACATGTCCGAGGCGAGGTCGTCGTCGGGCGCGGGCAGCTCCCCGCGCGCGACCATGCGGCCCATCGCCGTGCCGTCCTCGACGATGAGCGAGTACGCCGAGACGTGGTCCGGCTCGCAGGCCAGGGCGGCGTCCAACGAGGTGCGCCAGTCGTCGAGGGACTCCCCCGGCGTCGAGTAGATGAGGTCGAGCGAGACGTCGAGGCCCTGCTGCTTCGCGAGGTCCACCACGAGCGGCACCCGCTCCGGGTCGTGCGTCCGGTCCAGCGTCGCGAGCACGTGCGGCACCGCGGACTGCATCCCGTAGCTCACCCGGGTGAACCCACCCGCTCGGAGCGTCGCCAGCGACTCGGCGTCGACGGAGTCCGGGTTCGCCTCGGTCGTGACCTCCGCGCCGGGCAGGATCCCCCAGGTGTCGTCGATCGCCCGGAGCACCATCGCCAGGTCGGACGCCGGCAGCATCGTCGGGGTGCCGCCGCCGAAGAAGACCGTCGACACCGGCCGACGCGGCACGCCAGACCGGTCGAGGACCTCGGCGGCCCACTCGATCTCGCGCACCGCGTGCCCGGCGTAGTCGTCGCGCCGCACCCCGCGGAGCTCCGAGGCCGTGTACGTGTTGAAGTCGCAGTAGCCGCAGCGCACCCGGCAGAACGGGACGTGCACGTACACGCCGAAGGGCACGTCCCCGGCGCCCGGCCCCGGTGCGATCAGGCCGTCCGACGGAGCGGGATCGGCGATCGGGAGAGCACTCGGCATGGACTCCATTCTCCGTCATGATGGAGGCATGGAGCACCACCCCGTCCCGACCACGGTGCTGTGGGACATCGACGGCACCCTGGTGATGAACGCCGCGTCCCCGGGCAACCTCTACCACCTGGCCCTGGAGCGCGCCGTCGGTCGCGACCTCGTCCTCCGGGTCGGGCACCAGCACGGTCGGACGGACGCCGGTCTCATCGCGGAGCACGTGCGGGCACACGACCTCGCCGAGGACCTCATCCCGAGCGTCAGCCGGCACCTGCGCGACCTCACCGACGAGCGGCACCGCTCCGGCGAGCACCGCACTCCCGCCCCCGGCGCCGTCGCCCTCGTGCGCCGCTTCGCCGACCTCGGCTGGCGCAACGGGCTGCTCACCGGCAACTCCGCGCACCGCGCCCGCGTGAAGCTGCAGGGCGCCGGCTTCGACGTCGACGCGTTCGACTGGGACCACTCGTTCTTCGGGGACACCGAGGTCGACCGGTCCGGCGTCACCGCACGGGCGGCGACGGCCCTCGCCGGCACGCGGGCGGTGATCGTCGGTGACACACCGCGGGACGGCGAGGCCGCCGATGCCGCGGGCATCCCGTTCCTCGCCGTGGCGACCGGGGTGTACGACGTCGAGGCGCTCCGGGCGACCAGCGCGGTCGCGGTCGCGGCGAACTGCGTCGCGGACGCGGAGCTCATCGAGGCCGCGATCGCCGCGCTGCCGCCGCTGCGCTGACGTGCCGACCGCTCCGGCCTAGTCCCCGCGCAGTGCCGCCAGGTACTTCTCGGCCATCACCTTCTGCTGCCGCCGCACGAACGGCGCGACGAACCGCCACTTCCGGCTCGCCGGCTGCGAGAACTGCCGGATCTGCAACCAGACCGAGCCGTCCGGCGTGCGCTCGACCACGAACGACTCCTCGCCCGAGAGCGGGTGCCCCTCGAGCGTGCCGTAGGCGAACCCCTTGCGGTCGTTCTCGTCGATGATCGACACGACCCGCACCGGCGCGTGGACGGTCTGCCCGAACGCGTGCATCGTCAGCGTCGCGCTCGTGCCCGCCGTCAGCAGCGGCGTGCCGTCGGGAGCGTACTGCTCGACGCGGGGCGTCCCGATCGAGGCCGGCGCGATCGGGACGCCGTGCTCGTCGAAGGTCACCGGGTTGTAGCGGACCTCGTCGTCGTCGGGCTGGTCCTCGACCTGCACCCGGATGCCGCTGCGCTCCTGGATCTGCCAGGTCAGCGCCTGCATCACGGCGGTCTCGAACCGCTGGTCGCCGTGCCCGATCCGGGCTCGCGACTCAGACGGGGTGAACCCGTCCGGCGGGTACGTCATGAGGTCCGGAGCCTGGGTCGCACCCACGGCGCCGTACGTCAGGGCGGTCCGGTACGCGCCGCGAGAACTCATGCGGCAAGCCTACCCGGCACGCGCACCCCACCCGCCCGGTGCAGGGCGGGCGCGGGGCGCGCTGCTACTTCTTCTTCTCCTCGACGTCGCCGGAGAGCGCCGCGATGAACGCCTCCTGCGGGACCTCGACACGACCCACCATCTTCATGCGCTTCTTGCCCTCCTTCTGCTTCTCGAGGAGCTTGCGCTTGCGGGTGATGTCACCGCCGTAGCACTTCGCGAGGACGTCCTTGCGCATCGCCCGGATGTTCTCGCGGGCGATGATGCGCGCACCGATCGCGGCCTGGATCGGCACCTCGAACTGCTGGCGCGGGATGAGCTTCCGGAGGCGCTCGGCCATCATCGTGCCGTACGCGTACGCCTTGTCGCGGTGCACGATCGCGCTGAACGCGTCGACCTGGTCGCCCTGCAGCAGGATGTCGACCTTGACGAGGTCGGCCGCCTGGTCGCCCATCGGTTCGTAGTCGAGGCTCGCGTAGCCCTGCGTCTTGCTCTTGAGCTGGTCGAAGAAGTCGAAGACGATCTCGCCGAGCGGGATCTGGTAGCGCAGTTCGACGCGGTCCTCGCCGAGGTACTCCATGCCGAGCAGCGAGCCGCGGCGCGACTGGCACAGCTCCATGATGGCGCCGACGTAGTCCTTCGGCGCCAGGATGGCGGCACGCACCATCGGCTCCTTGACCTCGACGATGCGCCCCGTCGGGAACTCGGACGGGTTGGTCACCTCGACCGTCGCCCCGTCCTCGGTCGTGACGTCGTAGATGACGCTCGGCGCGGTGGTGATGAGGTCGAGCCCGAACTCGCGCGAGAGCCGCTCGGTGATGATCTCCAGGTGCAGGAGGCCGAGGAACCCGCAGCGGAAGCCGAACCCCAGGGCGACGGAGGTCTCCGGCTCGTAGACGAGTGCCGCGTCGGAGAGCTTGAGCTTGTCGAGCGCTTCGCGCAGGTCCGGGTAGTCGGACCCGTCGATCGGGTAGAGGCCGGAGAAAACCATCGGCTTCGGGTCGGTGTACCCGGGCAGGGCGTCGGTCGCCGGCTTCTGGGCGTTCGTGACCGTGTCGCCGACCTTCGACTGGCGGACGTCCTTCACACCGGTGATGAGGTACCCGACCTCGCCGACGGAGAGGCCCTTCGTCGGCTTCGGCTCCGGCGACGACACCCCGATCTCGAGGATCTCGTGCGTCGTCTTCGTCGACATCATCTGGACCTTCTCGCGCGGCTTGATGGTGCCGTCCACCATCCGCACGTAGGTCACGACGCCGCGGTAGCTGTCGTAGACCGAGTCGAAGATCATCGCCCGGGGTTCGGCGTCCAGGTTGCCGACCGGCGCCGGCACGGTCCGGACCACGCGGTCGAGCAGTTCCGGCACGCCGACCCCGGTCTTGCCCGAGACGCGGAGGACGTCGTCCGGCGAACCGCCGATGAGCTGCGCGAGCTCGGCGGCGTACTTGTCCGGGTCGGCGGCGGGCAGGTCGATCTTGTTGAGGACCGGGATTATCTCGAGGTCGTTCTCGAGCGCCAGGTACAGGTTCGCGAGCGTCTGCGCCTCGATCCCCTGCGCGGCGTCGACGAGCAGGATGGCGCCCTCGCACGCGGCGAGCGACCGGGAGACCTCGTACGAGAAGTCGACGTGACCCGGCGTGTCGATCATGTTCAGCGCGAAGGTGTCGCCGTCGAGCTCCCACGGCATGCGCACCGCCTGGGACTTGATCGTGATGCCGCGCTCGCGCTCGATGTCCATGCGGTCGAGGTACTGCGCACGCATGGCACGGTCCTCGACGATGCCGGTGATCTGCAGCATGCGGTCGGCCAGCGTGGACTTGCCGTGGTCGATGTGCGCGATGATGCAGAAGTTGCGGATCGCCTCGGCCGGGGTCGCGGCGGGCTCGAGCGGCGCGGATGCTTGTGGGCTCACGGTTCCTCGGGGTGGGTCGGACGGTCGGATGATTGTCCCACGCCTGCGTGCCGACGGCGCGCACCCCGGACCGCGCTGTGGTCAGCGGGCCGCCGCAACCCGCCTGTGGAGGGAGCACCGACCACGGGATCGACGCGGGATTCCCTGCGGTCGCGTGTCGTGCCTCCAGGCCGGGAGGCGCGGCGCACGTCGCCGACGCGCGCCGCGGTCAGACCGTGGCCGGCTGCGGTGCCGGCAGCGCGCCGAGGCCGCGCCGCAGGTCCGCCGGGGTCGCCGCGAGGCAGACCCGGATCCACCCCTCGCCGGTCCGGCCGAACGCGCTGCCCGGCGCCACGGCGACGCGCTCGCGCTGGAGGAACGCGAGCGCCCACTCGGCCACGTCGCCGCGGGAGACGTGTGAGACGTCGATCCACAGGTAGAACGCGCCGCGGGGGTCGAGGTAGCGGATGCCGACGGCGTCGAGGACCTCCTTCGCGATCGCGAGGTTCGCGCGGTAGTGCTCGCGGGCGTCCTGCACCGGCGAGTGGTCCCCGACGATCGCCGCCAACGCCGCCCACTGGTCCGGCTCCGCCACGCAGCTGATCATCGCCTCCTGCGTGGTGCGCATCGTCGCGCCCATCCCCTTCGGCGTCACCAGGTACCCGACGCGCACGCCCGTCATGGCGTACGTCTTGCTCAGCGAGAACGCGGAGAACACGCGGTCGTCCTCGTCGAGCGCGGCGACGCTGACGTGGCGGACGCCGTGCGTGAAGTACTCGTAGACCTCGTCGCTGATCACCCACAGGTCGTGCCGCTTCGCGAGGGCGAGCAGGGCGCGGAGGGTCTCCTCCCCGAACACCGACCCCAGCGGGTTCGACGGCGAGTTCACCACGATCGCGCGCGTCCGCTCGGTGACGCTGGCCTCCAGCGCCTCGAGGTCCGGCTCGAACCCGTGCGCCGGGGACAGCTGGTAGGGCACCGGCGTCGCACCGAGGATGTGCGCGTTCATCGTGAACGTCGTGTAGCCGGGGTCGGGCACGAGGACCTCGTCCCCCAGCGAGAGCACGAGGGTCATCGCCTGGAACAGCGCCTGGGTCGCACCCACCGTCACCCACACCTGGTCGAGGTCGACCTCGATGCGGTTCTCACGCCGGAGCTTCTCGCGGACGGCCTCGCGGAGCGGTGCGATCCCGCCGTTCGGCGTGTAGTCGGTGCGGTCCTCGGACCAGGCGCGACGGGCGGCGTCGCCGATGTGCGTGGCGACCGGTACGTCGGGCTCGCCGATGACGAGCATCGCGACGTCCTCGCCGTCGGCGCGGAGCAGGGCGGCCTGCTCGTAGACGCGGCGGATGCCGGAAGCGGGGACGGTGTCGATGCGGGGCGCGAGCGATGGCACGCCGTCACCGTAACCGGTCCGTGTTGCGGCCGGATTTCGCCGGCTCCGTTGCTTTGGCGGAACGACCTCGCCCTGGTAATGTTGGCGGCTGGACTTACGCGTTCCGTCGCCCACGGGTGGAACGCGATGCGACCAAGGGTCCCTCTACCCAGCGGTCGCGACCACCCGTCAGAGACAACAGGAGCAACACGCATGGCGAACATCAAGTCGCAGATGAAGCGCATCAAGACCAACCTGAAGGCCCAGGAGCGCAACAAGGCCTACCGGTCGGAGCTGAAGACGGTCATCCGTCACACCAACGAGGCCGTCGTGTCCGGCGACAAGGACAAGGCCGTCGCCGCGCTCGCGCTCGCGTCGAAGAAGCTCGACAAGGCCGTGAGCAAGGGCGTCATCCACAAGAACCAGGCCGCGAACCGCAAGTCGGCCATCGCGAAGAAGGTCTCCGCGCTCTGAGCAGTGTGACCACCGCGCTCGCTTGAGTGCTGCACGAGGGCCCCGCACCGGAAGGTGCGGGGCCCTCGTCGTGTCGGCGTCTGGTGGCGGCGCCGCGGTGCGTGCCGCCCCCGGCCCCGTCCCCTGCGCGCGAGCGGGCAACATTCGTCGCGCTCGGCGGCTGCGGGCAACCGGTCCCGCCCGCTCGACGAACGTGGACGGCGTGTTCTGCCCGCTCGCGCATCGACCAGCGACCGGCACCGACCGCCGCCGGCCGCCACCGGCCGGCGTCGACGGCGCTGGTGCACGTCGGCCGGGAGGCGCGGGTCGCGTCAGCGCGCCTCGCCCCGACGGGCGATCGTCCGGACCATCACCTCGAGCGCGTAGTGCGCGTCCCGCGAGCCACCCTTCACCGCGGTGTCGGCGGCCGCGATGCTCGTGATCGCGTTCGCCAACCCGGCCTCGCTCCATCCGGCGACGTCGCGCTGCGCCCGCTGCACCTGCCACGGCGCCATCCCGAGCGCGCTGGCGGCCTGCCCGCTCGGACCGCGGAAGGCGCTGACCTTCGCCATGGTCCGGATCTTGCTCGCGAACGCGGCGACGATCGGCACCGGCGCCTCCCCCGTCGCGAGCGCATGCCGGAGCTCCACGATGGCCGGGGCGGAACGCCCGGAGAGGGCGATGTCCGCGACCTTGAAGGCGTTCGTCTCGACCCGACCCCCGTAGTACTTGTCGACGACCTTGTCGGTGATCTCCTCGGCCTCGTCGGCGAGGAGCTGTCGGCACGCGGCGGCCAGCTCGGCGAGGTCGTCCGCGAAGGCGGCGACGAGGGTGCGCACCGCCGAGGGCGCGATCCGGCGCCGAGCGGCACGGAACTCGGCGTTCACGAAGTCGATCCGGTCGGTCTCGCGTTTGAGTTCGTCGCACTGGACCTCGACCCCGCCGCCGACGCCGCTGCGGATCGTGTCGAGCAGCTTCTTGCCCCGGACCCCACCACCGTGCCGCAGCACCAGCGTGACGTCGTCGGCGGGGGCGCCGAGGTACGCGATCGTCTCGGTGATGAAGGCGTCCGTGCACTTCTCGACGTTCGTCACCCGGACGAGTCTCGGTTCGCCGAACAGCGACGGGCTGGCCAGGGTGGCGAGCAGCCCGGGAGCGTACTGGTCCGCTTCGAGGTCGTGCACCTCGAGCGCCGGGTCCTCGCCGAGGAGCAGGTCGCGGAGCACGCTGCTGGCGCGGTCGGCGAGGAAGGACTCCGGCCCGGTGATGAGCACGACCGGTGCCGGCCGGACGCCCGACCACGGCACCTGGTCGATCTTCGCTGCCGCGCGAGCGGGCTTCTTGGCGGCCATGGATCGATCCTACGGGCGACCGCAGACCCTGGACGCTCCGTCCACACCCTCAGCGCACCGTCCGCAGCACGGGCGACGACGACGGTGCCGTGCAGGTCGGTGCGGAACACCCTCGTGCCCGCCGCCGCGAGCATGCGCAGCGCCGAGGGCGTCGGGTGCCCGTACGTGTTGTCGCTGCCGACGCCGATCAGCCCGACCGGTGCCGCGACCTCCCGGTACAGCTCGGGATCCTGGTCGGCCGAGCCGTGGTGCGCGACCTTCACGACCTCGACGGGCCCGCCCGCCGAGCCGGTGCGGAGCAGTCGTCGCTGCGCGTCCTCCCCGAGGTCGCCGAGGAACACGCCGCTGACGCACCGACCGCAGTCCGGACCGCCGGCCGTCCGGAGCACCAGGCTGGCTCCGTTCCCGGCGTCCCGGCTGCCGGCGCGGGGCCAGAGCAACCGCCACCGCAACGCGCCGAGGACCCCCGCCGTGCCGTCGTCCCCCGATCGGCCGGAGACCCCCGCACGGCGCAGGGACCGCACCACGGCCGCGTCCGCCGGGCGACCGACCGGCCCCACGAGGGCGGTCGTCACACGTTCCGCGACCGTGTCGACGGCGCCCACGTGGTCGCGGTCGAAGTGGGTCAGGACGAGCAGGTCGACGTGCCCGACCCCCAGGAGGTCGAGGCACCGCTGCAGTCGCTCGCCGTCGTCACCCGTGTCCACGAGCGCCGTCCCGCCGTCGGCCGTCCCGTCGCGGACGAGCACCGCGTCTCCCTGCCCGACGTCGCAGGCGGCGACGGACCAGTCCGACGGCACGCCGCCGCGTACGACGGCCCGCGGCAGCGCGACAGCGACGACGCCGACGACGACCACGACGCCCGCGGCCAGCACCAGGCGGAGTCGCGTCGCCCCGGACGTCAGGAGGGCGGCGGCGACGCACCCGCTGACGACGACGGCGGCGAGCACGCCGGCGGCCCCGGCCGGCCACGGGAGGGACGCTGCCGGCAGCGCCGCCGCACCGTGCGCCACCGCGGCGATCGCGGAGGCCGGAGCCCACGCGACCGCGGCGAGCACGGCGCTCCCCCACGGCCACAGCGGAGCGAGCAGGCACGACGCGAGTCCCACCACCGTGACCACCGGCGCCAGCGGCTCGGTGAGCAGGTTCGCCGGTACGGCGTAGGTCGGCAGGGCGGCGGCGAGCGGGACGGTCGCGGGCCAGCACGCCGCCTGCGCCGCCACCGGGACCGCGACGGCCGCGGCCACCGAGGGCCACAGGCGTCGGGCGAGCACCGCGGTGAGCGGCGGCGCGAGCACCACGATGCCGCTCGTCGCGAGGACCGACAGCACGAACGCGGTCGAGCGCGCGTACCACGGGTCGACGAGGAGCATCGCGATGACCGCGAGCGCGACGAGCGGCAGGCCCCGGACGGGTCGGCCGGAGAGCCGCACGAGCAGTGCGAGCACCGCCATGCCCGTCGCGCGGACGATCGACGGATCGGGGCGCACCAGCACGACGAAGCCGAGCAGCAGTGCCACGGCGACCGCCGCCCGTGCCCACCGCGGGAGCCCGAGCACGCCCCCGACGACCACCACGAGCGCGACGACCACGGCGCAGTTCGACCCGGACACCGCCGTGAGGTGGGTCAGCGCCGCGGTCTCCATCGCGGCCTCGGTCCCGGGGTCGAGCCCGCTCCGGTCGCCGATCGCGAGCCCGCGGAGCAGCGCACCGCCGGGTTCGGGCAGCGGTCTCGTCACCTGCACGAACGCTCGCCGGACGGTCGCCGTCGCTCCCAACAGGCCGCCGAGCAGTCCGTCGGGCGGTCGCTGCTCGGGCGTGCCGCGGAGGAACACCACCGCTGCGGTGGGTGCGCCCGCCGCGTCCGGTTCGACGCTCCCCGGAGAGCGGAGCCCGGTGCCGGCGGCGAGCACCGTGGGACGACTGGACCGTCCCGGGACGGCCCGGACCGGAACGTGCAGGTCACCGACGTCCCCGACCGCCACGAGGGTGGCGAGGACGGAGCGGTCGCCGGCGGCCAGGTCGCGCTCGAGGACGAGTTCCACGGGCACCGTGCGTCCGGCTGCCTGCCGGACGACGGCGGGCACACGGCGGTCCTCGCCGACGAGGACCGCCACCGAGACGAGGCCGCAGAGCCCGGCGGCGACCGCGCCGAGGGCCACGATGGTCGTGATCGGACCGCGCGGGCTCCGCACCGCCACCAGGACGGCGACGACGAGCACCCCCGCGGCGACCGCGGCCGCGGCTCCCGCCGCGGACGGCACGGCGACGAGCACCACGGCGAGCAACCACGCGCTCACGACCGGTCCGGCGAGTCGGAGGTCGCGGACACCCGGCCGGTGCGCGGTCGCGAGGTCGAGGACCGGACGCGTCCGTCCTCGACTAGACACGGACGTGGTCCCGCAGGTCCGCGAAGCGGCCGTCGCCGATGCCACTCACCTCGAGCAGGTCGTCCACCGTGGTGAACCGGCCGTGCTCCTCCCGCCAGGCGATGATCCGGGCGGCGAGCGACGGACCGATGCCCGGGAGCGTCTCGAGCGTCGCCTGGTCGGCGGCGTTGAGGTCGACCACGGTGTCGGCGTCCGCCTGGCCGGTCGTCCCGGGTCCCCCGCCGCTCGGTCCCGCACCACCGGCCGGTGCGGCACCGCCCGCCCCGTCGAGCACCGCCGGCGGTGTCGTCTCCCCCGCCTCCGGAACGTAGATCCGCTCCCCGTCCACGACGGGTCGAGCGAGGTTCAGCCGCACCAGGTCGGCATCGCCCGTCGCACCGCCGGCCCGCTCGAGGGCGTCCGTGACCCGGCTGCCGGCCGCGAGCTCGACCACACCCGCGCGACGGACGGCGCCGACGACGTGCACGAGGACCAGGCCGGCGGGGCCGCCGGACGGACCACCGCCCGGCGGAGCGGTCGTCGCGGCCGAGGGTAGGACGGACGGCCCGGTGTCCGGCGCGGCCCCGGCGGCGCCGACCGAGGGCGCCCCGGTCACCGTGACCCGCGCCGCCGATCAACCACCCGAGCGGATCGCACCGACGAGGACGACGACGACTGCCACCAGCACGACCGCCGCCGCGAGCAGCACGGCCGTCCGCGGAGTCAGGGTGAGCCGGGCGTGGGAGCCGTCGGACGGGTCCGGGTGCGGCGTGGGAGAGGACATGCCCGAACGCTACGGAGCCCGGTCCCCCGACCGGGCTCCGCGGCCGGCGTCCGTGGACGGCGGCGTCGGCGAGCCTCCTGTGGAGGGAGCGCCTACCCCTTGATCGCGATGTTCACGAGCTTCGGCGCCCGCACGATGACCTTCACGATCTCGCGGTCGCCGATGTACCGCTGCACGTTCGCCGACGACCGCGCGAGCTGCTCGAGCTCGTCGGCGTCGATCGACTTCGACACCTCGAACGAGTCGCGGACCTTGCCGTTGACCTGCACGACCGCCGTCAGGGTCTCCTGCACCAGCAGCGTCGGATCGGCCTTGCGCCAGCCGTACGTCGCGACCGTGGCCTCGTAGCCCAGCTTCTCCCACATCTCCTCGCCGGTGTACGGCGCGAAGACGCTCAGGGCGAGCGCGATGGTCTCGACGGCCTCGCGCACGGCGGGGTCGCCGGCGCCGGGTCCGCCGTCGATCGCCTTACGGGTGACGTTCACGAGGTCCATGAGCCGCGCGATCACGACGTTGAACTTGAACGACTCCATGAGCCCCGGCGCGTCGGCGAGGAACCGGTGGGTGACCTGCCGGAGCGCCCGGTCGCCGTCGGCCCACACCGCGTCCTTCGACGACGTGACGTCGAGCGCGAGGCGGTACGCCCGCGCCAGGAACCGTGCGGAGGCGGACGGCGACACGTCCTCCCAGTTGATGTCGTCCTCCGGCGGGCCGGCGAAGCCCATCACCAGGCGGATGGCGTCGACCCCGTTGGCGTCGAGCTCGTCGCCGAGGGAGACGCCGCCCTTCGACTTCGACATCTTCGAGCCGCCGGACAGCACCATGCCCTGGTTGAGGAGCGCGGAGAACGGCTCGGTGAAGTCGAGGTAGCCGAGGTCGAACAGCACCTTCGTGACGAAGCGCGCGTAGAGCAGGTGCAGGATCGCGTGCTCGATGCCGCCGATGTACTGGTCGACCGGGGCCCACTTCCGTGCGGCGGCGGGGTCGAAGGCCTGCGTGTCGTCGTTCGCGGACAGGAAGCGCAGGAAGTACCACGACGAGTCCACGAAGGTGTCCATCGTGTCGGTGTCGCGGAGGGCGGGCGTGCCGTCCACGGGGTTCGGCACGTTGACCCAGTCGGTCGCGCCACCGAGCGGCGAGGTGCCCTTCGGCTTGAGGTCGAGGCCCTCCGTCGACGGCAGCACGATCGGCAGCTGGTCCTCGGGGACCGGGTACTCGGTGCCGTCCGCGCCGTGGATGATCGGGATCGGGGTGCCCCAGAAGCGCTGGCGGGAGATGAGCCAGTCGCGCAGGCGGTAGGTCTTCGCCGCGCGCCCGGTGCCGCGCTCCTCGAGCAGCGAGATGGCCGCGGTGATGGCGTGCTGCTTCGACATGCCGTCGAGCGGCCCGGAGTTGATCATCCGGCCCTGGCCGGTCAGCGCCTGGCCGGTGGCCACCGGGTCGAGCGCGGGCAGGTCCTCCAGCGACGCGCCCTCGGGGATCACCGGGATCGAGCCGGTGACCGGCTGGTTCGTGTCGACGACGACCTTCACCGGCAGGTCGAACACCCGCGCGAAGTCGAGGTCGCGCTGGTCGTGCGCCGGGACGGCCATGACCGCGCCGTGCCCGTAGTCGGCGAGCACGTAGTCCGCGGCCCAGATCGGCAGGCGCTCCCCCGTGAGCGGGTGCATCGCGAAGCGGCCGAGCGGCACGCCGGTCTTCGGCCGGTCGGCGTTCTGCCGGTCGATCTCGGAGGTCTTCTGCGTCGCCGTCAGGTAGTCGGTGAACGCGGCACGAACGGACTCGTCGGCCGACTCGACCAGCGACGCCGCCAGGTCGGAATCCGGCGCCACGACGAGGAACGTCACCCCGTGGATCGTGTCCGGCCGCGTCGTGAACACGGTGACCGGCTCGTCGCGGCCCTCGATGACGAAGTCGACGTCGGCGCCGACGGAACGCCCGATCCAGTTGCGCTGCTGCGCGATGACCTTCGCCGGCCACCGCCCCTCGAGCTGGTTGAGGTCGTCGAGCAGCCGGTCGGCGTACTTCGTGATCGCGAAGTACCACTGCGTCAGCTTCTTCTTGACGACGACGGCGCCGGAGCGGTCGGAGGTGCCGTCGGGCAGCACCTGCTCGTTCGCGAGGACGGTCTGGTCCACCGGGTCCCAGTTGACCCAGCTGTCCTTCCGGTACGCCAGCCCCTTCTCGTACATCTTGAGGAACAGCCACTGGTTCCACTTGTAGTACTCGGGGTCCGAGGTGTGGATCTCGGTCGTCCAGTCGAAGGACGGCGCGTAGCGCTTGAAGGAGGCCTTCTGCTGCGCGATGTTCGCGTAGGTCCACTCCTTCGGGTCGACGCCGCGCTTGATCGCGGCGTTCTCGGCTGGCAGCCCGAACGAGTCCCACCCGATGGGGTGCAGCACGTTGAAGCCCTGCTGCCGCCAGTAGCGCGCCACGAAGTCGCCGAGCGCCCAGTTCTCGGCGTGCCCCATGTGCAGGTCGCCGGACGGGTACGGGAACATCTCGAGGATGTACTTGCGCGGGCGCGTGTCGTCGAGGTCGGTCGTGAAGAGTCCGAGCTCCTCCCAGCGGGGCTGCCACTTCTCCTGGAGTCGACGGAAGTCGTAGGGCTGCGGGTCCTCGGCGTGCTGCTCGGTGGTCACGATCACCAAGGTTACAAGGCCTGGAGGCGCGGCTCGGCCCCGCCCGCCGGCCCGCCACCGTCAGGTTGTGACGACCCGTCCGTCCCGCATCCGGACGGTGCGGTCGACCAGCTCCGGCGGCACCGGCACGTGCGACACGATCACGACCGTGCGCCCCGCGGACCGCGCGGCGCCGACGAGGTCGCGCAGCACGGCGTCGCCGAGGTCCGGGTCGATGTCGGCGGTCGGTTCGTCGAGCACGAGCACCGGGAAGGCGTGCAGGAGCGCACGCGCGAGCGCGAGTCGGTGGGCCTGGCCGCCGGAGACGAGCGACCCGCGTTCGCCGACCGGGGCGTCGAGCCCGCCACGGCGGGAGACCCAGGCGGCGAGGCCGACCCGGCCGAGCACGTCGAGGAGTTCCTCGTCCGTCGCCGTGTCGCGGGCGAACAGCAGGTTCTGGCGCACGGTCTGGTCGAACACGAACGGGTCCTGCTCGATGAGCCCGACCCGCGCGCGGACCGCGTCCGGGTGCATGTCCCGCGCCTCCACCCCGTCGAGGGTGTACGAGCCGCGGTGGTCGACGAAGCGCACGAGCGCGTCCACGAGCGTCGACTTCCCGGCACCGCTCGGCCCCTCGAGCACGACGACCTCGCCGGGCAGCAGCTCGAGCGACACCCCGTCCACGGCCGGCCGGTCGGCACCTGGCCACTGCACGGTGAGGTCCCGGAGCGCGATCGCGACCGGACCGTCCACCACGAGGGCGGCGGGGTCGGCCTCCTCCGCGGGTTCCGGGACGATGCCGTCAGGCGCCTCGGCCGGCACGACCTGCTCGACGCGGTCGGCAGCGGCACGGACCCGGCGCAGGGTGAGGACGGCGAGCGGGACGCCGCCGACCACCTCGAACAGCGCGAGCGGCACGAACACCGCGAGCGCCCAGAGCGGTCCGTCGAGCGCACCGGCGACGACGGCTGGCGTCCCGACGGCGAGGATCCCGACCACGGCGGCGCCCCCGACGAGCCCGACCAGGGCGCCGACGAGCGCCTCGACCGTGCTGCGACGCCGGACGGCCCGGGTGACCGCGGCGTCGAGGCCGGCGATGTGCCGGAGCCGGTCGTCGAGGGTGCCGTAGGCGGCGAAGACGTCGAGGGTGCGCACCGTGTCGAGCACGAGGTCCGCCACCCGGCCGCGGTCCGCCGCCGTCCGTTCGTCCGACCGCCGCGCGACCGCGAGGGTGACCACCGACCCGAGCAGCGCGGCGACCAGGAGTGCGACGAGCAGGACGGCCGCAGCGGGCAGCGACACGAGGGCCACGGCGACCACGGACAGCAGCGCGACCACCCCGGACGACACGAGCGGCCCGACCACCCGGATCGGCAGGTCCTGCAGCCGGTCGGTGTCCGTGACCAGCCGGGCGAGCAGGTCGCCGCGACCGGTGCCGCCGAGGCCGGCTGGCGCGACCGACGCCAGCCGCCGGTACATCTCGGTCCGGACCACCGCGAGCTGCCGGAACGACGCGTCGTGACCGGCGAGACGGTCGACGTAGCGCAGTGCCGCACGCCCCAGGGCGAACGCGCGGACCCCCACCATGACGAGCGTCAGGTAGAGGATCGGCGGGTGTTCGGCCGCCCGGGTGATCAGGTAACCGCTCGCCGCGAGCAGGGCGACGGCGCACGCCGCACTGAGCGTGCCGGCCGCCACGGCCCTGCCCCAACCGGCCCCGCGCGGCATGGCGAGCCGCAGCACGGAGTCGTGGCGTGCCTCCCGGCTCATGCCGGCACCCCCGCCGTCCCGGTGACGGTCACCGCACCGTCGGGCCGGACGTCGACGCGGACGTCGGCGGCCCCGATCACCGCTGGTCGGTGACTCGCCACCACGACCACGGCGCCGTCGGCCGCGAGCCGACGGATCGCGGCGACCACGGTCCGCTCGGCCTCGGTGTCCAGCGCGGACGTGGGCTCGTCGAGGAGCACCAGGGGCGTCGTGGCCCGGCGGGCCCGGTAGAGGGCGCGTGCGACGGCCACACGCTGCGCCTGCCCGCCGGAAAGCCCGGTTCCCCCCGACCCGACCGGGAGGCCCGGGTCGAGTCCGAGTCCGGCGTCGCGGAGTGCGGCGACCACGTCGGCGGTGTCCGGGGTCGCGCTGAGCGCGACGTTCTCCGCGACGGTGCCGCGCACGAGGCGCGGACGCTGGTCGGCCCACGTGGTGCGTTCGATGCGCGTCGCGCCGGCGGCTCCCGGGACGGTGACGGTGCCGTCGTGCGGCAGGACACCGCGCACCGCCGCGAGGATGCTCGACTTGCCGGAGCCGCTCGGCCCGGCGAGCACGACGACGGTCCCGGGCTCGGCGCGGAGGTCGACGGGTCCGATCACCGCGTCCGGGCGGTGGACGGTGACGCCGCGCAGCACGAGGTCGGTCGCCGCGGGCTCGCCGAGCGGTCGGGACCCGGGCGCGGACCGGTCGTCGAGGACGTCGAGGACCGCGGCCGACGCCTCGACGCCGTCCTGCGCAGCGTGGAAGTCCGCGCCGACCTGCCGGAGCGGGGCGAAGGCCTCCGGCGCGAGGACGAGCACGAACATCGCGGCGCCGAGGCCCAGCGAGCCGTCGACCAGCCGGATGCCGATGGACACCGCCACGAGGGCGACGGACAGGCTCGCGGCCAGTTCGAGGGCGAAGCCGCTGACGAACGAGAGCCGCAGCACGCCGAGCGTCCCGCGCCGGTACTCGTCGGTCACGGCGGCGATGCGTCCGACCTGACGGCGTGCGCGCCCGAACACCTTGAGGGTCGCGAGGCCTTCGACCGCCTCGGTGAAGGCACCGCCGAGCTTGGCGAGGGCGTCCGCCTGCCGCCGCTGGAGGGCCTGCGTGGCGAGGCCGATGAGGATCATGAAGACGGGGATCACCGGCATCGCGAGCAGGATGACGACGCCGCTCGTGAGGTCGCCCAGACCGATGGCGACGAGGAGCACCGGCGTCGCGACCGCCGTGAGCGCGAGCTGTGGCAGGTACCGGCCGAAGTAGGCGTCGAGGGCGTCGAGGCCGGGGCCCAGCGTCGTGGCGAACCCGGCGCTGGACCGCCCCTCGAGCCACGCCGGCCCGCGCTCGGCGGCCCGGGCGAGGACCGTCGTGCGCAGTTCGCTCTTCACCCGCGCGGCAGCACGTCCGGCGAGGTCGTCGGTCGCCCACGCCGCGACGGCGCGGAGCACGAACGCCCCGCCGAGCAGCGCGAGGGTCGGCGCCGTCCCCGCCGGCACGGCGCCGTGGCCGACCGCGTCGACCCCGAGGGTGACCGAGGCCGCGATCCCCCACGCGATCCCGATGGTCGCCACGGTACGGAGCAGGCCGGTGCCGGCGGCGGCGACGATGAAGCCGCGCGCCGTACGCGACAGGCGCATCAGTCGCGGGTCGAGTGGCTTCATCGTCGCCCTCCTAGTGGGCTGCCTGGGTGATGTGGGCGCGGGAGACGCGCTTGCGGAACACCCAGTACGTCCAGGCCTGGTAGGCGAACACGAGGGGCACGAAGATCAGCGCCACCCAGCTCATCACCGTCAGCGTGTACGTGCCGCTCGAGGCGTTGACGACGTCGAGGCTGTTCGCCGGGTCGTTCGAGGCGGGCATGACGTCCGGGAAGATCGCGGTGAGCATCGCCAGGACGACGGCCGCGATCGTCACGGCCATGAGCGTGAACGCACGGCCCTCCTTGCCCCAGGCGTTGCTGAGCACCGCCAGGACGAGCGCCAGGGCGGCGACCACCGACAGCACGAGCGACGTCGGGGTGGCCCGGACGAACGCCATCGCGACCAGGAACGCGGCGCCGACCACGATCGTGGCGATGCCGGCCCGGGTCGCCAGGCGCTTGGCGCGCTCGCGGATCTCGCCCTCGGTCTTCAGCGCGACGAACACCACGCCGTGCGTGAAGAACACGAGCAGCGTCGCCAGGCCGGTGAGCAGGGCGAACGGGTTCAGCAGGTCGAGGAGCGTGCCGGTGTAGTTGTGGTCGGCGTCCATCGGGATGCCCCGGACGACGTTGCCGAACGCGACGCCCCAGAGGAACGCGGGGACGGCGCTGCCGACGATGATCATGAGGTCGAAGCGGCGCTTCCACTCGAGGTGCTTGTTCTGGTGCCGGTACTCGAAGGAGACGCCACGGGCGATGAGGGCGGCGAGGATGAGCAGCAGCGCCAGGTAGAAGCCGGAGAACATCGTGGCGTACCACTCCGGGAACGCCGCGAACAGGCAGGCGCCGGCGACGATGACCCAGGTCTCGTTGAGGTCCCAGACGGGGCCGATCGTGTTGATCAGGACCCGGCGGTCGGTGTCGTCCTTCCCGAGGAACGGCAGGGACATGCCGACGCCGAAGTCGAAGCCGTCGAGGACGAAGTAGCCGACGAACAGGACGCCGACGATCGCGAACCAGAGGACAGGCAGATCCATCTCAGGCAACTCCCATTTCAGTACACCGTCACTTCGTGCTTGACCTCGCCGGTCTCCTCGTCGACCTCGGCCGGAGCCGCGGGACCCTCCTGCGCCACCTTCTTGATGAGGCGGAACTCCACCACCGCGAGCGCGCCGTAGATGAGGGTGAAGACGACGAGCGAGACGAGCACCTCGAGCCCGGTCACGTTGGGCGAGACGCCGTCGCTCGTCCTCAGCAGGCCGAACACCAGCCAGGGCTGACGCCCCATCTCGGTGAAGATCCAGCCGACGATCATCGCGGCCATCGGCAGCGGCACGGTCCAGGTCGCGACCCGCCAGACCCAGCGCTGCGCCGGGAAGCGACCCTTGCGGGTCAGCCAGAGGCCGACGAGCGAGACCAGCACGGCGCCGACTCCGAGGGCGATCATCCAGCGGAACGACCAGTACGTGACCCAGATGATCGGCTTGTAGTCGCCCGGGCCGTAGACCTGCGAGTACTGCGCCTGCAGGTCGTTGATCCCCTCGACGGTCCCGTTGAAGGTGTGCGTCGACAGGAACGACAGCAGGTACGGAACGCGGATCGAGAAGAGCTCGTGGACACCGTCCGGCGTGCCGAGCGTCAGCAGCGAGAACGACGCGTCCCTGCCGGTCGCCGTGTTGTAGAGGGCCTCGGCAGATGCCATCTTCATCGGCTGCGTGTCGACCATGGTCAGGCCGAGCTGGTCGCCGGTGAGCACGGTGAGCGCTCCGGCCGCGAGCATGGTCCACATGCCGAACTTGAGCGCCGGCATCATGGTCTCGAGGTTCTGATTGCGTGCGAGGTGGTAGGCGGCGACCGCGATGATCACGGCAGCGGCCACCATGAAGCACGCGAACAGCGTGTGCGGGAACGCGGCGAGTGCGACCTTGTTGCCGAGCACCGCCCAGATGTCCGTGAGCTCCGCCCGGCCCTTGGTCTCGTTCATCGCGTAGCCGACGGGGTGCTGCATGAAGGCGTTCGCGGCGATGATGAAGTACGCCGACATGATCGTTCCGGCACTGACGCACCAGATGCTCGCGAGGTGCAGGCCCTTCGGCAGGCGGTCCCACCCGAAGATCCAGACGCCGATGAAGGCGGCCTCGAAGAAGAACGCGAGGATGCCCTCGAGCGCGAGCGGAGCGCCGAAGACGTCGCCGACGAAGCGTGAGTAGTTCGACCAGTTCATCCCGAACTGGAACTCCTGCACGATGCCGGTGACGACGCCCATCGCGAAGTTGATGAGGAAGATCCGGCCGAAGAACCGGGTGAGCTGCAGGTAGTGCGCGCGGCCCGTCCGGTACCAGGCCGTCTGGAACACGGCCACGACGACGGCCATGCCGATCGTCAGCGGGACGAAGAGGAAGTGGTAGATCGTCGTCAGACCGAACTGCCACCGCGACAGGATCAGCGGATCGAGGATGTCGTTCATGCGGCGCGTCCTGGTCGGTTCGCCGCGCGGTGTTCGTGCACGTCAGTTGCTTCCTGTGGAAGGGGGACTTCTGCTTGTCACAACCATTGGGACACTCCGACGTTAATATGCCGAACCGCGATTCCACGACTTGTAGAGGGGGTTCGTGCACAAACGTGCAAGGGCAGTGCACGGCACAATATTGCGGAACGTCGGTGCTGCACGAGCCGCCCGCCGACCACGCCGGAAACGACGACAGGTGCCGGGCGGATGCCCGACACCTGTCGTCGTCTTCGCGCTGTCGCGCTCGTTCTCCCGCGCTGTCGCGCCGCTGGTGCTACAGCAGGTCGTTGTCCTGCAGGAAGGCCTTGGCGACGGACGCCGCCGACTTCTGCTCCACCGAGTTCTGACGGTTCAGTTCGATGAGCGCGTCGGTGGTCAGCAGCTCGTTCACCCGCTCGATGGCGTCGGCGGCCTTCGCGTCGAGGTCCTCCGAGACGATCGGCGTGACGTTGTTCGCCGGCACCAGGTGCTCCGGGTCCTCGAGCGTGACCAGGTTCTCGGTCTTGATCGACGCACTGGCCGAGTAGATGTCCGCCACCTGCGAGTCGCCGTCCTGGATCGCCTTGATCGTCAGCGGGCCGCCGGAGTCGTTCTGCTGGTTCACCTCGCCGGTGATGCCGTACTTCTCCTTGAGACCGGTCGGGCCGTAGGCGGCCGTCGCGAACTCGGGGTTGGCCGCGATGGAGATCGTGCCGCCGATCTTCTCGAGGTCGGCGATCGACTTGAGCCCGTACTCATCCGCCGTCTCCTGCGTCACCGTGTAGGTGTCCGCGTCGGACGCGTCGGCCGAGGGCAGCGCCTTGACGTCCGACGGCAGTGCGTCCGCCAGCGCGGAGTTGATGCCCTCGGTGGTCGTCTCGGTGGTGGTGTCCTCACCGTCGGACTGGAGGAGGAAGTTCAGGAGGTTGCCGTTGTACTCGGGGAAGACGTCGATGCTCCCGTTCTCGATCTCCGGCCAGTACGCCTTGCGCTGACCGATGTTGAGCTGCTTCTTCACCGTGAAGCCCTCGTTCTCGAGCTCCTGTGCGTAGAGCTCGGCGATGATCTCGTTCGACGGGTAGGCCTGCGAGCCCACCACGATGGTGTCCGAGTCGCCGGAGCCACCGCCGGACGACAGCGGGTCGCTCGACGAGCAGCCGGCGAGGGCGACGGCCGCTGCGGACGCGACGGCGATCGTGGCGGCGAGGCGCCTGGTGGTTGCTGTGATCACGGGTGGGTTCCTTCCACAGGGGTTGATGCTCGTGGTGCCGAGCTGCGTGTGCTCCGCCGGTTCCGACGCGTCTCGCCCGCGGAGAGCCCCGCGGGGACGGCGAGTCGTTGCAGGGCGGCGAAGACGATCTCGAAGGCGATGGCGAGGGCGATCACGACGATCGACCCGCCCAGCACCTCCGCGTAGTCCTGGTTGGCGATGCCGCTGAAGGCGTAGCCGCCGAGACCGCCGGCGTTGATGTACGCCACCAGCGTCGCGGTCGCCACGACCTGGAGCACGGCGGCACGGATGCCGCCGACGATGAGGGGCAGGGCGAGCGGCACCTCGACCCTGCCGAGGATCTGCCACGGCGTCATGCCCTGGGCGCGCGCCGCGTCGACGGTCACCCGGTCGATCGCCTCGACGCCGGAGTACGTCCCGGCGAGCACCGACGGGATCGCGAGGATGACGAGCGAGATGATCGGCGCCTGCACACCGAGGCCGATCCAGAGGGCGAGCAGCGTGAGGAGACCGAGCGTGGGCAGCGCCCGGATGCCGCCGGACACGCCGACGGCGAGCGAACGCCCCTTGCCCGTGTGCCCGATCAGGAGGCCGATCGGCACGGCGATCACGACGGCGATCGCGACCGTGAGCAGCGTGATCCAGACGTGCTCCAAGAGGCGCACGCCGATGGCATTCGGACCGACGTTGTTCGCGGGGTCGAAGATCCAGGCGAATCCCTGGGCGAAGAGGTTCACGCGGCGACCTCCCCGGTGCGGACGTCGTCGGCGGCCCGTCGACGGAGGGCACGGGCGGTCCGTCCGCTCCCCCGCGTCCACGGCATGACGAGCCGACCGATCAGGACGAGTGCCAGGTCGAAGACCAGCGCCAGGAGGATCGTCAGCACGATGCCGCTGAGGATCTCCGCGCTGATGCCGCGCTTGAGCCCGTCGGTGAGCAGGAAGCCGAGGTTCGGGATGCCGATGAGCGCCCCGACCGTGACGAGGCTGATCGTCGAGACGGACACCACGCGGATGCCCGCGAGGAGCACGGGACCGGCGAGCGGCAGCTCCACCTTGAAGAAGCGCTGCGCGGCCGAGTAGCCGAGCGCCTCGGACGCGCCGACCACGTCGGCGTCCACCGCGTCGACGGCGTCGGCCGACGACCGGGCCATGAGCGCGATGCCGAAGATCGTCATGGCGATCACCACGTTGACCGGGTCGAGGTAGCTCGTCCCGATGATCGCCGGGAGCGTCAGGAAGAGCGGGAGCGCCGGGATGACGTAGAGCAGGCTCGCGACCACCACGAACGCCGACCCGGTGGCCCGTGCTGCGGCAGCCGGTCGCTTCCGGAGCCGGGACACGAGCAGCCCGATCGGCACGGAGAGCACGAAGCTGATGACGATCGGCGGGATGGACAGCCAGACGTGCGCGATCAGGTTCGACGTGATCGTGTCCAGGTTGCCCAGGACCCAGTTCACGCGTCGCCCCGCTGCCCCTGGGGCACGGCGGCCGCGGCGTCGACGACCTGCACCGGACCGGTGAGGACGCCGGCGGCCCGACCGTCGCCGTCGACGACGATCGGTCCCGTCGGGGTCTGCTCGACCCGGAGCGCTCGGCGGCCCCGGCCCGCGCCGATGAAGTTCGCGACGAAGTCGTCCGCCGGCGCGGAGAGGATCTCGGCCGGGGTCCCGAGCTGGGCGATCTCGCCGCCCTTCTTCAGGATCACGACCTGGTCGCCGAGCTTGAACGCCTCGTCGATGTCGTGCGTGACGAAGACGACGGTCTTGCCGAGCTCGCGCTGCAGGCGGATGAGTTCGTCCTGCAGGTCGTTCCGCACGAGCGGGTCGACCGCGCCGAACGGCTCGTCCATCAGCAGGATGTTCGGGTCCACCGCGAGTCCACGCGCGACCCCGACGCGCTGCTGCTGCCCGCCGGACAGCTGCGACGGGTAGCGGTCCGCCAGGGAGCGGTCGAGCCCGACGGTGTCCATCAGCTCCAGCGCACGTCCGCGCGCCTCCGCCTTGGACACCCCGGTGAGCAGCGGCACCGTCGCGATGTTGTCCGCCACCCTGCGGTGCGGCAGCAGACCGGCGCTCTGCATCACGTAGCCGATGCGCCGGCGGAGCTGGACGGGGTCGACGCTCGCGACGTCCTCGCCGTCGATCTCGACGGCACCCGACGAGGGATCGACCATGCGGTTGATCATCCTCAGCAGCGTGGTCTTGCCGCAGCCGCTCGACCCCACGAAGACCGTCGTGGTCCGCGAGGGGATGACGAGGCTGAAGTCATCGACCGCGTTGGTGCCGTCCGGGTACGTCTTGCGCACCGAGCGGAACTCGATCATGGTGGGTGCCCTTCTGTTCGGAGGTAGCCCGACTCCGGATGAGCGTACCCGCGTGTTCCGGCCAGGGCACGGCCGTGACGGAGGATGACGGCTCGCGGACAGCGGACGGTCGGCGCGGGCGCGCCGCCGGTCACCCGACGAAACGACGCCCGCGCTCCTGTTCCGGAGCGCGGGCGTCGTCGGATGGGGGTTCGGGCCGCCGGGCGGGTCGCGCCGGCTCCCGGAGCCGGCCCCGGTCAGGAGGCCGCGATCACCGCTTCGAGGTGCGTGCGGCTCATCGCGCGGTACTCGTCGATCAGCCCCTGGTCGGGTGCGGCGGGGTCGCGGTGCGCACGGGCGAGCACGGCGTGCGACGACTCCGCGAGGACGGTCCAGGTCCGCTGCATGCGCTCGCCGGTCGGGACACCGAAACGGTCGTGCATGATCGCCGCGACGGCGCCGCCCAGCGCGGCCATCCGGTCCTCGTCGTCACCGGTGCCGGTGTCGGCCGCGTCGCCGAAGCGGATCGCGCGGAAGCCGGGCTCGGTCCGGTACATCTCCGCGGTGAGGTCGATGAGCGCGTCGTGCGCCGTCTGCCAGGTGTCGGCGCCGCTGGCCTCGAGCGCCCCGAGGAACCGCTCGGCGAGACGCTGGGTGCACCGGATGGCGAGTGCCTCGACGACCGCGATGCGGTCCGGGAAGTAGCGGTAGACCGTCCCGATCGACGCCCCCGCGCGCTCGGCCACCATCGCGGTGGTCAGTCGCTCGAACCCGATCTCGTCGATGACCGCGGCGGCGGCGTCGAGGAGGCCGGCGAGGCGCGCCGAACTGCGGGCTTGGACCGGCTCGTTCCTGAGCAGTGATGATCCCCCCGGCAGTGCGTTCGATACCTCGGTGACGAGCACGTGTTCTCCTCCAGCGCCGTGGGCGCGATCATGTGGTGTGACGGACCAACTGTCGCAGAGCGCGGCTGGAACATCGCTGCGACTCTCCCATCGCATCTGCGAGGTCATGCTTCCCGTCCACCTGGACGTGGAATGATGGTGCGATGCCCGACCCGACGCCCCTCGAGCCGTCGCTGGCCGAGCCGCTCCTGCACCGCGCGGCCCGGATCGAAGACGCCGTCCAGGAGTTCCGCGAGCAGCGCGCCCGGCGCCGCGGCCTCGTCCCGACCGTCGTGCCGTACACCGGCTACGGGGCGCCCGGGTGGGTGCGGGTGCTCTGCCGGGTCCTGCTGACGCGGCGTGGCCTGGCCTCGGACGCGTCGTACTACGGCGTGCGCGGTTGGCGGAGCTTCACGAGCGTCGCCGTCGACGACGCCGAGGTCACGATCAGTGCGAACGGCGCGTCGCACGTCGTGCAGTCCGACCGCGGCGGCGTGGTCGACACCATCGTCCCCCTCGACCTCGAGCCGGGGTGGCGGACCATCCGACTCTCGGCCGGGGGGATGCGGGACGTCGAGGCGGACGTCTTCATCGTGCACCCGGACACGCGGTTCGGTCTGCTCTCGGACATCGACGACACCGTCATGGTGACCTCGCTCCCCCGTCCGATGCTCGCCGCGTGGAACTCCTTCGTCCTCACCGAGCACGCCCGCCGTCCGGTGCCGGGCATGTCCGTGCTCTACGAGCGCGTGCTCGCCCAGCACCCGGGCGCGCCCACGGTCTACCTGTCCACGGGCGCCTGGAACGTCGCGCCGACCCTGCAGCGCTTCCTCACCCGGAACATGTACCCGTCGGGCACGCTCCTGCTCACGGACTGGGGGCCGACGCACGACCGCTTCTTCCGCAGCGGCCAGCTCCACAAGCAGCAGAACCTGGAGCGGCTCGCCCAGGACTTCCCGGACGTGCAGTGGCTGCTCGTCGGCGACGACGGACAGCACGACGAGACCCTGTACGGCGACTTCGCCCGGGAGCACCCCGACAACGTCGCCGGCGTCGCGATCCGGCAGCTGTCCACCAGCGAGGCCGTCCTCGCGGGTGGTCGGTCGCGAGCGCAGGAGCGGTCACGCGACTCGGCGGCACCGTGGATGTACGCGCCGGACGGCGCGGGGATCTGGTCGGAGCTGACCCGGGTCGGGCTCGCCGAGGCGGACCCCTCCGACCCCTGATCGACCCGGCCCGGTCGATCCGCCCGGATCGATCGGCCCTGATCGATCGACCCCGACAGCCCCGGTCCGCCGCATCGGGTGAGCAGGAGCCGCGACGGCCCCCGTCTCCGCGCCCTGTGGACGACGACGTCCTGTGCACACCCTCACCCACCCGTCCGCGGCCACCGGAGGCCGGTGGTTGGATCGGCGCATGAGCACGACGCCCGGACCGACCAACCACATCGAGGACCACGCCCTCATCGGGGACACCGTCACCGCAGCCCTGATCGCGCGTGACGGCACCCTCGACTGGGCCTGCCTCCCCCGTTTCGACAGTCCCTCGATGTTCGCGTCGCTCCTCGGCGACGCCGAGCACGGCGAGTGGACCCTGCGCCCGACGGACCCCGGTGCGGTCCCCGTCCGCCGCTACCACCAGGACACGCTCGTCCTGTCGACCGTCTGGACGACCGACACCGGCGTCGTCGAGGTCACCGAGTTCATGCCGGTCGACGCGCACCGACCCAGCATCGTCCGACGCGTCCGCGGGCTCCGGGGTGCCGTCGAGCTCCGGCAGGATCTCCGCATCCGGTTCGACTACTCGCGTGCGATGCCGTGGGTCCGCCAGGTCGGCGGCGACGACGGCCCCACCCTGGTCGCGACCGCCGGTCCCGGCTCCGTGGTCGTGCGCGGAGTCCGCTTCCGCGCCGACGGGCACCGGCACACGGCGACCACCACGGTCCACGACGGCCAGGTGCTCGACACGGTCCTCACCTGGTACCCGTCGCACCGCGAGCCCCCGGAGCCGCTCGACGTCGACACCGCCCTGCACCGCACCACCACCTGGTGGACGGACTGGATGGCGACGGCCCGGACGGAGGGGCCGTTCGCCGACGCCGCCCGTCGGTCGCTCCTGTTCCTCCGTGCGATGACCCACGGCGAGACCGGCGGCGTCGTCGCAGCCGCCACCACGAGCCTCCCGGAGGACCCGGGCGGCGAGCGGAACTGGGACTACCGCTACGTGTGGCTCCGCGACGCGTCGCTCGCCCTCGCCTCCCTGATCGCGCACGGGTACCGCGACGAGGCGACGCACTGGCGTGGCTGGCTGCTCCGCGCCATCGCCGGGGACCCCGGCGACGTCCAGATCATGTACGGCATCGCTGGCGAGCGGGAGCTCCCGGAGCGCGAGATCGACGACCTTCCCGGGTACGCCGGTTCGAAGCCCGTGCGCGTCGGGAACGGCGCCTACACGCAGTACCAGGGTGACGTCTTCGGCGAGGTGCTCGCCGCCCTGCACGACGCACGCGAACTCGGCGTCGAGGAGAACGCCGACTCCTGGGCACTGCAGCGCGCGCTCCTCGGCTACGTCGAGGAGCACTGGCAGGAGCCCGACAACGGCATCTGGGAGATGCGCGGGCCGCGACGGCACTTCACGCACTCGCGGGCGATGATCTGGGCGGCGTTCGACCGCGGCGTCGCAGCGGTCGAGGAGTTCGGGCTGGAGGGGCCGGTCGACCGGTGGCGGACCCTGCGCGACCAGGTCCGGGCGGAGATCGAGACGCACGGCTGGAACGCCGAGCGCGGCAGCTACCGGCAGCACTACGACACCGACGAGGTCGACGCGAGCCTGCTCGTGTTGCCGCAGATCGGCTACCTGCCCGCCGACGACACGCGGATGACCGGCACCGTCGCAGCGATTGAGCAGGACCTCCGCACCGGCACGGACGGCCTCGTGCTCCGGTACCGCACCGCCTCGGGCTTCGACGGCCTGTCCGGCAGCGAACACCCGTTCCTCGCGTGCTCGTTCTGGCTGGTGGAGCAGTACGCCACGTCCGGCCGGGTCGAGGACGCCGAGCGGTTGATGCGCGTCCTCGTCGGGTACGCCAACGACGTCGGCATGCTCTCCGAGGAGATCGACGTCGCCACCGGACACCACATCGGGAACACGCCGCAGGTGCTCTCGCACCTCACCCTGGTGTCGGCCGCCGACGCGATCGCGCGTGCCCGCGGGATCAGCGCGGGCCACCACACGCGCCTCGCCGTCCACGACGGCGGGACCCGCTCGTCGACCGGCGAGGGCCGGCGAGCGGGTGCGCCCGCCTGACCGACCGTCGTCCGCTCGACGAGCCGTCGACGGCTCCTGACAGACGGACGGGAGGCACGGTGCCGTCCGGCACCGTGCCTCCCGTCTGGACGATCGTCCCGTCGGTCACCGACTCCCGCCGGTCAACGACTCCCGTCGGTCAGGACGAGGACACCCAGTCCGCCGGGCCACGCGAACCCGCGCGGTACTCCTCGAGCGGCACCTCGTCGGACTTCCACGCCGACACGACCGGCTCGACGATCTCCCAGCAGCGCTCCGCGACGTCGCCGCGGATGGACAGCAGCGGGTCGTCGTGGAAGATACCGTTGAGCACCTCGCCGTAGGGGGTGAGCTCCCCGTCGCTGAACGACGACGACAGCGTCACCTGGCCCATCTCGAACGGGTTGCCGCCACCGTTCGCGGAGACGGTCAGCTCGATCTCGTCGGGGTTGAGGACGATGCGCAGCGTGTCCGTCTTCGGTCGGCCCGACAGGCCGGAGGGCAGACGCGGCACCGGCTTGAAGGTGATGAGGACCTCCTTGCGGCTCGCGCCGAGCGCCTTGCCGGAGCGGAGGGTGAACGGCACGCCCTTCCAGCGCGCCGTGTCGACCTCGACCTCGATCTCGGCGAGGGTCTCCGTCCCCCGCGACGGGTCCACGCCGTCCTCGGACTGGTACGACGGCAGGTCGCGGCCGTCGATCGAGCCCTCGGTGTACACGGCACGACGCGAGGCGATCGTCGCGTCGTCACCCTTGAGCCGCGTCGAGCGGAGCGCGCGCGCGAGCGAGGAGCGGAACTCCACGGCGTCGATCGCCGCGGGTGCGTCCATGGTGACGAGGCCGAGGATCTGCAGCAGGTGCGACTGGATCATGTCGACGAGCGCGCCGGCCTCGTCGTAGTACTGGGCGCGGTTCTCGAGACCGAGGGTCTCGTCGTAGAAGATGTCGACCTTCTCGATGTTGTCCGCGTTCCAGATGGGCTCGAACAGCCGGTTCGCGAAGCGCAGGCCGATGATGTTCAGCACCGTCGTGCGTCCGAGGAAGTGGTCGGTGCGGTGCACGCGCTCCTCGGGGACGAGCCCCAGGACCGTCTCGTTGAGGGCCTTCGCGCTCGCCACGTCGGTGCCGAAGGGCTTCTCGAACGCGAGCGTCGTCCCCTCGGGGAGCTCGACCTGCTGGAGCGCCTCGCAGATGTCCGACGCGATCTGCGGCGGGAGGGCGAAGTACAGGATCGGCTCGGCCTCGGCCGCGTCGAGCAGCGCCTTCAGGTGCTCGGGGTCGGTCGGGTCGCCCTGGATGAACTGCGTGGAGGCGATCGTGGCGTCCACCTCGGAGCCCTTCACGTCCTGCGACGCGAACGACTTCGTCACGACCTCCTTCCACTGGTCCTCACTCCGGGCGCTGCGACCCGTACCGATGAGCTGGACGGGGACCGCGCGGCCGCTCTGCAGGAACGTGCCGAGGCCCGGCAGCAGCAGGCGGGATGCGAGGTCGCCCGTCGCGCCGAAGATGATGAGAGTGCGCTTGTCGGTCACCGGAGGTGAGTCCTTTCGCTGTGGTGGAGGGTCCGCCTGGGGTCAAGCCGTGAGCGGGCGGGTTGATTCCCGGGATACCCGTTCGACCGTGGGAACGGTGTCGAGGGGGCAGGCATCCCGGTGGCTGTGGGCCGGACGCACGTCGGGCGGCACCGGATGTGGTGCCGCCCGAGGTGTCAGGTGTGCTGGTGTCGACGGATCAGTGTCCGAAGTTGCCGCGGTAGTACTCGTAGACCCAGCCGACGAGGGTCACCGTCACGAGCGCGAGCCCGATCGGAACGATCCAGAGGCCGGCCGCGACGCCGAGGAAGCAGATCCCCGTCGAGGCCGCGAGCAGGATCGGCCACCACGACCAGGGGCTGAAGTGCCCGAGTTCGGCGTCGCCGTCCTCGATGTTCGCGTCGGGACGGTCCTCGGGGAGCACGCCGCCCTGCGACGACATGACACGTCCGAGGTAGAACGCGATGAACGCGGACATGATCCCGGTGAGGCCGATCGCGACCGTGCCCACCCACTCCGGCTGACCGTAGTAGATGAGGGCCCAGATCGTGTACGCGGCGTCCGCGACGATGAAGAACCCGAAGAGGATCCAGAACAGGTTGGTGTTGGCGCGCATGGCGTTACTTCACCTCGCCCTTCGCGGCGTCGTAGGTCGGAGCGTCCGGGGCGTCCTTCGCCGGGCCCACACCGATCGGCACGCCGGCCTCGGGGTGGTTCAGGTCGAACGCCGGGGACTCGGATCGGATGCGCGGGATCGACGTGAAGTTGTGCCGCGGCGGCGGGCAGCTCGTCGCCCACTCGAGCGAACGGCCGTAGCCCCACGGGTCGTTCACGGCGACCTTCGGTGCGTTCCGCGCGGTGACGTAGACGTTGAAGATGAACGGCAGGAACGAGATCGCGAGGATCATCGAGCCGATCGTCGACAGCTGGTTCATCCAGGTGAACCCGTCGTTCGGCAGGTACGTCGCGTAGCGACGGGGCATGCCGATGACACCGAGCCAGTGCTGGATGAGGAACGTCGTGTGGAAGCCGAGGAACAGCAGCCAGAAGTGGATCTTGCCGAGTCGCTCGTTGAGCATCTTGCCGGTCCACTTCGGCCACCAGAAGTAGAAGCCGGAGAACATCGCGAAGACGACGGTGCCGAACACCACGTAGTGGAAGTGCGCGACGACGAAGTACGAGTCGGACACGTGGAAGTCGAGCGGCGGCGACGCCAGGATCACGCCGGTCAGACCACCGAACGTGAAGGTCACGAGGAAGCCGATCGCCCAGAGCAGCGGCGTCTCGAAGGTGACCGAGCCGCGCCACATGGTGCCGACCCAGTTGAAGATCTTCACGCCGGTCGGGACCGCGATGAGCATCGTCATGAGCGAGAACCACGGGAGCAGGACGCCACCGGTGACGTACATGTGGTGCGCCCACACCGTGACCGAGAGGGCCGCGATGGAGATCGTCGCGTAGACCAGGGTCTTGTACCCGAAGATCGGCTTGCGGCTGAACACCGGGAAGACCTCGGAGACGATGCCGAAGAACGGCAGCGCGATGATGTAGACCTCGGGGTGCCCGAAGAACCAGAACAGGTGCTGCCAGAGCAGGGCCCCGCCGTTGGCCGGGTTGAAGATCTGTGCGTCGAACACGCGGTCGAGCCCGAGGCCGAAGAGCGCCGTCGCGAGGACCGGGAAGGCCATCAGGACGAGGAGCGCCGTCACGAGGGTGTTCCACGTGAAGATCGACATGCGGAACATGGTCAGACCCGGGGCACGCATCGTGATGATCGTGGTGATGAAGTTCACCGCACCGAGGATCGTCGAGAAGCCGGTCATGCCGAGCCCGAAGACCCAGAGTGTGCCGCCGAGCCCTGGTGTGAACGTCGTGTCACTCAGTGGCGCGTAGGCGAACCACCCGAACGAGGCAGCGCCCTGCGGGGTGAGGAAGCCGCCGACCGCGATGAGCGAGCCGAACAGGTAGAGCCAGAAGGCGAAGCCGTTGAGTCGCGGGAAGGCGACGTCCGGCGCACCGATCTGGAGCGGCATGATCGCGTTCGCGAAGCCCGAGAAGAGCGGCGTCGCGAACATCAGCAGCATGATCGTGCCGTGCATCGTGAACAGCTGGTTGTACTGCTCCTTCGTCGCGACCACGTGCAGGCCGGGTTCGAAGAGCTGGGCACGGATCACGAGCGCCATCACACCTGCGAGCAGGAAGAAGATGAACGACGCGATCAGGTACATGTACCCGATGGTCTTGTGGTCGGTGGAGGTGATCCACCGGACGACGAT
>Ga0265780_10001255_pt1 | contig 36588 bp, 42 predicted proteins | sample P1T30metagenome_FD_192432 | JGI IMG/M metagenome (GOLD analysis project Ga0265780, IMG submission 192432) | Plant litter microbial communities from East Loma Ridge, Irvine, California - P1 T30 | ecosystem: Environmental > Terrestrial > Plant litter > Unclassified | place: USA: California...
AGGAGAGAATATCAGGATGGACTAGTTGACGGAGGTGTGTTGGCGAGATTGTAATCTGAGAGGGAGATGTATGATAGAGAACAGATAATCAGAACGAGAGCTTGTAATATACACATCATGAATTGCGATACGAAGTCCCACTGTAAATGAAGGTCTTGCTCATTAGTCGTCAACTATGCATGAGATCTCGTATATATTAATCCGTTGTCCAATCGTAAGAAGCATGAGAAAGAAAAGTACAAGAAGCTACAGTACAGACCACCTAGCCTCCCAAAGGGTTTGATCATCGTCCTGTCCAACACCATCTACGTCGATCGTGACCTCATCACAGTATCCGTCCTTAGCTTCTACGCTCTGAAGAATAGTAGCTTTAGCCCAAGAGGTAGATGCTCCTCGCTTGTATTCGAGCGAAAGGTTGTTTGGGGTGTAAGTGCTGGGAGGGAAGAAGAATCGGAAAGGGGCTTGAGCAAATGTGAACAACGCTTCGTGTGAAACGTGAGCAGTGTCATTATTCTCAAAAGCTGACGCAAATGTTTGTTGAGTTGATTGAGTCGGCTCGGGGTACATGACCTTGGCGAGTTCTGCTTTCACCTTGCCAACCTCCGGAGAGCCGAATGGGCTAACGGCGGTAGAAGAAGTAGCAGCGGATGTCTGGGGCGACTGCTCATCAGCTTTTTTCAACGGGGGATGAATATACTTACACTGAGCAAATGAGTCCTCTCATTGGGCGTAACAGTCCCCGAGCCAGATTTATCATCTCCACTTTGCCCAGCCGATTTCTTCGACCCAAATGGACCAAACAACCAAGACCAGAATCCAACAAAGAATCGCTTGAGCCAGGAGAAGAACGAGACCGGCTTGATAGGGCGCGAGATTGATGATTCGGATCCACTATCAATAGATATTCCATCATCGGCAATTAATTCGGGAAGTTCAGAGAGCTGGGGAGTTGGGTGGGTTGCTAGTGTGGCTGCTTCCTCTAGAGTACTAGACGAGGCGTTCTTGAGGTATTCATCGACATCTTGGTTCTGCTTGACAGTGTTTTCGGTTGAGGTGTGTTCCGCAAGTACGTTGGATCTTTCGGCGATAGACTGAGAAAGGGCGTTCTCGGCAGCGATCAAGTGTGACGAGTCCTTGCCCGGGAGAGTGATGAATTGAGCGATCTCATAAACCTGGGCGGACGAGGTGCTATTGGACGATAGGTCGAGAGCGATGTGCTGTGAATCCTCGGCTGAGATGAAACGAGAGCCCGAGGTGGTGGGAGAGACCTCCTTAATAGCTAGTGGGACTTTCCCCTCACCTGCAAGCGAGGACAAGGGAATAGCCAACTCACCCTTGCGGCCAAGGGTGTTGTGCGCGATTAAGTACGCAGTAGGTGAATCGTCCTTAGTCCTGTAAACGAAAGCCACAATATCCTCGGGAGTGTTCTTGATAACCTCAATCTTCTTGTAATCCTTGCAAACATCAGAGAGGATCTCTGTGAGGGGTCGATGTCGATCATGATGTTCCTGCAGACCTGCAGCGACGGGACTGGTGGAATTACGTTGAATCGATACGGGCCGTAAATCGTTAGATAGGATAACAAGTGACTCGGGGTTGTGGGTTTCGCTTTTCTTGGGAGAATCTAGGATTTGGTGGATGCGTTGAATGACTGGTGGAACAGATTGTAACAGGAGGATGGATGATTTGATATTATCGTCGACTGGGAGATGGTGAATGATGGGCGATCTGTTGTATCAGCATGTTAATCTCACAATGATCGATGAGACTCACTCGTTATCCCGTAACTCAACTCCGATTCCCTTCCATTCCTTCCTCTCAATATGTTTCGAGGTTGCCTCACACTCTAGAACTCTAACAACCCCGTTATCCCCTCCATTCCCTAGCCATTGGGTTTCGCCAGCTTCCAGTACACGTCGATGAGTGTAGAAATACGAAGCGGTATTTGCAGGAACGACCATCTCAGCGATGAGGGTATGGTCGACGGGCAGGGGAGCATTACTCAGAGCGGGAGGAAGAGTAATAACGAGGCCGTCCTCGTTTGACGCGTCTGAGTCCTTGATTTCAACGATGTCGTGAAGAGATGGGATAGGAGCGAAAGGGACAGCTCTCCATTCACCAGGACCAGTGCTGAAGTGTCCCTCATCATCGACATCTGGGATATCTGTCCATAATTCCCATGAACCCGACGCGTCCTCTCCCAGCTCGAATGCGAGGGTGAAGGACAAATGGACGAATCGATCATGGTCCGATGAAGCGAGGGGGATGGTAGTCTCGCGACCTAGAGGTGGATTGAATATAGGCATTCCGGTGTTGAATGACTAGACTATAATGTGTTGGATGAGAAAGATAGAATCAGTTAACGCGTTGGAAAGGTAGGGTTTGAAAGGAATTAAACAAAAGAAAAGGGAATGAGTTACGGGTGTGACGGAACAGTGAATGTTATACCAAAGGTGAGACCTGTCAAGATAATAATAAGCTTGGTTGTCGTAATTGTTATACCATAGGGTTATGGGGTAATGACGGAGTGCCAAGGGGTCAACGGGATGGGTTCTTAACTTCTGAATCAAAGGGATAGTTGACTTATTCCCACGCCTTCGCAGTGAGGTACACTTAACTTACTGAATGAGCGCATCACTTAAAGGGGACAGGCACATGTGTACATGTGACGTGGCATTCTAGCACATGTTCAATCTAGACCTCCACTTGAATTGTCAGATAGACCAAGTGTACAAGTCGTACCCTACACACATTATCGCAAGCCGTAGAGCAATACATACAGTCACACCCCTACCGAAGCATCATCAGCCAAGATGGGAGTCCTTGAGAAGATTGAGGATATCGAGAGTGAGCTTACACCCACTGCCCAAAAGATCAGAGCTGACACCATTTAGAGGAGATGTCGAGGAGTAAGTCTCACCACCTCCCTTGAAGGCTATACTGACAAATGCAGCGCAGAAGAAGTAAGCTCGTCGGAATAATAGACAATACGGCTAACCACGTTCTTTCTTCTGTTACCAGTAAAGGTAAGCTGGCTCTCTCGTAGCTTGACCGCAGCTGACACCCAAGCAACCGAATATCATCTAGGTAATCTCAAAGCCAAGCTTGCGAAATATCGAGCTCAGCTACTCGAGCCAGAAAAGAAATCAGCCAAAGGAGAAGGGTTCGATGTCTTGAAGTCTGGAGGTATGTCACGGTTTTATCATGGGAATGTATACTAAATGACAGATGCACGAGTTTGCTTAATTGGTTTCCCTTCTGTCGGTAAATCAACCTTGTTGTCCAAGACGACAAAGACGGAATCTAGTGTGGGAGCGTATGAGTTTACGACACTAACAGTGAGCTCTCCTAACTCCATGACAGAGTTTGAGCTGATGATCAGGCTATCCCTGGTGTATTGGAATACGAGGGAGCACGTATACAATTGCTTGATTTACCTGGTATCGTACAAGATGCCGCCAAGGGTATGTCACACTGCTGAGCATTGCTGATGAATAGGTCGAGGACGTGGTAGACAAGTCGTATCAGTCGCCAAAACTGCTGATCTGATTGTCTTGATGAGTGAGCTGGCCCTTTTAGGACCCCTCGGGCAAAGCTAATGAGTAGTCGACGCGACGAAAACAGCGGAGCAAAAGAGGATGTTGGAAATTGAATTGGAAGCTGTTGGGATCCGTCTGAATACAACACCGCCTGATGTCGTATTCAGGCAAAAGTCGGCTGGGGGTATTACTGTACGTTCTTCTTCATATGACATATGACATATGCTGATGGGATAGGTGACTATGACGGTGAAGCTCACACATACGAATGAACGTACGATCCGATCTATTTTACAGACATATCGAAGTGAGCTTCCCAATTCCGTGAATGCTAGAATGAAGCTGATGACAGTACACAACTGCGACGTTATGATCAGAGAGGATGTGAGTTACGCCATTATGACCTTGCTGATTATAGATTACCGAAGATGAATTCATTGATGTCCTACTAGGAACAAGAAAATACATTCCAGCTTTAACGGCAATCAACAAGATCGATGGAGTGTCTATGGAGACATTAGATGCATTGGCGAGGGAAGGAGACGGTAGGACGGTGATGTTGAGTTGTGAGCTTGATTTGGGGATTGATTGGCTGTTGGAGAGTATATGGCGTGTAAGCTGCATCGCTCGCGCGTCTCTGGTCTCAGCTGATCAAGTAGGAACTGGGTTTGGTCAAGTATGTACTATTGACAGTGACCTGGCGTGACTGACAGCCAGGGTGTATACAAAGAAACGTGGAGATCAACCTGATTTATCGGATCCAATCTGTCTAAGACCAGGAGCGACAATCGAGACAGTCTGTCATGGTATTCATCGTTCTCTGGCATCACATTTCAAGTTCGTTCCTCACTCTTGAATGTCATAATGGATGAAGCTGATGGTAGGTACGCACTGGTGTGGGGTAAATCGAGCAAGTTCTGTCCACAGCCTCAAAAGGTCGGACTGACCCATTTGGTTCATGATGAGGATGTGTAAGTGAATGCTATCTAGTTTCCTCCCATATTCACTGACGATTCAGTGTGAGCATCTTCACGAAATAGGCATACTCTGTCTGCAGACGGCGAGTGGGATCTGGGTTACGACTTCATAATTATGCAACACTACCACTACATCCTGTACTCGACTACCACAGACAGCCGCAGCAAGAAGGCCATTCTCCACTAATATCCCTATCCATACTCAGCGGATACGTCACTTCCTGTCCCAGGTACTCGGACAAATGTCTCGATCGAACTTGCTTTTTCCGCCTGTTGTACCCTATCTCGCCCTGCTGCAGAATATGACTATCACTCAACAACTTTCGCAACAGCAAGTAAGTACTCAACCTCGAACTGGCTTCAGTGATAGGTGCTCGGTGGACAAAGCGGTAAGTACCCCAAAAAGGGATATACCTGCTCTTCAGCTTTTGTCAGGGTGACTCGAAATATAGCATACGCTGTTAGAGTGAATGTGAACCATGTCCACCATAGACTGTACATCACCGAAGGTGGGCATCGAATCCATTTGGGGATGCCGACCATTATGATTGGAGTGAAGAACATCTGAATGGCGTTGCCGCCAACTGGGATAGCTGTCAATCCGACTCGGTGTTTGTGCCCCTGCAAATCAGTACCTCGTATTGCGTGGCCAATGACATAAACTCGTTCGAGGACTTAAGAAACGAGGACATACGAATGGGATCATACCCTCCATGACCTTTGCATAGTATTTCAAGAAGAACAGCCAAAATCTATCTGACCACTTCAACTCGATTTCCTCCTTTACCCACTTTGTCTGCTGGACGCCTTTGTGAACAGCGACTATCGTCTTGACATCTTTGAATACCTTGACATTTGCCAGCTTTAGGGATGTAAGTCACGAGGCCGTACGAAAATCTCTAGATACTCACCCCAAGATAATCTGACTTTTTCAGTTGCTCTTGCTTTTGTCTCTTCTTTTCAGCTATCTTCTTTTCTATTACTATCGACTCCATATGCTTTATCAATCTCTGATCGCGATCAGTAACGATCTATGCAGTTATCGTGAGGAAGTCGACGAACCCTCAGGTCCCTTTCCTTCAGACATTTGATAGCCGCTTCTTGCAGCTGGTTCAGCCTATCATCTGACAGGCCTTTTTCGGCTAGATCGACCGCGTCCTTCTCTCGAATCTCTTCCTCAAGATGTCGATTGTTTCTACTAGATGAGGAGCCCATGCTGTTGATGGACCAGTGTGAACGTAGTGGTTCGCGGTATAAGAACGTGTAATGGAGAATATCAGCTGGAGAGCGGGTTCAATCATCTTATCGAGAAATCTACATCAGCCATCCTTTGTGAGTATCCCCCCAAGACCAGGGGCATGACCCAAAAGGAAACCCCATGCGAAAACACGCTGATCTCACCGACCATCACTGGTCGCCCGATGTCTGATCCCTCCCAATGGTAAAAGGAGAAGAAATGGTGACTACCCGAATTCATGCCAAAAATCCATGAAGCCGATAACGTCCTACATCCAATCCAATCCAATCCATTCCCATCTTGAAAACAGATCTATTGCTTGTTTGCCTCGTACTTTAGGTAGTAGTCATCACGCTTCCTCACTATATTGTCAGCTAATACGTACATCTTTGCGATGTCGCCCGACGTACTCATGGGGACGTGGACTGTGTACCTGTTTCATTAGCTTATACACGACGTCAATGTTACAGTTGAGCTTACCAGAAGAGGTATCCACTGGCGAAACCTAGACCGAGTCTGTATATGTTAGTATATAATGGCCATGTTTCGAGATCCGGAGGATTTACCCGATAGAGATATCAGTGATGAGACGCTTTCGTAGCTAATTGATCAGCTCCGTTCTATCTCCAGATATATCTATGAATACTGACCTTTCCGACGATGGGCTGGATCATTGCGGATAGATGATGTGTATGTATGAAGGTTATAGACGGAGGACGAATGAGGGTTGAGCAAAAGAAGGGGAAGGTCGGAGGTGAAGCTTAAAGAGGGGGTTGAATAATGAATAGTGATTTGGCGAGGCTACGGTCAGTGTCTTGTGGAGAGACCTATACCTATCATTCCTGTCTATTCAATCTATATCACACCCAATCTTCAGTCCAATACATTATAGACTTTCCAACTGGACAGTATCACGGTAAAAGCGATACCTACTTGATCGTATACGTTCCGGCTATATTCGACGAACCGATCGGGACAATACGAGTATACAACATTGCTTACTTACCTCCACGCGGTAACTCACTCGGACTTCCCACCCCACATCTTACCTTGATTCACACTTTCCGTCTATCTCATACGTGATGGCAATGGAGACGGACGCTCAGAATCCATGGCGTTTCGCCCAGTGCTTTGGTGATAAGGGTGATGTCGAGGATATCACAGAAGGTAAGTCACAAGCTCCCTTTGTCATCTCTACCCCTTGAAGGTCTTCGTTACTGATATGATACAGCGGATATCATCTCAACAGTAGAGTTTGATCATACGGGTGATTACCTCGCGACTGGTGATAAAGGTGGACGTGTAGTACTATTCGAGCGTAATGAGCAGGTAAGTCATATAGCCAAAAATACCTTGATTCTCTTGGCCCCACGCTAATCTTTCACAGAAGCGGGGATGCGAATACAAGTTCTATACAGAGGTATGTAATGTGACATTAGCCTCAGATGTTTGCTGATGATAGTTTCAATCGCACGAACCGGAATTCGATTACCTAAAATCGCTAGAGATTGAGGAGAAGATCAATAGGATCAAGTGGTGTAAACGACAAAACTCGGCCCACTTTCTACTTAGTACCAATGGTAAGTCATCTTCTTACCTCAAGCCCATTACTAATCTATAGACAAGACGATCAAGTTGTGGAAGGTATTCGACAAGCAGATCAAGGTAGTTGCCGAAAATAACCATTCCGACGGGTATCAGCATTCCACCACCGGTCCATCTCAGCCACCCTTACGTCTACCTCGGATGCAGGTACACGATTCAATCACCGCTGCTGTACCTAGAAAAGTATATGCCAATGCTCACGCATATCATATCAATTCGATATCGGTCAATTCCGATCAAGAGACTTATATCTCTGCCGATGATTTGAGGATCAACTTGTGGAATCTCAATATTAGTGACCAGAGCTTCAGTCAGTCTTCCACTCAACACAACACGAAGCAGCTGACAGCCAGACATTGTGGATATCAAGCCAGTAAACATGGAGGAACTTACAGAGGTCATTACCGCTGCTGAATTCCACCCCATTCAGTGTAATCAGTTCATGTACTCTAGCTCGAAAGGTACAATCAAGCTAGCAGACATGCGAGAGCGGGCACTATGTGACCAGCACGCCAAGTGTAAGCATTTACGCAATGACCACCATGTAGTCCGTGCTAATAATCAGTATTCGAGGAAGAAGAGGATCCTGCTCAGAAGTCATTCTTTTCCGAAATCATCTCGTCCATTTCAGACGTCAAGTTCTCCAAAGACGGCAAATATATCTTATCGCGAGACTACCTCACTTTAAAGATCTGGGATGTCGCTATGGAGAACAAGCCAGTCAAGACGATCAACATCCACGAACACCTCCGTCAGAAGTTGTGTGACTTGTACGAGAACGATTGCATCTTTGACAAGTTTGAATGTACATTCAGCGGAACCGGAGAGTACGTCCATGTCACGTTCATCGGAGCTCGCGCTGATTGATAGTTCGGTGCTGACTGGTTCATACCACAACTACTTCCGGATCTATGATGTCCAGGGCGATAATGATATCGTACTGCAAGCGGATAAATCGGCGTTCAAGGCAAAGAAGATTGGAGGAGCACGAGGCAAAGTGCCAGGAAAGAAGGAAGGTCTGCAAACGGACAATATTGACTTTACAAAGAAGATTGTGAGTCTTACCTCGTCTTTGACGTTCACAGGCTGACTTGTAGCTACACGCAAGCTGGCATCCTCACGAGAACACCATAGCTGTGAGTACCTCAATCGATCCTGTAGACATGTGCTGATTCTCAGATTGCGGCAACGAACAACCTTTTCTTGTACTCGACATTACAATAAGCGACCACCTCCATCTCTCCTCTATCTTCTAGCCGCCTTCCTTCGTCTTCTATCAACCCGACATTTATTGCATGCGACGACAACCGATCCTCACATATAGTAGTGGACATGAAATACACCCCTTTTCGCGCCTTTCTTCCTTTTTGTTCTCCAACCTCCAGCCCATTCTCGATCTTCTCATCCGTTCTCAATCCCATCCCCAATTTCCAGAAACCCAAATTTAAATATAGATGACAGAAACAATAACAATTTTACCAAAATGTAGGAGGGGAGGAGTAGGGGTATGGACTTTAGTACATCGACAGTCATCATCATTCTTCGAGTCAATCTAGATCAGTGATGATTTGTCGACTGTTTCCTGTTTTCTGTAGAGAGTAAAAGTAAAGAAGAGGATGAAGTGCTATAGCATCAATTGATTTACATTTGGTGGCTTGCTACTTGACTGTGATCTAAGAAATGGACGTAAACAAGTCGAGTGATATTTGATTCCGCTATGACTCTGTACGCGACTGAGTTTCTTTCCAGACTAGCTAATAGACATCTCTGTTTTCGCTTTACACCATCACTTGTACACTTACATTATACATCAACAACGCAGACAACGGAACCCGGAGGAAACAGGGATGACTAGTGCGACAAATCGCCCAGTCTATCCACTGACAAGCTCTCAAATAGTCAATATACCTACGCTGTCTACGAGTACTCGACCAATGTCCGCTTTGAGTGGGATTGTCAGCTCGGACCCCATGTGGAATATCAATGGGATTCGGGAGGATGAAGAAGATGAAGAGCCCGAGCTACCACAGTTGTATTTTCATTACGCCGGTGATAGCCAAGTGAAGCCCGAGGCCGAGATCAAACAAGACGACAGACGTTATAGTAGGGAGAAGGACGATAAGGAGAATAGCTATCATGAGAAGCTACCTTCATCTAGTATAGGACTGGGCAGACCGAAAGTATTACATCGAACATACTCCGACGCTTCCGATACACAGACTCCAACCCATGTTTCCGGATCTGGATTCTCGACTCATTCCTCCGCTTCTTCAGCTCGTATTGGATCCTTGACGGACGCATCAACCGTATCTCACTCATCAATGGAGCCTACTCCACCTAGTGTTTACGGACATCTTGGGAGATCATCACTTTCGTCCAGTGGAAGTGGAGAAGGCGGAAGCGGTGGGAGTGGAAGTGGGAGTGGCGATCGACCACTAGGCCGGACTTATGGGGGCAGTAGTGCGAGGACATTCTCACGGCATGTTTCTGCTCCTCTGGCACGACACTGGCCCACGCGAGAAGAAAAGTCGCGGGACACGGAAGAGGTACGTTCCGCCTAGTAAGATGTGCTGATTACAGTTGTCAACGAGTACATCTACTGGAAACACTACGCATACTCAGACAGCAACAATCCGACCTAAACTCACTAAAACAACATCAGCTTCATCAGTCAACGAAGAAAGAGATACAGCAAAACCACTTGCTCGATCTACATTCGTTACTCCTGGTATGACCGATCGGAAAATTGGTCCGATGGGCTCAACCACCAGACGATTTGTCAATCTCTCTCAATTTGGTGGACCTGCCAGGAGAGTCAAGCCGGGAGAAGAGGTAGTGGAAGATGAACAACCGCAATCATCAAACCGAACTCGTGAGTCATCCTTTATGTCCGACACAAAGGCTGAATATCAGCTTCTCCATCACGCCATCATGCCGTGGTCCCAGTCACACCGCCTGCTCAAAGTCAAGCACAAGCTGGTCCCTCTCGATCACCAGACCCAGAACCAGAACCTCGGTTCGTACACCGCCGCAGTCCGCCCATGGTCAGGAGACACGGCAAAGAACCTGCCCTTCCTGAGGTTATTGAGCATCTCGAACCGGAGACTAGTCGGAATAGGATCAGATCAGGATCGCCGACCGCAGTCGACAACAGAGATCCATATCGAACAAAAGTACCATCCCGTCAGCAAGAGGAGACAGCTCGTCCCACGCATTCTCGCTATGAAAGTCGTACTGAGCGGCCTGTCCCTCAAGGCCGGCCCGTCGAGACACACCGTCCGCCTGATCCTCCCTCGGCGCCACCCATATCTGAGTACCATACGACACCTCCTCGAGCGGTCTTTCAAAGACCAGCACCAGCTCCTGTACCGATACAAAGTGAAGTCAGACCTTTTACGCAGACTGCGCCTCTACCTTCAGCTATCGAGCCAACAAGGCAAACGGCACCTGCTCCACCACAGGCTCAACCACAGCTGGATAACAACAAACGCGGGTTCATCGTGAGTAAATTCCTCGATTATGTAAATGATATTGACAGAAAGGTGAACGGCGTCTACTACGACCGAATCAGTCTACTCGGTAAAGGCGGTTCTTCCAAGGTCTACTCTATCATGTGCCCTACCCAACGAACTATACTGGCCTTGAAACGTGTAACACTTGACCGGGCAGATCACGAAACGTACCAAAGCTATACAAACGAAATCGAACTACTCAAGCGGTTGAGAGGACATGATCGCATTATTCAGCTTGTCGATCATCAGATCACGTTTTCACCCCAGAATCGTCCAAAGGTCTTGCTCATGGTATGTCCCTACCTCCTTCTTGACGCAGTACTGATAAACAGGTCATGGAATGTGGAGAGATCGATTTTTCAATGCTACTAGATGAACAACGTGGTAAACCTCTCAACTTCAACTTTGTCGGTCTGTATTGGCAACAGGTAAGTCTCCTCCGATTCGAGTGATGTGGGGCTTATGGTCAGATGCTGCAAGCAGTCCACGCTGTTCATCTAGAAAACGTAGTCCACACCGATCTCAAGCCCGCGAATTTTGTCCTGGTCAAGGGGAGGCTGAAGATCATTGATTTCGGAATTGCTAAGGCTGTTGCGAATGATACGGTCAATATTCAGAGGGATCAACAAATTGGAACTGTCAATTACATGTCGCCAGAGGCTATCAGCAAGATGACGAATCTTAATGTTCTCAAGGTGAGCACTGTGGAACTCGGGGGGAAAGTAGACTGATCGTAGTTATCCTACCCGAGCGATGTCTGGTCATTGGGCTGTATATTGTATCAAATGATATACGGCAGTGCTCCCTTTGCCCATATCCCAGGGGGTCCACTCACCAAAATGAACTACATCGCCGACGCCAACCATAGGATCGAGTATCCAACGCAAGCCATCCCGAGGGGGGCAACGGGACAACAAGGCCAAACTGTCGATCCGGCTTCAATGGCAGTTTCAGTAATGCCGTCCGCGATCGACACCATGCGACACTGCCTTGCATACAGTAAAGACGATCGACTCACCATCCCACGGTTATTGGAACATGAATTCCTACAACCCAGATTAGATTGTATGTCGCCTATCCCTATCTCATCATGATATAGACTGATGATTAGCATTAAGTGCATTACCAGCTGGTACAACACCTATTTCCAGAGAACAGATGAAGGTGATGGTGGCATACGCTATGCGAAATCCAGAAGGAAAGTCAGCACTAGAACTTGGTGATGTAAGTCTTGTCTCTCTTGTTTGAGGAAAGAGCTGATGGGACTAGGATTTGTTTTCGCAGCTTAAAGACCAGAATGAGGGTGTGGTTCAGATGTGATATACTTGATATATATTTTATAATGCAGATCCAGAAGATTAAGGACATGTCACAGATCTCATTCCTCCTTGCGGCCCCTGACCACCCAGAGCGGATCACATCTACTAAACCATCCTCCTCCATTCCCAGCTCCATTACTGAGGGTAAAAATATCGATTTTCCTGAACCCAGCGAACCAGAGGTAATCCCCTACCATCCGTAACCGTTCCTCCTCATCAATCCGAAGCCATCGCCTGATTGCTTTTGTCGGGAAACATCGGTTCGAGATCGCCAAATGAACTTCTCCTCCGGGTACCAATCTTTCATGAACCTCCTTGAGGACCTCGACAGGTCGAGTTAAGTAATCGATCGAGACCACACATGTGGCGGCGTTCAAGTCTTTTGCTTCGGCAGGTAAAGTCGGATCCTCATTCAAATCCTTAACCACCCGAGTAGTCAAGATTGAATTATTCTCCAATTCCGCTTTGTTCATGCCCATCCCTATTACTTGCGTATCTCCTTTAGCAACTCCCATACCGACTTTCGGGGGATAATGGCTGATCCAGCTCGAACATAGGTCCAGGATCTTGCCTTTGGAAGGTAAGGATAGAGCGTAATATTGGGTCAATTTCGAGATCGCCTGATCGTCGATATGAGGGACGAGACGAGTAGGCTTATAGAAAACATCGTCGGGAGATGGGTCCTGTCGATCAAAATCGGCGGGGGTGTAGGGCCATTTACCACCATGGCGGGCGGTATAGGGTGTCGATGGAAACGAGCTGGGTGGGGCGGTCGACGTCATGTTTCGATGGCTTGGGTTATTCCAATTAAGTGGCAAAGGTGTGCAGCTGCGAGTCAGGGGCGCAGTGCATAGCGATGCCCTTGTAAGGGATCTAGAGATTGACAGCGTGGACTAAGTAGGTGTTGCAGTGGACGATCAAAGTGGAGGTGATCGGCAGCTATGACCACACTTGCTCCTTTGATTTGATTGTGTAGATTATATTTTGTATTTTGACGAGACAATCACCAGGTTGTAACAGCTATGGTGAAATGGTATCATGCATCCTTGCCATGGATGCGGTAGGAGTTCGATTCTCCTTGGTTGTATTTCTTTTTTGCCTGCCTTAGTATGTCCCTTTTGGCCGTTCAAACTGCCCCGCTAGATACTTTGGGCCAGTTGGAGTAGCTTGGAGTGATCAGAATCGTAGTGAGGGCCATGTAGAGTGATGTGTTGCGTGTGGGACGCTGGGGCTAGTGGTGGCAGTTTTGGGAAATCGCGGTAGGAGTTGGATTCTCCTTGGTTGTACTTTCTTTTTTTTTCTTCCACTAGCCGAACCTTTTTGGCTACCTTCGCTACTCATATGGGTACTCTGGACCTGCGGGACGACTCTTGAACGACCAAACTCGTGAAGAATAGGATGTTGAAATATGTGTAGTGTGCAGGAGGTCGGTAGCGTAGGGCGGCAAAATTTGGGCAATGGTTGTATAGGTATGATGCTCGCTGCCTCGCGCTGCGCTTAAGAGTTACATCTCCGGAAAAGAAGAACGGGAGTGACTTCTGGGTTGTTCCGGTGATCGTCGTTGCCCATGCGGACTGCGCCATCGAGTGGCCATGTTGGGAATCTACCGGAGCAAGTGCGCTGACCGCGCTGAAACTTAGACCGCTCACTGACTTAGGATCATATCAGCTACATTCACACTTTAGAATGTCCAGTATGTTCAGAGGCCTTCTTGCAGCGACACACCTAGGGGATACGGTATATCATTGGGGCAGAGGTGAGCCTTGGTTTGGATTTTGGGTGATGGCGGGCTGCTGTTCAAATGCATCTTTTGGCAATCAGCTGGACGTGCTCTTCTTACTCTGGAAAGAGTTGTAGGTACCGATTTGTCCAACACCTGGGTACACCTCTTTTGCTCCTGGGATTCTGTTTTTTTCGTGTGGTTCGGAGCCATGGTACTAGTAATGTATCAATGGTATCTAGTATGGTATTGTATATCCCCATACCCGGCGTTACCTAGCTGGAGCGACAGCTGAAAGTGTGCTGGTAATAAGATACCAGGATATGCACACACGACCAATCTGGTGGCAGTAGATGATTAGCTACATCTGGTCATAACGTTTGAAATAATACAGCAGATCCTTGGTGATCTTCACTTCATAGCTGGACAAGCCCGTTGGCAATCTGCTAGCCCTGGAGTATAGCAAAACTGCTTACATGCAATACAACGAATAGGACTGTGACAATGCTGACACATCTCCACGGACCATCTATCATGAATCATCGTCCTCGCCTTCTAGCGGTTCATACTTGTCCCGCTTATCGCGTGTTTTCCACCACCAGCCCACTGATACAACGGCAATCAAGACGACGATTCCGATACCACTCAGGGTGAAGATCAGCCAAGCCCATCTGAATGTCAGCATCGGGCTTCACAATCACGGAAAGGCTTACCGGGAGAACCAGCTTGGCTCATAGGGCACCAGCACGGAATCAATCATTAGCACACCACCACCAAGCGTCATGCCGCCACGCCATAATTGACGAGAATCATCCTCTGTGCTTCTACCAGCAACTGATCGCGAGGAAGTCGAAGCCGATCTCTTCCAACGCACAGATGCTCGACCAGTCGCTCCTATACGAGCGGAAGCATGCCCAATTCCGGCTCTAGCGTTCCTGATACCCACAATGAATGAATTGTCGCCAGTAGCTCGGAAAGCGACTTCACCATATTTTGACTTGTCGCTGAGCAATGTGGAATAGATAAGATCATCTTCGAGAGCTAGTGGGCGGCCATCGGATGGTGGGGATGCTGGCTCTTTCGTCGATCCAGTCTTGGGTGTCGATGGCTGGGTAGGGATGATGTGGAGCTTGAGCAGTTCAATGAGATCCTCCTCGTTATGAAGGTAATGGGTGAGATTGAGTCGGGAGAATGCTTTGTCGGTCGGACATAGGACGGTATAGCTCGGTAGAGCTAGTGAATCGAGGTCGGGCATTGGTGCGGCGTCGTCAGGTGACCTGACGACTCCATGAAGCTGCGCGTGGTGGATCTCATCCCTTGATGGCTCCCGTCCTTCCAACACCCACGAGAGCCCAGCTCGTTCCATCAACTCAGCCATTCTCGTCTGCTTCGAGCCACGAATGAGCTTGGCAATCGTGATTTTGATATCGGCGGGCATGACAACAGAGTCGATGGTATGGACCGTTCCAGTCGAGGTGAGTTCATCAAAGTGTGTGACTCGCGCTGGACGCAATTCACCATTCGACGGTACAGCATCGCCTGAATCATGATTCTCCCAATGGGTAGGCGACTGTAGTGAAAGCGTCGAATTTCTGCCTTTTGTTTTGCGGAGGACGATCTCGCCTCCTTCGAGTGTCTTATAGACCTGCTTGCCGGCCTCGGCGTCGGCAGTATAGATGACCTCATCGACGGCATGGTATTTGAGTAGTCTCCGTAGCTCGTCCTTTCCCTCTCCCAGGAGCAGGTAGTTCATGACGAGACCCAAAGATCCGAAAGCTCTATTTCGCGGGACGAAGTATGTGACTCCAGGGCTCTTCTTGAATGCGTGGTCGAGCTCGGCAGCATAGACAGCAGCAACAAAAGTCGAGAGCTGCAAGTCGGAGACGGCGACCTGGAGGATATCATCAGGAGGCGAGATGAGATTGGACACGATGTATATTGCGCTCTTCCCGAATTTGGCTAGAAGTCAGCTGAAAGTCGCTTCAGATAACATATAACCCACTTGGTGCACCCATGGCGGTAGCTCCCCCAAAGCGTATGTCACCCGCTCCAATGTTGTCGATCACGCCTCCATCCAATTGATCCGCAACATCTATCCTCATCCGTTGTCTTCCACCAGCCAAAGAGCTGGTCCGCTGCTCCGTCTCAACAAGCATTCCATCCTTGATATCACTGGGCAACAGTCGACCAGGGAGGATATGATACTGCAACAAAGCCTGGAGAGGAGAGGCGTCCTTCATCGGCTCGGCTATTGTGGCGGTCTCGGCGACTTGCCAGAGCTTGTGCACAGGTAGAGGAGGCGAGCCATGCGGTCCACTCCACCTATCGAACATGTCCAGCATTTCGTCACTGGGCGCTAGGAACGTCCATGGTTGTTCGGATTTGCCATCTTTACCGGGCTCGCCGGCGTAGGTAGCAGAGAGATTTGCTGTACGAAGTAGACTAACGAAGCGTGTTGCGTTAAGCGATAGTAGGACTTTCTCGGCCGAGTTGAGCAAGCTGAAATTCTCGGGTACAAGTAGATTTGGCATGATGTGGACGACACCTGGTGATGAGTACGGCGAGAAACAGAAGAGGTATGATTACTGACCATTGGAGGCAAAGATATCAACAACCTCAGCTTCGGTACCATTGACAACCAAGCTGCCATTCGACGGTACCTCGACATGAAGTTCCCCACCAGCGACGCTATCTACGAGATCAGCTTCCTTCCATCATTTCGACGCAAAGGCTCACGACCAAGGGTGGTCTTATTCCAAGCTTCCCGCCATCCGACCTGCTCTCGCTTTCCGACACCAAGTACCACTCCTCCAGCCAGGATCCTGCCGATCGCTTCTACACCGTAGTCGCTCTCGAGGTATCGAATCTCCGTTTCGTCAAACGCATTCTTGATGGCTTCATTGGAAGGCGCAAAGACTGTCAAATGAGGTGAGGTGGATAGATTCGAAGGAAGTGGGTCCGGAGCGTTCTCGGGTAAGAGTTTGGATAGGTATGAAAGCGATGGATGAGTTCGCATGATCTCGTCTGTAAATGTCAGAAAGAACTGAAGAGAGGAAGGCATTACTCACCGATAGAGGGCGGTGGCTTCAGAACGCCATCCACTCCGATCACGAGACCGTTCTTTACCCACCTCATGCCTTTCACAATGACCTCGGGTTCTCTTTCTTCCTTATCGCCCTTGTCCTTCTTCTCTTTGCGCGTAGAATCGATAAAGCTAGAATTCCCATCCTCCTGCCAACCACTACCATCCCAAATGGTGACACCTTCTCTGCCTCTCCAATCCACTCCTATTCTCCCAGTCTCCCCGCCGACCTCACTACCTCCTCTTGCTATCCTCAATCGTTGTCCGTGACCCGATAACATCCCATCTCCTCCTCGAGGTAACCAAGGCGGACCAGGTGGGGGAGTGGGTGTATGTTCCGGTTCTTCAGCCATAGGAAATAGTAATGTAGTCTCTGTAGTAAGATTGATTCCAGCCCCAGCTATCAAATTTCCAGGCGATAGTGTGTAATTGAGCATGTGGTAGAGTAAATGCTGTCGTAATGCCCAATTCTGGTTATCGAAGGCCTCGGTCTCTATGTCGATATCCGTATTCAACCATGTTTCCAGTCCGGTATGAGCCAGCCAGCCATTTACTAGCTCTCCTCCCTTCTCCGGCCGATGTGTTTCCGCCCAATCTGCCCATGCTTTATCGGTCGGGGCAAATACTGTCGAAGTATTGATATGTGCTAGCAAAGGGATACATTTCGATCGCTGTAGTAGTCTTATGAACGTTGTATGTTGATCTGATTTCGATAAAGTCGATACAATAGTCTCACTGAAGCTTGCTAGAACTATCAGCCTAGTCGGTCGTTACTCAGCGACATACCTTGTTCTGAATGGTACACATCCTGTGTGTCCCGGAACGCGACTTGCTTAGCGGAGCTCACGACCAGTGTCGCTAGCCAAAGGACGAGTGATTCAGATCGCATGTTCAGCGGATGGTCGTCATGGGGTAGTCTCTAAACTATCGATAGTAGCTATCTAGTGTGATGTGGAGTCACTATATTGTGGCAAGATATGATCTGAAATGAGGTCGTCTCAGCGGCAATGACGAAATGCGGACCAACACCGCCGGAAGCAAATATCCGCGCGGGCACAAGAGTCACCTCTTTCGACCTTTCAAGCACTTCTGCTCCTTGTCGACGACCTTCACATGCATAACCTCGGTCAAGCAGGCCAGGACGTGCATGATGCTGCAACTTGCGACCAGGACAAAAAGATACAACCAAGGAGAATCGAACTCCTACCGCATCCATGGCAAGGATGCATGATACCATTTCACCATAGCTGTGATCGCTTGGTGAAAAAAGCTGTTGTTGGCCAAATATAAATACAAAAATTAGATCTGCGGAGACCCCGTATCCCGGTGCCGCTTACCGAGAATCGCTGTTGATGTCCTGTGTGAAGCGTAGTCGTCTCTTATCTCCTGACATACCTCGGTCATGACGACTCTAGCTATCTCCTGAGACTAGAACCTGCGTAATCTGGCCCATCATGTCCCGAGCGACCATTCCTGGACGACCGAATCGGCCCATGGTGGTCAAATGCGGCTATGAAGGCTCGTCTCGTCGTGTGAATTTCCCATCCGCATCCACCTGTCGTCTCGACTCCGTCCGCCTACGGGTAAGCTCCATGGCTTTTATAGCTCACCATCAGGATAAGCTGATGACGACAGGTCGAGGAATGCTTCCACCTGTCGGCTCTATCTTTCACGCTGGCCTACACCGATGACGACGGGGAAGTATTCTCCCTACGGACCGAAGCCGATTTAACGGAAGCCATATCCTACTTCATCTCAGGTGATGATTCACATTCAATCATCTCTGCAAATGGTACTGGACGGTCAGTCCCGCTATCGCCGCAAAAGATCTCGATAAGATTAGATGTGGTGGTAGATTACGATGGACCGAGTTTGAGTGACACAAGCTCTATCGTCACTTTCGAGAGCAGTTCAGGTTCTGGATCGGGGAGCGGGAGTGGAAGCGGGGATAGCTGGGGTGATGGGAGCATCCGGTATAGTATACGAAGCGGAGAGGGTTTGACGGATTACGAGCCCAGTGGGAGGGATAGTCCGACTTCCCAACGTCGGTCACATTTGAGCTTCGAAGACCGAATGGAGAACATGACGCTAGGGTCGAGGACTACGGGCACAGGATCGATATCAAGAGCAAGGTTCAGCAGGTCCGGATCGCAATCTTCACAAGGAACATACCAGCCGTTTCAGGCTAGAACATCTACTACCAATGGGACCGGACCCCGCCCTCTACCGCCATTGACAGGACCGGAAAGTGCACCCGCCCCATCACTTCTCACCAACTCCGAGCTCGGTTCACGATGGCTGAAGGAACAAAGTAAACTAGTTAGGCGGAAGGTGGCGGCGCCAAGTGTACGGCGGTATGAGAGTGACGAGGAGAGTTTGGGGAGCGACGAGTCCAGCATGGGGGACCTTGCGCTGGTGAAAGATGCCCGAGGTCGTGAGTACTCCTATAATTCAAGGCACGAGTACTGATTTGATAGGTTACTACTATTCGTACGAGAACGCCGATACGATATCCTTAGCAACCAGGTCCGAGGTCATCCCTGATCAAGTATCCGGCCTCACCTCCTACCGCCCATCATCAAGGGATGATTCACTCGCTACTCCAATATCAGACTTTCCACCAGAACCAATATTGGCACCAGATTGCTCAGCCTGCGTTACTAGACTGGTGTATATGCGATACGTATGTCTGGACTGCGGAGAAGCAGACATGTGGAAAGAGAACGAGCCTGCAACTCTCAAGGCTCAGTATGGAAACAGTGAGACTGGGCATAGTGATGGATCCGGCGAGACGGCTATGATCCCGCCTCAAGGATCCAGACCGAGAAGCGAATCGACATCGACACATACCAGTCGGGAACCGGTCCAAGGGGTCAATGGAAAAGGCCGACAAATGGGACCTGTCGGCTACGAACTATGTCCTGGGTGTATCGAAGTGCATGGTCTTGAACATGCCAGATCATCTGCTATATCTGCTGGGTCATCAAGACGTATATCCGAGTCACGCCATACCTTCCGCGAAAAGATCTGGGGTCCGCAGGGTTGGCAAGATGTCGGTAAGTATTTCCCGCCCCCGGGTAGAAGCATACTGAGCTTGCAGAATACAACGAAGATACCCAATGTACTATATGTAATGCCACAGTTCTGGATGACCGCTACAAATGCGTCTCCTGTACCAAATTCGACCTCTGCAAATCATGTACGTATTCTCGGACCATGGCCAGCCTGACATATCAGGTCATAACAAAGTCGAAGATATTCATCCTTCACATGCTTTCCTTTCTCTTCCCGATGTCATGCTACCTCCTATTGGGTCATCGCTTGACGCTCATCTCAGCAACGGACGTCCTGCTCCTCCGCGCCGTAGGTCTTTGCGAAAGATTGTCAGAAAGGGGACCAAGCTGATCTGTAGCTGTAGCTATGCGTCACCCTGGAGCTTTCTGCCACAAGCAAGTCTAAATTATCCCTTTTCGCGACTCTGTGCTGATGAGTCAGCTGCCTGAAGGACATTATCGGTCCTCGCTTCCACTGTGCCGTCTGTCCCTCATGGTACGTGTCTCTCATGTGTTCTCCAAATCTGATAACTAGGGATCTATGCGATCAATGTGAAGGGAGTGCAAGCGATTACCCTAACAGCTCTGGCCACACGGCCGATCATATCATGATGAAGGTAAGCTACCAAAATCGCGCCAAGCTCATAAGCAGATCCCTGTGCCATTAGCAAACAGCGAGATTGCAGCGGTCAGTCGTCGTGCTCGAGAACGATGGCTTCAACAAGACTCGAGTGCCGTCACGGCCAACGCTGCCAGGTCACGATCGCAATCACCTACCAACGAGACCATCTATGCGGGCGGAGGCGGCACTATCCGAAGTGGTGCCTCTCATCCTGCGCCTCGTCCACCTCAGAGGAATGCACCCCGTGATGCGCTCGATCATGGATGTCGATGCAATAATTGCAATGAGTGGATTATGGGTAGGAGGTACCAATGTGCCAACTGTCCTTCAGAGCCCGAGTCATTCAATCTCGCAAGTCGACCTACTCTAAATTCCTCTAAGCTCATATAACAGTGTTCAATATGCGAGATACGGTCATATAAAGTCCACGACCCTCGACATGTTTTCTTCAAACTCGAGCGACCGGTTGATATACCCCTCATGTCGATCCGACCATTCCTTCCGATTCTCTACAAAAATCGAGTTGGAGAGGTAGCGCGTGAGATCGAACTCGACCCACACGATCCGACTGCGTACTTGAAGCACGTGCTACACCGAGAGACCCTGTGCGATATTCACGCAGACCAAATCAGAGGACAATGGTTGAGGTGTGCACATTGTCCTGCTGGATTCGATATTTGCCATGAAGCAGAAGAGATTGCTTTACATGATCCTACACACGGTATGTCTAACATTCTGACGGCAGCTGACGATCAGTGTTCATCGTGTTCAAGGCTAAAGTTGACATGACGGCGTTCAGGGCGGTGGCCGATCTCGCCTCGGACACTCCCAAACCATTGCTTCGCGAGACTGTATACCTTCCGACGGATTAAGCATCTCTACAAGGCATACATCGTGTATTAACTAGACTGGTCAATGTGCAAATTAAACAAGTGCGTACAATCACAACACCGTCACTCCGGCAAAGATGCTGACTATAGTCAGGATGACTATTGGCCAACCGAAGGTGACCGCATGCCCAGTACCATTATGCCAATTCGCCATATTCTGCCCCGCAATCGTCACGCTCGCTCCTGCCGTTGACCATGCCATCGCAGTTCCAGTGGCCGCATTGATCCCTGCCGCAGGAGCGGCTACTGCGACGGCAGTGCCACTTGCATGGATCCACGCGTCTGCTTGGGCGGCAGGAGCAGGAATTGATGAGGCAGGAGCGGAATTCCCATTTCCACCACCGCCGGCATCCTTCCATTCGCCAGTGGTAGCAGCCGGAGCCGGGGCTGTGTACCCATTGCCCCCGCCAGCGTCTTTCCATCCACCTTTATCACCCTCTCCACCGTTATCATACCCTCCCCCTGTACCACCAGCGATAGTACTGGTATCCCCAGTGACAGTCTCTTCACTGTACGCTCCCTCAGTCTCGACCCACATGGCAGTTTGAGTCTGAGTGATCTGGATAACGCTTTCGTAGACAGTACTCTTGATGACTGGAGTAGGCGAGTACTTGATAATGTATACCGTGCCTTTCTCAGTGACGGTCGAAGTGACAGTTTCGGTAGAGTAAATGGTTTCAGTGGTGGTAGTGCTGTCAGTGACGTAGGTGGTGATGTAGCATGGGACAGAGGTTGTAGACAGGATCGTACTGGTTACCACTGATGCTTGTAGAGTCTCGGCTGGGCCGGGACCATATGAACATGGTTGGGTGTCGCAACGGGGCAAGAGAGTCCTGGCGGCGAGGGTGTTCTTGGGAAGGGGAGTCTCGTGGATGTCGGTGTATGTTGGCGTAGGCTGAGGTGAGGTCGCGATCTGTCGAGGAGCGGCAGAGCCAAGGGCCCAACAGGCCTGGATTAGGGCGAGTGATATTAGAACTTGGTACATTGCTAAGGGGTAGTGTGAGTGGTGTAGGTAAGTATTCAGTAGGAAGGTGTTGCTGTTGTGTAAGTTTGTGTGAATGTGAAGAGCGGTGGATTGGTGAGGTGGTGATGAGTTGGGGGAGATGTAAGATGGTTTGAAAGCTCCCAAATCTCGACTCAGCATTATGAACGATGAGCTCAAACATCACAGCCCCTCGCTTCAAAGGACCCGCAGGATAAGAACGTCACATCGCCCTCAATGGATCATCATGAAAGGTGGCGCGGTGACGCACTGGCAACAGCCTTGATATGCAAAGAATGCGGACGCAATTGCGATCGATGTCGTAGGGAAATGCATAATCTGAATCTACTTCTTCTGGTCCTCTTCCTTGGGTGGAGGAGGGGGAATCTTGAAGTTCTACTTTATCAGCTGACATCCTTCAGGAATTTGATCAACTACGTACTTCTGGTTGAGTGTTTGGGTCTCCTGCTCCGGTCTGCTCCCATGGTGAAGCGGCGTCGGCAAAGCTCCTGACATTGTCAGCCGAGATCATTCGAAAACGAAAGCTGGACGTACCTGTATGCCTGTGTCAATTGTAGTGGTTCGTAGACTACACGCTTCTTTACTTCGTCATATCGTACTTCCGAGTATCCCTTCATATCAGCATACATCTCTAAGGTGCAAAAGCGGTACTCACAGTCAATGGGAAATCCTTTCTCAGAGGGTGACCTTCGAATCCGTAATCCGTCAAAATACGACGTAGATCCGGGTGTCCGCTGAAAAAGACTCCGTACATATCCCAAACTTCCCTCTCGTACCAGTTCGCACCATTGAAGAGACCGGTGATCGATGGTACGGCACTGACTTCGTTGGCGTAGGTCTTGACCCTGATTCGCGACTGATGAGCAACAGATAAGAGGTTGTAAACTACCTGATTATTAGTTTGTCCTGAAGGCGAACAATAGTTAGACTTGCCTCGAATCGGTTCTGCCTAGTGGGGTAGTCGACGGCAGTGATATCCATGACAGCCTTGTATTGACACTGAGTGTGGTCCCGTAGGAAAGTAAGGACAGGTACAACCGCCTGAGGAGGAATGTATAGCGTCAATTCGTCCTTGTAGACCGAGAATTGCTGGACATATTTCGGTAGGCAAGTGGTAAGGTACTGTCCGTACTCGTGCAATGGCGAGTTGAGAGGGGCGAGCTTATCGGCTGGGTTGATACCGACCGGTTCCGAGAAAGGAGCCTTGGATGCCTCGGGGATGGACGGGTTGCCGGCTCGTAGAGCTGTCGATGTTCGTAGAGACCGAGCAGCAGGGACAGCTACAGCTGTACGTGATCGAACTGCTGTGCGGAGTGCGACTAAGGAAGATCGGGATGCCATGATTGTCTACTGAGATGAGTTGGTTCAAGGTGGTATAGCGAATAGAGATCGGGGTGATGCAAAGGGGTAAGGTAAGGTGCCACAAAGCGGGAATAATGATTTGTATGGTATCCGGTGATATGAATTGGGTGATTCTGAGTTAGTTGATAGTTTAACCTATATTTAAGCGTCCGGTTCCTGAGCCCATGTCTGTATCAATCCCGCTAGTAGTGTATGCAAGTAGTGGCCAACCTATCTATATATCAGCCTATCAGTTATCAACTGCACTATCGGTGATCAGTCACTCATCGAATTCGCTACAGACTCAAGGTACATCTCCCTTTATAAACAGCGATCAAATCACGCGTCATCAACCACGTCCGATATCGCACGAGCTCCTTTCATAGCGATCCTTACGCCAATCGTTTTGGACACACAGACTTTGTGTTCTTCTGACCATCGAACATTTGGTCAAGCTCGTGATATACCATCCAGATGTAAGTGGTCCACAAAAACTAACGGTTGTCGCCGGTCAATCCTGATAATGCCTCGGTGCCCGATTTGATGCTGACGAGGATAGGCGTACAGAATGAGTGACCTGCCCGAACAACATGATCAAGACAATTCAGCCAACACCAAATTAGAAGAGAGTAGAGGGAAAGGACAAGCAGAGGCCGTTCCGGCGGAGGAGGTGCAGGCGGGGAGAGAGAAGCAGGAGGAGCAGGTGAGCGAACCCGTCGTTGGACAGGACACGAGCGTTCCGGAAGAAAAGAAGGCGGATTCGGATGCAGCAACGGCATCACAGACTACAGTAATTGGAGCCAGTCCAAAGGAGGATAATCTACCGGAGAGTCAGGCTGAGACGACTACGGAGAAGGCAAATGATGAACGTACAGAGGAAGTTGAGGAAAAGGTTGAAAACGGAGATGCAATCGCCGCAAGCGAGAAGGAGGTCAAGCAATCGGAATCAGAGCAGGCGCCAAGGAGTAATGAACCTGTATCGACCAACGTGTCTGCCGATCCATCTCCCGCTATCTCGTTAGCCGCACTCCGACCGCTTTCACCATCATCCCGAACTTCTACACCACCTCTGACGTCGACTACGACGGCACCGGCTGCCAAGAAATTCAGTGCGATGAACGTCAACAAGAAGTTTCTCAGCAAGACTGGTAGTCCGAGTCCAGCTGGTGCGAGTGCCGCAACCAAGCTTAACCCATTAGCCAGTAAGTCATTATGTCAACATGCCGGTAGCCCAACTCACGAATCAGGTCGGCCCATTAGCTCCCCAGTACCCATTGCCGCTCCTTCGTCCCGATTGCTGTCCACAACCCTCACCACGGTCACCAGCAAGCCATCGGTATCGCCCCAGCCTCCATCATCCTCATCAACAAGTTCACCATGGGCAAGACCAGCCTTACCAGCGTCAGATTCGTCATCATCGAATACTAAAAGAGGTACATCATTCTCATCAACGGCACCTATGGGTTCCGGCCAAGGTATAGCGTCGAAGCCAGCATGGAGGGCAGTCGGCGCAGATGGAAGGAGAGCAGGCATGGGAGTCAACAGGGATTTCCCAACTGCGAGCGAGGTAGCTGAAGGTAAGTCTAATCCACATTTGGCAAAATCGTGGCTGAGACGATAGGGAAACGTGCAGCTGCATCGTCTGCTCAGGCTCATGCGGAAGCACAAGCCGCACAGGCCGAAGCCTTGATGCAAGGCTTGAATGCGTTCACAAACTTCGAACCGGGAACCCATCGGTGGGACGTGAGTCCTCTCACACGCGGCTCAAGCTCTTGCTGATGATCAGGACGAGGATGATGAAGACGATATTATCGACTTTGGGGACGGAGCGACCGCGCAGTCGACTCAGCAAGAGGCACCACGTCCAGCCGCACCAACAGATCAGCCAGTAACGAAATCCGAACGATTTGTAGAGGACTTTGACAGGAGCTGGCCAAGATCGGCTCAAGCACCTGTCGAAGAACGCCTGCAACCCACCGATCCCCGAAAACGTGAAAGTGATCGCGTGCTGTTCAATGCTAGCTCAAACCGACTGGAAGCAAAAGCATCACGTTCAACCCCACCTCAGCCACCTCAACCTACCAAACTCATGTCTCGCCCTGAACCACCCTCCACCGATCGCACAGTACCCGGACGAGGTCCACTAGCAAGGCAATTACCTCCTCACCTTGCGAATGCACCCGACAAGGGACGACCGCTCCCACCACATATGGCCAATGTGCCGGAAACGCCAGCTCAAGAAGCAGGACGAACAGCATGGGGTCCAAGTCGAGATCAGGGTCGTCAAGCTCCTCCGCATAGTGGCAGACAGGAACTACCTCCTCAGTCAGCTGTCTTTGACGATTCGCGAACACCAAATCAATCTTCCACACTTCAAAGACCATCCCATCCTCCAGCACGCCCGTCAGGCGAGCGCGTTCCCGCCGAAAACCATTCTCCATCCGCGTCAGCTCCAGCTCCGGTACCTCAAACCGACATCGGAGATTCCCAGGCAGCAGAAATGCATACCGCGGCAGAAAAGGCACGATTGCGTCGTCAAGCCGAAGAGGAGGAGAGACGTGCAGCTGCGGATAGAGCCAGGCAGAAGGCGAAGGAGCTAGAAGCTAAATTCGGGCCAAAGCCACCAAAAACTCAAGCAGAGTCTTCAGATACGACTACCACTACCGCTCCTAAACCTCCAATCACATCTACACCATCGTACACTATCGCTCAACGCCCCAAAGCGCAGACTGAGACTTCGCAGACTGGCCCACCCGCACACGCCCCAACGGGACCCTCGAATCTGCCTTCGAGACCGTCCGTCGGGGAAGCTAGTCGTCCGAGGGACGACCAGTGGAGAAACAAGCCGGAGCAGTCGAAGTCAGGTCACACTTCACAGGGCCCACCTCGAGAAGAACAGCAACAGCGCACTGTCCCTGCTCGTAATCGACCCGCTCGACCCCAAGCAGAGGCATTCTTCGAGAGTTCACAGCAAGTCCAATCACCTCTCACCGGCTCGAAGGTTGTCGAAGAGTCAGCTGCAGTCGCCCCTATCGTGCATTTACCGGGTATGCCTCGAGAAGCGTCTCATGACCACAGCGTCAAGAAGGACGAAATGATAAACGATATGCTTGCCCGCATCAAAGCTGCTATGGTCGAGCGTTCCGAAGAGGCTACACCAGAAGAGAGTACATCGCAGAACCGACCAAACACACGTCAATCAAAAGCCGGCCAGTCTGTCAAGACTGCACCAACCCAACCCGCCCAGGCGCCCGCCCCTCTCGAACCTGTTGATGCCTTCTTTGATGTCACTGAGGCTGAACTCCCTCGATCACCTCCACCCGCCTGGCGCACTTATACCGTCAAGCTACCGAAAGAGCTCAAGGATGTTCCGGAACTCTCCCATTCACAAAGACTGGCATTATCTAGGTCTATCCCGGCGCCAAAAGGATGGCTCATGTCGTACAATCCTCCACTGGACTTGGGCCCTCTCTCACTCTCCGTGACTGATCTTCTCCTTCCTCCTTATGGCGCCAAATCGAACATGCATCAGAAAGCCCAACCCGCACCTACACCTCTCGTCAGTATCCCCCAAAACTCTTACGTTCCATTTGTCAAAGGCTCCAAGGCGAGTTCATCGTCATACAAGAGTCGTCAAGCCGAAAACACGCCGAGCGCCCCAGAAGACAAGAGAAACCGTCCAGCTCAGCATGCTGCCCCTACCCGTCCTGGACTCGCGGATAGATGGAGGATACAAGAGACACCCAGTACATCCGCTCCAGAACCTGCTGTAACACAAAACGCAGTCGACTTATTGGATGCTCCTCCACCGAAAGCCAAGGCTCCCGCGAAGGCTCCAGCTAAAACGTCTACGCCTGCTCGATTCGAAGGAATGGCAATTGGAGCTGATGATTCCGTTGACCCCGATCTCAAGTCGGGTGTACGATTCATGGTCTCGAGTGAACTTGAAGGTGATAGCCTGCTGGATGAAGTCAACAAGATGAGTCTTGATAGTGTTGAAGAGACGGAAGCTGGTGCTGCAGCCAATGGCACCAGTCAGGAGGTAAGTCATCTCAGTCATTCCAGTGATTACACGCTGACGCTTGAGCCTCGTTCGCCATCACAACACGGCCTTCCTACTGGGTCTCTGTCGCGAACACTCCCCTCTTCGCCAAATGGACTACCTCCCTGGACGAATCAAAGAGAACACCTCAAGCAGGTATGGGAGCAATCGAGCGGGCCATCAAGCGACGCGAAAATACCGACTGCCACACCTGGTTCCGACTCTACGCCAGTGTCCACCTATTCCTCTGCCAATGGCCCCTCAGTCAACGATACTACCACCCCCCAGCAATCGGCATATCCTTCTCAGACCTTCTCCCCTACCCATAACGCCTTCCAGGTCCGATACCCTGCTGGATCTCCACATCACATGATGTCGCAAAACCTTCAATCAAGCGACTCGTACTCGTCAGCACCTAAACATGCGTCTCCTGCTGTCAATGGATACCCCGCAAATGGATATACTGGTATGAGCCAGCAGAATCTATGGTCCTCTCCTTCGTTCGGCTCGTCAATGGCATCGCCATCGTACGGATATGCTTCCAAACCCGCTCAGGGACCCCAGGATCAAAAGGCAGCCATAGCCTTTAACTCTGCTGGAGGATCGAAAGATATGGCTCAGTACGCCTACTCTTCAATGAGCTCTCCTCGACATTATTCTCGATCACCATATGGTTCATTCTCACACTCGTATACTCCTCAACAAGCTCAGCAAATGCAGCATCATCAGCAACAGCAGCAACGAATGGTTTCATCGCAAAATGGAGCGTATGGGTATGCAGGATATAACGGTCAATCCAACCATGCAACACGGGGAGCGAGCATGTCGGGTCGTTTCGCGCATACACAAGCGAACGGGTCTGGTGATGAGTATGGATACAGTGGTCAGGAAGGACAGGGACAGTACTATGGACAGTCCCAGAATCATAATGGAGCATATCACCAAGCAGGTGCAGGAGGAGAAGAGACGCCCACTGGACCTACTGGTCACGGGTCGTATCATACAGGAGGATCTAGGAGGAAGATGTGGTAGTGAAGACCCATCCCCGAGGACGATAATATCAATCTGTTTAGCATTTCCACAATGTAATGCACGTATTGTTCATGCTGAGTCCAGATCATTATTGGTCCAGATCATTATACGCCGCTCGTCGTATGCTTGTAGACTACCGTGTATGATTGGTGAAATGGCGAAGCCCCTTTGCATAGTCAATAAGCGCGGTTGGTTATGTAGCCGAATCAGATGTCCCGCTGGACCTACTCTGTTGTACTTTATGCGACTAACAGCGTCATCATTCCACATCCCAAACTCTTTAGCAACACCATGCGCATGCTGTGCTACTCCACAGGCGAGGACGCATCTAGTCAGCATCTATTGCATCGACAAATCCGATGGACGGCCCATGTTGCCTAGTCCAAATATCATTCAGTTAACTCCACCTTACATTCTTGCACTCCCGTTTACAATTGCCCTCGATGTGACGGGTTCTATATCAGCCCCATGATATTTGCATCATCACTCGCTCCGCCCTCTGATGCGCCCTTACCCCTACCGAGCTCGCTATTTGGCCCATCCACCGCCCCTCCTTTCGGCATCTATCATAACGTTTATTGATGGACCTTAAACTTTTGGTTGATTCATCGCAAATCGTATCTCACAACATAGTTTCCTGCTCAAACTGTGAACTTCCCAACAACTCACAAGCCTACCCGTATCAAATCTCATACCTTACCCTTTACCCTTTTTATCCCCCTCCCTATAATACATATATAATTACTCATCCCGTCGTCCCGCATCTCATTCTTCGTTCAACTACTTATAGTGACCTCACTCTCGATATACATTTATCGTCACCACATACGTTGATATGGACGCTGAAGGACAAGCCAAGATGGGGATGACGGCGGATTTGGGGGCATCTCTGGGATCGCAGTTCATGGCGTATGTTCCTTCTTCGCATAGCACCGCGAGCTGACGCACCAGTGTCACATTCGACGCCTTATTGTGCGGCGTGATCTTATGTCAGTGTATGCGTTGGGTTCCAGACTTCAGATCCGATATGTTCCTCATCAGGATGGCCGTAGTGAGTCCCGTCGCTTGAGACATTAGAGAAAATGGCTAGAATTTAGCCATTCGGAGCTCTCGCGGCTATCGCTACGACATGCTTGTAAGCTGCTTTAATCCTCATCACTGCAGCATGGCTAACAATCAGTACCTGGGCGATATATATGCGAGCTTTCGTTAACAATTACGGTCAATATGGTCCATTCGCTGACTTGAAATGTATCTCAACTTACGTCAACCCACTGTGAATGCTGATCGGTAGACTTTGGCTTTTACCCTCTTCTCGATGTTTTGACTGTCGTGCCCGTTCAACTCATCTTTGCCGATCGGTCAATCAAGATCAATAGTCGAAACATCTTGATCACCATCGTCAACTATGGGTTCATGTTAGTCGCACCTCTTGTCATGGAGTGAAACTAATGAACAGTTTTCTCACCGCGGCTTCTGCCATATCCGTCACTATTCTTACCCGAGGCCAGACTATCTACACCAAGTCCGATGTACACCTTGCCATCTTGTCGAGCTGTGATCCATGCTGACAGCCAGGCACTCAAGTTGATGATGGTCGTGTGGCCTGCCATCTGCACCTCTACCCATCTAATACTCACTGCGTCCATCCTTTATGGTCTATACCGAACCAGAGAAGGAGCCAACCAAACTCGAGTCATGGTTGATCGCATCATATTCATGTCGCTCGAGTCTCAAGTTCCGGGTACGATCTTGTACGTTGTCTTCTTGAGTCCTCAGCTATTTGATCCATCCTAACCTTCAGCGCTTTCGTCGCCATGTCCCTTATCGCTGCCGATCCCTACTCGCCATTCATTCCCTGGATCGTGTATGTCCTCCGCTACGACGAGGGATGTAGTCGCTGACGTCGAAGTATTGTACACCCCAAGGTTTTCCTCATTGGTTGTATCGCCATGGTCAATACCCGACATACTTGGCAACGAGAAGGCAAGTTGCCCTCCACCCTAGGTGTAAGTTCACGTGTCGACACCATCTGCCCAAATGGGTCCTGACGACCAGTCTAGCGGTGTCAGGAAATTCTCAGGACCTCCCCGATTGAACAGGAGCCAAAGTTCATCAGACCCGTCAGATACCGTTGGCACTCCTACCCGAGGCGAGACCCCGCCGCGAATTGGAACAATCATGCTTTCCTGCTTTGACGAAGAAGATGGACCTGGTATGCAGCTCAACGAACTCGGCAAGCCCATCGAGTTGGAGTCCAAGGACAAGATGGATTCTGATAGGGATTCTATTTCCACCTACAAGGTTGAACATATGGTCTAGTCGATCCTTTCCCATTTGACGATGTTACGGCCTCGTAGGAATGCTACATAATGTGGTGTATATGTATGACTTTATGATCCAAACACAGCTTTCTGCCACCGCTCGTTATCTGCCGGAGAATGCGGATTCAGGAATGCCACCGAATGTCAAGGCACGCATGCACGGCTGTAAACATCCTCACTACCGCCGGCTCGCTTGTAGTCTCTCGTGTTGTGACGGAGATCGGAGAATTTGTGACAGCAATTAAGCTTTTTACTGGAATCAGAAATGACGAAATCTTCTTCTTCTCTTGTCCTGACTCATCATAGGCACATTCCGGAGTTTTTGGCAGAATGGGGAAGACCTCTTACTACGGATTACGGAGGTTGTTTGATGCATTCTCCAAACCCCTATTCACTCATTGTCAGTACTGCTATCAATTTTTCTCTGTGTATAGAACTGGATGAGCGACAAAGGCAATCACCTCACCGAGGATCAGATATTCGCCCATCTATCGACACCTGACCAGAGTGAGCCGACTACTCGGGAAGGTTCACCTGTTCCACATCTGAGGGACAAGAATGGGAATGATCCCTCTGATCGGCTTGCTGGATTAGGAGAAGGGGAGAAGGTGGAGGTCAATGAGGCTGGAGAAGTACAAGCGGATGAGAACGACGATAGAGATGAAAACGGAGAGCCTCGGGACAAAGTCGGAGATGTTAGGTCGACGGATGTCAGCTCTGCTCAACCACATGAAGCTGAGGAGGCGACCACAGGCAACGAAGAGGAGGACAAGGCGGATGAGAAAAAGGATGAGGAAATTGAGAAGGGAGATGGTCCTTCAAATCAATCGAAGTCGGCGATGCGTGGTGGACGTGATCATCGGCCTAGCATGAGCGTCCATTGGAGATCCTCGCTTAGGGCCAAAAACGTCGATAATGATGAGGAATCGAGACGGTTCACACCGGAGGCTAAACGAACGGCGAGGAGACTGGTGCGCCAACATACTGGTCGACCTGCTGTACCTCCTCCTAACCCTGATGACGAGGACATCACTGCGTCTGGGTCGGCGGTGTCATTGGAATCAACAAATACTCGACAAGCGAAACCTGTAGACCGTCGTCGATCATCCAACGGCTACTCGACCCGATCTTCTGACGATGATATCCCTGTTCGCAAGGGAAGAGGAGTCTTGTCCGAATTGCTGAGTCTATACCAGCGGGACAGGAATGAAAAAGACCGAGGAGTGGTCAAATCTCTACTCAAAAGTGGCGACGAAATCAGGCGAAGACGTTGGAGTGACAAGACATTATACGACGTCGAGAGCCGGAGGGGCAGTGTCAATTCTGCCGCCTCAGGCGCATCAACCGATGGAGGCGATTCAGATGATAGTGGTCCCAAGAAACGAGTCAGGCGTAGTCGTCGACATCAACAATTACCACATCGAAGTCAGAACCTTGACGACCCATATATCCCAGCTCCGAAAACATCACATCCAATTTCCCAATCTACAAACGTCACATTCCTCCAACGAGCCTACGAGTTTCTCAGCCAACACGGTGGACCTGCTACTTGGCTAGGTTCACCTTCAGCCACCAATCAACCAAGGAGAGGTGGAGTAGGGGATTATCGAAATATAGTCGCTTTGGTGATCACCACTTCAAGTTTGGCAGGACCTGCTACGCCTGCCTTGAGTCATCTAGCTCCAGCCGCAGGTCAAGGCGCTGAAACTTCGAATGGAGGAAGGAAGTTGAGTTATTACGAAAATGCCCATGCAACCGTAGATCGGAGGAGGGCGGATGAGGAGAGGGACGAGGAGTTATTCGGCGAAGGTGGAGGGGATACCAGCAATTTTGGAAAGATCATGGAAGAGGGAAGAGTCAAACAAACAAAACTCAAGAATGGGAGGAAGAGGGGGAAGAGGAAGCAGAAGGAGATGGCAGTGACGAAACATATCGCTAGTATCGTTCAGCGGAAACTGTGAGTTTAATTCTTCAGGAGGCAAGTCGCAAGGCTCATTACCAGGTTTATCGAGATGTTGGCGAAATCAGTGGTCAAGTGAGTTCTTTGATCAACCTTTTTGGGCCAATTGGCTGACGATAAGTTTCGGAGCACCAGCCCACGCCGTTGAATCGTGGCTTTCATCGACAGCCGATATCCTTCAGGTCGACGCAAGCTTCATCTACCTTCCCAATGTCCTCATCGTTGCCTTCCGGGATTCGGACGTCCACTCGACCGATATCTTGTTCATCAGGGCACAAGGTGGTCTGGAACTTTATAGGCTCTCACTTCTCCATCAAGTTTATCGAAAAGTCGTGCGAGACGAGATTTCGGCCAGTCAAGGATGTAGGGTTCTTCGACGTATCGAACGACAGGTAAGTCGTTCCAATCGAATGTGAAGTACGAGCTGACAAACAGACGATACCGTATCCTGTCTGGGTACTTATCTTGGTGGCGGCTGTCGCTTCAGCTACCGCTTCTCGGGTCGCTTTCGCCGGCTCGTTCGTCGACATCCTCATGTCTGGAGTTTTGGGCAGTATACTTGCCACCGTTCAATTCACCATCGCCGGACGTCATCGATTGCTGAGTAATATCTTTGAGATCGGCATGGCTGGTATTCTCGCTTTCTTCGCGGTATGTAGTCTCCCTCGGACAGGATCTTTGGCTGACGAAACAGAGAGGATTAGGCAGTACAGGGTACTTCTGCTACCAATCAGTGGTCTCCGCATCTATCGTCCTCATCCTTCCTGGATGGCATATCTGCCTCGGAGCCCTTGAGCTTGGCTCAAAGAATATCCTAGCTGGTGGAATGTAAGTCTTTGGTTATGGTCATGACTGATAAGCAGTCGAATAGTCTGGGCTATCGTCTACACCCTCTTCCTCAGTTTCGGACTTTCGATCGGGTCACAAATTTGGGATTCCTTTGGGCCGGAGCAGCCTGGACTCGACTCGATGGACACTGCCGATGGCTCTCAAACCGTCACGGTCTCCGGATCGTTCTTTGGTAATGACACCACTTGGAACTCTGCACTGAGTAATGGTTAGTTTGGGTTTGTATGTCCTTAGGCAAGCGACTGACTGTTAGGCACATTCACTTTCACGAATGGTAGTTCGACTTCGGCCGTGACGCAAGTTGCTTGTTACCGCAATCCTGAATACGACATGTGGTGGTACAACGGAATAAGCGACTGGTGGCTCTTCTTACTGGTTCCGATCTTTGCCGCATCCTTGGGTATCTGGTTCAGAGCGGACTGGAGAAGTCGGGACATGATCGTCATGGTCTTCGTAGGGTGTGCTGGGTACGCAGTCAGCTTCTTCCTCGATACGCAAATGGATCAACCGAATGTCACCTCGGCCGTAGCAGCTTTTACCGTCGGGTGAGTCATTCTTCTTCTTCAGTACATATCTGATAGGCAGTGTCCTGGGAAATCTTTACTCCCGATTGGGCGGCGGTTCGGCTTTCCCGTCCATGGTCTCTGGTATCTTACTCCAAGTTCCGAATGCCATTGCCGCAGCAGGTGGTCTGTCTGCCGATTCCGATACCGACAATCCACAAGGTATCAACACCGCCGTACTAGTCAGTATCCGTATGATCCAAGTTGGTATTGGACTCGCCATTGGTCTATTCGCAGCTGCACTAGTGGTCTACCCCTTTGGAAAGAGGGGAAGATACATCTTCAGTTACTAGTCCGCCAGCAGACTACCGAATCAGAATAAAAGAAAATAGAAAATAGAAAATAGAAAATAACGACAGCGTTCAACACACGAAACTTCTTTTTTTGTATACTAGTAATGCCTCACAACCAATTGACATTTGTAGTCTTTAAATTATATACACGATGTTGATGAATATACGCATGATGGTTCTCACTACTCTTCATTTCGAAGAGGAAGCGACTGGCTTCGACCTATCATTCGACTTCGGAAAAGCGGATTTGGGGTTGAGCTGTATTCCGTTGAGGACATCCAATGCGGTACTAATATCAGCCCAGAAATTGAAGTCCGTCAAGAGACATCTCGCAGTTTATAAGCTACCCTGCAAAGGTACGATACACGTGACGAGCCCAGTCATTGAAGGGGAGACTTACAGCTGGGCGTGAACTGACGAAACGGTGTATGCTGGACCATTCCAGTTTCTTCCATACTGAACTGGATGAGTCGAGGAATCGGAATCGAGAGTCGTCAAAGCCCAATACTGAATGTTGATATACTGCACAATAGCAGCCTTGATACTCTCGTCGGCGAGCCAAGGATAAACTTTGGCGAGATATCGGATCATGATAGATTTGAAACCCATAACGTCGTCCGAACCGGTTGCAGTACCCTCTCCCTCCTTGATGATACCTTTCGCCGTATTCCATTGACCAGTCAACATGGCAGCCTTGGCCGTTCGTTCGGCAAGTCCTGTTGCCGTCGAATTCTTGGTGAGATGACCAAGCTCGGCGTAAATCGCGATATACAAACCCGCGTTATCTTCCATTAGCTTGATCGGAGCTTTCAAGCTCACAGGTGAAGGTCCAGTCTTTGAGTTCACAATCCACTGCGTTGTAATGGTCCATCAACAACCCATCGGGCTTCACCATGTGATTGTCTAACCACCAAGCAGTCTGATATGCTCGATCACAATACTTCATATCCCCGGTCAGGCGGCATAGCTCAACACCTAATAGACCATAGTTGCCCGTCGATACAGCATTGACGTCGGGGTCCACAGGACCGTTCTTCCAGTCTACAATTAGTGTCCTTCTTCCACGCGAAGGGTTGAACGACGTACAAACTCCACCAAGCATGCTCTTGCCATTACATTGAGACGACAGAGTGATTTCAGGATTCTTGGTACCTTTAAGGTATCCTGTATTGATGGCCGCTTGGTCGATGTACCCATGTGCAGACAAGAACTGGGGTCAGTGAATTACTCTGTGGAGAAGGGACCGACGGAAAAGGACGAGCAACGTTGAGATCGGACGGGGAAGGATGGGGCAGATGTACAAGGGAACGAATCTAACGGAAAGGAGGCTTACATCCCATACATCAACGGCCCTCTTGAGGAAGATTGAATCTCCATAAGCCTCATAAGCAGTCTACCTTTAGCACAGGACCAACAACCAAAGGGCCACGTACCAAACTGTTGAGAGCAGCCCAGCCACAATCATCGTTGAAGTCGTTACAGAGTTCGACTCCCCAAGTTTCGAAACCATGACCAGGATCTTTTGCCAGGCCATTCTGAGCCTTGGCGTATACATCGTAGAACTCCTTTTTCCCTTGTTGTAGATCATACTGAGCGACACTGGTCCATGCGTTATTACTTTGCCA
>Ga0265780_10001257_pt1 | contig 36512 bp, 22 predicted proteins | sample P1T30metagenome_FD_192432 | JGI IMG/M metagenome (GOLD analysis project Ga0265780, IMG submission 192432) | Plant litter microbial communities from East Loma Ridge, Irvine, California - P1 T30 | ecosystem: Environmental > Terrestrial > Plant litter > Unclassified | place: USA: California...
AGCGCGAACTCGAACGGGTCGTTGCGGTCCTTGCTCGAATCGAACTTGGCGCCCAGGCTGCCGTCGTCGTTGCGCAGCCAGCCGGTGTAGTGCACGGTCACGTGCTGGCCGGCCTTCGCCTCGGCGCCTTCGCCGGTGACGAGTTCTTCGTATTGCAGGCCGGATTCAGTGGTGGTGGTGGACATGGTCTTCCTTGTTGTTCAGATTGAACGGGGATTGTAGTCCATGGGTCGACAATCTGCCATCCCGTAGAATGGCGGCATCGAGTTCTGCCAGGAGCAGCCATGCCTTACAGGAAAGCCCCATGAACGGCGTCATGACCGCCTACCGGCGCGCGCTGCGCGCCCAGTTCAGCCGCCGCATGCTGCTGCTGTCGCTGGCGCCCCTGCTGCTGGCGCTGGCCCTGTGGGGCGTGCTGATGTGGCTTGGCCTGCAGCCGCTGCTGGACTGGCTGCAAAGCATGTTCGCCGAGTACGGCGGCTTCGAGACCAGCGGCAGCATGCTCGAACTGGTCGGCCTGGGCATGCTGAAAGTGATGGTGGTGCCGCTGGTGGCGATCGTCCTGCTGCTGCCCCTCATGATCGGTTCGGTGCTGCTGTTCGTCGGCGTGGTGGCGATGCCGGCCATCGAAGCCCATGTCGGCAGGCGCCAGTTTCCGCTGCTGGCGAAGAAAGAGGGCGGTTCCTTCCTCGGCAGCGTGGCGATCAACATCGGCAGCGTGGCCGTGTTCGCCGTGCTGTGGCTGTTCACCGTGCCGCTGTACGCGGTGCCGCCGCTGGCCTGGCTGGTGCAGGCCGGCCTGTGGGCGTGGGTGACTTCGCGCGTGATGAGCTATGACGCGCTGGCCGCCCACGCCAGCACCGGCGAGCGCCAGGCACTGGTGCGCGAGCGCCGTTCGGCCCTGCTCGTGATCGGCTTCGCCTCGGGGCTGGCGGGCGCGCTGCCGGGCATCGTCTGGATGGGCGGAGCGCTTCTCTCCGTGCTGCTGTTTCCCGTGCTGGCGCTGGTGTCGCTGTGGCTGTACACCATGATCTTCCTGTTCGCCGGGCTCTGGTTCCAGTATTACTGTCTGCAGGCCCTTGAGGATGCGCGTGCCGATGACGTGGCAAAGGTCCCGCATTGATCAAGCATCTGTGATGCAGATCAATAGTGCGCTGTCCACCAGCGGGGTTCCTGGCGCGTTAATTAGAACCGACGCGCATAACTTGCAGCAGTGACATTGCTCGAACTTCATAGTGTCATGTCACTCAGCCAAGCTCTCGTTGTTTTTTTGCGAAAATATTCCAGGCAAATCGATTTTGTTAAATCGTGTCTCGCGTGTACCGTATTGATGTGGTGGAATATTGCCTACGGACGGAGCGATCTGGAGTGAGATTGCACCGCCGGTAACGCGAACTAACCCAGACCTCCATCACTCGAACGGACGAGTAGGAACACAGATGGCGAGCAGGTTGGCGGCAATTGCAGGCATTTTGATTCAGACCGGTTAAGCCATCATGGAAAGTATTCGCCGCCTCGCGCGGCCAAGCAGTATTCTCGGCAAACGCGGCGCCAGCGAGCGCAGCGAGCCGTCCTTCGACGACGAGGGCGGCGCTGCTGTCGCTACCGCTGCCGCGTCGGCCGGTGCATCGGCGGCCAGCCAGCCTGCGCTGCCGGTCGACGGGGGCGAGGTCCCCCTGTATGCAGCCTTCCCCCACCTGGCCGGCAACGGCGGGATTCCCGGCGGTCCGGCGGGTGAGCCGGGCGACGACGAGCCTGCGCCGCGCAAGCGCCGCTGGAAGCTGTGGCTCGTGCTGGGCCTGCTGCTGCTGGTGGCGCTGCTCGCCGCCTGGGCCGTGCTCGAGACGCGCACCTCGCGCCTGCAGGCCAAGATCTTCGCCGACATGGCCAGCGAACTGACGTTCCGCATGGAGAACGGCCCCAGCGACGCCATCCGGTTCCCGGCCGCCAGCCCCTATGACACCCGGCTCGGCTACGCCGGCCTGCCGCACTACCTCGAGAAGCTGCAGTCGCGCGACTATGCGATCGCGGCCCAGGCGCGCATCTCGCCCCGGATGGCCGAGCTGGCCGACCGCGGCCTGTACGCGACCTACCACGAGAAGACCAAGGTCGGCCTCGAGATCCTCGATTGCCGCGCGCAGCCGATCTATACCTCGCGCTTCCCCGAGCGCTATTACCACGAGTTCAAGGCGGCGCCGCCGCTGCTGGTGCAGAGCCTGCTGTTCATCGAGAACCGCGAGCTGCTCGACCCGGCCTATCCGCGCCGCAACCCGGCGGTCGAGTGGGACCGCTTCTCGAAAGCCGTGTTCGACAAGAGCCTGTCCTCCATCGGCCTGGGCGGCGGCGGTCGCGTGGCCGGCGGCAGCACGCTGGCGACCCAGATCGAGAAATACCGGCACTCGCCCGAAGGCCGCACCAGTTCCACCACCGACAAGATCATCCAGATGGCCTCGGCCACGCTGCGCGCCTACCAGGACGGCGAAGACACCACCGGCGCGCGGCGCCAGATCGTGCTGGACTACCTGAATACGGTGCCGCTGTCGGCCAAGATGGGCTATGGCGAAGTGAACGGCATCGGCGACGGCCTGTGGGTCTGGTACGGGCGCGACTTCAAGCAGGTCAACACCATGCTGACCGGCCCGATGACCAGCCCCGACGCCGTGCTGGCCTACAAAGAGGCGCTGTCGCTGATGATCGCCCAGCGCCGTCCGGCCTACTACCTCGGCGCCGGCGAACCCGACCTCGAAATCCTGACCGACAGCCACCTGCGCGTGCTGGCCCAGGCCGGGGTGATCACGCCCCAGCTGCGCGACGCCGCCTTGGCCGCCAAGCTGCAGCCGGCCCTGCACAGCGGCGTGGCGCCGCCGCCGGCGGACGCCTTCGTCTCGCGCAAGGCCGCCAACGCGGTGCGCAACCACCTCGGCTACCTGATCGGGGACACGCGCCTGTACAACGTCGACCGCCTCGACCTGTCGGTGGTCTCGACGCTGGACGGCAACGCCCAGCAGGCGGTGACGGCGGCCCTGCGCCAGCTGTCCGACGCCGAGCACGCGAAACAGGCCGGCCTGACCGGCAAGGGCATGCTCGGCAACGGCGACCCGGCCCAGGTGGTGTACAGCTTCACCCTGATGGAGCGCGGCGAGCACGTGAACTACCTGCGGGTGCAGACCGATAACTACGACCAGCCGCTGGACATCAACGAAGGCGCCAAGCTCGACCTCGGCTCGACCGCCAAGCTGCGCACCCTGGTCACCTACCTGGATATCGTCGACCAGCTGCACAAGCGCTTCGAACCGCTCGACAAGATCGGCCTGATGGGCGTCGTGGTCGACCCCAAGGACCGCATGTCGCAATGGGGCCTCGAATACTTCCGCACGCTGCCGCAGGGCGCCGACCGCGGCCTGACACCGATGCTCGACGCCGCCATGGCGCGCCGCTACTCGGCCAGCCCGGGCGAGCGCTTCTTCACCGGCGGCGGCATCCACACCTTCGGCAACTTCAGCAAGCTCGACGACAGCAAGATCATGGACGTGCACCAGGCGCTGCGCCAGTCCACCAACCTGGTGTTCGTGCGCATGATGCGCGACGTCGTGCGCTACTACATGTTCCAGCTGCCGGGCTCCTCGGCCCAGCTGCTGGCCGACGCCGACGACCCGCGCCGCGCCGACTACCTGGCGCGCTTCGCTGATGCCGAGGGCAAGGTGTTCCTGGCCAAGTTCTGGAACAAGTACAAGGGCAAGACGCCGCAGGAAGTCGAGGCGCTGCTGTTCTCGGGTGTGCGTCCGCTGGCCTCGAAGCTGGCCGCGGCCCACCGCACCGTGGCGCCGAACGCGACGCTCGAGCATTTCGGCGCCTTTATCAACCAGGCGCTGCCTTCGAGCAACGAGATCGATCCGGACCGCATCCCGAAGATGTACGAGATGTACGACCCGCGCAATATGTCGCTGGCCGACCGCGGCTATGTGGCCTCGGTGCATCCGCTCGAGCTGTGGCTGGTGAGTTATCTGCGCACGCACCCCAAGGCCGGCTGGTCCGAAGTGACGGCCGCCAGCGTGAAGGAGCGCCAGGAAGTCTATTCGTGGCTGTTCAAGACCCACCGCAAGCACGCCCAGGACAACCGCATCGCCGGCCTGCTCGAGGTCGAGGCCTTCCTCAAGATCCACGCCCAGTGGAAGAAGATGGGCTATCCGTTCGACTCGCTGGTGCCGTCGTACGCGACCACGCTGGGCGCCTCGGCCGACCGGCCGGCCGCCCTGGCCGAGCTGATGGGCATCATCGTCAACGGCGGCGTGCGTAAACCGACCGAGCGCATCGATTCGCTGCATTTCGCCAAGGACACGCCGTACGAGACCCTGGTCCGGCGCAACAAGGGCGGCGGCAAGGAGCAGGTGCTGGCGCCCGAGGTCGCGCGCACCGTGGCCGACGCCATCCAGGGCGTGGTATCGGACGGTACCGCCAAGCGCGTCAAGACCGCGTTCGCGCAGGCCGACGGCAGCATCATCGCGGTGGGCGGCAAGACCGGCACCGGCGACCAGCGCTTCGATGTGTATGCACGCGGCGGGCGCCTGCTCGAGTCGCGCTACGTGAACCGGTCGGCGACGTTCGTGTTCAATATCGGCGAGCGCTTCTTCGGCAGCATGACCGCCTATGTGCACGGCCCGCAGTCCGAGCACTACGACTTCACCAGCGCGCTGCCGGTGCAACTGCTGGTGACGCTGGCGCCGAGCCTGATGCCGATGATCGAGCCGCCGGCGGCGCCGGCCCCGGCCGCACCGGGCCAGGCAGTGGCTGCGCCCCAGCGGACTTGCGTGCGTTGAAGCGCACCGAGGGCGGGGGGCAGGCGGGCGGCGCGCCGGCGACGGGCCGGCGCGCACGCCTGCAGAATTTCAGCATCGTCTCGCTGCGCGACCTCGTCGTGGCCAGCGGACCGACCGCGCTGCTGGTGGTGGCGGCCGTGGCGCTCGCCTACTGGTGGGTCGATCCGGCCCCGCCGCGCAGCCTGCGCCTGGCCACCGGCCAGGAAAACTCCGCCTACGAGCAGTTCGGCAAGCAGTACGCGAGCCTGCTCGCACGCGACGATATCCGCGTCTCGTTGCAGCCGACCCTGGGGTCCCAGGACAATCTGCAGCGCCTGCTGGCAGGCGAAGCCGACGTCGCCTTCGTCCAGAGCGGCTCGACCGACGGCGACACCATGAACGCGGCAACCACCGACCACGGTGACCTGGTCTCGCTGGGCAGCCTGTTCACCGAACCGGTGTGGCTGTTCGTGCGTGACGAAGCCAGGGTCGCGCGGCTGACCGACCTGCGCGGCAAGCGCATCAACCTGGGGCCGGAAGGCACTGGCGTGCCGCGCCTGCTGCGCCAGGTGCTCGACGCCAACGGCATCGACGCGAAGGATGTGCAGATCGGCGCGCTGGCCAATACCCCGGCCACGGTCGAACTGCTGGCCGGCCGCATCGACGGCCTGGTGTTCAGCTCGGCGCCGGAAGCGCCGCTGATTCAGATGCTGCTGCAGACGCCCGGCATCCGCCTGTTCGATTTTTCGCAGGCCGAGGCGTACACCCGGCGCCTGCCTTTTCTCACGCATGTGGTGCTGCCGCGCGGGATCGTCGACCTGGGCCGCAACATCCCGGCCCAGGACTACCACCTGATCGCGCCGACCGCGACGCTGGTGGCGCGCGAGGAAATCCATCCGGCGCTGGTGGGTCTGCTGGTCAAGTCGGCGACCGCGATCCACGGCGGCGCCGGCTGGTTCCAGCAGCAGGGCCAGTTCCCGTCGCCGAAGTACACCGAGATCCCGGTGGCGCCCGAGGCGGCGCGCTACTACCGCGACGGCCCGCCGTTCATGCAGCGCTACATGAGCTTCTGGCTGGCCAACCTGGCCGAGCGCCTGTGGGTGGTGGTGGTGGCGCTGACGGCGCTGCTGATTCCCCTGTCGAAGATCGTGCCGCCGATTTACGTGTGGCGCGTGCGTTCGCGCGTGTATCGCTGGTATGGCGAATTGCGCGCGATCGAGCAGGCGTTCGAGGAGAGCGGTCCGGCGCCGGACGAGGACGTGCGCGGCGCACTGCAGGCGCGGCTCGACGGCCTCGAGGACCGGGTCAACCATATCTCGATCCCGCTCGCCTATGCCGATGAACTGTACCGGCTGCGCAGCCACATCCACCTCGTGCGCGAGCGGGTGCGCGGCTGGCAGCAGGACGCGCTGCGCGATCAGATCGCCTAGGCGCTTGCCATGCTGGCGGCGGCGACGCCATCGGATTACACTGGCGGCCCGAAAGTTCGCCTGAGGAAGCCATGCTCCGTCCCTTGTTTTCCGCCCTTGCCCTAGGCTGCCTGCTGGCCGCTCCGGCGGCGCCGTCCTGTGCCGCTGGCATGGACGCCGATCCAGCGGCCGCGCGGCCTGTGCGCGACGGGTATACCAAGTATGAATACCGGATCCCGATGCGCGACGGCGTGCGCCTGTTCACCACGGTCTACGTGCCGAAGGATGCGGCGCGCGCCTATCCCTTCCTGATGCAGCGCACTCCCTACAGCGCCGGCGTGCGCGCGCAAGGGGAGCTGCGCTACGGCGTGGACTGGATGCCCGAGTCGCTCGGACCCTCGCGGGAATTCGAGCAGGCCGGCTATATCTTCGTGAGCCAGGACGTGCGCGGACGCTATATGTCCGAAGGCGTGTGGCAGGAGATGACGCCGCATGGCAAGGCGCCGCTGGCGAAAGGCGAGGGCCGCGAGAGCGAGGACATGTACGACACCGTGGCCTGGCTGTTGAAGAACATCCCGAACAATAACGGCAAGGTCGGCATCTGGGGCATCAGCTATCCCGGCTTCTACGCCGCCGCCAGCGTGATCGATTCGCACCCGGCGATCAAGGCCGCCTCGCCGCAGGCGCCGATCGCCGACCTGTACATGGGCGACGATTCGTACCATGGCGGCGCGTTCAAGCTGGCCGCCAACTTCGACTTCTACGCCGCGTTTACGGCGGCGCCGAACCCGACGCCGCTGCCCAAGACCGGCGCCGAATTCGCGTACGGCGTGAGCGACGCCTACGATTACTTTCTGCAGCAGCGCACGCTGGCGAACATCGCCGCGACCATGAGCGCGCAGCAGCGCGAATTGTTCATGCCGAATATCGAGCACGATACCTACGACGAATTCTGGCGGTCGCGCGCCATCGGGCCACATCTTAAAAACGTGAAGGCGGCCGTGCTGACGGTGGGCGGCTGGTTCGACGCCGAGGACGCCGCAGGCCCGTTCATCGTGCACCGCGCGCTCGAGCAGCAGAACAAGGGTGGCAACCACGCGCTGGTGGTCGGGCCCTGGGTGCACGGGGGCTGGGCGCATGGCGACGGGGCGCGTCTCGGGCATGTGACGTTCGACGCCAGGACGAGCGAGTGGTTCCGGCGCGAGGTGCAGTTCCCTTTCTTCGAGCAGCATCTGAAAGGCGTCAAGCCGGCGCGCAGCCTGGCGCCGGTGACGATGTTCGAGACCGGCACCAATGTCTGGCGCAGCTACGACACCTGGCCGCCGAAGCCGGCGACGGCGCGCACCCTGTATTTCGGCGCGAACGGCGCGCTGTCGTGGCAGCAGCCGGCCGCCGGCGGCGCCTTCGACGAATACGTGGCCGACCCGCTGCGGCCGGTGCCGTATATCGGCTATCCGGCGCTGGGCGTGCCGCGCGAATACATGGTGTCCGACCAGCGTTTCGCCGCCACCCGGCCCGACGTGCTGGTGTACCAGAGCGAGGTGCTCGAAGAAGACCTGACGGTGGCCGGCCCGGTGCTGCCGAAGCTGTTCGTGTCGACGACCGGCACCGATGCCGACTGGGTCGTCAAACTGATCGACGTGTATCCGAGCGACTATCCGGCCCCGCAGGCTGCGCGCACCGGCAACGACGTCGGGCCGCCGGGCGTCAAGCTGGGCGGCTTCCAGCAGCTGGTGCGCGGCAATCCGCTGCGCGGCAAGTTCCGCAACAGCTACCAGCACCCGCAGCCGTTCACGCCCGGCAAGGTGGAAGCGGTCAGCTATGAGATCGGGCAGGTGAACCATACCTTCCGCCGCGGGCACCGGATCATGGTGCAGGTGCAGAGTTCGTGGTTCCCGCTGATCGACCTGAATCCGCAGACCTTCATGCGCATCCTTGACGCGAAGCCGGAAGACTTCAGGAAGGCGACCCAGCGCGTGTATCGTGCGCCGGGAGCCGCTTCGGGCCTGCAGCTGATGGTGCTGCCTTAATCGGCCCGTTCGGCCCGTCCGGCGCGGCGGCGCGGGACGCCCCGTTCGTACCAGGCCGGCGCGCCGGGGACGAGGGCAGTGCGCACCTCGCGGCGCAGGGTGGTGGCCGGGATGACATCGGCGGCGAATGCTCGCAGCTGTTTGACCTCGGCGTGGCGGCCGCGCGCCGCGAGCACGTCCAGCACCGCATTCACGTCGAGGACGTAGTTGTACACTTCGGCCGGAATGCTCGGCGCGCCCGTGAAGCGCTGGCGGCGTGCGCGGAACACGTCCATCAGGTAGTCCGCGTGCTGGCGGATCGTCCCCGCCGGATCGGGCATCAGGCGCTCCGCCAATGCCACGTCGCCGGCGGCGATCACCAGCGGCAGCACGACGCGCGTGCACGACGCGGCGAGCGCCGGCGCGACCTTTTCAAGCTGCACGAACAGGTCGCGCGCGTGCAGCGGCTGGTCGAGTGCATGGTCGATCGAGAGCACATCGAGCAGGGTATCCCGGTCGCCGCTACCTGCCAGCAGCCGGGCCGCAGCGCGCTCGCGCAATCCATCCAGCGCTGCGCGCGCAGGCGGGTACTGCTGCGCCAGCTCGGTCCAGAACTGCAGCGCATACGAACGCCGCACGCCGTACAGCGATGGATCTTCGTCGAGCGCGTGTTCATGGAACCAGACGAATTCGGCCAGCGCTTCCTCGTGCCGCCCCTCGTCGATCAGGTCGCGCGCCGCGAACAGGCGGGTCAAGGCATCCGTCATGCACCCACCCACGGCAAGCCCGCCTTGCACCAGCCGCCGAGCGTCTTGCGGTGGCCGTCGCCGTCGCGGTCGCCTTCGAAGCCTTCGAGAATGTCGAAGGCATTGGCGTAGCCGAGCTCGGTCGCCACGCGCGCGCCGTGGCGCGAGCGCACCCCAGACCGGCACAGGAACAGCAGCGTCTGGTCCTTTCTCGCCACTTTCTGCAGCTCGGCGCCGAACTGCGGGTTGGGCTGGCCGCCTGGATAGGTTGCCCACTGCACTGCCGCGTGCTGGGCCTCGGGCACGGCGACGCGTCCCACCCAATCGCGCTCGGCATTCGTGCGCACGTCGACCAGGAGCACATCGGGATCGTTGGCGAGCAGGTCGAATGCTTCCTGTGGCGTGACCGCACCGGCATAGGGCTGGCCTGCGCCACGCTGGCGCGCAAGTTCCAAAATATTTTCTGTCGTCATGATCGTTGTCCCGTTTTTGGGCGTCTGTCTGAAGTGCACCGGAATGGATCAGTGTATCCTGCGCTAAATTGGTGCGTCGGCGAGTGCATGCACCGGATTGGTGCAATCGAAGTCTGCCGACAATCTTTCGGCAACCATGCCGATCGACGCGATTTTATGGGTAAACTAGCCGCTTGCCCAAGAACGATTTGCGCATGTCTTCATGCGGTAAAGTGAGCACTTAAGGTGGCACGCTTTATGCTACACAATGATGCAAGTTGTCGGCCCTCACGATCCGACTACCCTTTTTCAATTAGGAGATTCCGAATGGCAAAGTCCGCCGCAGATGTAATGCAAATGGTCAAAGACAACGAAGTCAAATTCGTTGATTTACGCTTCGCCGATACCCGCGGCAAGGAACAGCACGTCACGGTCCCGGTGTCCCACTTCGACCTGGACAAATTCGAATCCGGCCACGCTTTCGACGGTTCGTCGATCGCCGGCTGGAAGGGTATCGAAGCCTCGGACATGCTCCTGATCCCGGACCCGAACACCGCCAATGTCGATCCATTCATGGAAGAGACTACCATCTTCATGCAGTGCGACGTGATCGAACCGTCGGACGGCAAGGGCTACGACCGCGACCCGCGCTCGATCGCGAAGCGCGCCGAAGCCTACCTGAAGTCGTCCGGCATCGGCGACACCGCCTATTTCGGCCCTGAGCCAGAGTTCTTCATCTTCGACTCGGTGCGCTGGAAGATCGACATGTCGGGCTGCTTCGTCAAGATCGACTCGGACGAGTCGTCGTGGGCGACCGACAAGGAAATCGAAGGCGGCAACAGCGGCCACCGTCCAACCGTCAAGGGCGGCTACTTCCCGGTGCCACCGGTCGACTCGTTCCAGGACATGCGCTCCGAAATGTCGCTGATCCTCGAATCGATGGGCATCCCGGTCGAAGTGCACCACCACGAAGTGGCCGGCGCCGGCCAGAATGAGCTGGGCACCAAGTTCTCGACGCTGGTCGAGCGCGCCGACTGGACCCAGAACCTCAAGTACGTGATCTGGAACGTGGCGCACAGCTACGGCAAGACCGCGACCTTCATGCCGAAGCCGATCAATGGCGACAACGGTTCGGGCATGCACGTGCACCAGTCGATCTGGAAAGACGGCAAGAACCTGTTCGCAGGCGACGGCTATGCCGGCCTGTCCGAAACGGCGCTGTTCTATATCGGCGGCATCATCAAGCACGCACGCGCGCTGAACGCGATCACCAACCCAGGCACCAACTCGTACAAGCGCCTGGTGCCAGGCTACGAAGCCCCGGTCAAGCTGGCCTACTCGGCACGCAACCGTTCGGCCTCGATCCGCATCCCGCACGTGGCGAACCCGAAAGGCCGCCGCATCGAGACCCGTTTCCCGGATCCGCTGGCCAACGTCTACCTGTGCTTCGCAGCACTGCTGATGGCCGGCCTGGACGGCATCCAGAACAAGATCCACCCGGGCGAAGCCGCCACCAAGGATCTGTACCACCTGCCGCCAGAAGAAGACAAGCTGATCCCGACCGTGTGCGCCTCGCTCGAAGAAGCGCTGGAAGCCCTGGACGCGGACCGCGAGTTCCTGACCCGTGGCGGCGTGTTCAGCGACAGCATGATCGATGCCTACATCGAACTCAAGATGAACGAAGTGCAGCGTCTGCGCATGACCCCGCACCCAGCCGAATTCGACATGTACTATTCGTCGTAATCGACTGACAAGCACTGTTGTGCTCACGCATCGTCGAGCAGGTGACGATGCGTCAAACGCGGGGAAAGCCATGGCTTTCCCCGCGTTTTTTGTTGCTTAAGGTATAGTCGGGCGCTTCTATAATGCAATATTCGCCCCTGCGAGCTACCGAGTGATAAGAATGCCAAACATCATTTTGCATAGTGTGGTTGCCGTTTTCGCCCTCCTGTTCGCCGCCGGCGCACAGGCGCAGATCTACCGCTGCACCGACGCCAATGGCCGTCCGCTGTACACCGACACCAAGGTCGGTAAGTGCCAGCTGATCGACACCGGCTACAGCACGCCCTCGGCCTCGGCGCCGATCCCGGCCCCGCGCTCGGGCGGCGGCGGTGCGTCGGCGCCAGCAAGCGCCGCGCCGACCAATTTCCCGCGCGTCGACAATGCCGTGCAGCGCGCCCGCGACGACGAGCGGCGCGAGATCCTGGGCGACGAACTGCGCACCGAAGAGCGCAAGCTCGCTGACCTCAAGCGCGACTTCAAGGGGGGCGAGCCGGACCGCCAGGGCAATGAGCGCAATTACGCCAAGTACCAGGAGCGGGTGGCCTCGATGCGCGAAGAGATCAGCCGTACCGAACGCAATATCGAAGCGCTGCGGCGCGAGATCGGCAATATCAGATGACTTCCACCAACGACGCTCCCGCTGCTTCTGCTGCTTTCACCGCCGGCGAGCCGGGCGACACGGCCCGCTACGCCGGCCTGGACCTGCTGGCCTCGGCGGTGCTGCTGACCGGCCCGGAAGGCGAGGTGTTGTACGCCAACGCCGCCGGCGAGAACCTGCTGGAGCTGTCGCTCAAGTCGCTGCAGCGCCATCGCCTGCACGAATTGTTCGTCAACGGCGCCGAGCTGGCGCTGCTGTGCAGCCAGGCGCTGGCGCACCAGTACGCCGACCTGCGCCAGGACCTGAGCCTGCAGCGCAGCGGCCGCGAGCCGCTGCATGTGAACAGCATCGTCAGCGCGCTGGGCGACGGTACCTTGCTGATCGAGCTGCGCGAGAACGTCCAGAAGCTTAAGCTCGACCGCGAGGAGCGGCTGATCGACCAGAGCCAGGCCAATAAAGAGCTGATCCGCAACCTGGCGCACGAGATCAAGAACCCGCTCGGCGGCATCCGCGGCGCGGCCCAGCTGCTCGAACTCGAACTCCCGCCGCATCACCTGCTCGAGCTGCAGGAATACACGCAGGTCATCATCAAGGAGGCCGACCGCCTGCAGACCCTGGTCGACCGCCTGCTGGCGCCACATCGCAAGCCCCATATCGTCGGTGACGTGAACATCCACGAGGTGTGCGAGCGGGTGCGCAGCCTGATCCTGGCCGAATTCCCGCACGGCCTGTCGATCAAGCGCGACTACGATGCGTCGATTCCCGAGTTCCGCGGCGACTTCGAGCAGCTGATCCAGGTGGTGCTGAACATCGCCCACAACGCCGCGCAGGCCCTGGCCGGCCGCATGGCGCAGGGCGACGCCGAGATCGTCCTGCGCACCAGGGTGGCGCGCCAGGTCACGCTGGCGAAGGTCCGTTATGGGCTGGCATTAGACTTGCATATCATTGACAATGGACCGGGCATCGCGCCCGATATCCGCGACCGCATTTTCTATCCGCTCGTATCCGGGCGTGACGGCGGGAGCGGCCTCGGGCTGACGCTGGCGCAAACCTTCGTGCAGCAGCACCTGGGGGTGATCGAGTGCGAAAGCCGGCCTGGACTGACGGATTTCCGGATCCTGCTGCCCTTGCCATAAGCGGGGGAGGGGCAAGAGACCACCGACAGTCCATTTTTGAATCCATGTTGCGGGAAGCACGAATACATGAAACCAATCTGGATTGTCGACGACGATGCATCGATTCGCTGGGTGCTTGAAAAAGCCCTGGCGCGCGAAAGCCTGGAGACCCGCAGCTTCGCCAATGCGCGCGAAGCCATGACCGCGTTCGAGACCGATACGCCGCAAGTGCTGGTATCGGACATCCGCATGCCGGGCGAATCCGGCATCGACCTGCTGCAGGCGGTCAAGGCCAGGCACCCGGGCCTGCCGGTCATCATCATCACCGCCTTCTCGGACCTCGATTCGGCGGTGTCCTCGTTCCAGGGCGGTGCGTTCGACTACCTGGCCAAGCCCTTCGACATCGACAAGGCGGTGGCCCTGATCCGGCGCGCCCTCGAGGAAAGCCTGCGCGAAGCCAGCGTCGAAGCGCCGCCAGCCGAAACGCCCGAGATCCTGGGCCATGCGCCGGCGATGCAAGAGGTGTTCCGCGCCATCGGCCGCCTGTCGCAGTCGAACGTGACGGTGCTGATCACGGGCGAATCGGGCACCGGCAAGGAGCTCGTGGCGCGCGCCCTGCACAAGCACAGCCCGCGCGCGGCGCAGCCCTTCATCGCGCTGAACACGGCGGCGATCCCCAAAGACCTGCTCGAATCCGAACTGTTCGGCCATGAGCGCGGCGCCTTCACCGGCGCGCAGGCGATGCGGCGCGGGCGCTTCGAGCAGGCCGAGGACGGCACGCTGTTCCTCGATGAAATCGGCGACATGCCGTTCGATCTGCAGACGCGCCTGCTGCGCGTGCTGTCCGACGGCCATTATTATCGCGTCGGCGGCCACCAGCCGGTGAAGGCCAATGTGCGCGTCATCGCCGCCACCCACCAGAACCTGGAACAGCGCGTGCGTGACGGGCTGTTCCGCGAGGATCTGTATCACCGCCTGAACGTGATCCGCCTGCGCCTGCCGAGCCTGCGCGAGCGCAGCGACGATATCCCGATCCTGACACGCCACTTCCTGGTGCAGAGCGCACACCAATTGGGCGTCGAGCCGAAGCGCATGAGCGAGCAGGCGATGCGCTTCCTGTCCGGCCTCGAGCTGCCGGGCAATGTGCGCCAGCTGGAAAACCTGTGCAACTGGATCACCGTGATGGCGCCCGGCCAGACGGTCGAAGTCAAGGACCTGCCGCGCGACCTGACCCAGGGCGAGACCTCGACCGTGCCGCTGTCGGACGGCATCGTCGGTTCCGGTGCGCTGCCAATGGTGGGCAACGGCGGCATCGTGATGCATGCGGCGGCGGCGCCGCTGCCGGTGGCGCCCGACGGCTGGATCGGCCTGCTCGAACTGCAGGCCGCCGGCATGCTCAGCGCGGGACAGATGGATGTGATGGACATCCTCGGGCGGCAGTTCGAATCGGCCCTGATCCGCACCGCCCTCAAGCACACGCACGGGCGCAAGAACGACGCCGCGATGCGCCTCGGGATCGGCCGCAACACCATCACGCGCAAGATCGTGGAACTGGGGATCGACGGCGCGCGCGAAGAGTAGTGGACAAGGGCGGGCGGTAGTGTAAGCTCCGGCATCGCCCGTTCTACTGTTCACCCCCATGCTGATCAACTGCGTCGCCTACCAGGAAGGCAAGAAGCTGTGCGATATCCCGGTCGAGGATATCAGCGAGCACCTGAAACAGGAAAAAACCTTTGTCTGGGTCGCGCTGCGCGACCCGGCGCCGGCCGATATCACGCTGATGCAGGAAGAATTCGGCCTGCACGAGCTGGCGGTCGAGGACGCGCTGCGCGGCCACCAGCGTCCCAAGCTCGAGGAATACGGCGACTCGCTGTTCGTCGTGGTCCAGATCGTGGAGCTGGCGGGCGACGAGCTCAATATCGGCCAGCTCGCCGTGTTCGCCGGCCAGAACTATGTGCTGTCGGTGCGGCGCGACGCCAACCAGGGCTTCCTGGGCGTGCGCGCCCGCGCCGAACGCGAACCGCATCAGCTCAGGAAGGGCGCCGGCTTCGTGCTGTATGCGCTGGTCGACGCCGTGGTCGACCGCTACTTCCCCGTGGTCGACATGCTCGAATCCGAGCTCGAGTCGATCGAGGACCATATCTTCGGCATGCAGGGCAAGCAGCGGGCCAATGTCGAACGGCTGTATGAACTGAAGCGCAAGGCGCAGACGCTGCGTCACGCGGTGGTGCCGCTGATGGATGCGGTGGGACGCCTGTATGGCGGGCGGGTGCCGGGCGTCGTGCATGAAACCCAGGATTACTTCCGCGACGTGCATGACCACCTGTACCGCATCGCCGGGCGCCTCGATGCGGTGCGCGACACGATCAATACCGCGATCCAAGTGACGCTGTCGATGGTGGCGATCGAAGAAAACGAGGTGAGCAAGAAGCTGGCCTCGTATGCCGCGATCTTCGCCGTGTTCACGGCCTTCGCCGGGGTCTGGGGCATGAACTTCGAGTTCATGCCTGAGCTCAAGTGGAAGTACGGCTATCCGCTGGCCATGCTGACCATGGTGGGTGTGTGCGCTTACCTGTACCGGCGCTTCAAGCGGGTCGGCTGGCTCTAGGGTCAGCGGTGGCCGCCGCGCCGGCCGACGCGAGGATCACCAACAAGATCGCTACCCACTGCAGCGGCGCCAGCCGCTCGCCCAGCAGCAGAAAACCCGCCAGCGCCGCCACTGCCGGCCCGGCGCTCACGAGGATCCCGAACACCCGCTGCGGCAAGCGCTTCAGGGCCGTCATCTCTAGCGTGTACGGCACGGCCGACGACAGCAGCGCCACCGCCAGCCCGCCGCCCAGGATTGCCGGCGACAGCAGCGCGCCGCCGGCGTGAATTACCCCGAACGGCACCACGAACACGCTCGCCGCCAGCAGGCCCCAGGCCACCGCCTGGCCGCCGTTCAGGGTCGAGACGCGCTTGCCGAACACGATGTACATCGCCCAGCAGAACGCCGCCGCCAGCGCGTAGGCCACGCCGACCGGATCGAGCGCGGCGCCGCCGCCGTTCACCGGCAGCAGCAGCCACAGGCCGGCGCCGGCGCAGAGCACCCAGACGAAGTCGCGTGCATGGCGCGACGACAGGATCACCACTGCCAGCGGCCCGGTGACCTCGATCGCCACCGCGATCCCGAGCGGGATGCGTTCGAACGAACGATAGATGCACAGGTTCATGGCGCCCAGCATCACGCCATAGATGACGAGATTGGGCACGTCGGCGCGCGCCAGCGCGAAGCGCCACGGCCGCACCAGCGCCAGCAGGATGATGGCGGACAGGCCCACGCGCAGCGCCACCACGCCGGCGCTGCCGACCGCCGGGAACAGGTTCTTGGCCCAGGCCGCGCCGGCGTTGACCGACACCAGCGCGGCCAGGATGGCCAATGCCGGGCCGAACGCCCCTTGCGCGATGGCGGCCGCGCGCCGTCTCACTTGGCGGCCATCGCCAGCGCCACCGCCTCGGCCACGCGGATGCCGTCGACCGCCGCCGACATGATGCCGCCCGCGTAGCCCGCGCCTTCGCCGGCCGGGAACAGGCCGCGCGTGTTCAGGCTTTGCAGGTCGTCGTTGTTGCGGCGGATGCGGATCGGCGACGAGGTGCGGGTCTCCACGCCGGTCAGCACCGCGTCTTCCTTGTAGTAGCCCTTGATCTGCTTGTCGAAGGCGACGAAGGCTTCGCGCATCGCCACGATCGCGTACTCCGGCAGCGACGTCGCCAGGTCGGTCAGGTGCACGGCCGGGCGGAACGACGGCGTCACCGACCCGAACTGCTTCGACGGCACGCCTTTCACGAAGTCGCCCATCAGCTGGCCCGGCGCGTCGTAGGTGCTGCCGCCCAGGACATAGGCGCGCGACTCCAGTTCGCGCTGGAAGTCAATGCCGGCCAGCGGGTGGCCTGGATAATCCTCGGGCGTGATGCCGACCACGATTGCGCTGTTGGCGTTGCGCTCGGCGCGCGAGTACTGGCTCATGCCGTTGGTGACCACGCGGCCTTCCTCGCTCGATGCCGCCACCACGGTGCCGCCAGGGCACATGCAGAAGCTGTAGACCGAACGGCCGTTGGAGGCGTGGTGCACGATCTTGTAGTCGGCCGCGCCGAGCAGCTTGTTGCCGGCGTTGGGCCCGAAGCGGCAGACGTCGATCAGCGACTGCGGATGCTCGACCCGGAACCCGATCGAGAACGGCTTGGCTTCGATGTACACGCCGCGGTCGTACAGCATCTGGAAGGTGTCGCGCGCGCTGTGGCCGATCGCCATCGTCAGGTGGCGGGTCGCGATTTCCTCGCCCGAAGCCAGGCGCACGCCGACCACCTGGCGCACGCCGCCGGTCTCTTCGACCAGCACGTCGTCGACGCGGGTTTCGAACCGGATGTCGCCGCCCAGGCGAATGATCTCGGCGCGCATCTGCTCGACCATCTTCACCAGGCGGAAGGTGCCGATGTGCGGCTTGCTGACATACATGATCTCTTCGGGTGCGCCGAAACGCACGAACTCGGTGAGCACCTTGCGGCCATGGTGGTTGGTGTCCTTGATCTGGCTGTACAGCTTGCCGTCCGAGAAGGTGCCGGCGCCGCCTTCGCCGAACTGCACGTTCGATTCGGTATTGAGTGTGCGCTTGCGCCAGAATCCGAAGGTGTCGACGGTGCGCTCGCGCACGATCTTGCCGCGCTCGAGGATGATCGGATTCAGGCCCATCTGCGCCAGCACCAGTCCCACGAACAGGCCGCACGGCCCGGTGCCGACCACCACCGGACGCGGCGTGCCGGGCGCCGGCTTGCCGGCCGCGACGAATTTGTAGCCGGTGTCGGGCGAAGGCATCACGTGCTGGTCGTGCTTCAGGCCAGCCAGCACGGCCGCTTCATTGCGCACCTCGGCGTCGATCGAGTAGATCAGCACGATCGCGGCCTTCTTGCGCGCATCGTAGCTGCGCTTGTAGACACTGAAGTCGACCAGGTCGGCATCCGGCACCCCTAGGCGGGCGAGGATCGCTTCGCGCAGGGCGGCGTCGGGATGGTTCAGGGGGAGTTTGAGTTCGTTAATACGGAGCATGGGAGGGTGGTTGCTGGTGAGGCAACAAAGAGGACGCGGCCAAAAGCATCATTTTACTTGGCGTCATCACCGCCGTGTGGGGAAAGCGCCCGTTCGCCGCCGCGCCCGGCGTGCAGGTGTCGAGGCGTCAACCGATATGCATACTTCTGGTATAAAAGACATGTAAGTATCAGTATTCTCTCCCAGTCATTATTCGTAGAACAAATATCCTTATGCCGGACACGATAGTTTATCGGCAACGAAAATTAGACGATTGTGACAAATAGCCGAATGATATTTGCATGCCAAAGTGTGAAATAAACGTATCTACGGCGTGCTGTGTAAATACACTGACATTCGACAGAAAATTGCTGCACTGCCCACATTGGTGCATTGCGCAGCCAGAATCGTGCGGCACTGCACCAATATGGGTGAATTTTATTTGTGGGTTTGTGTCGCTCATAGGAGAGTGTTGTTTATATGCATACGAGGGAAGTGTGTCATTGACATAAGAAGTTGCTACGTGGTCTGATGAATCCAGACAACTCAGCGGCATTATCAATTAAATGAATATGCTGTCAGTTGCCAGAAGAGAGAAAAGTAGCAAGCGCAGTGATGTAGGAACCACAACTAAAAACTAACACCAGCCGCTTCACGAGGGCGGCTGACGAGAGGACAGGAAATCGCATGTTGAAAAAAACCGTATTGGTCCACGCATTGAGCCTCGCCTTTGGCGGTGCTGTCCTGGGCCTGGCCGCGATGTCGCCGGCGATGGCGCAGTCGAATGCTTCGGGTAGCGTGTTCGGTACCGTGGCCCCTGGCAGCAATGTCCAGATCCTGATCGAGAATCCGGACATCGGCATCCGCCGCACGCTGACCCCGGACGCGCAAGGCCGCTTCGTGGCCAGCTCGCTGCCGAGCGGCACCTACCGCGTGACCCAGATGCGCGACGGCGCCAACGCGGGAACGGTCGAAGTCGAAACCGGTATCGGCCGCAACGGCGAGGCGATCTTCGCAGCGGCCCCGGCCGCCGGCGGCGCCGCCGTCGTGCAAGTGACCGGCCGCCGCGCCACCATCGACGTCAGCAGCGCCGGCAGCAGCGCAACGTTCAACTCGCGCGAACTGGCCGCGCTGCCGATCGGCCGCAACGTCGAATCGATCATCCAGCTGGCCCCGAACACCACGACCGCCGACAGCCGCTTTGCCGGCGGCGCCTCGTTCGGTGGCGGCGCAGCATCCGAAAACTCGTACTACATCAACGGTTTCCCGGTCACCAACCCGCTGACCGGCCTGGGCGCAGCCCAGCTGCCATTCGGCGCGATCGCCGAGGCGCAAGTACTGACCGGCGGCTTCGGCGCCGAGTTCGGCCGTTCGATCGGCGGCGTGGTCAACATCGTCACCAAGAGCGGCACCAATACCTGGGAAGCGGGCGGCATCGTGACCTGGGAACCGAAGTCGCTGCGCGCTTCGCCGCACGACATCTATTACGCCAACACGGGCACCCCGAACAACGCCGCGACCGACGGCACGCTGCGCCTGAAGCGCGAGCTGAACGAAGTCGACCGCAAGGTCTACGGCGCCTACGTCGGCGGCCCGATCATCAAGGACAAGCTGTTCTTCTTCGCCGCGGCCGAAAAGCACGATACCGAAGAAGGCCTGGTCAATGGTTTCCGCGTTGCCACCAACAATAATTCGGTGGGCTGGCGCGATCGCGACACCAAGGTCGAACGCTATATGGCCAAGCTCGACTGGAATATCTCGGACAATCACCGCGTGGAATTCACCACGATGGGCGATACGCCAGAGGTGAGCACCTCCGACAGCGGCTACAACTACACCACCGGCGAGCGTAACGGCATCGTCACCTCGACCGCGCGCCGCATCAATGTCGACAACAACGGCGCCAAGCTCAATACCCTGCGCTACGTCGGCAACCTGACCGACGACCTGACCGTCACCGCGTTGTTCGGCCGCTCGAAGTCGCCGCACGAGAACTACTTCACCGGCTACGACCCTGATTTGTTCCAGATCTCGTCGACCGTCGATGCGCGCGCGCCTGGCTTCAGCTACGCCAACCCGCAAAACATCAGCGGCAACATCCTCGCGCCGGGTTCGGAAGACATCGTCGATTCGGGCCGCCTGGACCTCGAATGGCGACTCGGCCGCCATACCGTGCGCGGCGGTTTCGACCAGACCAAGGTCGAATCGAAGGCAGCGGGCGATCTCCGCGCCGGCGGCGGCATGTGGACCTACTTCCGCGCCAGTGACCCGACCGCGCAGATCGAAGGCCCGAGCGGCGTGCTGATCCCATCGCCGGCCAGCACCGGCAGCGCACTGGGCAACCAGGGCTACTACGTGACCCGCGACCTGTTCTCGACCGTCACCAATTCGTTCGGCGAGCAGAGCGCCTGGTACCTGGAAGACCGCTTCCAGGCCACCGACAACCTGCAGCTGACCTTCGGCCTGCGTAACGAATCGTTCAAGAACCAGAACGACAGCAAGACCACCTTCCTGGAGATGAAGAACCAGTACCAGCCACGCCTGGCCGCGGTGTGGGACGTGAATGGCGACGCCAGCCTGAAGGTCTACGGTACCCTGGGCCGCTACTCGGTCCCGATCCCGACCCATATCTCGGTGCGCGGCGCCGGCCGTTCGACCTATACCGCCCAGTACTACACCTACACCGGCACCGACGCCAACGGCGCGCCGACCGGCCTGGTGCAGCTGAGCGAGCCGCTGTCGAGCAACAACGAATACGGCCAGGACAAGGTCGTCGAAACCCTGGCGGCGCGCGACATGGATCCGCAATTCCAGGACGAGCTGACCTTCGGCTTCGAGAAGGCCTTCTCGCCATCGCTGAACTTCGGCGCCAAGGCGATCTACCGCAAGATGAAATCGACCATCGACGATTTCTGCGACGTGCGTCCATTCGAGCGCTTCGCCGAAGCCAACGGCATCGAGATCACCAATCCGCTGTGGGGCAACACCTGCCAGACCTTCAATCCGGGTGAAGACAACGAATTCCTGGTCGACTTCTCGGGCGACTCGTCGAACCTGACGCCAGTGAGCCTGACCGCTGCGGATCAGGGCTTCGACAAGCCGAAGCGCACCTACAAGTCGATCGAAACCTTCGTCGAGCATCCGTTCCGCAATGGCTGGTACGCCAAGGCGAGCTACGTGTGGTCGAGCAACAAGGGCAATACCGAAGGCCAGGTGCGTTCGGACAATGGCCAGGCTGACGTCGCCGTCACCTCGTCGTGGGACTACCCTGAGCTGATGGAAGGCGCGTACGGCTACCTGCCGAACCACCGCAAGCACCAGCTCAAGGCCTTCGGCTTCTACGAAGTCACGCCAGAAGTGGTCGTCGGCGCGAACGTCCTGATCGCTTCGGGCCGTCCACGCAGCTGCATCGGCTCCGCCGCCAATCCGGGCGACTCGCCGAACTACGCGAACCAGACCTTCTACTGCGGCGGCCTGGTCCGTTCGCAGAACGTCCTGACCCCGCGCGGCACCGTCGGCGAACTGCCATGGACCCACCGCTACGACCTGAACGTGGCCTACCGTCCCAACTTCGCCAAGGGCCTGCAGTTCCGCGTCGACGTGTTCAACGTGTTCAACAGCCAGACCGTGTCCAGCGTGACCGAGGCCTACAACAACGGCGCCAACGTCAGCAGCCTGTACCAGACGCCGCTGTCGCTGACCGCACCACGATACGCACGCTTCTCGCTGATGTACGACAAGAAGTTCTGATCCCGACCGGCGGCCTCGCGGCCGCCGCCGGATCCAGCAAGCCGCTCTTCGGAGCGGCTTTTTTTCGTCTGTCCGCCACATGCAAGGCAAGTAGCCCCCTTCTTCTCACTCCCTTATCAGTAGGGCGAACATCCTCATTTGTTTCTAAGTAACTTTCAGTTGCGAAGCCGCTTGAGCGACGCATCCGCCCAAACTTCCTGTGTCGAAATGGCGATTTATCCTTTGTCTGTACGGCGTATGTATGCCTCATTGGCGTGCTGGCAGGATGTTTCGATGATTGTTCAAAATAGTGCGTTCAAAGGCTAATTTTGTGCGTTGATGCACCATTAAGATGAATCTTATTCAGTTGGCGTAAAGCTTTAATCTTGCCTGTTGTATATATGCATACATCGAAACTGTGTCGTTGACACAAGAAGTTTCCACGTGGTTTTATGTAAAAGTGCCTTTTGGTCAAAATCTTCATGTAAATGAATATTCGGTCATCGGGTCCAAGAGAGGAAAAGTAGCTGGCACGGCTACGAGTGATTCATACACAACCATCTGCGGCCGCTCCACGAGAGCGGCCGACAATAAAACAGGAAATCACACATGTTCAAGAAATCTGTTCTGGTACACGCACTTGGCCTGGCGTTCAGCGGCGCTGCACTGAGCGTCGCCGTGATGGCGCCGGCGATGGCGCAGTCGAACGCGACGTCGTCCGTCTTCGGTACCGCGACCCCTGGCCCGGACGTGACGGTTGTCGTCGAGAACCTCGCGACCGGCCTGCGCCGTACGCTGACGCCGGATGCGCAGGGGCGCTTCCGCGCCAGCGCGCTGCCATCGGGCACCTACCGCGTGACGCAGCTGCGCGGCAGCGAAACGGTCGCGACGACCGAGGTCGAGGCCAGCATCGGCGCGGGCGGCGAAGCGATCTTCTCTGGCGCGGGTAACGCCCAGATCGTCGAAGTGACGGGGCAGCGCCGCATCATCGACGTGAACAACACCAATAACGGCGCGACCTTCACCGCCCGCCAGCTGGCGGCGCTGCCGATCGCCCGCAACGTCGAAGCGATCATTCAGCTGGCGCCGAATACGGTCGAGGCCGACTCGCGCTTCGCCGGCGGCGCCTCGTTCGGCGGCGGCGCGGCGTCGGAAAACTCGTACTACATCAACGGTTTCCCGGTCACCAATCCGTTGACCGGCCTGGGCGCCTCGCAACTGCCGTTCGGCGCGATCGCCGAGGCGCAGGTGCTGACTGGCGGCTTCGGCGCCGAGTTCGGCCGTTCGATCGGCGGTGTCGTCAACATCACCACCAAGAGCGGCACCAACACCTGGGAAGGCGGTGCGATCGCGACCTACGAGCCGAAATCGTGGCGCGCCACGCCGCATGACATCTACTACGCCAATACCGGCCGCAACCCGGCCACCGACAACACGCTGCGCCTGGCGCGCGCCGAGAACACGTCCGAGCGCAAGGTGTATGGCCTCTACGCCGGCGGGCCGATCATCCAGGACAAGCTGTTCTTCTTTGCCGCCGCCGAGACTACCGAACTCGATACCAGCATCGTCAATGGCTTCCGCACCGCGACCAACAATGCCTCCGTCGGCTGGCGCGAGCGCGAAAGCGAGATCGACCGCTGGATGGCCAAGATCGACTGGAATATCACCGACAACCACCGCCTCGAGTTCACGTCGATCGGCGACCAGCCGAAGATCAGCAACGCGGACAGCGGCTTCAACTACGCGACCCGCACCCGTAGCGGCGCGGTCACGTCGAGCGCCGTGCGCGACAATATCGACGACAATGGCGGCAAGACCAATATGCTGCGCTACGTCGGCAACCTGACCGACGATCTCACGGTGACCGGCCTGTATGGCCAGACCAAGTCGCGCCACGCCAACGCATTCACCGGCTACAACCCGGATCTGTTCCAGATTTCGTCGAGCCCGGAAACCCGGGTGCCTGGCCTGAGCTACGTCAATCCACAAAACATCTCGGGCAATATCGTGGCGCCAGGCTCGGAAGACATCGTCGACTCGGCCCGCTTCGACGTCGAATGGCGCATCGGCGACCATACGCTGCGCGCCGGTGTGGACCAGACCAAGGTCGAATCGAAACGCGCTGGCGATATCCGCGCCGGTGGCGGCACCTGGACCTACCTGCGCACCTCCACGCCGAATGCCCCGATCGAGGGCCCTGCAGGCGTCCTGATTCCAGCTGTCTCCACCGGCGGCGGCTACGGCGCCCAGGGTTACTACGTGACGCGCGACCTGTTCTCGACCGTCACCGATTCGTTCGGCGAACAAAGCGCGATCTACCTGGAAGACAAATTCCAGGTCACCAGGAACCTGCTGGTGACGGCGGGCGTGCGCAGCGAATCGTTCAAGAACCAGAACGACTCCAAGACGACCTTCCTGGAAATGAAGAACCAGATCAATCCACGCCTGGCCGTGTCGTGGGACGTCAATGGCGACTCGAGCCTGAAGGTATTCGGCACCGCCGGCCGCTATTCGGTGCCGATCCCGACCCACATCTCGGTGCGCGGCGCCGGTCGTTCGACCTTCACCTCGCAGTACTACACCTATAGCGGGATCGACGCCAACGGTGCGCCGACCGGCCTGGTGCAGCTGAGCCAGCCGCTGTCGGCGAACAACGAATACGGCCAGGACAAGGTGGTGGCCACGCTGGCGGCGCTGGACATGGATCCGGCCTACCAGGACGAAATCACGATCGGCTTCGAGAAGGCGCTCTCGCCATCGCTGGTGGTCGGCGCCAAGGCCTCGTACCGCGACCTGAAATCGACCATCGACGACTTCTGCGACGTGCGTCCGTTCGAGCGCTATGCCGAGGCGAACGGCATCGAGATCACCAATCCGCTGTGGGGCAACACCTGCCAGACCTTCAATCCGGGTGAGACCAACCGTTTCCTGGTCGACTACTCGGGCGACCCGACCCGCCTGACCGAAGTGGCGCTGACCGCAGAAGAGCAGGGCTTCATCAAGCCGATCCGCTACTACGCCGCGCTGGACTTCTTCGCCGAGCATCCGCTGCGCAACGGCTGGTACGGCAAGGTCACCTATACCCTGTCGCGCAACAAAGGCAATACCGAAGGCCAGGTGCGGTCCGATAACGGCCAGGCCGACGTGGCCGTGACCTCGACCTGGGACTATCCGGAGCTGATGGAAGGCGCCTACGGTTACCTGCCGAACCACCGCAAGCACGTGCTCAAGGCCTACGGCTTCTACGAGCTGACCAAGGAAGTCGCCTTCGGCGGCAACCTCCTGATCGCCTCGGGACGTCCACGCAGCTGCATCGGCAGCGCCGCCAATCCGGGCGACTCGCCGAACTACGGCAACCAGACCTTCTGGTGCGGCGGCGCGACCCGCGCGCAGAACGTGCTGACCCCGCGCGGCACGGTCGGCAACCTGCCGTGGACCCACCGCCTGGACCTGAACGTGGCCTACAAGCCGCGCTTCGTGCAGGGCCTGGAAGTGCGTCTCGACGTGTTCAACGTGTTCAATCGCCAGACCGTGCAGAACGTGACCGAGGCCTATAACAACGGCACCGCCGTCAGCAGCCTGTACCAGACCCCGCTGTCGCTGACGGCGCCACGTTCGGGCCGCGTGTCGCTGATGTACGACCGCAAGTTCTGATCCGGCGGCCGCCAGGCCGCCTTAGCACCCGAGCCGCTCCATAGAGCGGCTTTTTCTTTGGCGCTGTCATCGTTATCTGTAGGCGAGGATTGAACTGCCGAGTTGGTTCGAGGTCCAACCTCTGTCGTCCGCCACAGGGAACCGATCATGAAAGCGCCCAGGTTTTCCAGGCTGTTCGCCCAACTCGCACTGCTCAACCAGCATCAGCGGGAAGCGGTGCTCGCCGCCCTGCGTCCTTCAGCCGGGCTCGATCGGATAGTCTTCCTGATCGACGAGATTCGCAGTCGCACGCGGCGCTGTCCCAGGTGCGCCTGCGAACGATGCTACCGTCACGGTCATGCCAACGACCTGCAGCGCTTTCGCTGCTGCAGCTGCGGGCGCACCTTCAACGACCTCACCGGCACGCCGCTGGCGCGGCTGCGGCTCAAGGGCAAATGGCTTGACTACCTGGGAGCCTTGCTCGATGCGCAGACGGTGCGCGCCGCCGCCAAGCGGGTTGACGTACACCGCAACACGGCGTTTCGCTGGCGCCACCGGTTTCTCGAATGGGTCAAGCACGACCGGCCCGCACAATTGATGGGCATCGTGGAAGCCGACGAGCTGTTTTTGCTCGAATCGCAGAAGGGCTCGCGCAAACTCGATCGCAAGGCGCGCAAGCGTGGTGGCAAGGCGAGCCGTCGCGGCATTTCCCGCGAGCTCGACTGTATTCTGGTGGCGCGCGACCGCGGTGGCCAGACCATCGACGCCGTCACTGGGCGTGGCGCCTTGACGCCAGTCCAGTTGACCAAGCACCTGCTGCCCAGGCTCGATCCCCAGGCATTGCTCGTCACCGATGCCAATGCGGCCTATCAGGCGTTCGCGCGAACGCACCACATCGCGCACCGATCGGTCAACCTGAGCGCGGGAGAACGGGTGCGCAGCAGCCTGGAGGGCGCCATCCACGTACAAAACGTCAATGCCTACCACAGCCGTTTTCGTGCCTGGCTGGCGCGTTTCCATGGGGTGGCCTCTTACCGTCTACCTAATTACCTGGGGTGGCGCTGGGCGCTCGATGGCGAGCGAATCACTTCTGCGGAACAATTGTTACGCATTGCACTCGGGGTCATCAACAGTTCACGATGACAGCGCCTTTTCTTTGGCGAAGGCAATATTTCTGCTCAGGCGCGCGAGGCGCAGTTAATCGGAAACTGACGTGGTTAATCCGCAACTATCTGGCCTCTCAGCTACAAATTTCTACATTTCGATTCCAGTGCATACGGCGTACTGATTTGTGCGCTGCAGCGTATCGTCTATATCAGTGGATTTAATTCATGCATATGTCTTAGAAACTATTGTAAATACAAAGACTTAACCCGATTCCAGCCTTTTTCCACTTGATCCCCAGTGCAGGGCGGACCGTGGCGTCAGCTTCCTGTTCGGCAATCAATCCACGCGCTCATCAGGCACCCAAGCCGGATTTAACATTATGCATATGCCTGTCATACATTGACGCTGTCAGTTTTGGCATGGTTTTATATATTCGCTCAGACAACGTTTGATTCCACGACAAACGCTGATTGAGGGTGTTCGTCCCTTATTCGATATATGCATGAAATATCTCGCCCATCAAGCCGAGCTATTCTGAAACTATTGTTTTTGGGAAAAGAAGCTGCGCGCCATCTTCGCTGGTGCACTCGCATGTATCCATCCAAAAGAACAGCAAGGAGAAACACAATGTTGAAACTGAAGTCGATGCCGTGCGCGATCGCCTGCGTAGTCGCCAGTGGCGCCCTGGCCGGCGCCGCGCCGGCGCTGGCCCAGGACCAGGGCGAGACGGCTGGCGCTCCCCAGCGCGTGGTCGTGACCGGTTCGCTGATCAGCCGCACCAATATCGAAACCCCGACCCCGGTGCAGGTGCTGACCGCGGCGGACATCCAGAAGAGCGGCAAGACCTCGGTCGCCGAACTGTTGACCGACCTGGCCGCGAACGGCGCCGGCACGCTGGGCACCGGCTTTGCCGGCGCCTTCGCCAATGGCGCATCGGGCATCTCGCTGCGCGGCCTGACCGTCGGCGCGACCCTGGTGCTGATCGACGGCCACCGCATGGCGCCGTATCCACTGTCGGACGACGCCCAGCGCTCGTTCGTCGACGTGTCATCAATCCCGTTCGACGCCATCGAGAGTATCGAAGTGCTCAAGAGCGGCGCTTCCTCGCTGTACGGCTCCGATGCGATCGCGGGCGTGATCAATATCAAGCTCAAGAAGAACCTGACTGGCACCCGCCTGGCGGCCGAAGTAGGGGACACCCAGCACGGCGGCGGCAAGACCAAGCGAGCATCGATCAGCACCGGCATCGGCGACCTGGGCGCCGATGGCTATAACGCCTTCATCACCGCCGAGTACCGCAAGCAGGATCCGATCTACGTCGCCGACCGCGAGAACTTCGGCTATGCCAACCGCGACTGGCGCGCGCGCGGCGGCAACGACCTGACGCTGGGCGTGCCGACCAATATCAACAACTTCCTGACCGCGTCCAGCAGCCCGTTCCTGTACAACCCGAGCAATCCCAACAATCCGGCTGGCGTGACCAACGTCAACAACCCAGCCAATTACCAGTTCCTTGACCCGAACTGCAACTTCACCAAATACCGCGCCGGCGGTTGCTCGGTGCGCGACACCGAATCGTTCATCCAGCCGCCGACCGAGAACGTCAACCTCCTGATCGGCATGACCAAGAAGCTGAGCGAAGACTGGGAAGTCCAGTTCAAGGGCTCGATGTTCCAGCGCGAGAGCACCAACAACCGCAATAGCGCGAACAACTCGCCGCTGGCCTTCAACCCCACCGCCTTCAACGGCACCACCACCCTGGTCAATGGCGTGCTGACCCCGCGCGTGGGTGCGGTCCCGGACACCACGTTCGCACCAGGCGCCCAGGTCGGCGCCAACGTGACCAACCCGTTCGGGCAGAACGCCCGCCTGTACGGCTTCATCCCGAACGTCGGCCCGGCCCTGACCACCAACAACAAGTCGACCGCCACCCGCTTCTCGGTCGACCTGGTCGGTAGCGCCGCAGGCTGGGACGTGAACGCCTCGGCCGGCGCCACCCGGGTCAAGAACGACCTCGAGTACAGCGGCTACGTCAACCGCAGCGCCCTGTACGCCGCGCTGCGCAATGGCACCTTCAATGTGCTGGGCAACAATGCGCCGGCGGTCATGGACACGGTCTCGCCGCACTTCAGCAACAAGATCGAATCGACGCTGAACTACGCCGACCTGGTCGGTTCGCGCGAACTGCTGTCGAACTTCGGCGCCGGTCCGCTGGCCTTCGCGGCCGGCCTGCACTGGCACGAGCGCAAGCAGGACGCGCCGCCATCGAGCCTGACGCTCAATGGCGCCGTGGCCAACACGGCGGCCTTCACGATCGGCGAGGAGACCAACAAGGCGGCGTTCGCCGAACTGCAGGCGACCCCGCTCAAGAACCTGGAAATCGGCCTGTCCGGGCGCTATGACGACTACGATACCTACGGCCATTCGTTCACGCCGTCGGCCAATTTCAAGTGGTCGCCAAGCCAGCAGTTCGCCCTGCGCGGCACTTTCGCGCGCGGCTTCCGCGCCCCGGCGCCGGCCGAGGTGGGCAATGCCGGTTCGTTCTTCACCTTCAACTCGATCCCCGACCCGATCCTGTGCGCGAACGGCAGCCAGACCACCGCCGGCAACGTGCCATCGGCCTGCTCGTTCAGCCCGCCATACGTCCAGACTACCAACCCCGACCTGCAGCCCGAGAAATCGAAGTCGTACACCGTCGGCTTCATCGTCGAGCCGGTGCGTGGCCTGAACATGAGCCTGGATTACTACAAGATCCAGATCAAGAACCTGATCGTCACCCAGGCCGGCAACGACCCGAGCTTCACCCCGACCTGGGTGCGCGGCCCGGCGGCGACGATCGACATCGCGACCGGCGTGGGCAACAACACCGTGCCGGGCGTGCCGTCGGTGGGCCCGATCCTGTACGGCCTGTCGCCGTACATCAACGCCGGCAGCACCGAAACCCACGGCGTCGAAGCCGATGTGCGCTACCGCTGGCGCATGGGCGACATGGGCACGGTCACGGCCAACCTGAGCGCGGCCCACACCTTCGGCTATGTCACCGAAGTGGCTGGCGCCTCGTACCAGCTGGCCGGCACCCAGGGTCCGTCATCGGTCGGCGGCGCCACCGGCAACCCGAAGGACCGCGCCCAGTTCACCCTCGGCTATACCCGCGGCCCGCTGGACGTGACCGCCACCGTGAACTACACCAGCGGCTTCTCGACCAAGGACCCGGCGCTGGGCGAGACCGATTGCGCCTCGACCGGCACCAATGTGGGCGGCCGCGCCTACTTCCAGGGGCTGACCCAGCCGTCGTGGTACTGCGATGTGTCGTCGTTCACCGCGACCAACCTGAATGTGAGCTACAAGGTCACCGAGAACCTGACGCTGCGCGGCGCGATCCTGAACCTGTTCGACAAGGAAGCCCCGTATGATGTCGCCACCTATGGCAACGCCGGCAACCAGACGTCGTACAACGCCTCGCTGCACCAGCCTGGCGCGGTCGGCCGCTTCTTCAGCCTGGGAGCGAACTACACGTTCTGATGAAGGAGGCGCGTAGCAAGCACGTCGCCGAGTAGCAAGCACGTCGTTCCCGCCCGGCGAGGGCGGGAACGACGGCGTATCAACTCGCTATATATATAGCGTCCGACTTCCACATGGCGCGTCCGGCTTGTACATGGCGCGCCGACTTCCATATGGCGTGTCTGGTTTTCTCGTTCGCCGGGCTAGATCCCGCCCCAGGCGCCGGCCAGCAGCGCCAGCGCGGCCAGCCCGGCGGTTTCGGTGCGCAGCACGCGTGGCCCCATCGACAGGGGCAGGGCGCCGGCGGCGATGGCCGCGTCTTCTTCTTGCGGGCTGAGGCCACCCTCGGGGCCGATCAGCAACGTGACCGGCTGCGCCGGATTGGCCCGGGCCCAGCCGGCCAGCGACGCGCTTGCGCGCGGGCTGAGCAGGATGCGGGGCGCGGCCGAGGGCGTCGCCAGCCACGCTCCCACATCGTCCAGCGGATGCAAGGCCGCCAGCCGGTTGCGCCCGCATTGCTCTGACGCCGCCACGATCACCCCCTGCCAGTGGGTCTGGCGCTTCTCGGCGCGCTCGCCCGAGAGCCGCACCACGCTGCGCTGGGCCGCCAGCGGCTGGATCGCGGTAACGCCGAGTTCAACCGCCTTTTCGACGATCCAGTCCATTTTCGAGCCTTCCGGCAAGCCTTGCGCCAGGGTGACGGCGTAGGGCGCCTCGGCCTCGACCGCCTCGAAGGCGTCGACCGTCGCCGTGGCGCGCCGCTTGCCGGTCTCGGCCAGCGTGGCGCGGTATTGCCCGCCTTCGCCATTGAACAGGGTCAGCGCCGCGCCCGGCTGCAGCCGTACCACGTGCAGGTGGTGGGCGACCGCCTCCGGCAGGTCGACCGTGGCGCCGATGGCGAGCGGCTGGGGGCAGTAAAAACGCGGCATGGAACCTCTGTGGACGATATGGACAGGGCTGCATTTTAAAGCGGCAGCCGGCCTCTCTGGTAAAATAACGGGCTACGGCCAGCCACCGGCCAACAGCCTTCCAATCCCTGATCCACGATCTCCATGAAATCTACGCACACCACCACCCTGATGGCCAACGCGATCCGCGCGCTGGCGATGGACGCTGTCCAGAAAGCCAACTCGGGTCACCCGGGCATGCCTATGGGCATGGCCGAGATCGCCGTCGCGCTGTGGGACAAGCACTACCGCCACAATCCGGCCAATCCGGGCTGGATGAACCGCGACCGCTTCCTGCTCTCGAACGGCCACGGCTCGATGCTGCACTACGCGCTGCTGCACCTGGCGGGCTACGACCTGACGATGGATGACCTGCGCGATTTCCGCCAGATGCACTCGAAGACCCCGGGCCACCCCGAAGTGGGCATCACCCCGGGCGTGGAAACCACCACCGGCCCGCTCGGCCAGGGGATTGCGAACTCGGTCGGCATGGCGCTGGCCGAGTGGCTGCTGGGTAATGAATTCAACCGTCCAGGCTACGACGTGGTGGACCACTACACCTATGCCTTCCTGGGCGACGGTTGCCTGATGGAAGGCATCTCGCACGAAGTGGCGTCGCTGGCCGGCACCCTCAAGCTGAACAAGCTGATCTGGCTGTACGACGACAACGGCATCTCGATCGACGGCCGTGTCGAAGGCTGGTTCACCGACGATACCCAAAAGCGTTTCGAGGCCTATGGCTGGAACGTGATCCCGAAGGTCGACGGCCACAGCGTCGCCGACATCGATGCGGCGATCGAGAAGGCCAAACAATCCGACCGTCCGACCCTGATCTGCTGCAAGACGATCATCGGCAAGGGCGCCCCGAACCTGGAAGGCGGCGACAAGGTCCACGGCGCCCCACTGGGCGACACCGAGATCGCGGCCGTGCGCAAGCACCTGATCTGGGATCCGATCCCGTTCGACATTCCTGCCGACCTGTACGAAGCATGGGACGCGAAAGAGCGCGGCGCCCAGGCTGAGGCCGAGTGGAACACCCTGTTCGCGGCCTACCGCGGCGCCCACCCTGAACTGGCCGCCGAGTTCGAGCGCCGCATGAAGGGCGAGCTGCCGGCTGACTTCGGCCAGGCGCTGGACGCGGCGATTGCCGCCTGCGTCGACAAGACAGAGACCATCGCTACCCGCAAGGCCTCGCAGAACGCGATCCAGGCGCTGGCGCCGACGCTGCCAGAATTCCTGGGCGGCTCGGCCGACCTGACCGGCTCGAACCTGACCAACTGGAAAGAATCGGTGCCAGTGCGTTCGGGCATCGCCGGCAACCACATCAACTACGGCGTGCGCGAATTCGGCATGTCGGCGATCCAGAACGGCGTGGCCCTGCACGGCGGTTTCATCCCGTTCGGCGCGACCTTCCTGACCTTCTCGGACTACAGCCGCAACGCCCTGCGCATGGCGTCGTTGATGAAGATCCGTTCGATCTCGGTGTTCACCCACGACTCGATCGGCCTGGGCGAAGATGGCCCGACCCACCAGTCGATCGAACATGTCTCGTCGCTGCGCCTGATTCCTGGCCTCGACAACTGGCGTCCGTGCGACACCGTCGAGTCGGCGGTGGCATGGGGCGCGGCCGTGCAGCGCAAGGATGGCCCGTCGACGCTGATCTTCTCGCGCCAGAACCTGCCGTTCATGGCCCGTGACGCTGGCCAGATCGCCGACGTCGCAAAAGGCGGCTACGTGCTGCGCGACACGGCCGACGCGAAAGTGATCCTGATCGCGACCGGTTCCGAAGTCGAGCTGGCGGTCAAGGCCTTCGATGCACTGGCTGCCGAAGGCATCGCCGCACGCGTGGTCTCGATGCCGTCGACCGACGTGTTCGACCGCCAGGACGCGGGGTACAAGGCAAGCGTGCTGACCAAAGGAACTCCTCGCGTGGCGATCGAAGCCGGCGTGACCGCCTTCTGGTACAAGTACGTCGGCCTGGAAGGCGCCGTGGTCGGCATCGACACCTTCGGCGAATCGGCGCCGGCGCCGGTGCTGTTCAAACACTTCGGCTTCACCGTCGAGAACGTCGTCGCCAAGGCGAAAGAAGTTATCGCAGCGTAAGCATTTGCTGCAAGCGGGCCGCCTTCGAGGGTGGCCCGTTGTACATTGTTCGTTACGAAAAAAGTTTTTTTCTAATCAGGAGCCAAGCATGACGATCAAAGTTGCAATCAATGGTTATGGCCGTATCGGCCGCAATGTGCTGCGCGCTTTCTACGAAGGCGGCAAGAAGCAAGACATCCAGATCGTGGCGATCAACGATCTCGGCAACGCCGAGTCGAACGCCCACCTGACCCGCTACGACACCGCCCATGGCAAGTTCCCGGGCACCGTCACGGTCGAAGGCGACAATATGATCGTCAACGGCGACAAGATCCGCGTGTTCGCACAACGCAATCCAGCCGAGATCCCATGGGGCGAGCTGGGTGTCGACGTCGTGCTCGAGTGCACCGGCTTCTTCACCACCAAAGAGAAGGCGTCGGCCCACCTGAAGGGCGGCGCCAAGAAAGTCATCATCTCGGCGCCAGGCGGCAAGGACGTCGACGCAACCGTCGTGTTCGGCGTGAACCAGGACGTGCTCAAGTCGACCGACACCGTCATCTCGAATGCCTCGTGCACCACCAACTGCCTGGCCCCGCTGGTCAAGCCGCTGGATGCGGCGATCGGCCTGGAAAGCGGCCTGATGACCACCGTCCACGCCTACACCAACGACCAGGTGCTGACCGACGTGATGCATGAAGACCTGCGCCGCGCCCGTTCGGCCACGCAGTCGATGATCCCGACCAAGACCGGCGCCGCCGCTGCGGTCGGCCTGGTGCTGCCTGAACTGAACGGCAAGCTGGACGGCTTCGCGATCCGCGTGCCGACCATCAACGTGTCGATCGTCGACCTGACCTTCATCGCCAAGCGCGACACCACGGTCGACGAGATCAACGAGATCATGAAGAAGGCCGCATCGGAAGGCGCCCTGCAGGGCATCCTGACCTACAACACCGATCCGCTGGTGTCGGTCGACTTCAACCACAACCCGGCATCGTCGAACTTCGACGCAACCCTGACCAAGGTCTCGGGCCGCCTGGTGAAAGTGACCTCGTGGTACGACAACGAGTGGGGCTTCTCGAACCGCATGCTCGACACCACCGTCGCGCTGATGAACGCCAAGTAATTCGTTTGGCGTCAAACAAAACCCCGGATGGCTCACGCCCTCCGGGTTTTTTTTCATCGTTACCCACTGCGGATAAGGAAGCAGCTTGCTGGCGGCGGGCGCACCATCTGCCTTGCGCGGACTGCGCTGCATGACACCATCAGCAACTGCCACATCACCATGACCTTGCGAACCATTACTCCCATTTTATTCCTGCTCGCGCTGCCATTCGTGGCGACGGCCTGCAGCCATTCCAGCTACACGCCACTGCCCGACGCCCTGATGGCCTGCAACAAGATCATCGACTGGTCCGAGCAGCAGGCCTGCCGCCAGAAAGCCGAGAAATATAACGAGGACTGGCAGAAGCGCAATAACGCCGCACGCTGACCGTCGGGCGTTTTATTTGGTGTCCGGCCACGGCGTCAGAATCTCGAAACCGCCCTTGGTCACCACGATCATGTGTTCCCACTGCGCCGACAGCGAACCGTCGCGCGTCAGCACGGTCCAGCCGTCGTCGAGCTGGATCACGTCTTCCGCGCCAATATTGATCATCGGTTCGACCGTGAAGGTCATGCCTTCCTTCAGCAGCAGGCCGGTATCCTTGCGGCCGTAGTGCAGCACCTGCGGCTCTTCGTGGTACACGCGGCCGATGCCGTGGCCGCAGTAGTCGCGCACGACTGAGTAACCGGCGCCTTCGGCCAGCTTCTGGATCGCGTGGCCGACGTCGCCCAGGCGCGCGCCGGGACGCACGGCGCGGATGCCGGCCATCATCGCTTCATAGGTCGTATCGACCAGCTTCTTCGCTTCAGGACTTGGCGTGCCGGCGAAGTACATGCGGCTGGTATCGCCGTGCCAGCCATCCTTGATCACGGTGACGTCGATGTTGACGATGTCGCCGTCCTTCAGCACGTCCTTTTCGCTGGGGATGCCGTGGCAGACCACGCCGTTGATCGACGTGCACAGGGTCTTCGGGAAGCCGTGGTAGCCGACATTCGCCGGGGTAGCCTTCTGCACCTTGCGGATGTAGTCGTGGCAGCGACGGTCGAGTTCTTCGGTGGAGACGCCGGGGACGACGTATTCCTTGATCATTTCCAGCACTTCGGCGGCCAGGCGGCCGGCGACGCGCATCTTGGCGATGTCTTTATCGTTCTTGAGTTTGATGGTCATACGGAGGGGAATCGGCAGCGCTTGTCGCGCGCAAACCGCCATGATACCGCGTCGGGCCGGGCAGGGCGACAGGCCAAGTAAAAATGCCCGCCCGGCGAGGCCGGGCGGGCATTGCGAGAATTCTTCAGGACAGGGCCTTGCGGCCCCGTGCCATTAGAAGTTCTGGGTGTAGCGGACGTAGAAGAAGCGGTCCACGACCTGGTCGGCGTCGATCTTCGAAGCCGATGCCTGGCTGCTGTACACAACGCGTGGCGACTTGTCGAAGACGTTGTTGATACCGAACAGGAAGCGGCCATCCCACGAGGTCTTGTAGCCAACGCTCACATCGTGCAGCGTGACCGAACCCAGCTTGTTGGCGCCGGTACCGAACGACGCGGTTTCAGCGGTTGGCATGTTGCACTCGATCAGCGCATCGACATCCCAGCACTGGTCCTTGACCGGGCTGTAGTAACGGAAGCCCCAGGTTGCGCTCCAGTTACCCAGCGACCAGTCGAGCGAGGTGTTCGACTTCACGCGGTTGTAGAAGTAGTCGCCGACGTACTCGTTCCATTCCTGGTCAGCACCGGTGCGGGTACGGAACTTGTCGGTGTACGACGTTTCGTTACGGAAGCCGAATTGACCGTAGGCGGTGCGTGGCAGGCGATACGACACCGCCAGATCCAGGCCTTCGGTTTCCATCTCACCCAGGTTGGCGTTACCGCGTGCCAGGGCAGTCAGGTTACCGGTGACCGGGTCGCGACGCAGCGAGTTACAGAAGTTCGTGTTCGCTTCGACGTAGCACTCATCGACAACGTATTCAGCGCCAATGGCGGTGATGCGGTTGTTGATCTTGATGTTGTACCAGTCCAGGCCGACCGTCAGGCCAGGCACGAACGATGGGCTGTACACGAAGCCGACGGTCTTGGTGACCGCGGTCTCAGGCGTCAGGAACTGGTTACCAGCGCCGCTATTGAACGCCACGAGCGACTGGTCGCCGCCAGCGGAGGTGATCGGACCGCCCGATTGCACCAGTTGACGATAGCCGGCAGGGGTGCCGATCACGCCACCGAAGCCGCTCGAGCAGCGTGCCGCCACGGCTGGATTACGCGACGCTTCGCCGAAGCGGGTGTCGCATGGGTCGGTGAAGGTGTCGAACGACTGCGAACCGCCACCCGAGATATCGTCCAGGGTTGGGGCACGGAAGCCTTCAGCCCAGGTACCGCGGAACAGCACGTCCTTGACCGGCTTGTACATGAAGCTGGCCTTGCTGTTGTTGGTCACGCCGAAGTTGCTGTA
>Ga0265780_10001258_pt1 | contig 36511 bp, 30 predicted proteins | sample P1T30metagenome_FD_192432 | JGI IMG/M metagenome (GOLD analysis project Ga0265780, IMG submission 192432) | Plant litter microbial communities from East Loma Ridge, Irvine, California - P1 T30 | ecosystem: Environmental > Terrestrial > Plant litter > Unclassified | place: USA: California...
TCGCGCAGGTCGACGTGACCCGCACGCGGCCGCTGGCCACGGGCCATGTCCACTTCAGCATGGTTGCGCTGATGCAGAACCGCAAAGGCATCGCCGACCAGTTGCGCGCCACACGCTACGCCGGCCAGGCGCTGGTGCCGGCCACGCCGTGGCTGGGCAACTAGCGCCCCGGCACGCCGCTGGTGGCGGCCGCGCGGCGCGCGCGCTCGGTCGAGCTCACGCTCAAGGCGGGCAAGGCCAACGCGCTGTATGCAATCTGGTCGCGCCACGGCGGGCAGTGGCGCTTCGCGGTGGCGCCGGCCGTGCGCGTCGCCTGGTCGGTGCCGGACGACGCCGCGCTGGGCGCCGCCGAGATCGTGGTGGTCAGCGCGGTCGACCGCCTCGGGAATGAGGGCGCACGGGTGCGTGTGTGGTCCAAGTCGTAATGCGGGTAGCATCGAACTTTGTGAGCGGATTTTCTTATGCCATCTGATCGGGATACCATGAGCGGCCCTGGCCTGGGCATCGACGCCGGCGGCACCGAAACGCGCTGGGCGCTCGCAGTCCCCGGCGGCGCGATCCTGGCCGACGGCGTGGTCGCGGGCCTGTCGGCGCTGCAGATGGCCACGCCCGAGGGCCGCGCGGCGGTGCGCGCCAGCCTCGAAGAACTGGCGGCGGCGGTGCTCATGCATGCCAGCCCGTTGCGCATCCAGGCTGGCTTGACCGGCTTTGGCGGCGATGGCGAACTGCTGCAAAGCTGGCTGGCCCAATTGCTGGGCGTGGCGCCAAGCGCCGTCACGCTGTCCAACGATATCGAGCTGGCCTACCGCGCCAACTTCGCGCCCGGCGCCGGCTACCTGATCTACGCCGGCACCGGCTCGATCGGCGCCTACATCGACGCCGACCACGTGTTCCACCGCGCCGGCGGGCGTGGCGTGGTGCTCGACGATGGCGGCGGGGGCTTCTGGATCGCGCGCGAAGCGCTGCGCCACATCTGGCGCAACGAGGACGAGCAACCAGGCTGCTGGCGCGATTCGCCAATGGCGCAGGCAGTCTTTGCCCACATCGGCGGGCCTGACTGGGATGTGTCGCGCCAGTTCATCTATTTCGGCGAGCGCGGCACGATCGGCAAGCTGGCGCTGGCCGTTGCCGCCAGCGCCGGGCGCGATCCGGCCGCCGCCACCATCCTGAGCGAGGCCGGGCTGGAGCTGGCGCGCCTGGCGCTGGCCCTCACGCGCCGCTTCGGTCCGCGTCCGGTGGTGCTGGCAGGGCGCGCCAGCACGCTGCATCCGCTGATCGTCGAGACGATGCGCGCCGCGCTGCCGGCCGGGATGGACCTGACACAGACCGGCCTGCGCGCGCACCACGGCGCCGCGCGGCTGGCATTGCAACCGACCGCCGCGCCGCCCGCGCGTGCAACCAACAAGAACATCAACGAGGAATCCCCATGAAATCGATCTTGACCGCCCTGGCCCTGGCTGTGCTGGCAGGTTGCACCACCACCGCGCCGACCGTCCCGAAGTACGACACCACCTACGACGCCGTCGGCCAGTCGAGCCGCGCGCGCTTTCTGGTGCTGCACTACACGGTGGCCGACACGCCTGCCTCGATCAAGATCCTGACCCAGCAGCAGGTCAGTTCGCACTACCTGCTGACCGACGAGGTGCAGCCGAAGATCTACCGCCTGGTCGACGAGAACCGCGCCGCCTGGCATGCCGGTAACTCGAGCTGGAAGAACTTCACGCAACTGAACAACAGCTCGATCGGCATCGAGATCGTCAACGCCGGCTGGAAAGACACGCCGCAGGGCCGCGTGTATGCGCCGTTCCCGCAGGCGCAGATGGACGCGCTGCTGCCACTGGTGAAAGACATCGTGGCGCGCCACGGCATCGCGCCCGAGAACGTGCTTGGTCACAGCGATATCGCCCCGTTGCGCAAGCAGGATCCGGGGCCGCAGTTCCCGTGGCAGCGTCTGGCGCAGGAAGGCCTGGTGCTGTGGCCGGACGCGAACCGCGTCGCCGCCGTGCGCCCGGCGTTCGAAGCCTTGCTGCCGGACGTCGGCTGGTTCCAGCGCAAGCTGGCCACGCACGGCTACGGCCTGGTGCAAAGCGGCGTGTACGACGAAGCGACCCGCACCACGCTGGCGGCATTCCAGATGAAGTACCGCCCGCGCGATATCGCGGGCGTGGCGGACGCCGAGACAGCGTCGCTGCTGGAAGTGCTGACCACGCCGGCGAACACGCCGCCGCCGGTGGTGCCGGCCGCCCTGGCGCCAGTCGCGCCGGCCGCGCCGCCAGTGCCGATGTCCGCACCGGCGCCAGTACCCGCACCAGTACCTGCGCCAGCACCTGCACCAGTCCCTGCGCCAGTACCTGCACCGACGCCGACCTTGCCGGAACCGACGCCGGTGCTGCCGGTCGAACCGGCGCCCGAACCTGCGCCGGTCCCGACCACGGCGCCGGCGGCGCCAGTCATCACCACCCCATGATGGTCTCTACCGAGGGCTAAGCGATGCGTCTGCGTCATATCGAAGTATTCCACGCCATCATGCAGGTCGGCACCATCAGTGGCGCCGCCCAGGTGCTACATATCTCGCAGCCGGCGGTGACCAAGGTGCTGCAGCACGCCGAGCTGCAACTGGGCATGCCGCTGTTCGAGCGCGTGCGCGGCAAGCTCTATCCCAAGCCCGAAGCGCACCGCCTGTTCGTCGAAACCGAAAAGCTCAACCGCGACCTGCAGGGCATCCGCCGCCTGGCCGCGAGCCTGAAGGGCCGTGCGGTGGAAACCGTGCGCCTGGTGTCGACGCCGACGATTGCCGTGAGCGTGCTGCCGGCCGGGATGACCGCCTGGCGCCGCGCCTTTCCTGAAACGCGGTGCGAGCTGGCCACGCACCACACGAGCGAGATCGTCAACGTACTGCGCCTGGGGGAGGCCGACGTGGGCCTGTCGCTGCAAGACCCGCGCCATCCCGGCATCGTGGCCGAACCGATCGCGCAGGGTTTGCTCACGGTGATGGCGCCGCGCGGCACCTGGACCGAAGCCGAATGCCGCACGCCGATCACGGCCGATGGCCTCAGCGGTGAACTGATCGGCATGGCCGACCGCGACCCGCTGGGCGAGATGGTGATGGCGGCCTGTGAAGCGCAGGGCGTGCAGCCGGTGTTCCGTACCGTTGTGCAAACCTACCAGATTGCCCGTTCGCTGGTCGAAGCCGGCGCCGGCACCGCGGTGCTCGACCCGTTCACGGCCGCATCGGCCGCAGCAAACCAGGTGCAGTGCCGCCAGTGGTCGCCGTCGATTCCCGTGCACCTGTACCTGCTCACGGCCAGCCACTCGCCGCTGTCGCATGGCGCGCGCGAGCTGGCCAACTGCATCGGCGCGACCGCGCGCGCCTGTCTCGAACCAGCTTAGAATTTTTGGAATCATGCCCGAGTTTTTCGCCAGCGAAGACATCGCCACCAGCCGGGATTTCCGCCACCTGGACAGCATTGCCGGCATCCGGGTCGACCTGCGCTACGCCAGCGTCAATAACTTCGTCGGGCGCGATCTGTATTCGCCGTTCGACTGCGCCTGGCTGCATGTGCAGGCGGCCGAGGCGCTCGAGCGCGTGGTGGCCTGGCTGGCCGCGCGCCGGCCCGACCTGACGGTGCTGGTGCTGGACGCCCTGCGCCCGCAGCGCGTCCAGCAGCAATTATGGGATGCGCTCGAAGGCACCGAGCTGCGCCTGTACCTGGCCGATCCCGCGCGCGGCTCCATCCACTCGTACGGCATGGCGCTGGATCTCACGCTGGTCGATGCCCAAGGCCGTGAACTGGACATGGGCACGGGTTTCGACGACATGACCGAACTGTCGCATCCGGCGCTGGAAGCAGGTTTTTTGCTGGCGGGCCGCTTGAGTCAAGCGCAGCTGGCGAACCGGCGCCTGCTGCGCGAGGCAATGCTGAGCGCGGGCTTTCTGGGCATCAGGACCGAGTGGTGGCACTTCGATTGCGGCGACCGCGACCTGGTGCGCAAGACCTTCCGCCGCGTGCTGTAGCCGTCAGTTCATCTCGATCGTTTCGACCCGGTTGCGGCCATTGCGCTTGGCCGCGTACAGCAGCTTGTCGGCGGTCAGGATCAGGTCGGGCAACGTGATACGGCCTTCGTCGCGCGCAAAATCGTACGTGGCCAGGCCGAAGCTGGCGGTGGTCTGCAATTGCGGGACATCGTCGACCGGGCCCACCAGGTTGGCCGCGAACGCGGCGCGCAATTTCTCGGCCAGGCGGGCGCCATCGGCCAGGCCCACGCCGGGCAGGACCAGCAAAAATTCTTCGCCGCCATAACGCACCACGGCATCGACGCCGTCGCGCACCATCCCATGCAAGAGACCAGCGAAGGTGCGGATCACCACATCGCCTTCGTGGTGGCCGAAGCTGTCGTTGATGCGCTTGAAGTGGTCGATATCGCACAGGATGACCGATACCGGATGCCCGATGCTGCGGGCGCGCGCCAGTTCGTGTTCCAGCAGATGGTCGTGCAGGTAGTGGCGGTTGTAGCAGCCGGTCAGCTGGTCACGCTCGGCCAGCAGCTTGAGTTTCATCTGCAGCCGGAATTGTTCGCGCGAGACCTGGTTGTAGCGACGCGCCGCCAGGATGCCGAAGGTGTTGATCATCGTGAGCAGCATGCCCATCGTGAGCAGGTCGGATACCGGCCGTGGCGGCAGCACGAACGTGGCCAGTGCCAGAAAGACAATCGTGGCGCCGGTGCCGAGCGCGGTCGCATACGCCAGCCGGTTCGGGATGTACAGGTAGATCACCACCAGGATGATCAGCATCGACATCGCATGCCAGTGCACCTCATTCGGCCGCGCCAGCGCAATCACCATGAAGCAGCACAGCGCAATGCCTTCGGCGAGCGATGCCGTCAGGCGCATGGCCCCGATCGACAAGGGGCGGCGGTAGGCCAGCCAGGCGCAGGTGCCGGCGCTCGCAGCGACCACCAGGCGCGCCGGCAACGTTTGCCGGAGAGCGGCGTCCAGGCCCAGCACCGCGATATCCGTCACAAAGAAAACCAGGAAAAACATGATGCAGAACACGATCGTGAAGCCCAGCATGGCGCGGGTGCGTTCGATGTGGTGGGTGAGGAAGGCGGTTTCGCTGGTGGTGCGTGCGAATTCGCCCGTCAGATAGTGAATGTGCATGAGTTCGGCAGCGCTGCAAAGAAAGGCCCTGCCACGCACATCTCATGAGATAGGGGCGGCGGTCCTGTAGTCAGGATGAGGCAGGTTCGAAGCCGAATATTCTGTCAGTTTTCGCTTACTGGAAACTAACAGAATATATCAATTGGGTAATTTTTTTGTTCTAATTGCAATATTTTACGGGTCAATCGCGTGACAATTTACGTTATCGCTAGTTGTAGCGATAGTGGTACCGCCTGACGTCATCAATCAGGGTTGGGCCGCACCCGAGCGCGCCACCCAGTCGACCAGCGCATCGAGCACCGCGCGGCCACGCCCGTCGCCGGCCCGTTCGCTATTGACCATCGCCACGAACACGCATGGCTGGCCGTTCGCATCGGGCACGTAGCCGGCCAGCGCGATGACATTGCGCAGCGAGCCGGTTTTCAGGCGCGCGCGCCCGGCGGCCGGCGTGCCGGCCAGGCGCCGGCGCATGGTGCCGTCGACTGCGCCAATCGGCAGGCTGGCCTGGAATTCCGGCGCCCATGGGCTCTTCAAGCCCGCCTGCAACACACTCCCCATCTGCTGCGCACTGATGCGCTCCACGCGCGACAGGCCCGAGCCGTTGTCGATCACGAAGCCGGCATCGTCGATGCGCTGCGCGCGCAGCCAGTCGCGCACGGCGCCATCGGCGCGCGCGAAGGTCGAGACCTCGCCGGCCGGCAGCGCCAGGCTGCCTTCCACCGCGTCGCCCTGCAGGCTGCCCAGGCTCAGGAACAACAGGCGCGCCAGCGTATTGTCGGACGTCTTGTTGATGTCGCGGACCAGCTCCGGCAAGGCGCGCGCCGCATGGGCCGCCAGCAGGCGCGCGTCCAGTGGCGTGGCGCCCGCGATCGTGCGGCCGCTCAGCGTGCCGCCCAGATCGGTCCATGCGCGGCGCACGAAGCGGCCCACGTAATCGTCGCGGTCGAGCACATTGACGCTGTAGCTGCGGTTGCAGTTTTTTGGAAAGGCGCCGCGCAGGACCACCTCGATGCGGCCGTCGGGGGCACGCCGGGTGGCGGGCAGCTGCCAGCCATCTTCCCACTTCGCGCAATCGCGCTCGACCAGCGTCATCTCGGACGTGACCGACACCCGTTCGAGTTCCGGATACATGCGCAGTTGCAGGGCCGAGCCGGTCGCGCGCATGTCGAGCTGCAGCATGTTCTTGTTGACCAGCAGGGCGTCGGGGATCACGTTGTAATAGGCGTCGGGCGCCTCGTCGAACGGCGGCAGGCCGACATCTGGCCGCGCCGGCTGGAACAGGCTGCGATCGAGCACCAGGTCGCCCTCGATGCGCTCGATGCCCTGGTAGCGCAGCGCGCGCAGCATGTCCTCGAGGTGTTCACCGGTCAGGTCGGCATCGGCGCCGCCCTTGACGTAGAGGCTGCCGCGCAGCACGCCGTCCTTGACGTCGCCGGCGGTGCGCAATTCGGTGCGGCCGCGGAAGGTGGGCCCGAGGCGCTCGAGGCCAACCAGCGTCGTGACCAGCTTGATCGTTGACGCCGGCTGCATCGGCAGCGCCGCCTGGTGCGACAGCACGGCCGCGTCGCCGCGCAGCACGAGCAGGCTCACTTCGTTTGGCGCGATGCCGCTTTGCTGCATCAGCTGCGCCACCGGCGCCGGCAGCTGGGCGTGGGCCAGCGGCAGGGCGCACAGCAGCGACAGGAGTGACGATGCGAGGGCGGCGCGTTTGAGCATGCGTGAATCCTTAACCGAAGAAGAGATAGGCGACGAAGATCGCGACGATGATGCCCACCAGGTCGGCCAGCAGGCCGTAGCTGACCGCATAGCGCGTCTTGCGGATGCCGACCGAGCCGAAATACAGCGCGATGATGTAGAACGTGGTGTCTGACGCGCCCTGCATGATGCTGGCCAGGCGCCCGACGAACGAATCGACGCCATAGGTCTTGATCGCATCGATCATCATGGCGCGCGCGCCGCTGCCCGAGAGCGACTTCATGAGCGCCGTTGGCAGCGCGCCGACGAAATCGGTCTGCATGCCCAGCGCGGCAAACACCCAGGCAAAGCCGCTCGTGACCATGCCGAGGATGCCCGAATTGCGCACCACGCTGATCGCCACGATCATGCCGACCAGGTAGGGGATGATCTTGATCGACGTTTCGACGCCGCCCTTGGCGCCTTCGATGAAGGCCTCGAACACATTGACCTTCTTGCGCAGCGCCCCCGTCATGAACGCGGCGATGACCCCGAACAGCACCAGGTTGGCCACGACCGAGGACACCATCTGGATCTGCGTCTTGTCGAGGAAGTACGTGAAGGAGAAAACCATCGACGCGATCAGCGCGGCGGTGCCGCCGATCCAGGCGAAGATCACCGGATCGAACAGGTTGATACGCTGGCGCAGGCCGACCATGATGATGCTGAAGATGGTGGCGGTGTAGGTTGCGATCAGGGTCGGGATGAAGATGTCGGCCGGATTGGCCGCGCCCAGCACCGCGCGCTGGGCCATCACGGCCAGCGGGATGATCGTCAGGCCCGAGGTCTGGATCACCAAAAACATCAGCTGGGCATCGGTTGCTTCATCTTTGTTCGGATTGAGCGACTGCAGGCTTTCCATCGCCTTCAGGCCGAACGGCGTGGCGGCATTGTCCAGGCCCAGCATATTGGCCGAGAAGTTCATCACCATGTGGCCGTTGGCCGGGTGCTCGCGCGGCACGCCAGGGAAGATGCGCGAAAAGAACGGGCCGATCACGCGCGCGAACAGGCTGATGGCACCGGCCTTTTCGCCGACATTCATGATCCCGAGCCAGAATGTCATCACGCCGGCCAGGGGCAGGGCGATGTCCATCACGGCCATCTTGGCCGAGTCGAAGGTGCCGTCGATGATGCGCTTGAAGATTTCGGTGTCGCCGAGGAACAGCCACTGCGCCATTGCTGCAAGGAAGCCGACGAGGAAGAAGCCTGTCCAGATGTAATTGAGTGCCATCGATAACCAGTGAGTGCCAATGAGTGCAGATCGGCGCGTTGCTGCCGGGATCGCACGATTGTGCAGTGGACAGGGGCTCAGGGCAAGCCGCGTGGATGAAAGATTGCAGCCGCGCCATGTGCAAAAGTTATGCGCGTTGCTTTCGACGGCGCGGCGCGCCTATGATACGGCACGCTGTATGGGACGCCCCAAAGGATCTGCCGTCATGAAATTTCGCTCTGCTGCCGCCGCGCTGTTGTCGCTGGCCTTGTGCTTGCCCTGTGCCGTCGTGCAGGCCGAGGAAAAGGTCTTGCACATGTTTTTGTCGACCAGCGAGACCGGACTCGACCCGGCGGTGGCGTCCGACAACGCCACCCTGTCTCTGCTGGAAAACCTGTTCGACCCGCTGCTGCGCTACGACTACCTGGCGCGGCCGGCCGCGCTGCGCCCCAACACGGCCACGGCCATGCCGACCGTCAGCAGCGACGGCCTGACCTACACCTTCCGCATTCGCCCCGGCATCCATTTCACGCCCGACCCGGCGTTCAGGGGCAGCAAGCGTGAAGTGACGGCCGCCGATTACGTGTATAGCCTCAAGCGTCTGTACAACCCGGCGCTCAAGTCGCCGTGGGCGTATATGTTTGAAGGGAAAATCGCGGGTGACGCCGCACTGCGCGAGCGTTTCGGGCCCGATGTGCCGGTGGCCGGCCTGCAGGCAGTCGATCGCTACACGCTGCGCATCCGCCTGGCCGCGCCCGACAACAATTTCCTGTTCTATCTGGCGACGGCGGCCAGCAGCGTGGTCGCGCGTGAAGTGATCGAGGCCTATCCGGGCCAGGCCGGCAATCACCCGGTCGGGACCGGGCCGTTCATGCTGGGGCAGTGGAAGCGCAGCGACCGCATCGTGCTGCTGGCCAATCCCGATTCCACTGCCGTGTTTGCCGCCACACCGGGCGATAGCGCCGAAGACCGGGCCATTGCCGCCGCACTGGATGGCAAGCGCCTGCCGCGCGTGGACCGGGTAGAGGTGCGCATCGCCGAAGAATTCCAGGGCCGGATGCTGGGCTTTCTGAACGCCGAATACGACTACCTGGAGCAGATCCCAGAATCGATGACCGAGATGGTCGTGCACGACGGCGCGTTGAAGCCGGAGTTGGCCGCGCGTGGCATCGTGCTGTCGCGCTTCCCGGTGCTGCAGACCTACTATATGTGGATGAACATGACCGATCCGGTCGTGGGCGGCTATGGCAAGGACCGGGTCGCGCTGCGGCGCGCGATCTCGCTGGCGTATAACAGCGCGGAAGACATTGCGCTCTTGAAAAAAGGATTCGCGATCAAGGCCGAGTCGCCGCTGCCGCCGAATGTGCGCGGCTACGATCCGACGTACCGCAGCCCGGTGCCGTACAACCCGGCGCTGGCCAACGCCTTGCTCGACCGCTTCGGCTACGGCAAGCGCAACCCGGATGGCTTCCGGCGCGCGCCCGATGGCACGCCGTTGACGTTGACGATGCACAGCGAAGCGACCGTCGGCGGGCGCCTGCGCGACGAACTGTGGCGAAAATGCCTGAATGCCATCGGTTTGCGCGTGGTATTCAAATCCGACAAGAAAACCGAGATCATCAAGGCGTCGCGCCTCGGAACGGTGCAAATGTTCGAGAGTAACTGGATCGCCGATTTTCCCGATGGCGACAACTTTTATCAGCTGCTGTACGGGCCGAATGCGGGCCGCGCCAACTACGCGCGCTTCAACCTGCCGGCGTACAACGTGCGCTATGAAAAAGCACGTGTGCTGCAGGATGGTGCAGAGCGAAACAGGCTGTATATCGAGATGAACCAGCTGCTCCACGCGTACAACCCGTGGGTGCCGTTGACCCATGTTTTATCGGGTGATTTGCGGCATCCGTGGTTGAAAAACTACAAACGCCATCCCGTCGAATTCACCAATTGGCGCTACCTCGATGTCGATGTTGCGCAAAGGGCACGCGCCCTCAAGGGCAAGCGCTAGATTTCGTTAGTTTTTCCGCAAGAAAATATTCCCGCTGGTTATACTCCCCTCCGGATAATTCATTGGCTCGTCACAAAATTGTGAGCGTACTCTGAATTTAGATCATAACGTAATGCCAAGAATCAACTTGGCAACGCGACATGCACCGTCCGAAGACCGCCCCGGGAACGCAAGGAGAAACACCGTGAAATTGAAGAAACTGGCCCAGTTGATTGCCGTGATGGGCGTCTGCGCTCCGATGGTGGCGCAGGCACAAACCGACACCTCGATGCAGCGGGTGGAAATCACTGGCTCGAGCATCAAGCGCATCGCCAAGGAAGGTGCGCTGCCGGTTGAAATCATTTCACGCAAGCAGATCGAAGACCAGGGCATCGTCACTGCCGAGCAACTGATCGCCACCCTGAACATCAACGGCAACGGCTCGGACAACCTGGCGTCGAATGCCGACGTCACGTCGGGCGCCCAGCGCGGCAACAACGGCGCCTCGAGCGCCAACCTGCGCGGCCAGGGTTCCGATTCGACGCTGGTGCTGCTCAACGGCCGGCGCGTGGCGACGCACGGCATGAAGGGTTCGGCGGTCGACCTCAATTCGATTCCGATGGCGGCGGTCGAGCGTGTCGAAGTGCTCAAGGATGGCGCGTCGGCCGTGTACGGCACCGACGCCATCGGCGGCGTGATCAACTTCATCCTGCGCAAGAACTACAAGGGCCTGGAAGCGCAAGCCTTCACCGACGTGGCCGAAGCCAGCGGCGGCGAAATTGGCCGCGCCACCCTCACCGGCGGCTGGGGCGACCTCGAGACGCAAGGCTGGAACGTGCTGGCAACCTTTGCCCACAGCGAGAACAAGGCACTGCGCGGTGACCAGCGCGATTTCGTGAACACCTTCCAGCCGAACCGTGGCCTGTCGGTCGATACGCGCGGCGCCCCGAGCGCGAACATCTTTGCCACGACCCTGGCCCCGACACTGCTCTCGCGCACCGGCACTGGCCCGACCGTGCCGGGCGGCACCGTGGGTTACAACGGCATCAGCCTGCTCGACCTGCCGGGCGGCGCCGGTTGCGACAGCATCGACGGCATGGGCGCGTATGACGAGCGCCTGTGGGACACGCCGAGCGCGGCCTACGGCTGCGCCTGGGATACGGGCCGCGCCGCCGTGCTGCAGCAGCCGGTGAAGAACACCAATGCCCTGGCGCGCGCCACCTTCCGCATCGGCGAGCATGAATTGTTCGCTGAAGGCGTGGCGTCGAACGTCGAAGTGTCCAAGCGCTTCTCGCCGAACCAGATTTCGCCATCGGCATCGACCTTCGGCGCGACCTCGTTCTACCCGAGCACGGGCGCCGCCTACAACGACGTCTACAACGCGCTGGTCAAGACGTTCCCGGGTATTTCGGCCAACTATGGCTTGCCGATCGCCTACCGCTGGCGCTGCATGGAGTGCGGCAATCGCGAGATCACCACCGAAACCAAGGCGGGCCGCGTGCTGCTGGGCGCCGATGGCCCGCTCACCCTGTTCGGCAACCGCTACGACTACCGCGTCGGCCTGTCGCGCGCCTACAGCGAATCGGAGTCCCTGCTGGGCACCGGCTACAACTACACGCGGGCGTTGGCGGACGTCCTCGGCTCGGGCGTCGTCAATCCGTTCCTGCTGCCGGGCCAGACCCAGAGCCAGGCCGCGATCGACGCGATCCGCGCCACCTCGGCGGCGGGCGTGGTGATGTATGGCGGTAAAACGACGCTGACGCAGTTCGACGCCGCGCTGTCGGGCGAGATCTTCAAGCTGCCGGCCGGCGCCGTAATGATGGCGCTGGGTACCGACCTGCGCCGCGAAGAATACAAGTTCAATGGCGACCTGCGCGCCGCCAGCGCGCGCCCGGCAATCCTGAACGCGCCGTTCGACGATGTGAATGCGCTGGCCAAGGTCAGCCGCGACATCAAGGCGGTATATGCCGAACTGCTGGTGCCGGTCACGCAGGCGCTGGAGCTGACCTTCGCCGTGCGCCGCGACGATTACACCGGCTTTGGCGCAACCACCAATCCGAAGGTCTCGTTCCGCTACCAGCCGATTCCGCAACTGATGTTCCGCGGCTCGTACAACGAGGGCTTTCGCGCACCGTCGTTCAACCAGTTGTTCAACGGCGTGACCGAGAGCCAGTATGTCGGCGCGGATCTCGCCGATCCGGCCACCTGCCCGAGCGGTCGTGTCGACAGCACGATCGCCGGCTGCCAGTCTGTGAACCCGGTCATCCTCACTGGCGGCAAGGACACGCTGGGCCCCGAAACCGCCAAGCAGGCCAGCCTGGGCGTGGTGTTCGAGCCGGCCGGCGGCTTCTCGGCCAATGCCGACCTGTGGGAAATCCGCAAGGAAAACACGATCGACTCGTTCAACGCGGTGACGATGATCGCGAACTACAACCTGTTCCAGGACCAGTTCATCCGCGACGCCGCCGGCAACCTGGCCTTCATCGACCAGCGCTGGCTCAACGCCGGCGAGCGCATCACGCGCGGCCTGGAAGTGGGCGCACGCATGACCGGCAAGTTCAGCACCGGTTCGATCTGGGGGATCGGCATCGACGGTTCGCGACTGCTCGAGAAGAAGTCGCGCGCCACCAGGAATGCCGAATTCGGCGAGAGCGAAATCGGCCGCTTCCTGTACACCGGCGACCTGGGCCTGAAGTGGAAGCACAGCGCCTACGTGACCTACAAATACGGCAACTGGAGCGGCATGCTGCAGAATATCTTCCGCTCGGGGTATGACGACCAGGTGCTGCCGGGCGTGGCCAGCGGCCGCGTGACGCCGTCCGAGTACAACAGCAAGGTGGACGATTATTCGATCTTCCACCTGACCGCGAACTACACGGGCTTCAAGAACCTGACGCTCACCGCCGGCATCAAGAACATCCTGGATGAAGATCCACCGTTCGCGATCACCTACGACAGCAACACGGGCGCCGGCAGCAGCTGGGAGCCGCGCGTAGCCGATCCGCGCGGCCGTTCGTTTACGATGATGGCGACCTACAAGTTCTTCTGATCGCTCTACAATCAAGGCCCGTGCCGGGGAGGGTGGTTGCCTCGCCAGTACGGGCTTTTTTTATTCGGAGTCGCCGAACCATGCTTGAGCATCCTTCCCACGCACCCCTCGCACGTCATTCCCGCCGCCGCGGGAACGACGTTGGATGGGACACATGAAGATCAACCGTCGCGGCTTTGGCGCCATCGCCGCCGCCATGTCCATTACCGCCCCCCCCGCAGTTGCGCGTCCTTCTTCGCAGCCCATGCATAAGCTCATCAAGCCCCCACGCCTGCGCCAGGGCGATGTCGTCGGCCTGATTGCGCCAAGCGGCTACACGAACGATGCGGCCATCGAGAAGGCGGCGCGCAATATCGAGTCGCTGGGCTTCAAGGTCAAACCCGGCGCCTATCTGCGCGAGGTGTTCGGTAATTATGCGGGTTCAAGCCAGCAGCGCCTGGCCGACCTGCATGCGATGTTCGCCGATCCCGAGGTCAAGGCGATCTGGCCGATTCGCGGCGGCTCGGGCGCCATCTCGCTGCTCGCTGGCCTCGATTACGCGCTGATCCGCCGTCATCCAAAGGTGCTGATCGGGTACTCCGACATCACGGCGCTGCACCTGGCGATCTTCAGGCATACCGGCCTGGTGACCTTCCACGGTCCGGTCGCTTCGTCGACGCTGACGGACTATGCGACGCGGCACCTGATGGCGGTGCTCACCGACCCGCAAGCGCGCTACACGATCCCGATGTCGCCTGAAAACGCCGAGCGGGCCGCGCGCGAGCCGCACTTCGGCGTGCACACGTTTACGCACGGCGTGGCCACGGGCCCGCTAATGGGCGGCAACCTGTCGATGGTGGCGGCGCTGGCAGGCACGCCGTATGCGGCCGATATCCCGGGCAGCATCCTGTTCCTGGAAGACGTCAATGAGGCGCCGTACCGGATCGACCGCTGGATGACGCAGCTCGACCTGGCCGGCGGCTTTGCCAATGCGGCGGCGCTGGTCGTGGGCATCTGCCAGAACTGCGGGCCGGAACATGAGGATGTCTCGCTGACGCTCGAGCGCACGCTGGCGCTGCACCTGCATCCGCTGGTCATCCCGGCAGTCAGCGGCTATTCGATCGGGCATATCCGCAACCAGTTCACGCTGCCGATGGGCGTGCGGGCGACCATCGATACCCGGGCGCAGACGATCACGCTGCTGGAAGCAGCCGTAATCTGAGGCGATCAGCGTAGCCGGCGGCTCATCGTCACCGAGCCGTGCGACTCGCCATCGATCCGGTACAGATCGGGCACCTCGCCGGTGACGACGAAGCCGGAGCGCGTGTACAGCCGGCGCGCCGCCAGGTTCGCCGACAGCACATCCAGATCGACCCATTCGAGCTGCGGCGTAGCGCTGGCCCACGCCAGCGCATGCTCGACGAGCTGACGCCCGAGCCCGATGCGGCGGTAGTCGCGGTGCACGCCCATGCCGAGCAGCGCGCGGTGGGCGGCAGCGACTTCAGGCCGCGCACGCAGGTCGACGTGGCCAACGATCGCACCCAGGCTATCGAACGCGAGCCACATGCGGCGCCAGCCCGGCTGACCGAACGGCACGGTAAAACTGGATGCGAACGACGCTGCCTTGTCGGGCGGAAGGCGCGACTGCAGGCGCGAGACCGGCTGGAACAGCGGCACGGCGCCACGACCGTTCTCTTGCAGCTGGTCGTCCAGGTACATGAACAGCTGCGGCAGTTGTTCGGGCGCGAGCGCCTGCAGCGACAGGGGCCCGTTCACAATGCGCGCGCGATCAGGAGTTTCTGGATGTCGCTGGTGCCTTCGTAGATCTGGCACACGCGCACATCGCGGTAGATACGCTCGACGGGAAAGTCGGCCACGTAGCCGTAGCCGCCAAAGACCTGCATCGCGTCAGACACCACGCGCTCGGCCATTTCGGATGCGAACAGCTTGGCCATCGCCGCTTCTTTCAGGCAGGGCAGGCCGGCATCCTTCATCGCCGCCGCGTGCCAGATCAGCTGGCGCGCGGCCTCGATCTTCATCGCCATCTCGGCCAGGCGAAACTGCACGGCCTGGTGCTCGAAGATCGGCTTGCCGAAGCTTTCACGATCTTTGGCATACGCCAGCGCCGCCTCGTACGCGGCGCGCGCCATGCCCACCGCCTGCGAGGCGATGCCGATGCGGCCGCCCTCCAGGCCCGAGAGCGCAATCTTGTAGCCCATGCCTTCCGCGCCGATCAGGTTCGCCAGCGGGATGCGGCAATTGTCGAACACGATTTGCGCGGTGTCGGACGAATGCTGGCCCATCTTGTGCTCGATGCCGGCCACGATATAGCCGGGCGTATCGGTGGGCACCCAGAACGCGCTGATGCCCTTCTTGCCGGCCGCCTTATCGGTGACCGCCATGACGATCGCGACGTCGCCATGCTTGCCGCTGGTGATGAACTGCTTCGTGCCGTTGATGACGTAGGCGTCGCCGTCGCGGGTGGCCGTCGTGCGCAGCGCCGCGGCATCGCTGCCGGTGTGCGGCTCGGTCAGCGCGAACGCGCCGAGCAGCTCGCCCTGCGCCAGGGGCCGCAGCCACTGCTGCTTCTGCGCTTCGCTGGCATACATCATCGCGATGCTGCACACGGGGCAGTTGTTGACCGAGATGATGGTGGAGGTGCCGCCATCGCCGGCAGCGATTTCTTCGAGCACCAGCGCGAGCGCCACATAATCCAGGCCGGCGCCGCCATATTCTTCCGGCACCGCCACGCCAAACGCGCCCAGCGCCGCCAGTTCCTTGAGCTCTTCTTGCGGGAAGTGGTGCTCGCGGTCCCAGCGCGCGGCGTTGGGCGCCAGGCGTTCCTGCGCAAAGCTGCGCAGCGCATCGCGGATCATCTGGTGTTCGTCGGACAGGATCATGGGGTCTCGTTGTGGTGTGTTACCAGGCGATCGGCTCGCCGTCGTGGTTGAGGAAACTGCCATTGGCGCCCGCGTCCACCCTGGCCAGCGTGGCGCGCAGGTCGCGCACGCTTTGCTCGGGGGTGAGGCTGGCGTCGCTGCCGCCCATATCGGTCTGGACCCAGCCCGGATGGAACGCGATGCAGGTCACGCCCTGGGCGCCGTAGGTGATCGACGCATCCTTGAGCACCGAATTGAGCGCAGCCTTGCTGGCGCGGTACAGCGTGCCGTCGGTGGACGAACGCTCGCCAATGGACCCCATGCGCGACGAGAGCACGGCCAGCTTGCCCTTCGAGTCGGCCAGCAACGGCGCGACCACCGGGATCAGGCGCATCGCCGAGAGTACATTGGTGTGCATGACGGCGTCGAACTCGGGGCCGGTCGGAAAGCTGCCGTGGCTCGGGCCGTACACGCCGGCGACGAGCCAGGCGCTGTCGATCTTCTCGTCGTCCAGGCGCCAGGCCAGCGCGGCGATCGATTCGGCATCGAGCACGTCGAGCTGGTGCGCTTCGGCGCCAAGCGCGACCAGGCCGTCGCAGTCTTCCTGCTTGCGCGCGGTGGCGATGACGCGCCAGCCATCCTGGCGATATTGCGTGGCCATTTCGTGGCCAATGCCGCGCGAGGCGCCGACGATCAATACGGTGGGCATGATGCACTCCTTGTGAACGGTTGAACGATTGCCTTCAATGTTCGCATGCTTTGTTCATCATTGCAGCGCACTTGCCCGTCGGCCTACACCAGCTCGATCGCCATTGCCGTCGCTTCGCCGCCGCCAATGCACAGCGCCGCCACGCCGCGCTTGCCGCCCGTGCGTTTCAGCGCGCCAAGCAGCGTGACGACGATGCGCGCGCCCGAGGCGCCGATCGGGTGGCCCAGCGCGCAGGCGCCGCCATGCACATTGACCTTTTCGTGCGGGATCGCCAGGTCGCGCATCGCCGCCATCGGCACTGCGGCAAACGCTTCGTTGATCTCGTACAGGTCGACGTCGCCGGCGGTCCAGCCGGTTTTCTTGAACAGTTTTTGCATCGCGCCGATCGGGGCGGTGGTAAACAGGTTGGGTTCCTGCGCATGCGTGGCGTGACCGAGTACGCGCGCGATCGGGTTCAGGCCCAGTTCCTTTGCGGTGGATTCGCGCATCATCACGAGGGCGGCGGCGCCGTCGTTGATCGACGACGACGAGGCGGCGGTGACGGTGCCATCCTTCTTGAAGGCGGGCTTCAATGACGGGATCTTGTCGACCTTGGCCTTGAGCGGGCCTTCGTCCTTGCTGACGACCGTCTCGCCGGCGCGGCTGGTGACGGTGACGGGGGCGATTTCCCAATCGAAGCCGCCGTCCGCGCTCGCGGCCTGCGCGCGCTTGACCGACGCGATGGCAAACGCATCCTGCTCTTCGCGCGTGAAGCCGTAGCTGGCCACGCATTCTTCGGCGAAGGTGCCCATCGAGCGGCCTTCGCCCGTTTTCTCGTTGCGCGAGTAGGCGTCCTCCAGACCGTCGAGCATCATGTGGTCGAACATCGGCGCATGGCCGATGCGGTAGCCGCCGCGCGCCTTCGGAATCAGGTAAGGCGCGCCGGTCATCGATTCCATGCCGCCGGCGACGACGACATCGGCGCTGCCGGCCACCAGCTGGTCATGCGCGAAGATGGCGGCCTGCATCGCCGAGCCGCACATCTTGGACAGCGTGACGGCGCCGGTGGACATCGGCAGGCCGGCCTTGATCAACGCCTGGCGCGCCGGGGCCTGGCCCTGGCCGGCCATCAGGCAGTTGCCGAAGTAGACGTGTTCGACGGCGGCAGGATCCACGCCGGCGCGCTGCACGGCAGCCTGGATCGCAACCGCGCCCAGATCGCTCGCGGTCTTGCTGGAAAAATCGCCCTGGAAGGCGCCCATCGGGGTGCGCGCGGCGCCGACGATAACGACTGGATCGTTCATGGTTGTCTCCGAAATGTAAGAGGTGTTTGCTTGCACCGTTGGTCCCGAGACCGTCATTCCCGCCACTGGCGGCAATGACTTCCCGCCCTCGCCGGGCGCCTTGGCGGGAATCCAAGTTTTCCGCCTGCCAGCGGCGTTTGACGATATTGGTCTACATGCAAGCTTGGGTTCCCGCCTCCGCGGGAACGACGGCTCGGCGGATCGAAGGGTTGCGGTGAGGGCTGGCCGTTACGCCGTCTCGCCAAACAGCTCGCGGCCGATCAGCATGCGGCGGATTTCGCTGGTGCCGGCGCCGATTTCATACAGCTTGGCGTCGCGCCACAGGCGGCCCACCGGGTATTCGTTGATGTAGCCATTGCCGCCCAGCGCCTGGATCGCCTCGCCGGCCATCCACGTGGCCTTCTCGGCGCTGTAAAGGATGGCGCCGGCGGCGTCCTTGCGCAGGGCGCGGATCTGTTCCGGCCCCGCAGCGCGGTCGCAGGCCTGGCCGACGGCGTACACGTACGCGCGGCACGCCATCATGGTCGAGTACATGTCGGCGATCTTCCCCTGCATCAGCTGGAATTCGCCGATGGCCTGGCCGAACTGCTTGCGGTCGTGGATATACGGCACCACCACGTCCATGCAGGCCGCCATGATGCCCAGCGGCCCGCCCGAGAGCACGGTGCGTTCGAAGTCCAGGCCCGACATCAGCACATTGACGCCCTTGCCCACGCCGCCCAGCACGTTCTCGAGCGGCACCTCGCAATCCTGGAACACCAGCTCGCCCGTGTGCGAACCGCGCATGCCGAGCTTGTCGAGCTTTTGCGCGATCGAGAATCCCTTGAAACCTTTTTCGATCAGGAAGGCGGTCATGCCGCGCGCACCAGCCTCGAGGTCGGTCTTGGCATAGACCACGAGCGTGTCGGCGTCGGGGCCGTTGGTGATCCACATCTTGGTGCCGTTCAACACATAGCGGTCGCCCTTGAGCTCGGCGCGCAGGCGCATGCTGACCACGTCCGAGCCGGCGTTGGGCTCGGACATCGCCAGTGCGCCGATGTGCTCACCCGAAATGAGCTTGGGCAGGTAGCGCTGCTTTTGCGCTTCGGTGCCGTTGCGCTTGAGCTGGTTGACGCACAGGTTCGAGTGGGCGCCGTATGACAGCCCCACCGAGGCCGAGGCGCGCGAGATTTCTTCCATCGCCACGATGTGGGCCAGGTAGCCCATGTTCGCGCCGCCGTATTCCTCGCCCACCGTGATGCCGAGCAGCCCGAGTTCGCCCATCTTTTTCCACAGATCCATCGGGAACTGGTCGCTGCGATCGATTTCGGCAGCGCGCGGCGCAATTTCGCTGGCGGCGAATTGCTGGACGGCTTCGCGCAGCGCGGCGATGTCGTCGCCATGGTCAAAGGTCAAGCCTGGAAGGTGCAGCATGTCGTCCTCGCGATGAACAGTGGTGAAAATGGAGAAAGGGTGCGCGTCAATCATACTCGCGTGTTACGTTAACGTAAACGTCAATCAGCAGGCAAAAAAATGGCGCGGATGGGGTTGCCGCGCCAGTGCTGTCTGCGTGTTCGGTGACTCAGGCAGCGTCGCGGCCCGGTTCGTCATCGATCTCGCCGGCATTGCCGCTGAGCAGGCGACGGCATTCTTCTTCATGGGCGACAATTTCTTCCAGTGCCATCTCGATGTCGGCACGCTGTTGTTCGAGCGTGATGCGTTGTTGCCCCAGCACGGCGAGGAAGCGGTCGATTTGCGCCTGCGTGTCTTTTGGTGACTCGTACATGTCGACGATGCTCTTGATCTCAGACAACGTCAGGCCCAGGCGCTTGCCGCGCAGGGTCAGCTTCAGACGGGTCCGGTCGCGGGGCGTGTACACGCGGTTGCGTCCGCCCACGCCTTCGCGTTTCGGACTGAGCAGGCCCTGGTCTTCATAGAAACGGATGGCCCGTGCGGTGATGTCAAATTCGCGCGCCAGTTCGGCGATGGTGTAAGTGGTCGGCATGAGGTGTTAAGGCGGGTTGGGAAATAACCAAAAATCGCGTAAAATCGAAACAAGCAGTAATTTCCGTAAACGTAAATTGACATTGCGTCATATTGTAGCGCGCCAGTCGGCCTGCCAGAAAAGGAAAGATATTGATGAATGCGCTTGAAGCCCAGCTGTCGTATGCGTTCGGCGAGACGATCCCTGCACCGGGCGCGGTGCACGAAATCGTACCGGGCTTGCGCTGGGCGCGTATGCCGTTGCCATTCGCATTGGATCACGTCAACCTGTGGCTGCTGCAGGATGCGGTCGATCAATCCGGGACGTTGCGCGCCGGCTGGAGCCTGATCGACACCGGCGCCGGAACCGATGCCACGCGCGCCGCCTGGGATCAGTTGGCTGCCGGGGGCCTGGATGGGCAGCCCCTGGTACGCGTGATCGCCACCCACTGCCATCCCGATCACGTCGGGCTGTCGGGCTGGTTGTGCGAGCGGTTCGATGCGCCCTTCTGGACGACAACTGGCGAGTTCGGCTTCATGCGCATGATGGCGGCGGCGCTGCCGGGCGTGGACGGGCCGTCGGCGATCCCGCATTTCGAGCGCCATGGCTTGCGTGACGCGGCGATGCTGGACCAGATGCGCAGCCGCCGTCATTACTATCCGTCACTGGTGCCAGCCGTGCCGCCGGCCTATACCCGGCTGCAGGACGGACAAAATGTCACAATTGGAGGACAATCGTGGCGCGTGATCACCGGTTTCGGACACTCGCCGGAACATGCCTCCCTGTTCTGCGCTGCGTTAAATATTCTGGTGTCTGGTGACATGGTCTTGCCGCGCATTTCAACGAACGTGTCGGTGTTTGCAGTTGAACCTGATGGTAACCCGCTACAAATGTATCTGGACTCGCTGGGCAAGTTCGCCGACCTGCCCGATGACGTGCTGGTGCTCCCATCCCACGGCAAGCCGTTTCGCGGGCTGCACACGCGCATTCGTCAGTTGCGCGAGCACCATGTAGCGCGGCTGGCCGAAGTGCATGACGCCTGCGCAGTGCCCCGGTCGGCAGCCGATATCGTGCCGATCATGTTCCGCCGTCCGCTCGATGCGCACCAGCTCAGTTTTGCGCTCGGCGAAGCGCTCGCGCACTTGCATAAACTCTGGTACGACGGCCAATTGCTGCGCCGCGCAGGGCCGGATGGCGTGTTACTTTTCGCGCGAAATTAAGGCTGCAATTGTAATCTTTGGATACAAATTTGTTGGTACGTGCATTCCCTGATGGGTGTCTAAGTAGTGATACGTAGCGTCGTTTTCTCTCATATGACCCAGTTTTTGTAAAAAGCATTCTTGTAAGAATTGCTGTTGGGAAATATACAAATTGGATGTAAAAACTCTTAAAAAACCACATCTTTGTTACTTTTTAGTTGTATAGTCTGGCCATGAGGTTTCTTGACTTCAAGAAGCTTTCCTCTGTTAAACAAAAAGTATTACGATGAATTCAACCAACGAACGGGAGAGCTTCAGCGAGCGCCTCCAACACGCCCTGAAGAACGCCCACTATTCCCCGGACAGCCCAACCCGTCTGGCACGCGAATTTAATATCCGCTTTGAAGGCCGGCCGATCACGGTCCACGCCGCCCGCAAATGGCTGGTCGGCGAAGCTATTCCAACCCAGGAAAAGCTGCGCATGATCGCCCAGTGGCTCGGTGTGCCTGCCGACTGGCTGCGTTTCGGCGGCGCCGAACAGGCTGCCGGCGACGCCGGTGCCGGCGGCGCGCGTTTTGAATCGGCCGACGTCAAGCTGATCGCCGACCTGCAGCGCCTCGATGAACATCACCGCCAGCTGGCGCGCGAGTTCATTCGCATGCTGGTACGCGTGAATCACACGAAGCCGGACGCAAAGTAAACGTCGGTCGCAGTAGCGTTATTGCTGATTTGCACTTTTATTGTGCAGAACGGTACAAATGGTCTTCTCTGGTCCATAATCTGATCAGGTGGCAGCAGGTCCCGCCACCGGTCCAGGTCTACCCAGGAGCAGCTGACGCATGCGAAACAACTACGCCAATACCGCCCAGCTCAAGGATTTGATGACGGCCCCGCCGATGACGGCAGCGCGTCATGCTGAACTGATGCGAGAACGCAACGCCCGGCGGCGAATGCTCGAAGAAGCGCGTGACTTGAAAAAGTCAGAAGACTACCGTTACGACGACAAACGCTGATGTAAACCATGCCGGCGCGAGCCGGCATGCCGGTCACTCTGCGCCGTCGCCCTGTTCACCTTTCATGCCGCCCCAGCGTGCGGCCTGGGAATTGTCTAACCCCAGCAAGTCCACGACACGGTCCACCGTGTGCTCGACCATGTCCGCGATCGTCGCAGGCCGGTGGTAAAAGCTCGGCAATGGCGGGAAGATGATGCCGCCCATTTCGGTCACAGACGTCATATTGCGCAGGTGCGCCAGGTTGAACGGGGTTTCGCGCACCATCAGCACCAGACGGCGGCGTTCTTTCAGGATCACGTCGGCGGCGCGCGTGACGAGATTGTCCGAGAAACCATGGGCCACGGCGGCCAGCGTCTTCATCGAGCAGGGCGCGATGACCATGCCGTCGACCTGATACGAGCCGCTGGCGATCGACGCGCCGATGTCGCGGTTGCGGTGCACCACGTGCGCCAGCGCTTCGACGTCCCGCCGCTGCAAACCCAGTTCCTGGTGCAGGGTGAGGGTGGCGGCGTCGGAAATGATCAGGTGGCTTTCAATGCCAGCCGTCGCGTGCAGCCGCTTGAGCAGCTGCACGCCATAGGTTGCGCCGGTCGCGCCGGTGAGGGCGACAACGATACGGCGCGGGCGATCAGCCATGCAATCAGCCGTTTTTCAGCAGGGTCTGCAGTTCGCCGGATTCGTACATCTCGTTCATGATGTCAGTGCCGCCGATGAACTCGCCGTTCACGTACAGCTGTGGCACGGTTGGCCAGTTCGAGAAGTCCTTGATGCCCTGACGCACTTCAGCATCGTCCAGTACATTCACGGTGGCAACGTTGTCGACGCCACACGCTTTCAGCAGCTGGATGGCACGGCCGGAAAAGCCGCACTGTGGGAACTGGGCAGTGCCCTTCATGAACAGCACGACTGGCGTGGAGGTCACGGTTTCTTTGATCCAGGTTTGAACGTCGCTCATTTGATTTGTGCCTTTTGGAGAGGAATAGGTAGATGGCGACATTCTATAAGAATTCGACGTTGACGGCATCGCCGACAACGTCGCCCCCGCGAAGGCGGGGGCCCAAGTTCCGGTAAACAGCCACCAGCAGAAAACAAGGCAGGGGCCCAAGTTCAGAGGGTCAGCCATCGCCAGTGACAAATACGCCCTGCTGTATCATCTCTCATCCGAGATTACCAACAAACCCGATGAAGAACACGTTCGCTACCTTGCCCATCGCCGCCCTGTGGGTCTTTGCAGCATTGCTGGGCCTACCAGCGCTGTACGACGGCGCCGTGGCGCTCAGAAGCAGCCGTGCGATCGATGCCTTCGTCCAGATCGGCCCGCTCATGATGGCGCTGTTCCTGGCCTGGTGCGCGCTGCAGCGGCGCGCCGGCAAGCTGGCGCTGCTGACCACGCCACGCGTCACCTTGATCGGTTTCATTTGCTTCGGCGCTTTTGCCGGCTGCTTCCTGATGAAGCTCCTGCTGCGTCATACGTCCCTGTTCGCCTGAGACCCAGGGGCGGCGCACGATCATGCGCGCGGCATTGCGGTATGATCGCGCCGTTGATGACCTGACTACCGGAGAACCCTGATGCAGCAACCCCGCCGCCGCGTACCATCGCCGAACGCGAACCTCGTGATCGCCGCCCTGCTGGGCGTGCCCGGCATCCTCAATATCTATGCCGGTCTCACGCGCCAGAGTCCCGGCGACATCCTGTCGGGCATCGCGGCCCTGGTCTACGCCATCCTGCTCGTGCGCGACGCGCTGCACATCAAGAAGACCGGCGCGCCGGCCATCCCCCAGCACAAGATGCTGTTGATCGGCTTCGGTTGCCTGGGCGTGTACCTGATCGGCATCCTGATCAAGCACGCCTGACGCCGGCGCGCTTTATTTACGCAGCTTGGCAAAGGCATCGGCCATCGCGCCGCTCGCCGGTGGCGCCGTGCGTTCCTGGCGCTGGTGCTGCTGCACGCGTTTGGCGTCGTTGCGGTCCGGCCGCTGCGCAGGCTGCGCGCCTGGCTGCGGCGCGCTGTCCGTCAGGCGCATGCTCAAAGCGATGCGCTTGCGCTTCGGGTCCACTTCCAGCACCTTGACCTTGACCACCTGACCGGCTTTCACAACCGTGTGCGGGTCCTTCACGAACGTGTTCGACAACGCCGAGATATGCACCAGGCCGTCCTGGTGCACGCCGATGTCGACAAACGCGCCAAAGGCGGCGACGTTGGTGACCACGCCCTCGAGAATCATGTCCGGGCGCAGATCCGAGATCTGTTCCACGCCATCCTTGAAGGTGGCCGTGGTGAACTCGGGCCGTGGATCGCGGCCCGGCTTTTCCAGCTCCTTCAGGATGTCAGTAATGGTCGGCACGCCGAATTTTTCGTCCGCATACTTCGCCGGGTTCAGGCTCTTGATCAGGGCCCCATCGCCGATCACCGCTTTCATGTCGCGCTTTACATCGAGCAGGATTTTCTCGACAAGCGGATACGATTCCGGGTGCACCGCCGACGCGTCCAGCGGATTGGCGCCGTTCATCACACGCAAGAAGCCCGCTGCCTGTTCGAACGTTTTATCGCCCAGGCGCGGCACTTTTTTCAGCGCCGCGCGCGAGGCGAACGCGCCATGCGTGTCGCGGTATGCCACGATGCCCTGCGCGACGGTGGATGACAGGCCCGATACGCGCGCCAGCAACGGCGCCGACGCGGTGTTGACGTCCACGCCGACGGCATTCACGCAATCCTCCACCACCGCGTCGAGCGAGCGCGCGAGCTGGCTCTGCGACACGTCGTGCTGGTACTGGCCCACGCCGATCGACTTCGGATCGATCTTGACCAGTTCGGCCAGCGGGTCTTGCAGGCGGCGCGCTATCGAGACCGCGCCGCGCAGCGACACGTCCATGTCGGGCAGTTCGCGCGACGCGAATTCGGATGCCGAATACACCGACGCGCCGGCTTCCGAGACGACGATCTTCGTCAGCTTGAGCTCCTGGTTCTGCTTGATCAGGTCTTGCGCCAGCTTGTCGGTCTCGCGCGAGCCGGTGCCATTGCCGATCGAGACCAGCGACACATTGTGCTTGGCCGCCAGCAGGCCGAGCGTGTGCAGCGCGCCGTCCCAGTCGTTGCGCGGCTGGTGCGGGTACACGGTGGCGGTATCGACCACCTTGCCGGTGGCGTCGACCACGGCGACCTTCACGCCGGTGCGCAGGCCCGGGTCGAGCCCCATCGTCGCGCGCGGGCCGGCCGGCGCGGCCAGCAGCAGTGCTTTCAGGTTGCGCGCAAAAACGCCGATCGCATCGAGTTCGGCCTTGTCGCGCAGGGCGCCCATCAACTCGGTATCGAGGTGCATGAAGCTTTTCACGCGCCAGGTCCAGCGCGCCGTATCGAGCAGCCACTTGTCGGCCGGGCGGCCCTGCGCCTTGATGCCGAAGCGCGCCGCGATGCGGCCTTCGCATGGATTGAGCGGCGCATCCCACTTCGGCTTTTCAGGTTCGGAATCCAGGCGCAGCGATACGTCCAGCATGCCTTCGCGACGACCGCGCAGCAGCGCCAGCGCGCGGTGCGACGGCACGGCGGCGAGGGGTTCGTTGTAGTCGAAATAGTCGGCGAACTTTTCGCCTTCGTCCTCTTTGCCGGCGACGACCTTCGATTCGACGACGCCGTGTTCCTGCACGTATTCGCGTAGCGTCTGCAGCAGCGCCGCGTCTTCGGCGAAGCGCTCCATCAGGATCTGGCGTGCGCCATCGAGCGCTGCTTTGGTGTCCGGTACGCCGGGGTTGGCGCCGCCGTCGGCATTGGTAAACGCTTCGCGCAGGTAGCCGCTCGCGACATCCTCGGGACCCTGCATCGGGTCGGCCAGCAGGCTGTCGGCCAGCGGCGCCAGGCCCGCTTCGATCGCGATCTGCGCCTTCGTGCGGCGCTTCTGCTTGTATGGCAGGTACAGGTCTTCGAGGCGCGTCTTGTCTTCGGCGAGCGCGATGGCCTGCATCAGCTCGGGCGTCATCTTGTTCTGCTCCGTGATCGACGCGATGATCGACGCGCGCCGGTCTTCCAGCTCGCGCAGATAGCGCAGGCGTTCTTCGAGAAGGCGCAGCTGGATGTCGTCCAGGCCGCCGGTGGCTTCCTTGCGATAGCGGGCGATGAAGGGCACGGTGGCGCCTTCATCGAGCAGGGCGATGGCGGCAGCTACCTGGGCTGGCCTTGCGGCGAGTTCTTTGGCGAGGCGTTGTTCGATGGATGGCAGCATAGGGAGAAGTGGGGCGTGGATCGTGGACCGAGCGGTCAATGATACGCAAACAGCGCCGATACGCCAGTCTTGACAGCGTCACACGAACATGAGAGAACAGTCGGTTGGCAGACGAGGTGCGCGTTGCGCGCAGACACGATTTGTCTGCTAGGTGCGATTACGAACAAATCGGAAGCGTTCGTATGCGAGATAATAGTTTTTATTGCCGTTTTTAATACCCTGCCACGAGACCCAATGACAACAGTCGATTATCTTCGCGAGAAAGCCGGCGACGCACCCGCAGCACGCACGCCAGCACGTTCCCCGGCCCTGCCGGCGCCGGTGGTGAGCTGGCTGCAGCGGGTCGAAGCGGCGGCGCATCCGCAACCGAAGCTGACCGATGAAGTACTCGACCCGAAGGCCGCGCAGTACAAATTCGTCTACGTAATGGCGCCCACCAGCGGCGGGCGTCACGTGGCGCTGTGCCTGTGCAAGGCGCGCCTGCGGCCGAACGGCGACGTGGCGGCGGCCAGTCCGGTAAGCGAAGTGTTTTCCTTGTTGTCGGCGCCACCTGCCTATCTCGAAGGCGACGACATCGACCTGGTGCGCTTTTTCATTGCGATGCGCAGCGGTTCGGCGCAAGGCACCAGCGCCACCGAACCAAAAGGTAAAGTAGGCGCGATCCTGCTGCAGATGCTGCTCGAACAGGGCAAGCTGCTGTGGGCGAACTCGTGGGCCGATATGGCCGGTGGCCTGGTCTATCCGCTGCAGGGCGGCCCGACCCGCCTGGCCAGCCTGGCCTGGCGCGATGAAGGCCGCGTCGCAAAACTCGGCTGGTCGGTCGAACCGGTGGGCGGCGCGGCCGCGCACAGCGCCGCCGACCAGATCGACTACATGCTGCCGACCGATCCGCCGTGGTACATCGACAATCTGTCGTGCGGCCCGCTCGACCTCAATCGCGGCGGCATCGACATCTCGCTGGCCGAATTGCAGGCGCTGGTGGCGCAAGCGCCGACGCTGACCGGCACCGATAAAAAACGCGTCTCGCAACTGCTGCTCGCGCACGGCTTGCAGCAATTGATGCCGCTGCCGCAGCCGCTCACGCAGCGTCTGCGCAATGACGTCAAACCGATTCCGCACCTGCTGCTCGACGCCGTGCAGTTGCTCGATACCGGCGCCGCGCGCTGGCAAGACTTCGCCGTGCTGGCCTTTGATTACGACGGCCAGCGCGTCTCGTTCGATCCGTCACAGCGCGTCGTACGCCAGGTGGGCGACCTCACCGAGATCATCGAGCGCGACCCGAAACTCGAGAGCGACGCGCTCGACAAACTGGGCGAGATCGGTTTCCGCAAGCCGGCCACTGCGCCGCTCAACGCGATGGCTGGCGCGCTGCAGCTCGAGAGCCAGGCGCACTGGCTGCGCTTCGCCGAACAATCGGTCGACGCACTGTCCGACGCCGGCTGGCACCTGCAAAAATCGAGCAAGTACCGCTACGACGTGGTGCCGGTCGAAGACTGGTATGCCGACATCGATGAACCGGCCGAAGCAGGCAACGCCTGGTTCGAGCTCGAATTGGGCATCGTGGTGGCGAAGAAGCGCGTGCCGCTGCTGCCGGTGCTGGTGCAGCTGATCCGGAGCGCGCCGCTCGAATTCGATCCGAGCGTGCTGGCCGCGCACGCCGAGTCCGATCAGATGCTCGCGGTGCTGCCCGATGGCGAGCGCGTGGCGCTGCCGTGGGGGCGCCTCAAACCCATCCTCGCCACGCTCGGCGAACTGTATTTCAACGACAAGATCAAGGCGCGCCTGCGCCTGTCGACGCTTGACGCGGCGCGCCTTGAAGAACTGGCGCGCGGGTTGGAACTGCGCTGGAGCGGCGGCGAACGCCTGCGCGAGACCGGCCGCAAACTGAGCCAGTTCGGCGCGGTGAAAAAAGTCGAGGCGCCGGCCGGCCTGCAGGCCACCTTGCGCGACTACCAGCTCGACGGCCTGTCGTGGATGCAGTTCTTGCGCGAGTACGATCTGGGGGGCATCCTGGCCGACGATATGGGCCTGGGTAAAACCGTGCAGACGTTGGCCCACATCCTGGTCGAAAAAGAAGCGGGCCGTCTGACCAGTCCTGCGCTGGTGATCGCGCCAACGAGCTTGATGGCCAACTGGTTCGACGAAGCGGCGCGCTTCGCGCCGAGCCTGAAAGTGCTGCTGTTGCAAGGTAAAGAGCGCATGGAGTCGTTCGACCAGATCGACGGCGCCGACATCGTGCTGACCACCTACGCGCTGCTGCCGCGCGACGAAGAAGAACTGCGCAAGCACCACTATCACCTGGTGATCCTGGACGAATCGCACTACATCAAGAACACCCGCTCGAAGGCGGCGCAGACGGCCGGCTCGCTCGATGCCAGTCATCGCCTATGCCTGTCGGGCACCCCGCTCGAAAATCACCTGGGCGAATTGTGGTCGCAGTTCCACTTCCTGATCCCGGGCCTCCTGGGCGACGAGAAAACGTTCAACACCCAGTTCCGTCATCCGATCGAACGGCAAGACGACCCGGTGCGCCGCACGCTGTTGAATCGCCGCATCCGCCCGTTCCTGCTGCGCCGCACGAAAGACAATGTGGCCAAGGAGCTGCCGCAGAAAACCGAGATGGTGCGCCGCATCGAGCTGTCCGGCCCGCAGCGCGACCTGTACGAGACGGTGCGCCTGGCGATGGACAAGAAGGTGCGCGACGAGATCGACCGCAAGGGCGTGGCGCGCAGCCAGATCGTGATCCTCGAGGCGCTGCTCAAGCTGCGCCAGGTGTGCTGCGATCCGCGCCTCGTCAAGTCGATGCCGTCGAAGAAAAACACGGCGGCGGTGTCGGCAAAATTGACCGACCTGATGCAGATGGTCGAAGACTTGCTGGGCGAGGGCCGCAAGATCCTCGTGTTCTCGCAGTTCACCAGCATGCTGGCGCTGATCGAAGAAGAACTCGCGCTGCGCAAGATCCCGTATGCGCTGCTCACCGGCGAGACGCGCGACCGCTCGGCGCAGGTGGCGGCGTTCCAGCAGGGCGCGGTGCCGATCTTCTTGATCAGCCTGAAAGCGGGCGGCGTTGGCCTGAACCTGACGGCGGCCGACACCGTGATCCACTACGACCCGTGGTGGAATCCGGCGGCCGAGAATCAAGCGACCGACCGCGCCTGGCGCATCGGGCAAGATAAACCGGTGTTCGTGTATAAACTGATCGCCAAGGGCACGCTGGAAGAAAAGATCCAGCTGCTGCAGCAGAAGAAGTCAGAACTGGCGCACTCGATCCTGTCCGAAGGCGAGTCGCAGAAGATGGCGCTGACGCAGGAAGACCTGCAGGCGATTTTCGCGCCGCTGGCAGAGTAAGCGCGGCGCAAGTCAGTACTGCTATATTTAGAAAAATGGCGGGCTCGCGGGCCCGCCATTATTGTATTGACTGAGGTATTGACTGAGGTATTGACCGAAGGATTACGCGTAATACGCTTCGACTTTGCCTTTCAGCTTGATCAGCATCGGCCGGCCTTTGCGATCGAGCGTCTTGCCGGCGGCGACCTTGATCCAGCCTTCGCTGATGCAATACTCTTCGACGTCGGTGCGATCCTTGTCGTTGAAACGGATGCCGACGTCGTGCTGGAAGACGTCACGGTTATGGAATGGGCTGCTCGGATCGATCGAGAGCCGGTCTGGAAGCGGGGGGCGGGTAGCGGTATCGTTCATAGTGGTGAAATTATCGCCCAAACCCTGCGGACGTGGCGCATTTGTTTCACATGCCAGGTCGCATTCCATCATGCGTTACCCCTCGCATTCCTTGTCAAAACACTGCTTTGCATTTTGCGCAGCAATATGTCACATCCATGTTACGGTAGCGATATACTAGCTGGTCAATACACTATCCGTAACTGTTGGTGAAGAAAGAGCCTCAATGAAGTCCAGTCCCATTGCCGCCGCTGCGTCTGCCATCCCGGTCAATGCTGGCGTTGACGAGGTGCTCTCAGGCCGGCAACTGCGCACGATCGCTGAATTGGGAGACGACGTGGCCTTCGCCATTGCGCTGCCTGCGGGGAACGTGCGCTATCTGAGTCCGGCATTTGCCGCGCTTAGCGGCTACGACGCCGGGACCTTGCAGCGTGCGCTCGATGGCGACAGCGCCTCGCCGCTGGCGCCGCTGGCGGTGTGGCTGCGGGCGGCGGCAACCGGCACGCCGGGTGTGCGCAAGCGGCGCGAGTTCGACCTGTTCGACACCGAGCGCCGCCCGCTGGCGCTGGAAGCGCTGGCCATCGTGCCGGTTGATGACGCATCGACGCTGGTCGGCTTGCTGCGCGACCTGGCGGCGCGGCGCGGTCACGACAGCGAATACAAGCGTTTTGCCAGCATGCTCAATCACGAGTTCCGCACGCCGCTGGCGACGATCGACGGCGCCATCCAGCGCCTGGAAGCGACCTCCAGCCACGCGGAAGAATCGGTGCGCGTCCGTTATCGCAAGATCGGCGCCGCGGTCGACCGGCTGATCGGGATGCTCGACGAATACCTGTCGCCGGACCGCATGGCCACGCTCGGGCGCACGCGCCAGCCCAACACGATCACGGTCGGCGATCTGGTCGAGACCGGGGTAGCCCAGATCCGCGCCGCCGGACGCGAGGCTGTGCTGCAGCTCGACGACGTGGCGTCGATCCTGCGCGGCGAACCGGAAGGCTTGCGGCTGGCGCTGAAGGTCATGATCGACAACGCCCTGGCCTTTTCGCCGCCATCAGCCGACGTCACGGTGCGCGTGCGGCGCAGTGGCGGCGGCGTCGAGATCGCGGTGCTCGACGGCGGAGCGGGCGTGCCGCCGGACGATGCGTCCCGGGTCTTCGACAAGGGCTACCGCGGCCGCAACGCCGCCGGTCTGCCGGGCAGCGGGTTGGGCCTGTACATGGCGCGCTCGATCCTCGAAGTCCACGGCGGCGTGCTGAGCCTGGCCCCGGGGTCGGAGGGGGCCGGCGCCGAGTTCCGGCTGTGGATGCCGGCACTGGTGTTATAAGAGGTTATAGAGGAATAACTCCTTGCTTCGGGTAGCCTCAGCAGTGATAATCGGGACCGCGCTCCGGTGGATAACGCTACCAGTGGTATCAACGACGGGCAACGAAGGAATATGGCGAAGGCATGACGCAGATACTGATTGTTGAAGACAATGGCGAATACGCCGACGACATGGCCGAGTTCCTGAAGGAGCTGGACCATGACGTGACGATCGCCAGGACCGCCAGCGAAATGTGGGCTGCGCTGACGCGCACGCCAGCGGCGGTGGTGGTGCTCGACCTCGGGTTGCCGGACGAAGATGGCTTCAATGTCATCCCGCGCATGCGCCAGCTGTATCCCGAAATCGGGCTGCTGGTGTTGACGGGCCGCGTCGCGTTCGACCACCGCATCCTGGGCCTGCGCCTGGGCGCCGACCATTATTTGACCAAGCCGATCAAGTTCCCGGAACTGGCCGCCCATATCGAAGCACTGGACCGCCGGGTGCGCCCGCAAGATCCGGCGCCGGCGCCCAGCAAATGGATGCTGCGCGTAAGCGCGCGCCAGCTCGAGCTGATGGGTAAAGTGGTCGACTTGACCGAAAAGGAATGCAACTTCCTGCATCTGTTGACGATCAACACGCGTCCGGTACCGCGCCACGTGATCGTCGCCGGCATGGGGGGCGACGACCCGGACGCCAGCCGCCGTGTCGACATGCTCGTCTACCGCCTGCGCAAGAAAGCCCGCACCGGCCTCGGCCAGGATCTGCCCCTGCGCAGCGCCTACGGCGAAGGCTACAGCCTGTCCGCCGGCTTCACCCTCTCCTGACCACGCTCTCACCCTGTCTCAATCAGGGTCAGAGTCGAATTATTGGCCAATTTCCACTCAGACAATTAGGGTCAGAGTAGAATTATTGGCCAATTTTCTTTGGATAATTGGTTTAATTATCTAAATCTCCTTGAAAATTGGTGATGGAAATTGCGCGTTGGCTTTTTCTCGAATAATTGGGGACATAGTCGAGCGGATGTCATGGTAGCTTGCGATTAATTAGGGACAGAGTCGTTTTCCATTGTAGAATTCTGGCTCCTCACGCACATCCGACGCCATGGCACGCCAACCTCGACTCATTGTTCCCGAGCAACCGCACCACGTGATCCAGCGTGGCAACAACCGCCAGATCATTTATCGGGACGAGGCGGATTACCAGCGATTTCTCGTCTGGCTCAAGGAGGCGGCGCGGTTTTATGATGTGGCGATCCATGCGTATGTCTTAATGCCGAACCATGTTCATCTGCTGGCAACGCCCAGTGACGCCACCGGCTTGGCGCTGATGATGCAAAAAGTCGGCCGACTCTACGTGCCATGGTTTAACCATAAGTACGAGCGCAGCGGCGGCTTGTTCGAGGGGCGCTTTCGCACGTCGCTGATCGATTCGGACCGGTATTTCATGACTTGCAGCAGATATATCGAGCTCAACCCGGTACGTGCGCAGCTGTCGGCGGGGCCGGGCGACTATCCATGGTCGAGCTACGCGCACCACGCCGGCGTGCGTCTCGATACGCTTGTCAGCGACCATAACCTGTTCTGGGGCCTGGGCAACACACCATTCCAGCGCGAGGCGGCGTACATGGAGATGGTCCAGCAGGGCTTGTCATCCGAAGAGGTCGATTTCATCACCTCCTCGATCCTGCGAAACAAGCCGCTGGGCTCGGATACTTTCAAGAGCCAACTCGAGCAAAAAACACAACGCCAGATCTTGCCGGCAAAGCGTGGCAGACCCTTCAATCCACCGCTGCCACCGCTCGCGCAAGCTTAAAACACGGCAATTCCCGACACCACGGCACGGTTATTCGTGCCGTTTTTTATTGCTTGAACCTTTTTAAATTCAAACACTTACCCCACAATAGAGAAACGAATCACACATCAGCGTGACTCTGTCCCCAATTAAACAGTTTCTCAAAAAGTTGTCAAACAATTCGACTCTGACCCTAATTATTGTGGTTGACGGGGGATTTTGCATTGCACTATTCTCGGCATTCGATCCCGTAAAGTTGTGGAGAATGTCGCATGATTGCCCAAGGTTTGTATGATCCCGCCAATGAACACGATGCCTGTGGTGTTGGCTTCATCGCCCATATCAAGGGCAACAAGAGTCATTCGATTGTTGAACAGGGTCTGTTGATTCTGAAGAACCTCGACCACCGGGGTGCGGTCGGCGCCGATGCGCTGATGGGCGACGGGGCGGGGATTCTGATTCAGATTCCGGATCAGTACTACCGCGACGAGATGGCGCGCCAGGGCGTCGAGTTGCCGCCACCGGGCGAGTACGGCGTTGGCATGGTCTTTTTGCCCAAGGAGCATGCCTCGCGCATCGCCTGCGAGCAGGAAATCGAACGCGCCGTGCGCATCGAAGGCCAAGTCGTCCTCGGCTGGCGCAATGTGCCCGTTGACGCGACCATGCCGATGTCGCCGTTCGTGCGCGCCAAAGAGCCGGTGATTCGCCAGATCTTCATCGGCCGCGGCCCGGACATCATGGTGACCGATGCACTGGAACGTAAGCTGTATGTGATCCGCAAATCGTCCGGCCACGCGATCCAGGCGCTCAAACTGCTGCACGGTAAAGAATTCTTCGTGCCGTCGATGTCGGCGCGCACCGTCGTCTACAAAGGCTTGCTGCTGGCCGACCAGGTGGGCGTGTTCTACAAAGACCTGCAAGACCCGCGCTGCATCTCGGCCCTGGCCCTGGTCCACCAGCGCTTCTCGACCAATACCTTCCCCGAGTGGCCGCTGGCCCACCCGTACCGCCTGATCGCCCACAACGGCGAGATCAACACCGTCAAGGGCAACTTCAACTGGACCCGCGCGCGCGAAGGCATCCTCAAGTCGGCCGTCCTGGGCGAAGACTTGAACAAGCTGTTCCCGCTGATTTATGAAGGCCAGTCCGACACCGCCTGCTTCGACAACGCGCTTGAACTGTTGATCATGGCCGGCTACCCGATCGCCCAGGCGATGATGATGATGATCCCGGAAGCCTGGGAAAATCACGCGTCGATGGACGACAACCGCCGCGCCTTCTATGAATACCACGCGGCGATGATGGAGCCGTGGGACGGCCCGGCCGCGATGGCCTTCACCGACGGCCGCCACATTGGCGGTACGCTCGACCGCAATGGCCTGCGCCCGGCGCGCTACGTCATCACCGAGGACGACCTGGTCGTCATGGCATCCGAGTCGGGCGTGCTGCCGATTCCCGAATCGCGCATCGTCAAGAAGTGGCGCCTCCAGCCGGGCAAGATGTTCCTGATCGATCTCGAAGCCGGCCGCATCATCGACGATAAAGAGCTGAAAGACACCTACGCCAACGCCAAGCCGTATAAAGCGTGGATCAAGTCGGTGCGCATCAAGCTCAACGCAATCAAGCTGACCGAAGCGCAACAGGCGGCCGGCCGCGCGATGGACACCGCGGCGCAGGGCGAGAAGCCTGCGCTCACGCTGCTCGACCGCCAGCAAGCGTTCGGCTACACGCAAGAAGACCTGAAATTCCTGATGGCGCCGATGGCGCTGCTGGGCGAAGAAGCCACCGGCTCGATGGGCAACGACTCGCCGCTGGCCGTCACGTCCAACAAACTCAAGCCGCTGTATAACTACTTCAAGCAGCTGTTCGCGCAAGTGACCAATCCGCCGATCGACCCGATCCGCGAAAGCATGGTCATGTCGCTGGTCTCGTTCATCGGCCCCAAGCCGAACATCCTCGACACCAACAACGTCAACCCGCCGATGCGCCTCGAAGTCGCGCAGCCGATCCTGAACTTCGACGACATGGCGCGCCTGCGCAATATCGGTCAGCACACCGGCGGCAAGTTCAAGGCCTATGAGCTGAACATCTGCTACCCGGTCGCCTGGGGCAAGGAGGGCATCGAAGCGTGCCTGGCCTCGCTGTGCGCCGAAGCGGTCGATGCGGTCAAGTCAGGCCACAACATCCTGATCGTGTCGGATCGCCGCCTGTCGCCCGACCTGGTCGCGATCCCTGCGCTGCTGGCCACGTCGAGCGTGCACCAGCACCTGGTCGCGCGCGGCCTGCGCGCCTCCACCGGCCTGGTGATCGAAACCGGTTCGGCGCGCGAGACGCACCACTTCGCGCTGCTGGCCGGCTACGGCGCGGAAGCCGTGCACCCGTACCTGGCGCTCGAGACGCTGGCCGACCTGGCGCATGGCTTACCGCAGGAGCTGTCGGCGGAGACGGTCAGCTACAACTACATCAAGGCTGTCGGCAAGGGCCTGATGAAGGTGATGTCGAAGATGGGCATCTCCACCTATATGTCGTACTGCGGCGCGCAGATCTTCGAGGCCGTGGGCCTGAACAAGTCGCTGGTCGACAAGTACTTCAAGGGCACCTCGTCGAATATCGAAGGCATCGGCCTGTTCGAAGTCGCCGAGGAAGCGCTGCGACTGCACGCGCTGGCCTTCGGCGCCGATCCGGTGCTGGCCAATGCACTCGACGTCGGCGGCGAGTACGCCTTCCGCGTGCGCGGCGAAGACCACCTGTGGACGCCGGACACGATCGCCAAGCTGCAGCACGCGACGCGCGCCAACAACTTCTCGACCTATAAAGAATACGCGCAGCTGATCAACGACCAGACGCGCCGCCACCTGACGCTGCGCGGCCTGTTCGAATTCAAGATCGACCGCGACAAGGCGATCCCGATCGAAGAAGTCGAAGCCGCCAAGGACATCGTCAAGCGCTTCGCCACCGGCGCCATGTCGCTCGGCTCGATCAGCACCGAAGCCCACGCCACGCTGGCCATTGCGATGAACCGCATTGGCGGCAAGAGCAATACGGGCGAGGGCGGCGAAGATCCGGCGCGCTACATGAACGAATTCAAGGGCATCGCGATCAAGAAGGGCGAGTCGCTGGCCTCGCGCCTGGGCGATGACCGTGTCGTGGTCGACATCCCGCTCGAAGACGGCGACTCGCTGCGCTCGAAGATCAAGCAGGTGGCCTCGGGCCGCTTCGGCGTCACCGCCGAATACCTGAACTCGGCCGATCAGATCCAGATCAAGATGGCGCAGGGCGCCAAGCCGGGCGAAGGCGGCCAGCTGCCAGGCCATAAAGTGTCCGAGTACATCGCGTCCCTGCGTTTCTCGGTGCCGGGTGT
>Ga0265780_10001260_pt1 | contig 36415 bp, 38 predicted proteins | sample P1T30metagenome_FD_192432 | JGI IMG/M metagenome (GOLD analysis project Ga0265780, IMG submission 192432) | Plant litter microbial communities from East Loma Ridge, Irvine, California - P1 T30 | ecosystem: Environmental > Terrestrial > Plant litter > Unclassified | place: USA: California...
TGAGCTCGTACAGGAGATGATGGGCCTCGGCGTGTGTCTGGCGGCACGCGTGGAGAATGGCGACGTCGTTGGAAAGAAGGAAGGGCTTGTCCTCGCGCTCTTCTTCAAACTTGTCATCCTGGAAAAAGATATTATATGTAGCTCTGGACTTGTAGATCGTGCTGCCGAAAAGGTAGGCGTAGATGATGTTCCTGAGCTCTCCCGGGAGACTGAGCAAGGGAGAGTTTCGATTGTTAAGCGCAGTCCTAGAGCTGTGTTAGTGAAGCGTGAGTATTCGAGCCTTTTCGTCTTACAATGCGTCGCGCACGTTGCCACTGGATACTGTCGAGTTCGACATGCTTTCTTCCTCCGATTGATCTGTTTTATTGAACACCTCTGTCGAGGTCCCGAGTCCTGTGATGGTGATGAGTACTTATGTAGTAGAAGGATCGAAACTAAAGGCTTGATACACCAGGCTGACGTCACATTACAGAATGCTCTCGCTCTCTTAGCGCAATAATGTTTCATTACTACGAGCCAGCCTAGACTTGGTCAAAGCTTTGTCGACATCTGTCCATCAGGTAGTCATTTCACGTTCTTTTCAAGCCACTCCTCCCACTGGGTCTCAGTCCAGCCGCTTGAAATCTCATTATTGACAACACCATCAAACACCACTGTTGGTGTCACGTGTACACCCGTCAACCTGTTTGCCTTGACCTGAACCTTGACATCGTCCGTTACACCATTGCCTGTGTTGAGCCCGCCGTCTTCTGTGGGCTTGTCGCTGATCTCCAAAAGACTGTACACCTTCTTCTCATCGACACCAACGCTTCCAGCGATCTTGGCTAGGCGCTTATACGTGGCATTCCGCGTCTCATTGACGACATTGACATCGAAGAATTCCTTTTGCTGATGGAAGAGTGCGGCGCTGAAGTCGTAGAATCTGGTAGGATCGACCTTTTGGACTGCGTACCCAGCCTCGTGAACGAGTGTAGACGATGGGTGCCATGGTTGAATCTGCTGTCGAAAAATGGTTACAACGCGGTCGCCGTACTTTTCGAGAAGGGTCTGGCGGAGGTTCGTGTTGTACACTGTCTTGAACATCTTCTGGCTGAACGGACAGACATAGTCAAGGTCTAATGTGGAAGTGAGCAAACAGAGGCACGAATTGAAGCTGCGAACTTACAGAGCTCTAGTGTGTGTACAGCTTTCGGTTGGATAGAGCCCGAAGCAAGCTTCTGTCCTGCGAATTTCGGTGCGAGAGCCATGGTTACCAATACAACTATACTCAGCGAGAACTTCGATTGTCTTAGGATCGAATTTGTCTTTTGAATGAACCGGGGATTTATGGCGAGAAGCACGCAATTAAGAGCTCAGATGTTACGAGGGGTAGCTTCGGAAACTTCATGTATGACGACATCGGTCCTTCCTTACCCTCCCAGAAATTAAGGCTGACAGCAGGAAATTCGCTTTCATCATCTCTGACGACCAATGGTTACGTGACTTCTTCTTCATAACCGGTCTGTTTTATGCATCGTGTTCTGAAAAGCAGATGTCGTGAAATGTTCCCCACACTTGCCGGTAACTCCGCAAACCCCCGGACGGATGCATCATAGCTTCAACGCCACATCCCGCCTATCATCACGACCCTCTCTGAGATAATTCTGTTCTTGATTGCGCGTAATTTCCCGGCGTCTTGATGAACTGAAATGCCATCAGATGATGATCTTCTCGCCCGGCTGAACGCGTTGAAGAAGTCCAGCGTGAGCCTCGGCACGAATTACCACCCCTCGATAGCCACATCACCTTCACCACAGCCGACGGACGAACTCGCAACCCGTTTCGCACGCCTTGGCTCAGCTTCGCCCTCGAGCTCTCCCCAACCCTCTCGAACAACATCCACAAATAATACGCGTACACTAGTAGCGGCACCAGGCGCGCCAAGCTATCTGGAAGGCATCGCTGAGGGCATCGGCGGAAGCAATGTTGAGTTCAATGACGAGGACGAGAAGAGCCTAGAAGCGCTATTGGGGGAGTTAAAGGAGACTGTTGGTGACAAGTCGGAATGGGAGTTGTCCACCAAGGAACAGCAGGATGTTGGAAAGCTCTTAAAGGACATGAAGAAGATCCTACCAGAAGTGGTGAATAGCAGAGCCCAAGACGAAAAGACCAGTGGCCCAAGGGATATACAGGGTCCGAGTGAAAATTTCACAGATTGGGAGACTATTGAGGTCAATGTTGGTGGCGGAGAGGTCACCACCGGCGCAGGTAATGGCGCAGACGAAGGCGATGACGAGGATGAAAATGGCAAGAAGCCAACAGAGGACGAAGAGGCAGATGACCTTATTGCAAGGGTTATGGCTGAGTTGGAGATCAGCAGGAAATACGATCCGCCATCCCCACCACCAAATGATAACGTGGAGGCGAACCAACAAAACCAAAACGACGGTGATCTAAGTCTTCCATCTGCACCCACAAAACTTCCAGAAGACGACTTTGAGCGCACAAAAGCCATCGAAGACGGTTTCACCGCCCGCCTTGCAGCACTCTCCGCGCCATCTCCGTCGCAAACCGACACCTTAGGCCTGCCATCCGCTCCGTCTTTCTCCCCTCAGAAGAAGCCTCCTATCGGATCAAATTTGCAAAAACGTATCGATGATGAGATTGATACTTGGTGTATCATCTGTCAAGATGATGCGACTTTGAAGTGCTTAGGTTGCGATGGCGACCTGTACTGCCAGCTCTGTTGGACCGAAGGTCATCGTGGCGAAAGCGCGGGGCTAGAGGAAAGATCACACAATGTTCTCTTGTATGAGAGAAAGAAGAAGCAGGCGGCTGCGTAAGCACGTCACTTGCAACCGATTCACAGGCAGATTTTGTGAGCCCCAAGATCAATCTGGCACATATGTCACGAGCATGACGCGACCAGAAATGAAAGCTTGCGGCCGCGGCATCATGTTCAATCTTTGTGTGCTTGTCAAGGTCGCAGCGAAACCTTCGGCTTCGGCTTTGGCGCGACCATGGAACCATGGAATCTAGGTATTGGCGCCTACGCCAATATAGCTCCACGGCTGACTTAAGGACTGCAACCACATTCTCTCACTCCTCAACTCCCACCTCTAATATCCAATATCCCTGTTTAGAAGTCGTCCTACCCCAAGCTTCAGGTAAAGACATGGCGCAGACGGTTGTAAAGCGCTGGAACTTCATCGAGCTCTTGGCAGCCAGACGTCGCAGAGCTCGCGCAAAAATGTAAGTCTAAGCCGATGCTCCGTTTCATTGCCGCCATCCAATAACTCGCGCGCAGCACCCAACGTAATGCTCGCGAATCGCCTTTGCTTCGCTTGCCAGCAGAAATCCGAAATCTGATCTACGAACACGTCCTCACCAAAGGGACCTACAATTTCGGAAACCTTTACGAACCTTCAACGCCTGATCCGATAACACCACGGAAGAAATTCAGAAGACGGGGCTTGTTACAGAGATTCATCCCAAGAAGTAACGCCACTAGTCTCCTCCAAGCATGCCGCCAGATCCACTACGACGCTTCACTGCTCCCCTTCATGCTGAATGAGTTCCGCTTCAAGAACATGGTCTCTATAAAACGCCTTCTCGATGAGCACTTTTCTCGGTCTCAGCGCGCTGCGATGAAGCGAATTCGGATCCATGTTATGCAAGACTTAGCGCCATATACTACGAGGCCGACACACTATAATTTGGAGGACCTGATGCAGCTCCTTCCCAACATAGAGAGTGTCACCATTGAGACGCCCAAGGTATATCGCCTTGCCTTCAATAGGGTTCTTTCGCCCGAGCAGGGATGCACAGACGAGAACAAGCAGTGGCTGTGGAATTGGGCGAATCGTGGAAGCAGTCGGACGGTACAGGTAGCGTTTGAAGTCCTTTTCTAGATTTTCCCTTCACGCTTCTGCACCTATCTCAAATAGCTTTTAGCGGCAGATAGCTTTTAACACACGATCATGAAATCCTGTATTCGAGCATCAGGGCTTGTTTTCTTATTATCCCATCACTTGCCAACTACTGCTCCACCCCTTGTACGCATTTGCCTTGATACGAAATACAGCATTCCGCCGATAAGACGTGGGAGCGGCAGGCCGTTAAAGCTCGGGCCATCTGCACGTGCTAACGCGTTCACTCTCACCAAGTTAAACCGCAATTTCGTCTTTATTTCTCACGACGGTCATCAACAACCAACTCAACTGCGCACCATTCTCGCCATTCATACTGCCATGTCCGACGCTGTTGCTGAAAATCACGACAAGACGGTCGAGGGTTTCATGTCCGCCATGTACGTCCATCGCGTTCGAGAATGCAGTCTCCTCCAATTGACAGCAAAATTCAGCGCCGCAGACAATAGCCGTAACTCATGGTTCCTACGTCTGCCAGCTGAACTCAGAAACCGCGTCTATCACTACGCTTTGTCGGATGGTATCCTCGATATACGTTATGATCGTCAAGACTACACCTTCAGTTACGAGCCTATCGCACCCAGTGGCATTAGTCTCCTACGGATTTGCCGTCAGGTCCGTCACGAAACAGTATCACTGCCACTTCGCCTCATTACACATCGCTTCGTCTCTCTATCGAGCTTCCACCAGTACATCCGTTCCATACCCATCACTACACGCAATGCCTTGAGCAGCATCGTTGTGGGCATATACTTCAGCTGGCGTGGGTTACCAGTAATGAGGATCGAAATCTCGAGCATGGAGCGAACTGCAACCACGATGAGTGAGCTATGTCCTGGTGTGCAGTCTGTCCTGGTTCACTTAGTAATGGGGCCTGACCACCAGCGTGGAGACGAACTGACGAGACTTGCCGAGATACGGCCCTTGACGGATTGGCTAAGTGGTGGATCGAGGGAGAAGCCACATGTTGAGGTCAAGTTCATGCATCTTCTCGGGGTCTGAGCGGATCGGCTATTAGAAGAAGTACAGTTACACAATGAATAATGCCATGCGCTATTAAATAGCATGTTAGAGCCATCAATCTGTCCCAGTTTCCACTAAAAAGCTGGTATTGACCCAATCAGGTAAGAGGGTGACGTCGCCTCGGACCCTGTCCTTGTTCACAAACGCGTTCACCTTCAGCTCTCTACCTCTACACCGACTCTACCCTTTCAAGAATTTTCTCTACAAGACGCAAGACGACTGCTTGAAAATGGAGATTGAGCCGAGCAGCCCCGCTGACACCACGATGTGGGACGAGGGCATCGATTTGATAAACCTGCGCAACAACGACAGGACCGAAGCCGAAGCTGATGCGATGTGAGCCACGCTCATTATTTTCTGTCGCGAAATTACTGACAAAATATAGCACTATTCATAATGACCGAGAGTCACAGTTACTGCGCCTGCCCGCAGAGCTACGGAACCGGGTCTACGAATACGCTCTCACCGACGGCGCATATCGTCATGTCCGTCACTTTGTCCGCGCCGAATGGACATCCTACTACATCTTCCAACCCAGACCTACCGGACTGAACGTCAGCATGGTTTGTCGCAAGGTCTCCCACGAAGCCGCCCTACTTCCGTTTGTTCTCAACACATTCCAGTGTCGAGAGATATGCGATGTTGGGGCCCTTAGCTGCTGCCTTACTCTTGCGCAGCGCAATGCAGTACGGTCTCTGTCATTCCATGCCCATCTGTCAAAAGATTATGGAGTATCAGGGCTCACATCCTCGGTCTTTCCGGCCGCGGCTTCTGGTTTCCATGGCATGTTTCCGAATATTCAACACGTGCGTGTCTTTGTAGAGCACTCAGAGCCCGGTAGTTGGTGTCTAGTTTATCGGCAGGAGTTCGCAGAGCCAAACAGGGAGCTCCTGAAGGAATGGTTACATCACGAGGCTCCTCCGGATTTCGAGGTTGTCTGGGATGAATGTCCCTACTTCGATTAGAGCCAACGGTTTAGTTCATTTGCAGAGGTACATAGTCTGAAGATACAGAGCTCAATAGTGCTTCTATGCGGGAACAGTTTCCGAAAAATGGATATTAAACCTATGCTCCAGCCTTCACCGTTCTTTCACCTTGCTTGGTCAGACTCCGAACCCGATTCGTCAGTAGCGGCAAATGTGACACGTGACTTTTCCATGTTCAACTCTGCCGCACCTAACAACGCCTTCCTCCCCTTTTCTCAAAAACAACGACCTAGCCGGCAAATATGTCTGCAACCCCGGGCGAAGGCTATCTCGTGCCGCCTACCGCTACCGCTCCTGCTACTGCTACTGCTGCTACACGCGCTATGAAAGCTGCAATGTAAGTTCAACGCCAATATCTCAAAACTTCATAGCACTAACGTAATGCTCAGTGCCGAGCGCAACGATCGAGAGTCGCCACTCTTGTGCCTGCCTGCAGAGCTCCGGAACCGAATTCACGAGTACGTTCTCACCGACGGCATATACACATTTCTCATCTACTATGGTGTTAATCGCCCATCGATTCATGTTCTGCGGCGCCCAGCCGGCTTGACCATCATCAGCACTTGTCTGAAGCTTTATCATGAGACGCGTCTCCTCCCTTTCATCCAAAACGAGTTCGACTGCGAGGGGGTTGAGATATTCATCGAGCTACATGCGTGCCTGAACACCTGGCAGCGCAGTGCTTTGAAACATGCCTCGTTCTCGATCGATATGGTCGGGCCTATCGAGGACAGCCGCGGCTTGAAGGCTCTTACGTCTATGTTGGATAGCCAGTGGAACAGAGTCTTCTTTGGGGACATGTTTTTAAATGCTCAGCACGTGTGGCTTGATGATCCATGGACCCGAGGTTTCGAGTTGTGCGGATTGAAGGCTAAGGCGGCATTGGAGAACTGGCTGCGGCGTAGGAGCGACCCAAGGCTACAAATCGTCTACCTGAGTTGAAGAGCTCTGTCGTACTTAACATCTACGAAGCGTCGGAGAGCCTTGTCTGGTATCTAGTCTGATCTTCTCCAGAGCTAGTCAGATCATATCGAGTCGCTTCTGGGCATGCAGCCTTGATCTTTATCTACATTCACTTATTGTGGATCACTCCGAGACTTAATCAAGGCTTTAGCGCGCTTTATGCAACAGCAAACTCGAGGTCGATGCGATTTACCATGACCAATGTTAGCAGCACTACTAAGCAGCTGTGAGGCATGAGTCTGCACCCATCACACCATCCATCCAAAAAGGTAGCAATGATCAATCTCGACGATTGATAATGCTGTGCAGAATATTATATATCGAACAGGCCTGCCGCGCGGCCTTACAGCAGCATCTACTATTCCCATATACGATCAACTGAGGTCGTACCTCAACTTCACTCATAAGTTGCGCCAATGGCTCCACTTTCAACTCACGATCAGGCGATGTCTCTCGAACTCCCAAACCCCGCCACTCGAATGGCTGCCTCAGCTATGTAAGTCGAGACTTTCGGACGATGCGCACGTCTTTCTAACACAGTATACAGTACCACGCTGAACGACCGCACCTCACCTCTTACCGCCTTCCAAAAGAACTTAGAAACCAGATCTACCATTATGTCTCCACTGGGGATGTCGTCAAATTCGTCTCGAGGTCTTATTTGACCAGTGCTCACTACCAATTACAACTGGGGTCTGAGCCGCCCAATCGCAGTCTCACCAACGTCTGCCGTCGACTCTACCACGAAACAGCGTTGCTCCAAATCAGGTATATCGACATTCAGTGCGTCGAAATTTGGGTGCGCGCGATCTTACTCTTGCGGTTCACGAAGGCACAGCGGGCAGCGCTGGAGAACCTTACCATTGAGGTCGTACTCGGAAAGAGGTACCCGATCCAAGACTTCCTCGAGTACGCAGAAGGTGGAGGAATTCTCCTCGCGCGACCGTATTCTAATTTGAGGCGGGTGAATGTTATAAATCGGCTGACCAAGGTTTCACTCCTTAGAGACGCGAGTCGTGACAAAAAAAAGAGACTGGAGAATTGGCTGAGGCGTGGATCTAAGGAAGACATGGAGGTTGTGTTCGGGTTGTATGTGTATTAATATGATCTCTCTGTGGGACCGGGCGTTTTTGCGGTTTATAATTGCTTTATCACCTAAAGTCTGACCGAAATGAAATTGAATGACTGTTTGCATGGCTACGATAAGTTCATAATATTCGGCTTGTTTGATCAAAAGCGTTCCTACTTGGTTGCTCTAAGCAACGAGGCAGTAGAACGACACCTTTGTGAAAATTTGGCAATGTGTTCAGTCGCAGATGACCTAGTACCCTTGATACTGATTGGTCTATATTGAATGTTCTATACTAGTCTGATATTAAAAGTGAAAGCAGAGAGCTCCGAGTGTAGAGACTCGAGTGCAGAGGCCTGATTGCATGAGGCAGCCTCTTGCTGTTTCACCTCCGCATCGAGTGAACCAAATTCTCGAATAGTGAAACGTAGCCTCAGTGACAGATATGTCACATCAAATTTCTGTTTGAATACCTGCGCAAACTCGGCAGCCTCAGTAACTGCTCGCGTTGAGAGGCGCGATCTATCTAAAAAAAGCATTTGGCACTTGACTTGTTCATCTACGCTCGCCTACCATTCTCTCCACTCCCAATTCGATTCCTACCCGAAGAATGAATTCAACTATGCTTACATCCTACGAGCAAGAGAAATTCAAGTTCAATCCTGCTGCCAGTTCATTGTACGTTATTATTCAAACTCATTTAGCCAATTCTAATGATTACTTGTACATTTGCTGACTTGAAACAAAGTGTAAATGGTAACCTCAATACCTCGAGGTTACTCTGTCTCCCTGGCGAGATTCGCAACCAGATCTATGCCTATGTCTTCACGGTCGGCATATACAAATTCATTAAGGGTGATTACCCTCAGTACTCCCTCGGAAACCCTTTTGACCCACGCCCGCCACCAGAGTACAAAGTATACGGCCTTGCTCTTACCCTTATCTGCAAGGGCATCTACTACGAGGTCAGGTCTCTTCCCTACAATCTGAATATACTCGACTTTAGCGACATGCTTTACACACTTGGACCAAGTTATTCCTACACAGCCGGAGAGTACATGCAGTTGGTGAAGCGGCTCCCAAACAGTGACATTGTCATCGTTTTTGTCATCAACAGTAGGAGGATCACTCCAATGGGATTTCCTCGTGGTCCGGGCACGACAAGACCTTGGTGCATCTAATTTAGGTAGAATGTGGACCTGGCCAGCTCCCCGTAAAGAATGCGTCTCTAATAGGAAAAGAACGAGGCAAAAGGAATTCGCTATTAGAGAGGAGACGGAGTGTTTTTACAACGGCCCTAATTTGTACGGGTACAATTCCCATTGCCACTGATGAAACCTCCTGGTTATCGATCCCTCTCAGTCTAGCGAATAAGATCTTATGTTCGACAACGCGAACGTGATGGATGAGAGTGAAAGCTTGAGCTGTGTGACAAGGTTACTGGTCGAACACCAGAGGGGTTGTGGATACATATTCATGTTCTCGGCATATACTTTCCCTCGACGCTGCCTGATTGCCGCAAGAGGGGTTAAGAAGATTTGAACTAAGTGCTATAAGAGTATCAGCCTCTCACACTGGTACAACCCCGACCCAACATTGCTATCTCGTAAGATGGAATCAACTTCGACTCACTCAAACATGCACGACGCCCCCACGGGAGACACCAGATCAATTCCCGAGTCCAAATTCCTTCAACTTCCCGGCGAGCTTCGCAACATGATATACGCCCATATCTTCACCACAAACGATGGCTATATGTTCCTGAGTAGTTATCTAACTGGTTGGCATCGCGAAGGACTCGACGCTCTATGACCGTATCTCTGCGAAGTTCCAGGCAAAGGCCTCTTGCAAACCTGCAAGCAGGTCTACGACGAAGCAAAACTTCTCCCTTCGGGGTCTTGCAAATCTCCATGCGAGTCGCGCCTACTTTACTCTCGATCAGCGCCGCGCGATTACTCGCGTCGACTTGAGAGATGGCTCTTTAGCCTCCTTTGTGAACTTCAAAATGATCAAAGGTGAGAGCAAGGCCAGGCCTAGGATCATGGATATATTCCCAAATGTCAAGCGTGTCACTATAGGCTGGAGGGAGGAAGACATGGTGGCCAATAATGGTAGGGTGCCTGAATGGATGGAACTTGGAGAGGGGGCGGTATTGTTATTTAACGCGGATATAGACACCGTCACGATTGAAATATTGTAGGTGTGCTGGGCCGCACCGCTGGCTTACCAAACCTCAGTCCGATGCTTCTAGAAATACATAAAACATACAGGTGTAGTATTAAGGCAGCAAACTAAATTTCTCATAATCTGAGAACGACCTGGGGCCCAGTGTTGGGCAATGCTTTTCTTCTGGTCCAACTTGCGACCCCTGCATGCACTTTGAATCACGTGATTAACACTCCCGTCCCGGGCGCCGTCTATACTATCACTTTAACTCATTCACTCGGTACATCAACACCAAAAGTAATCACCTACAAGTACAGCTCAGCTTCCACTACCATTCACATTCCGATCCCGACTCAGCTGCAGCTTCATCAGTGATCTCAGCATTCCCATTGTGCACTCATAAGATAACCTCGCGCCGTCGGTTTGTACAGTTTTATCTTATATAGCACAGTTCTAAGCAGCTTTCTGCTTGCTGTCTAGGGCAATTGTCTAAGACAGCAAGTATTCTTCTATCTCTCTGCGTATCTATAAGATAGCTCCTGTCCGCAGATAAAATCTGATCCCATCGCAATCTCAACCTACCTGATCATTTCCAACACACTCATGCCTCCTCTTCCGACAGTGGGCAACGCGCAACCCGTCAAGGGCAAAGCCCCAAAGAGCAAGAGGATTAAGAATCGAATGTATGTGTGGTATTGCTGTGCGATGAGAACAGCTCACTGACGATATTCAGCTACACACAACAGGACTCGCTCTTCCTCAAACTCCCCGCCGAGATTCGAAATCGAATCTATGAAGCCTTCTTCACGAGCTCGACGTACGCGCATGTGAGGAAACTTTTCAAACAAGACCCCGATGTTATGTTGCGTAGTGTAAGGTTCATGACATGGGATTTCATGCTTGAGATGAACCAGACAGTAGACGTAAAACGATTCTTCGAGCAGAGGTTAAGGAAGGATGGTCTCGTTGAGCTAATCGTACGCGGTTATGATCTTGGCTCGAAGAGCATGGTCTGGTTAAGGAGAGGGCGTATATGAAGGAGGGGCATGATAAAGGTACGAGGAGAGGCTCGTGGATAATGGGCTGGTAAGAAATGTGATCGTCTATTCCATGCCATTCTTCTCCAAAGCTACCATGATTCCCATTGCTCTTTCATATGTCCACATGGTGACGGCGCTTGCAGGAGCTGCTTTGAGCAGACTGACTGTTAAGCCTCGGTACATGCCGCGCCTTCCCTCGTGCTTCCAAATATGTTGAAGAGTCATGAGTATACCAGTGTATGTCGGTATGTTCCGATGAACGTATCGCGCCCGATTTGGTCCTTGTACCTGCAATCGCTTCCGCGTTGTATCGAGGGGGTATACGGCTGTCTTCGAAAGCACGCTAGCCACAACACCTGCCACAGCATCTGAACTACCGAGTGGCAGTGGCAGTGGAGAGTCGGCCATGACAGGCTTTAGGCTCTCATAGCTGGCAAAGAAAAGTCCCATGTATGGTACAATCTGGCTCACGCCAGCGCCAAGGCCACGGAAGAAGCCGGTCGGTCCCTCATGCTGAGCGATACTTCTTATGGAAGCTAAGATGGATGTGTATACCCGATCTTTGCCCTGTGCGGCGAAACGTGTGCGCAAGAGATCCAATGGGTATGTGACTGTCGTGGCAGCAGCACCTGCACCTGCACCACTGATGAAGGAGTTTGCAGAGCTCGGAAGTGTATATGGAGCTGGTAGAGTCTCCAACAGTTGCGATATACTCGTATAGGCAGAAAACTGCACGCTGCCATACGTCAAGTAGAGCAGCTCGGCAGGTATGTTGCCTTTCCATAAGCCCGTGACACCCTCGTCGCGCAATATCTGCTTTAGAGTACCCAGTGTCCCTTTATACACCGGGCCATTGAGGCCGCGATAGCTTGTCGGTTCGGAGAGCGAATGGATCTGAAGTTGTAGGCGGATCTTGATGACGTCGAGGGGTGCTATCACGAAGCTGTCGCAACATCAGTAAAGCACATATGCACGCCTACAAACCGGCGGACGTACCGCGAAACAAGCCCTGCAGCCGCACCTGCGACGACTACCTGTTGGCGGGAGCCCTATGTCTTATTAGCGTTCGAACCCAGGAGGGAGCAAAAATCATTGTTTTACCTCATGCTTGAGCTGTGCGACGCCCTCAGACATGCGCCCAGCGCCTCGATCGCAGTCAATGCAACACGTGCCACAATGGTACGCGCTATATTAACTGCCGGCGGTTTGTGGGTTATATAGGGACGCGTCGGAAGAAAGGGTGTAGTGTGGAAGTGGATGACCTCGGTCTCGGGTCAAAGTTTCCAAGTGTCGTCGGCGTCTGAAAAGGAAACGAGACCCCGCGGCTCTGCCGCTGTCTGTTACACGACATGTCTATTAACATATCCATCAAACTTCCACTGCGGAGTGTTTCTTCCAGGACGATTGCGCGATCTTGCCGACCAAATCATTGCTCTCAAAAAAGACACTTTTTGTTCAAGTCGTTCTGGAGTAGATCGTCCAGTCCCGCTGAGCACGCTGATTGGACCCGCGATACGCATGGCCCGACCCGGCCTACTAAAGCCGAAGAGAAGGCACATCAAGAGCAGGAATTGAGACAGAGAAAAGAGCAAGAATCTTTGGTTCACGATGAATCGCATATTGGACAGTTGGATGGAAGACCCGCAAAACACGTTGCCGTAAACATTGATGGGGAGCCAAAAGTTTTCGACACGGTGTTTTTGCGGGATAGCTGTGCATGCCCACAGTGCAGGGATCCGCACAGCAAGCAGAAGCAGTTTCAGACTTCGGATATCCCGGAAGATCTAGAAGGAAGCTGCAAGTCTGTCGTCGATGGAGAGAAGGGGCTTTCAATCGAACTAGAGTGGAAGAATGACGTCAAAGGGTACGGGCCAGAACATCGCACGAGGCACTCGATAGACTGGCTACGAAGAGCTCTGAGCACTGAAGTCGAGCTGAGAGGCGGCATAAAGTACGACGATCGAGTGTTCTGGGATAAAGAGAAGATCACGAAGAACAATAAGTGGGTCGACTATAATGAGTACATGAACAGCGACGAGACCCTTTTCGAAGCCCTTACCCACCTCAACCAATATGGTCTGCTCTTCCTGCGCAACGTGCCAGACTCTGAGACTTCCGTCGTAGACCTTGCGTCCCGAATCGGCACGCTAAAAGACACCTTCTACGGCAGGACATGGGATGTCCGCTCCAAAGCCAAAGCCGAAAACATCGCGTACACACCGCAATTTCTCGGTCTGCATATGGACCTGCTATACACTTCGAACCCACCACACCTCCAGTTTCTGCACTCGCTGCGCGCACGCTGCCCCGGCGGCGAATCCTTCTTCAGTGACTCCTTCCACGCCGCACACCAACTCCAGCGCCAATCCGCATTCCATTTCCGGACACTGTGCACGTTTCCCGTCACTTATCAATATCATCACCCCACGTTTCATTACCATTTCACGCGGCCTGTGATTGATCTGCATCCATATCCGAAATATAGCGATCCAACTCTTCTCCCCATCCGTCGCGTGAACTGGTCCCCGCCATTCCAGGGACCATTCGAAGCGCGCATCGGCTCGAACAACGCGAATTCACTGCGCTCGTTCGTCGCGGCATCGCATGCGTATGAGAAACTGATCAGCAGTGAGGAGAATCTGTATGAATACAGGTTGAACGAGGGCGAGTGTGTGATATTCGACAACAGGAGGGTCCTGCACGCGAGGAAAGCATTCGACGCGACAAAAGGAGAACGATGGCTCAAAGGCGCATACGTAGACGACGATGTATTCTTCAGCAAGTTGAGGGTGCTACAAGAAAAGGTAGAAGGCAAATGGGTCTCCGAGGGCGTCGTAAGAGAAGCAGTGAAATAGGCGTTGCATATCACAGCATAGCCGAGCAAGGCATAGAACATACTGCATCGCTCACAAAAAAGCATCATCAATTATCATTCAGTATTCCGATCTCTCCCTCTCCGTTCCCAAATCGTGCTTTGATCATCGACACTTCCAAAAAGTCTAGCACGCTCCTCTGCACCGTCGCATCTTTCCAGTTGTGCCTTTTCAGTGTCTGCTCCAGTAGGAACGCCATATCCATACTATGGACGGCGAATTCCATCGGCTCGCCCTGTAGTCCTTGTATTAAAAAGCTCAGTTCGAGACTTGGCGCCGTGCGTGCGAGGAAGTAGAATGGCGTCGCGCCAGGGCCTTGTGGAAGAGGCGTACTCTGCGGTGGGGTAGGCGTAGATGACATGATGCGGTTTTCTCCGGCCTCAAATTCGTGGTCAAATCTGGTGACAAGATCGGCCTGTACGTTGGCTTGTTGAGTCAGCTGCGAGTTGTGTTTGGGAAGAGCTTGCAGTTTGACTGTGTTGGCGAAAGCGCGACGCTCAAGTTCTGCAAGGTGCTTTTGAGACATGAGTTCGTCACAGAGGTGTTGCTAGTATGACGAGGAGCTATGCGGATTATTTTGCTGTCAGAGGTACGCCAATATATGTGAAGATGCATGTGACTGGCATTGGTGACATGCCACAGCAAGCATTGAAGAATATCTCATATGTTTATGTTGCGCAGCTCTTCGCATCCAAAAACACGAGAACCCGAGCTTCTGGAGATGGCTGATTGACGTAACAAGGCCTGGTTAGGAAGCAAACATCCTCGCTTTGCGCCTCGACATCATCACACAATGCATTAAGAACGAAGCGCCAAGTCAAGACATCATTTTTATCTGACTATCCCTAAGATTCATGAAAGGATGCGACACATGCAAAACGGCCTTCGTCAAACAGAGAAGACGCGCGCTACACCTACTTTCCAGAGTTGTATCTGGCACCACCATTGCCGTCGTTGTAGTAGGTTGAGCCCTGTCAAATCTTCAGCATTGGAATACATCAACGATAGCGATTACCTACGTTGGGGTTGGAGTAGTAGTAGGAACCGTCAGTGTTGGAGTAGTGGTACGAGTTTGAGTTTGATGCGCTTGAGCCGTAGTCGCGGGAGCAGTAGTGGTTTCCCTGTTTCACAATGTTTAGCTTTTGGCAGTCTTTTGAGGGTCGAACGACAAACCTGACTGTTCGTGCCGGAACTGGTAGTGGTATAGCCAGAGCTGCCGGAGTTGGTGCCGGAGTTGGAGCTCGTGCCTGAGGAAGATGAGGCTTTAGTCATGTTGGCTAACTCGTTGGTGGTTGAATGTTGTTGATCAATTGAATTCTCAGAGCGGTGGAAATGATTTGGAGCGAAAGGAAGAAAGAAAACTGGTGATGGAGTACCCGTGACTATATGGTAAGAAGGGCCGATTCGCCCCGCTCCTGACGCGTGCAAGTAGCCCCTGTTGGCCAACGCTTCCGCTTTCGCCCACGACCTCACGATAGTCGCCGTTGCACCGACAAGGAGCACCTAGGTACACGGGAAAGACATGCTGCGACGCTGTGTCTCTTGATTTCTTTGCGGCAATCAGTCTCAAAAGTTACCTAGGTATGTACAGGTGTTCTCACAATTTCCCTCCGTGACTTCCAGGATCTTACATTGTCTTCGAAAGCCGAAGCATGTAAGATAAGTGTGCTCGGAACAAGTAGCGATCGTCTTACGGGTCACAGGCAGCGTCTAACAAGGAACTGCCATGGTGCGTCTCTACCTAATTGCATTGACAGGATGCCTGACATGACGCACAAGACAAGAGTTGGGCTTTGAAAACGGCCGAACTAAACAAAAAGTCGGAAAAGTGGAACTCATGGTACTTCCTCCTCTACTGACTTCCTGAAGGATCGAGTTTGAGTGCAACACCACCATCAGCACGACTCTCAGCCCAAGCTCCACCGTCAATGTATGCAGTCTCCTTCGTTTCTTCCTAATCCTTATGTTCCATTCAAACGATTCGTCCTTGCCTTCTTTTGACCGCGCGGGCATATGTCACAGGTGCATTCTCGCAGCATTCCGAACCTTTCTTACAGCGATGCGAACATATGCACGCCGTGTTTCAACCAATGCGAACGCTTTATCTCAATCTTGGTTCCATTTCGAGTCCGTACTCCATTTTGTTGTTTCCTGGCAGGAAGCCGTTCGTCTCAGACAGCCTTGAGCATTGCTTCTCGGTCGCGTTCCTGCTTCTCAACAATCTGTCTCAAGTTGAGATGCGAGACGTATGGCTTTAGTGGTAGGTCCTCGGTCCAAAGGAGTGCGGCGCCAGAGACAATAACAACACCACGCTGACGAAGACTAGCCCATCGAGCTTTGCTGCGCAGGTTGTGCACGCGGATCCAAACTATGGCCAAGACGAGCTCGATGAAGAGTATGATACCGACGACAGTGAGCACCCAGGTCAGTGGCCAGTCGCGAGGGTGGTGGGTGGGTGCCGCGCGGGCAGAAAGAGTGGAGGTTCGACTGAGCAGATCGATGGCAGGCATGCTCGCGGCTATGCGGGGTTTGCGTGGAGTCGGGGAGGTTTTGTGCAGAAGGTAGAGATCTAATGGTACGTTGGCCTGAGTGTAAAAGGTGCGATAACTGGAGTGTTTGTGCACGGTCCTAGCGCCTTCCTCGCGACAAACGGGTACGGTCAGAGTGAAGGTGAAAGAAAGCATATCCAGACGCCGCGATGTCATGCGAGGATAATCTTGTGGTACTTGAGTGTCTCATGGTTCGCAAGTGAACATCGTGTCATTGTTGCCTCAGGTCCAGGCTTTGCCCTGTCATTAGTACATGGCACACGGTACGCAGCTCACAGGTTTGAAAATATGCTCTCGATTGAGATGGAGAGAGCAGAAAGGCTGCACAAGCTGCGCGTGCTACATATACAAACGAACATGTGCGTCATCGACGCTCTCACCTCAAATTATTTCTCTGCTCACTGGCAAGAAATGCGACACTCGCATATATAAGCAGATCGGGACAACAATCTTTCATCAACAAGCACAACATAACTCAAGGTTTGTTAGTCTAACTTCGTATTGATCCACCACTTTGCATGGGTTTGACGCGTTTGAATATACTACACCAACTTGACTTGTGGGGTCGCCTGTTCGATTCCCGGAACGGAAAACTCCATTAATTTGGGTTTACACGTCGCTCCAAAAAACCTGAAAAGGTTGAAGGGTGCTTTTTTGCTGTTTTCGTTCTGTCCATTGTTTGTTTCTAGAACAGCTCACCGTGCTCTAAGCTCTACTAATCACTGACTAGATAAACACCTCGTGGAAGAAGGCGAAAGGTGATGTCTGCCTAAGGCTTCCAAGCCTTGATCCCGTCCCACAGTTTTGTGTAATCCAACTACTGTGGTCTTCGGCTGCGGCGATATGTCGCCTAAATCAGCTTGTTTTTCTAGACTTCCTTACCTTGAATGACTGGTGTAAGGCAAAGCCTCTATACTTAAGAAATAGAGACTCGTGAACTTATGTAGATATTGAAGACGTTCGTCCTCACGTCGTCGGTAATGTGCTTTAACGGCGCTAGCACGCTTTGGGGGACTGTTTAGGACAATACAGAGTGACCGGATGCTTTGGGAGTCAGATTGGCTAATCTCATCCAGAAATGAGTGGGGTTTATTTGGTGCTATCAGCTTGGTGAAGAAAGTCAAGAGTGATCACAGCGGCGTAGTGGTCTCGGAGTGGGTCTAACAGCAGAATTTGGTTAAGGGAGATGTCCTTCTAATTTGACCACAGAAAGAGGTCAGTCATCCCACTCTTCCTCCCCTATACCTTGAAAAGGCTATTGTGGAAGACTTCGGTGTAGATCATGTTTTAGGGTTCTAATGGAAGCCGGAGAAGTGGCGAGTCTCGCTGATTCTCGGGGTTATTGCATCTTTGGACCTGAAAGCAGACGCCGTCGGCCACATGAGGGCATTGTGCGAGCCGTGCATGTACCTTCAGTTGAGGAGCCTGTTAGATATATAGCTGGTAGTGAATCAGGTGGCGCTGTTGTGAGTAAAGCCGATTGTTTGTGAGAAAAGGAGCGAGTCTGTAATGGCAGGGACCTCAAGAATATCATACAAGAAACAGTAAATGCGCTGTAAAAGTGGCGTAAATGCTTCACAAAAGTGGATAGACGGTGTCGAAGTATCTTCAGGCAGTTCTAAAAATTGTCGAGCGCAGTTTGTTCTACTTACATAGCGACCGTTGGGATGTAGATTCGTCAGCCTTAGGTATCACTGACATGGAGAGTCGGTTTCCACACATTGTTCTTATGTTACACACCAAGGCTCCATAGTAGGGCACGCACTGCATAGTAATCATGAAATAGGTGTAATGATTGATTGGTGAATGCTCATTATGTACACTGGGCTTCATCGCACCCATACATTTCCCTATGAAGTCTTGTGTGTTCGTGCACATCACAAACCTTTCCAGGTAAGACCCTGCATCGAAACTCAAAAGCATTCTCCAGAATATTCCAAAATCAGGTCACGCCCGCGGTAGATTCCGACCTCATTCGTTTCACCACTGGTAAGATATTGCGACTCAATATGCATGTATCGGTATCAAACGTGACTTGCGCCTTTGCTCCATGAATATAATCTCCCTTCCTGGCTTGTAAAACTCGAGCTGGCGCGTGATGAAAGTTGCGTCGATTTCCCAATCCAGATATAGGGTACGTTTTGATCTGCCCACCTGGGCAGCTACCTTGATAAGATTGTCCTTGAGCAGTATGAGCGTGCTACTGAGAACGTGACGTAGCTCAATGCAGCGAAGGTTGGGAAGAACCGTGAGAATGTTGAGGTTGCGCCTCAACTCTGATTCGGTCGTTGACAGATAGAAGCGTGAAATGGACTGTATAGCTCCAAGCTGTGCTGCGCTTATCGTTTTAAACAGCCCGATTCCGCTCTCCGTCGAAAATTTGAACCATCTGAAATCGAATCTTCCGAGAACGAACGGTAGAAGCGCTGTCTCAGCGGAGATTTGACGACAAGTTCCGAGTAGAGCAAGGTCGTTCCGACGTCTTTCCAAGCGCTCTATTGACCACTTTGTTTTGTAGATGCGCCAATTGAGGCCCTTGAAAACGTAGGTATAAATCATGTTCCTTATCTCCGGGGGCATCTGCAGGAGTGGTGATTCTCGTTGATTGTGCAAATTTCTGTTTCGTGTCAGATACTTGTCATACAGGAGGGCCTCGAGAGTCGTAATCTCACATTCGCCCATGAAGGGTTTGAGAACGCGTGACACGTTTTGTCTTCTTCATAGTGCCAGACGTCAACTCCTTGCGCTTTCTTGCCATGATCAGAGCTTTTGTGGGTTCAAGGATGATGGAGAGAGAACGGAGATGGAGCTGCAATAATTTGAGAACTCTCGGTAGCGGGAGGTCGCATGCAAGAGATAGCGTGGGTTGAGGCGGGCACCTTTACCCAGTGAGAGTGTCACCATTATCGCGTGATATGAGCTACGAATGAACAAAATATACCTAGGTAGCAGGTGAGATAAATGGGCGCGATTTTAGCTCGGAATACATTGACACGACACTTAGCCACTTCGTCAACAGCATAATTTACAGCGACCGAGATCATTAAAGATATGTACTTCGAATGGATTGTGGAAATAGGGACAGACTACATGGATGCTGCATCGCCTAGTAGTCTTATTACCCAAAGTCTACTCTATCGTTATACGTGAAGGTCCTGATCAAATGTCCTAAACCAAGTGGTGGTTCAACCTTCTCTAAGGACCTGAGACATTGGTATCGCGTTCCTCCAGAGCCTTGCATTTACAAACTACAACCTCAGACGAGATGGTAACGTCAGCAGAGTTTGGAGGCCCAACCACCCAGTCTAGAAATCCCACGACCTCCGAGTGTACCCATTGGTTCACCTGTTCCTGGGTCATCATACTACTAGCCGCACTTCCAGCTCGATCCTCCGCGTGATGATCTGCTACCACGATTTGAATGCTCTCAACGAAAGGTAGCAAGGCGATGGCGTCCAGATCATCGAATAGACACTCGCGACAAGGGTTGCGAGGGCAATCCCAATGATACGTGAGTTTGATCCTCTTGATGGCGGCAATTTGGTTGCTGTTGAGTCTGCCTAGCTTCGACCCATACCCATAGGACCCATAGAAGTAGGCGTAATGCTTGAACGGTAGATGCGCGGCTTCGCTGTAGATCTGCCGGCAGGTCTTGAGGAGCGATAGGCAATTTGGGGTGTTTTTTAGCAATTCGTTCCGTGATACACCGTCCAGGTCCTCATGTCGCTCTGGCGTGTGATACGAGATGGTGTCGTTATGGTTGAGGTAAACAATCAACCCACTAAGGGTGCAGCTGAAGATCTCGTTTCGCAGTTCAGCTGGCAGACGGAGAAGTGGTGATTGCAGCTGGGCTGTAATAGTGGTACTGGGATGCGTCTTTGTCGATGGTTTTTGGACAGGGGCAGCGGCGTCTGAAGTATCTGACATGCTGTTGGAAGTTGAGGCAAGGCTGAGTTGATCGGATTCGAGGCTCATCATTTTGGTTTGTTGATGAAATTGTTTGTGCCCATTGGTGTTATGTAGACAGTAAAGAGGGCGCATAGTAGCGAGCCTCCCGGAGGCGGAGAGCAGCGCGCCGGTGAAAGATGTAGGCAACAATGGAACATCGCGTCATCTTTGTGCAGTTACCTGAATTTGAAAGTTTTGGTGAGAAGAAAAGTTAAAGGGACGCAAGGGCGCACCACAGCAAGTCCAAAGGAGGACACCACATACACTGTGTCCGAAATATATATCAAATCAGAGTAGCATGTATCAAGTGGAGCAGCAACAGAATGTATTTAGGTAGACAAGAGACGAATTGCTGTCAGGCAGGCGATTATCAGCACAAGCTATTATCTACGCATAGACAGACACGCGCAGCAGCGCGTATCCTGTCACATTGCGTATCGGAAAACAGGCAATTCGCAGAGAAAGTAACAAGCTATATGGGTCTGCTGATCCATATCATGCTTCTGTAGTCCGGTCGTAAGCTCAAGCTCTACAGCTGCGCGAGATGGGCCGGTGAAGTAGCAAATTTTGCTTGTCGCATCAACTTGTCCACTCTTTCATCCAATAACACTGCCTGTATCATAATGGCCGAAACACATCCCGATGTCTGCCTTACTGCAGCTTGTCGCGTTTGTCCGTACCGAACGAAATGATCCGCTTCGTATTTGCGTTTCCTCCGTATTGTACAGCTTCCCTGATATATCCCTTCACCTCGTCTTCGACCAACGCAAGCTCTCGCGAATCTTGCAAACTCCGCCTTATACACCGTTGTAGTCCAAATAAGACAGCTTCCTTGATATGTCCCTTCATCTCGTCTTTGGTCAACATATATCCAGGCGACATTAGCCAATCCCCGCACACGATCTCCTCCCATTCCTCCTGTATGTCAACTTCCACCCTTTTGAGGCCGGGCAGTTTACGGAAAGGTATGGAGATATTGTTCTTATAAAGGATATATATCCGATCTTCCCAGAAGAACTTGATCTGTACCGTGTTGATAGCGGATCGTTGATCGGCTGTCAACGCTCCGACAAAATCGGCTATCACCTCCTCTTGGAAGAGAAACTTGTTGATTGAGAAAGGCATAGTTGCAGCTTCGGCGTAGACTTGACGGCACGTCATAAGTGGCGCTAGGTGGCGTCGTGTACCTCGCACAGCAAGGTCCATTTCCTCGTGATCGTCCGATGGTCTGTATTCCCAGATCAATCCGCCGAACACGTAAGTGTAAATCTGGTTTCGGAGCTCGGCAGACAATCGAAGTAGCGGGGACTGCTGCTCATTGCGCGCGGAGCTGTGTCACGAATTAGCAACTGTATTCGCAGCGCAAGGTGAGAGTGCTTACATTGCATCTTGGGCATGGAGAGGTACTTCCATACTGGCGACAGCACAGGGCACTTGAGACATACTGCGGAAGCTCCGCCTAGGTAGTGGTGTGCTTGAATTGCGGAGGAACTGAGCAGTCTGCGACCCAATTACCTAGGTATGTGACACCGACCTAGCTAGTGTCTTGGCACGCTCTGGCGCCTCCCTTCCTGAGCCTATAGGCACTGCCTAGGAAATTGCTGCATGAAGTAAAGCGAGTCATCGAGCGAGCAGGCACCGAGAAGATGGGCGGACAAGTTAATGTACATCGAATTTACCATAGTCGCATTTCTAGCCTGCTACGATGCATTATACTACGTATACTCATTGCCTGAGCCGTCTTTCGCGTGCTGACAGCCAGCGAACAGGTTCGAATTCGATTGAGAACTTGATACCAGGACGCTCCTCGACTTTCAGCGCCTTGTACAACCATGCCACAACGTCCTCCTTCATCATCACGGCCCATCCTTCACCACGCCTCTGATGACGCACATCCTCTCCACCTTCATCAGTCACGTGTACTTGGACGTGCTTGAGGCCTGGCAAGCTCCCGATGAATTCGAAATCATCTTCATCCATGGATTTAAACGCGATCTCCCAAAAGAGCGAGACATCCCAGCGAAGACGAAACTCCATTGAGTTCATGGCGGATTTCTGGGTGGCTGTCAATCCCAAGCAGAAGTCTTGGACGTGCTGGCTGACACAACGGAATGAGCTGAGCGAGCTCGGGAGAGCCGAAGTCTCGCTGTAGATCTGACGACTGACTCGAAGTAGCGCGCCGTAGTTGTCTTCGGTGGTCTGGACTTTGTAGGAATCTTTTTGTGCGTTTTCCTTGATGCAAGTAACCCCGGACCACGTGGTGAGCCAGGTGATGCCACCAAGGACGTACTCGTAGATGTGATTACGAAGCTCGGCAGGTAGACGGAGCAGCAGGGAATCCTGGTTGTTACGTGCAGAGCTGTTGTGCAAGTTAGCAAATGAGCTTTACAGCGCAGGGTCCAGGTGGAAGTACATACATGGCGTCTTGGATTTCGGAGATCCCCACCATAGTAGCATTGGACGGGGCTGTCAGAGACATGTTGGTGGGACGTAGTTGATGTCGGAGGTGAGTGAGTTATTGGAAAAGCAGGCTTAGATACTGCTTAGGTAGGCACTATCTAGGCGGGGTACCGTAGAGTGCCTAGCGCCGCCTTAGCGCTTTCTAGCGCGTGAATTCCTCATCACACCGAATTACGATACATGACGCCAAGTCCCAGCAACGGATCCTTTGTAAAGAGAACGACATCTAGCACAATTTTGCAGTGAAAAATTAAATGTGCGTAACACTTCATTTTAATGCGTTACATACCATAGGTAGGCTCAGTGTCCAGACGAAACCTTCGCACATCCCCGAAGATACCCAAACGACATCCCTAGTCAGTAAACGCAATCAAGAACTGTACGCGAGACCGGTTTTCGATGTTCAGCCACCCGGTAAGCCAAAAGAACAAGTCCGACCTCGTCATCGTCCCAACTCCCATCTGGCCCCCTCTCCTGCCCTGCTCGCGGAATTCCTCTCCATAAACGTCCGTCACGTTGACAAGCACGTGAGCCAGGCGCGGGAGCATATCCAAGATGTCCAAGTCATTCGCCGCGACACACCATCCCATCTTCCAGTCCACCGTCACACTCCAGCTCACAAACAACACCAACGACGTGAGGCCAAGCCACTGTGTCGGCAAGGCCTTGAGATCGATAGGTTTGTCCCAGACCTCTGAAAGTAAATTTTAGTTCATGAACTTGACGAAACGATAGTCTTTGGACTTACGGAACGTGCTGAGAGACACTGGGAGAGTGTATGTCTCCATGAAGAGCTGGCGGCTGACTCGGAGGAGTGCGCTGTAGTTGCTGGGAAAGCGCAGTGAGGCGGGTAGCGGTGCTCTTTGGGGAGCTACGGCGGTCAAGTCCCAGGTGATGCCGCTGAGGACGTGTTCGTAGATACGCTTACGGGCCTTAGCAGGGAGGCGCAGAAGAGGCGAACGCAACGAGTTTTCTGTTGTGCTAACAGGTGCATCAGCATTTGGCTTGGTACATGTCATATCGAGGCTAGCATGTACTTACATAGCATTTTGCAGAGGCGACGTGACATGGAAGAAGTTACGAACGGCCGTGGCTGCCATGATGTTGGTGACTATGATTAGAGTTGTGTTTGCTTCTGGTGTAGAAGATTGCGCAAAATTGTCCACATGAAATAGAAACGCTGGGGAATGCCAAGACACTAGAGTTGGCGCGTCCCGTCGGAGTGAAGGGTTCGGACAAACAAGCACAGCAAAAACCAGCGGTTCGCGAAAATTAGCGGCCAGTCAAAATAGCCCACAACTACACTTTCCGAGCATTATTAGTTGAAAGGAATTAAAATTCCCATGTTATAGGGTAGTAGTTCGTCGTTAAGAGGAGAGGCTATGTTACTATTCTTCTAGTCTAGTGAAGATACCGGGGTTATGAACCGGCTATCGTTTGGTAACCACGGAACAGGCAAGGCAATACAAGGTACGCTAGCGAAAGCTCGCAATAGACTCCAATCCCATCGTAAACAATTCAAAACCACAGTCTCAGAATTCACGAATCCACGGTTCAAGAGCCATGTCAAATGAAGTACAGAGTATCATTACTAACTACCTAATCATACAACGCCTATGCTAACAAGCAACATCCGCAGCAATAAACCATCGTGTGTGCGACATAAGAAAACCCGGCTGGTCGTAGCCAAAGACGTTCGGGACAGTGATCAAGTACCCCGTCAACATGAAGTATCGAAACAGCGCTAACAAGAAAAAGACCAAGAAACGCTAACCCAGAAATTTTTGTGAGGATGGAAAAAAGAACTCCCTATACCCAGGCGACGTGTACCGGGCAATGCGGCGCGGTTTGTCGATGTGAAAAGTTGAGCGTTCACGACCCCCCGATCGATTCGGCTCTTTTTGCGTCGAGACGGCAACCGGCTGCCTGACGTTTGTCGTACGTGGGCGAGGAAGTTTGGTAACGTGTCTTAACCAAGAAAAAATGCGAAAGAATTCATCATCGTCGTTGTGGATTACCACCCCCTCCCCCAACATCTCTACGAGACGTCTATTTCTTTCCGAGTAGGCCGCCAACAACAGGGATATTACTCATGCCGCCTCCCTTCTTCTTGTCCTTCTTGCCTCCGCCGAGCATGTCGCTGACGGATCCGAGACCCAGGCCGCCGAGCAGCTTGTTGATTCCCAGGCCACCTAGCAGGCCATTGACGAGGCCGCCCAGACCAAGGCCGTTGAGGAGACGGCCAACGAGGTTGAGCACACCCGTCAGCAGCAGACCAACGGCCGCGATGATCTGGAACAGCGGCTCGGTAAGCAAGCTCCAGAGCGGGTTGAGCTTCTTCTTGGCGTGGGGCATGTCTGCGATCTTCTTCTTCGCGTTGTCGATGGTGGTGACGACCGTGGTAGTGAGTTCCTTGAGGTTGTCGGCAAGCTTGTATTCTTCGGGAGAGGCTTCGCCGGTCTGTTGGCGGCCCTTGGCTTGCGCGGCGATGCGGCCGTCGGGGTCGAGGCCGCGGAGCGATCCGTTGCAGTCGTTGAGGAGGCGCGAGCCTTCTTCGATGAGTGGCTTGACGTTGTTGACGAGTTCTTCTTCGTCGAGCTCGTCGCGGGGTGTGCGGTCAGCTTGCTCGATGTGCTGGGAAGGTGTTAGTGGGTGATTAGATTTGGGGACAGGGACGGGAACTTACGTCGGTGATTTGCTTCATGACGGGCTGGACACGCTCAAGAGTGTCAGTGCAGATTTTGGACATCTTGTTGGCGAGCTCAGCATCCTCGCGGCGCTGCTTCTCCTCGTCTGTCTCGTCTTCTTCGGGCTCTTCCTCCTGAATGTTCTCGAGGAGAGTGACTTCTCCGACCTTGTTTCCGTCGTTATCGACGACGTAGCCGTTGTCATCAATCTCAAGACCAGCGCAGTGACCCAGGTCACCAGCAGTGAGGCGACCAAGAATGTCACCATTCTCGTCGCGGACCTCACCCTCCTTATTGACACGCATGCCAGACATGGGGTTGATGCGGCGCTCCTTCACCTCTGGCTCCCAGCGCTCGGCCTTACCGATGACGTTACCGTTCTTGTCATTGATGTCGCCATCCTCATCGACCTTGTGGCCAGTAAGCTTCTTGACATCACCTTCAATGACACGACCGATAATCTCGCCATCTGCGGTCTGAACAGTACCATCCTTGGCGACCTTGTTGTTGCCGAAGCCAGCGAATGGTCCCTCAGGTCCAGAGTTGGCGCCCTTGGCGAGTTCAGCACGTCCAATGACGTTACCTTCGTTGTCCCAGATCTGGCCCTTGCCATCGACCTTCTTGCTGATCATGGTGGAAGGGTCTCCCTCAGCAACGCGGCCAAGGATCTGGCCGCTGGAGTCGACGATGTTGCCAGCCTTGTTGACAGTGCAGCCAGCAAGGGCGCTGAGGTCGGCCTCTACCTCGTCTTCCTCCTCGTAGGGCTCGGCGTGGCCCTTGACATTACCGTACTTGTCGATGATGTCGCCATCTTCGTCAACAGCGTGGCCAACAAGCTTCTTCTTGTCGCCTTCGGTGAGCTGACCAACACGGTTGCCCTCACCATCTTCGACGAATCCATCCTTGACGACACGGAGTCCTTCGAATCCAGCGAACGGCCCCTCCTTGCGCTGGACACGCTCGTTCTCAGGGATCAGCTCGCAACGACCAACAACCTTGCCAGTGTCGTTGTGGATCTGACCTTCGCCATCGGACTTACGGCCGACAAGGTCTTCCAACTTGCCCTCAGCAAGGCGACCAATGGGAGTGCCGTTGCTGTCAACAAGGTAGCCCTGCTTGTTCAATGTAAGGCCGTCAAGGATAGAGAGATCCTCTGGCTCGGCCTCCTCCTCGTCCTCAAGAGGCTCGGCGTGACCCTTGACGTTGCCGTACTTGTCAAGGATGTCGCCATCTTCATCGACAGCATTGCCAATTAGACGCTTAGCGTTACCCTCAACAACCTGTCCGACGATATTCTCATCCTCGTCAGCGACCTTGCCGTCAGCAACGACGCGAAGGCCTTGAAGGCCAGCGAAAGGTCCTTCAGGCTTAGCCTCGCGCTCGTTCTCGGGGATGAGCTCGACACGGCCAACAACCTTTCCAGAGTCGTTCCAGAGCTGGCCTTGGTCATCAAGCTTCCTGCCAGCAAGCTCTTTGGCGTTGCCTTCGACGAGACGAGCAACGGGTACGCCCTCGTCACCGATGACGTTGCCTTGCTTGTTGACAGTCTTGCCCTGGAGGCTGGAGAGATCGATGGGGTCTTCTTCCGCTGGTGCCTCCTCCTCGGGCTCTTCGTAGCGCTCAGCATGGCCAACGACGGAGCCCTTCTTGTCGAGGATATCACCATCCTCATCAACAGCGCGGCCGACGAGCTTCTTGGCGTCGCCCTCAACGACCTTGCCGACGCGGTTCTCGTTCTCGTCCTCAACGAAGCCGTCCTTGACAACGACAAGTCTGTTGAGACCCGCGAATGGCGCTTCCTCCTCAGCCTCTTCCTGAGGAATAGTCTGGGCACGGCCAATGACGTGGCCCTTGTTGTCCCAGAACTGACCCTCGTTGTCGGCAGTGAGGCCAGACTTGGAGAGCTTCTTAGCATCACCCTCGATGAGTTCACCGACAATGTTGCCGTTGCTGTCGATGAGCTTGCCAGACTTGTTGACGGCAAGACCCTCAAGGATGGAAAGAGGTGGGCGGTTCTCACCCTCTTCACCCTCTTCGGGGGCGTCTTCTGCGGTGTCTTGCGCATCTTCGGCGGCGTCTTGGGCGTCTTCTGCGGCCTCGCCTGCCTCATCGGCAGCGTCTTCAGCTTCCCCAACCTTCTGCTCGATGATCTGAGGAAGGGCCTTAACCTTGCCAATGACGTTGCCGTCCTTGTTAAGTACTTCACCCTTCTCATTGACCTTCTTACCAGCGCACTCCTTAGCATCACCCTCGACAAGCTCGCCAATAGGCTCACCCTCCTCATCGAGGATTTGGCCCTTCTTGTTAACCTTCAGGCCCTCAAGGGTATCGATCTCGGGTGTGACCTCAACCTCCTTGACCTCAGGCTCTTGGGGTGCCTCGTCGGCAGGTACCATCTGGGGAAGTGCCTTCACCTTTCCGAGGACCTTGCCGTCCTTGTCGACGACTTCACCCTTCTCGTTTATCTTCTTTCCGGCACATTCTTTAGCGTCACCTTCGATGAGCTCACCAATAGGTTCGCCCTCCTCGTCAAGGACTTGGCCCTTCTTGTTGACCTTGAAGCCTTCAAGAACGTCGATCTCTGGGGTGACTTCGACCTCCTGGGGCTCTTCCTCCTCGGCATTCTCACCCTCGGCATCTTTGCCTTCAGCGTCTTCAGTTTCACCAAGACGCTCCTTGAGCTCCTTGATGGCCTCGAAGGCAGCCTCGCCGGCAACGACATCGACCTTTCCAACGACGTTTCCGTCCTTGTCGAGGACCTCGCCCTTCTCGTTTATTTTCTTGCCGACGCACTGGTCGAGCTCGCCGTCCTTGAGCTCGCCAATCTCCTCGCCTTCAGAGTCGAGCACCTTGCCCTTCTTGTTGACCTTGAGGCCATCAAGAATGCGGGTGTCGAGAGCGCCGGAAGCAGACTCCTTGAGCTTGTCGGCAGCACCCTCAGCAAGTTCTACCTTACCAAGCACATTGCCTTCGGCATCAACGACCTCACCCTTGTCGTTGACAGTGAGGCCCTTGATGTCATTGACGTTCTCGAGTGCTCCTTCTTCGACGTGGCCGACAACATCGCCATCGTCGTTAAGGATGTCACCCTCAGAGTTGACTTGCATGCCCTCTAGAGCCTCAACACCTGGGAGTTCATCCTCAATGTCGGCTGCCTCTTCCTGGACATCCTCTTTAGCGCCCTCCGCGGTGTCCTCGACATCACCCTTGGCTTGTGCTGCCTTCTCGGCGATGCCGTCCGCGTCTGCCTCATCTTCGCCTTGGTCGACGAGGTCGGCAGCTTCTTCGGTGAGCTCGGCGCGAGCAATGACGTTGCCATCTTCATCAACGATCTCGCCCTTCTCATTGAACTCGCGATCCTGGATCTCGGATGGGTCACCCTCAACAAGACGGCCAATGAAGTCGCCATCTTCGTTGAGGATTTGGCCGGTGCGGTCGGCGGTAAGGCCCTTGAGAACGTCGATGTCGGGCATCTTAAGGCCATCCGCGTCCTCGCCGCCTTCAGCCTGCTTCTTCTGCTCTTCTACCACTTCAGGCAAAAGCTCGCAGCGGCCGACAAGATCACCATCGTCGTCGAGGATCTCACCGTTTTCGCCAATTGGGTAGCCAGCAAGATCTTCGGCGTCACCCTCAACAAGGTGGCCAATGTCCTTGCCATCCTTGTCCTTGATGAGACCCTCCTCATCGACCTCAAGGCCCTTGAGCTGGTTTAGATCGGGGGTATATGGGAGATCTTCGCCGGCAGTGTCTTCGACAGAATCCTTTACGTCGTCGGTCTTGCTCTGAACATCTTCGGTCGCATCTTCGGTTGCGTCTTCAGTTGCGTCCTCGGCGGTGCCCTTTGCGGACTTCGTGGTATCCTTCACATCGTCGGCGGTATCCTCGGCAGTGTCCTTCACGCCGTCTGCAGTATCCTCGATGGTATCTTCCGCATCATCTGCAGTGCTCTTCGCCTTGTCCTGAACATCGTCGGTCGCACTTTCGGCGGTGTCCTTGGCGTCTTCGGCGGTATCTTCGGTGGTATCTTTGACGTCTTCTGTGGTGTCCTGAACATCGTCGCCAGCATCCTGAGCAGCTCCCTTAGGGTCCTTTGAAGCCTTGCCAGCTAGGTTGGATGCACGGCCAGCGAGACCGCGGGCACCGCTCAATGCACCCTCACCTGCCTGCTTGCCACTGTCTGCAGCTTTGCTAGCGGTGTCGGTGGCATCATCTTCGGTGTTGTCGTTGGTGTCGACATCCTCCTCAAGCTCTTCTCCGGCCTTCTGTGTGGCATCGTCGCCGGTCTCTTCCGCGTCATCTTCTGCATCCTCGACATCTTCGTCAATGGGCTTGGGCTCGGCCTGCTCTAGCTCGTCGCCAGCCTGTGAGACCTTGCCGGTTGTGTCTTCAGTGGTGTCCTCTGCGGTGTCTTCTGCTTGCTTCTTGGTGCCCTTGGCAGTGCTCTCAGCTCCGCTCTTCGCGTCCTCCGTGGTGTCTTCAACCTGGCCCTTTGCTTCCTCGCCCTTCTTCTGGGCGTCGCCTAAGAGACCTTCTCCTTGCTGCTTGGTGTCTTGCGCCTTCTCAGAGACATCAGAGGTGGGGGCGTCCTCTGTTGTCGACTGAGGCTTGTTCAGCTTTGGCGCAGCTGACTGTGGCTTCCGTCCGAGCTTGGTAGGAGTGCGGGGGGTATCACTCTTTCCTGCTGCTGGGGAAGGCATATCGTAGTCTTCTTTGGGTAGTTCGTAAATTGATTGGTATGGTGAGTTCGTAGCAGACACGTTACTTGAAATGGAACGTGAACGTATGGATCGGGGGGAGTTCCTATTAGGTGTCGGGGGGAACGAGTAATAGGTGTAGGAGGAGGAAGAATTTTCTGTCATGTATCAATTGACAAATGGGTCGTCTTTGTAGGTCAGAAGGAAGGCTGGAGGATCAAGGCAGTCACACATTTATGGAACATCAACGGGGGTCATGGACGGGTTTTGCAGCATGACGTAGAGTTCCTACGAGGCGTCAAGCTCCAAGAGGTATGCAGCAGGGGGAGCTCACGCCGCAATGGTCGTCGATGGGGCTCAGAAACCTGCTTTGGTGGCTGCGGAGAGCACTGTGTACGACCAGCAGCAGCGAACCAGAGGAGCATTGCGTCACAAACACCAAGCTGGAGCGGGGCGTCAGCTCCTTCTTGGGAGCTCCCCACTCAGTAATGTGAGACAGACGCGGGTAGTTGCTGCAGCAGGGGTGGATGAACTGTGGCGTGAACTGGGATGAGAGTGGAATCGTCGATGAGCTGGAGACGCGCTGCCAAGTTCCAGCCTCCATACTGTGGGAAGTGGATCTGGATGGCAAATACGAAAAAGCTGCAGTTCATGCTGGTGGTCATTAGCCGTGGTATCGCAAGTAGTACAGCTCATGCTTGAGCAGTCAGGGGGTAAGATTTGTCCACATTGATTCCACTTGCATCCAATATTTGCATGCGTAGGACAGTAATGCAAACCTCGTGAAGCATGCCAAGCTGCAAGAAGACGCGACGGTCCAGAACCGATCTGCGGCACTGTGGCTGCCATGTCCGCCATCGTGTTCATCGCAGCGGACAACCCTGGGAGTTGCAAGGGTTCTCATCCTATCATTGTGTTTCAAGCTGGTCAAGTTGGAGCATGTCGTGCCGTGTGTGGTGTGAAGCAGGTTGTTCAGCACTGTAACACGAAGACAGCATGACGAAGACAGCATGACATCAGCGTGCTGGGTTCTGCCTGTCAAGCATCCTGGGCATAACGTCGCTTAGGTGGGTCCTCGCTCCGGGATGGACGATCGTCCTGCATCTCCCATGTCTCTTGAGTTTGGGCGTGGCGAACTTACATTGCCATGAGCGGGAGACGGCAAGGCAAAAGTCGAGAAGGAAAAGGACCCTGCGTTGATGCCGTGGTGATCAGGAACAGAAAAGCCCTCTCCACCCAGAATAGATGACGCTGAAGTCGGGTTTCTGCAAGCGAACCGTCGCCACGCCGCCTGCACGGACTGTCCTCCGCGCGAACCGTTGAAAACTCGCTGCGGGACGTTGATTGGCATCGCCATCGCCATCAAGATATGTGCAGCGGTGCGCTAAACTCTCGATGCGGCGGATCATTTCGCCGAGGAGCGAGCAGCAAAAATGCCACTGCACCCCGTCAACACCAACAACATTCTTCGGATTTCACAACCAAACGCCACCGTCACTGTGATCGCATTTCTAAATCCGTTTAGTAAAGGCTGACACGGCGGCAAACGACAGGTCGACTCGACAGATGCAGGCTGCACGGCACGCGATGATGTCAGTGGGGACGGCTCGACGCCTAAGGCCTTCTACGGGTCCTGTTTTCTGGATTCTGGAACCGACACGCCATCGGAGATCACCCTTCCTAGTGACCGTTAGCAAAACACCGCGTCCAAGGCCGAATCTTGCATGTTTGATATGATCGCCATGGTGCTGTGGCGGGACAGATACTTGTTCCCATCAGTGGGTTTTCGGTGATGCGCGACATGGTCACCGGCGAAATGAGTTGTGGCTTCACAAGAGCCTCACAGAGCGACATACATTCAAACACAAAAACACAACATCAATTAGGGTATCCACATATGCAGGAACGCTCATGGTGCAGCACCATCTCGCTTCTCGAGTTTCTCCCGTCTTCCATTAGGGGGTATCGCGCTCTCCACGTCCTGCCCAGACTTGCTCAACCACTTGCTCTTCTTCTGCTCCTTGGCGTCGTCTCGCTCTTTTGGCGTCAGTTCGTCCTTCTCGTTACCTCCCCGACTAAGCCGCTTCCATACTCGGCGCCGCCAGCTCTGCTCTCTTTTCTCCGCTTGCTCCATTTCCTCTTTTCGAGCAAGGATCTGCCGTTCCCTCTCAGCGCTCTTGCTTTTATCCTTTTGCTCTTCCAATTTCCTCTGGTGTTCCTCTGGATGCACGACTTTGGTCTCGGCCTCCTTGACATGTTCCACGCCGTGTTTGAACTTCCGTCGCGTCTTGACGTATGCTTCGAGACCGACCAAGACAGCATATGACCGTGATATCGATACGCGCGACATGTCAACACCGTTGTCCTGCATCGAGTGTACGAATGCGCGGAAGTTCTTCGTTGGCGGGCGATAGTGGCCGGAGAGCGGCGAGAGACGGCGCAACTGCCCGTCCTTGATTTTAACAAGACCTGCGGCGGATATTCGAGCTCCGTGTAGGAAAGAGCTGTGCTGAAATGCGCCAGACTGCTTGATCCCGATATACAAGCGGAACGAGGTGTCGGCGACCTATCCAGGGTAAGTATGTGCAGATTGCGACGAGTGGCAACACTCACAAATATCCACGAATTTGGCTTGACCGAGCTTCGCAAAAGATGGTTGAGTATCGTCGCAGCACTGACATGCTTCAACTTGGACACGCCTTTCGCTTTGTTCAGGTCCTCGTTGACGTAATGCTCACCTTCCACGTCGCTGTGCTCGGAGCCAGAATCCGAGCTTGATGACATCGAACTCCTCCGTATGGTCTTGCTCTGGCCATCACTTATAAGCTTGCCGTTCGGGCCGTACGCCGGCGTAGTGTCGTCCGCGGGAACGATACCGTTAATGCTGTCCTTGTACTCTGGCGTGGTGTTGATGCGATTACCGTTCTTCGCCCAACACAGCCGTCCCTCTTCGTCGATTTCGACCAGGTAGTTCATGCGCTCCTCTCGAGATAAGTAGCGCACCTGCTCCTTCTCTAGCCTTTCTTTGGACACCGTGGGGTGCTCAAACTTCCTGCCCTCGCCATAATCGAGCCAATAGTAGAAGTTTTCGTTTGTGTCCGCCTTCTTCCACTGCTCATGGTATGCGCGGAGGTTACTGCCATAGCGATGCTTCTGATCGACCATTTCCAAGAAATATTGCAGGTCCATCATCTTGGCCGTCTTCTCGCGTTCGGCCCTCTGCTCGAACCTCTTCTTCCTGTGCTCCATGCGGTCCTCCACAGTCTCATCGTCCGTCTCCGACGCAGACTCTGGATCATCTGCACCCGCACGTCTTGCAATCTCGCCGACTCGCTTCCAATTCTGCCGCGCAGCATTCGAATTCGCTCGTTCGCGTTGTTCCGGTGTCGTCAGAGAATCGCGCAGTGCTTCCTGCTGGGATCGGGATTTGGGTTTGGTCGCGGCGCGCCATTTGGCTTCGGAGCTTAGTACAAATGCTTGTATGAGTAGAGTTCGAACTGGCTAACCGTCTCTTACTGCCTATTTCCGTCTTTTAGCCCAAAGTACGCAACAAGAAAAGCTTCTTTAAGCTCCCGCGACTCAAACATACCTCAGCCCATCGCGCGCTCGCATCCAGACCAATACCTTTCAGCTGTCTGCGTTCCCTATAGCCGCGATAATTGCGCTGGATGGTAGTCGCAGCCTTCTCTTCCGACTCCCTGTCGGTGGGCGCCATCTCGCCCATGGTGTGCGTGTACACAAAACCGCAGTGGTGGACATTTGGGTGCAGGCGGGTTTCTGTCAGCTGTCCAGGCGGGGAGGTTTGACGGCGGCACGTTGCGGCCGTGGGGCTGGACGCGAGATCCCTGCATCTGGCCCCAGGACGCAGTTGACCCGACCATGCGAAAAACCTACCTAACTAGGCTAAGTAGGGACGCTAAGGTAACGTATTTATAATATATTTTTAATATATTTAAATTTCTAAAATACTTAATATTAAGGTTAGAGTTAATTAGAGATTAGAGTTAGTTAGATATTAGAGTTAGATAAAGTAAGTATTATTATATATATATAAAGTAATTTGAAATTTCTAATATATTATAAATATATTATAACGTATTTTACTACTAAGCTAGTTAATCTACTAAGCTAGTTAAAAAAGCTTAGTATAATAAACTTTAGTTATATATCTTTAATTTTATTGCTATCTATAAGAAAGCTTATATCTATTATACTTATATCTAATTTAGAAGATACTTCTATATTCTTTTTATATATTTATATATTATACTTAGTTCTGCTATAGTTCTTATAGCGCTATATAGCTAGTTAAGCTTTTTCTTAATTATCTCTATTATAATTCTTCTTTAACCTCTTAGTAGCTATAGGCGCCTTTATAGCTATCTGCAACGCTGCTTTACTATACTCTATTATACTATCTTACTAGATCTGCTTGCGTTTTTATAATTTCTTCTTAGTTATCTTTGCTAATTACTTTTTAAGCTCTTTATTATAAGCCTTAAGAAGAGTAGCTTAGTATAGTATCTACTTAGCGCTCTTAATAAGCTATATAAAGCTTATTATATAGCTAAGCCTACTAGCAATACTAGCTAAGCTTATTAGAGCGTATAAGGCACGTAATACTGCTTATTTAGCTGCGCCTCTGCTTATATATAGTTACTCTTCTGCTTTTTCTTCTAAGAGGCAGTAATCTATCTTATAATTATCTAAATCTATTATTTTTTACGCTTAATTCCTCTATAGTTATAAGCTTAGCTCTTTTTATATAATCTACTTAATTCTTAAAAATTACTTTTAGAATATAGAAATAACTATTTAGATACTCTAATCTTCTATTTTATCTCTTATAAAATACTTCTTAATAACTTTTTCTCTTTTCTTAATTACTAAGCTTATTACTATAAGTAATCTTATTATTATATCTATAATAAGCATATATCTTAAGAGTAGCACTACTTAGCTAGCTTAGTACTAGTAGCTCTACGCTTATTGCTAGTCTAAAACTATCTAAGTAAAGGTAAACTCTAAAGCTAATAAGCTTAGTGCCTCTAAGCTAAAAGCTTCTAAACGCCTAACTCTCTTAGATAATATATTAGATAATAATATAAAGACTAAAGCTTATAATAAGAGCTTAGCTAAATAGTATTCTAATATTACTAAATAGAATACTTATATAAGTAAGCACGCTAATATATACTTCTAGATTACTACTACTATAGACGCAGACCTTCTAATAGCTATCTTAATAGAGGTTTTCTCTAATAATAATAATAAGCTTACTAACTAGAAGCTTATATAAGCGCTTATAATAGAGCTTACTCTATTATTAATAAGCTCTTTTATAATTATATATATATAGTACTATGCTTATTTAAAGCTTACTAGAATAGGTTCTATAGAGCTTAGAGAGTAGTACTACTAATAAAAGACTTTATACTTATAAGCTAAGGCATTCTCTCTTGCTAAAATTAATAGATAGCTTAGTATACTAAATCTTCTAGCTACTCTTACTATTAAATACGCGCTAGTATAAGCTAGTAATATACTATAGAGTAGAGCAGTAACTAAAATAATTAGTCTTTATTGCAATAGAATAGTAGTAAATTAAAGTATAAGTATCTAGTAGGTAGTAAGTTCTCTATTCTATACTATCTTCCTCTTAAGTAGACTTTAAGAAAGCCTCTATTTCTCTTCTTTATATAATAGTATAAACCTCTCTATCTTTAAGCTTAGTTCTATAAGCTTTTCTTATTTTGCAAGTATATATATATGCGTATATACGTTAGGAAAACCCAAAATTAATTAAATTGTAATTTCTATCAGATTTGTCGAATTGATCGAATAGACGTCAGATCAGCCTACTTAACAGGATAGTGATTACGTAATATATACTAAAAACTTAAAATATAGAGCGGATTTTTCTCTTTAAAATAAGCTTAAAATTACCTAATTCAGACTAGTGCTTATTAAGATGCAAGGCTTTAAAATAAATAACTTTGAAGTTGCTTACTAAGAAGTATTCTTGCTAGAGCTCTAGAACTATAATTAT